>Ga0123519_10000054_pt1 | contig 173072 bp, 161 predicted proteins | sample YelNatPaOPRAMG02_FD_87396 | JGI IMG/M metagenome (GOLD analysis project Ga0123519, IMG submission 87396) | Hot spring microbial communities from Yellowstone National Park - Yellowstone National Park OP-RAMG-02 (version 2) | ecosystem: Environmental > Aquatic > Thermal springs > Hot (42-90C) ... | reverse complement strand
CCCGACAGTGTATACGATTGGGTCGAGCGACCGCTCCTGGACCGATTTCGTCTCCCTCCTGGCGAGATACGGGATCGATCTGGTTATAGATGTGCGGCGGTTCCCGCGCAGTCGCCTGGTCCACTTCGTTCGCCATAACTTAGAAGAGAAGCTCCGGGAGGCCGGGGTGGAATATTCTTATCGGGGAAAGGATCTGGGTGGATATCGCCGGGGAGGGTATCCTGCATACATGACAACTGCTTGCTTTCGGGAGGGGATATCCGCTCTCCTGAAGCTGGTAGCTGGGAGGAAGGCTTGCCTGTTATGCGCCGAGCGCTTGCCCTGGAGGTGCCACCGGCGCTTCATTGCCGAAGCCCTGGCAGCCCATGGCGTGGAAACGATCCATATCCTGGACCGGGAGAGGGTGTGGAAGCAAGTCTACGGAGCGCCTCGCGAGGAGCCGCTTCGATTGGAAAGGGGGTACAACTGGGGTGCGTGAGGTCTTTACCATGTGGCGATACACCAAGATGGTTGTACTTGCCGCGGTTACGGCGGCCGTCTATGCCGCCGTCCTGATTCCCTTTAAGGGATTTCCCATTATCCCGGGTTTTACGGAGATTAGACCGGCTACGGCCATCCCAATCGTATTCGGACTCCTCTTTGGACCTGCTGCCGCCTGGGGAGCCGCCATTGGTAACCTGATCGGAGATTTCTTCGGGACCCTATCTCTGGGCAGCATATTCGGTTTTTGGGGCAACTTCTTCATGGCCTTCGTCGCCTACAAGGTATGGGGGAAGATGGGTCCCTTCTCCTCCCGGAAGGAACCATGTATTCGAACCGGAAGGCAGCTTGGGGAATACCTTCTGATCTGCTTGCTGGCCAGTATGGTGTGTGCCACCATCATCGCCTGGGGCCTGGAGGTCTTGCAGATGCTCCCTTTTGCCATTCTGGGAGGCATAATCCTGGTCAACAACTTCATCGTCATGGCCGTCCTGGGCCCTTTTCTCCTGCTCCTCCTCTACCCTCGGGCGGAGAAATGGAATCTGCTCTGGACTGAGATCATGGAGGAGAGGGATCGCCCTCGGGGGATCAGCCCCGGGCTGGGGGCGGGGTTGGTCTGGATCGGTGGCCTGGGCGGTCTGATAGCAGGGCTGCTCTGTTCCACTGGGTTCTACGGCGCCGTCCTTTTCAAGTTCGGGATGGGCAGTGTGGGTCCGGGAGTGATCCTCGCCGTCTCCCCCTTTCTGCTTATCTTTTTGCTCGGCTGTCTCTTGCTCTAAAAGCTGCGGGGTAAGCGCGAGGCTGCAATTGACGGTCGGAGACCATCCTGTCTCCGGATTCCCTTCTTCCGTACACTTCTCTTTCCATGCAAGAAGCAATCCGACTGGAAGGCGTTTTCTTTCGCTACAAGAGGGCCTCAGATTTCGCTCTGAAGGGTATTGATCTGCTGGTAGAGCGGGGTCAGAAAGTGGCATTGATGGGGCCCAGCGGGGCGGGGAAGTCCACCCTCTGTTTTCTTCTCAATGGAATCATCCCTCGGCTGATCAAGGGGGAGCTCAAAGGCAGGGTCTGGGTGGAGGGGAGGGATACCAGCAGCTATCCGGTGCGAGAGATGGCCCCTCTGGTGGGCTTGGTATTCCAGGACTTCGAGACCCAACTCTTTTGCACCGAGGTAGAGTTGGAGGTGGCCTTCGGACCGGAGAATCTGGGATGGCCAAGGGATGAAATCCGGCGCCGGGTCGATTGGGCCTTGAGGTTGGTGGGAATGGAAGCTTACCGTGGTCGCCAGCCTGCCACCCTCTCCGGTGGGGAGAAGCAACGCTTGGCCTTAGCCTCGGTGCTCTCCCTCGATCCCCCTTTGCTCTGCCTGGACGAGCCGACCTCCGATCTCGATCCCTCTGGAAGAGAGCAGGTCATCCGTATTGCCCACGAGGTCATGGGGGTGTCCTCGCGCACCACCGTTCTGGTCGAACATGATGCAGAGGAGGTTCTCTCCCTGGATCGAACGGTATTGATGGAAGATGGGAAGATAGTGGCGGATGGTCCACCCCGGGTCCTATTGAGGGATGCGAAGGTCATTTCTTCCCATGGAGTGAGGCCCCCTGAACTGAGCGAGGCATTCGCCGGAATCGTCCCTCCGGAAAGGGTCCCTCTGACTGTGGAAGAGGCCTTGGAGCTATGGCGGCAGATGGAGCTGCAGATTGACCCCCGTTCCCACCGGAAGTGGCTGGAAGGGGAGGAAGAAAGGAGAAAGAGCCTGGGACCGCCGGTCGTAGTAGTGGAAGATCTGGTCTTTGGCTACCCGGGAGGGCCGCCGGTTTTGAGCGGGCTAACCTTCTCCCTCCACCAGGGCGAGTTCGTGGCTCTATTGGGACAGAATGGATCGGGCAAGACCACATTGGGAAAACACCTGAACGGTCTCCTTCGTCCCCAACGGGGGGAGGTCAGGATCCAAGGGGTGAATACGAAAGAGGCGGATTTGAGTCTCCTGAGCCGTCGAGTGGGATACGTGTTCCAGAACCCGGACCACCAGATTTTTGCCGAGACCGTAGAGGATGACGTTTCTTTCGGACCACGGCTGGCAGGTTTGGAGGGTAGGGAACTGGAAGTAAGGGTGAGGGAGGTTCTGCGGACTGTGGGCTTGGAGGAAAAGGCCAAGTGGGATCCCTTCGCCCTTACCAAGGGGGAAAGACAGAAGTTGGCAGTAGCTGCCGTCTTGGCTACCCGACCGGAGATCTTGGTCTTCGACGAGCCCACTACCGGGATGGACTACCGGGAGGCCTGCGCCATGATGGGGCTGATTGTGCATCTCAACCGCAGCGGACACACTATATTGATGATCACCCATTCCATGTGGCTGGTAGCCAGATATGCGCAGAGGGCTTTGGCTCTGGCGGAGGGCCGACTAGCCGTGGATACCACCCCGCGAATGCTTTTCGCTGACGAGCAGCTGCTGCGAGGGCTTTCGCTACGCCCTCCGGCCCTGGTGCGTTTTGGCAATCGGATCGGGGAAACCTTCCTCTCCCCCGAGGAATTCAAGGACTGCGTCCTCTCGCCTTTCCTCCCGCAACGGGAGGCCCGCTATGCCTGAATACTACCTTTACTTGGATCGAGAAACCGTCTTCCATCGGCTCGATCCCCGCACCAAGATATCCATTCTGTTTGCCAGCTTCGTGGCTTCCATACTGTTTCGTCATCCGGCCTATGTCTTGGCAATCCTCCTCCTGGTTTGCTTCCATGCTGCTGCCGCTCGATCTCTTTCCAATGTCCGGCGTCTGTGGTGGCTCATGCTGCTCATCTTTCTCTTCTCGGTTCCCATTTGGGCCCTGTACGCTGGTGGACAGACCCGGCTTTGGGGAAAGATCACCACCCAATCCCTTCAATACGGCCTGGCCAACGCCTTACGGATCCAGGCAATGCTTGTTTCTGGCATCACCTTCCTCTCCACCACCAAGAACGAAGAGATCGCACTGGGATTGGCCCGCCTGCGGGTTCCCTTTGCAGTGAGTTTCACCCTATCTACAGCCCTCCGTTTGGTCCCGACCTTGGTGGGAACTGCCTCTCGGGTGGTAGAAGCCCAGCAGGCCCGGGGTCTCGACTTGAAGAGAGGCAGATTGCGGGAGAGAGTGCGTAGACACATTCCCCTCCTTGGCCCTATCCTTCTGGTGACCCTGCGAAACGCCAATCAGTTGGCCATGGCCTTGGAGGCGAAAGGGTTTGGGGCACGAAAGGATAGGTCCTTCCTCTTGGACATTCGCTTTAGCCTCGTGGACTGGGCGCTAATGGTCTTGCTGTTGCTTCTCCTCCTCCTGGCTTTCTTGCTGCGAATTCAGGGTAAGGGCCAGATTCCGGGCTTGATGGCCTGAAGCACGCGGAAAGCTGTTGAAGGGCGCGACGGTTTCTGCTATGTACTGGGCCCATGAAGGGAAGAAGCCGGGCAGCGGCCATCTTGCTCTTGTTTATCCTGGCCTTAGGGGGGTTGGAGAAGACCGAAGCCCGCGAACATTTTCATGTTCGGATAACCGTCGTGCTCGGTGGGCTAACCATAGGGATGGCCGGTCTCTTCTTCCTCGTCAGCTACCAGGGGGAAGCAGATGCTGTGTTTGGCTCTGCCTCCTCTGCCTTGCTAAATTGGGGAGATGGTAGATTTAGCTGGGAGATGCCGGAATTGGTCCTTCGGTCTTCCCCCTTTCCCCAGGGCGGGGCGGGAGGAATAGAGGGGTATACCTGTCTTTTCAGGTTGAGATTTCGATGAAAAGATCCTCCGCCGATTCGCCGATTGCTGGCTCCAGGGCACGCTGGATTTTGCCCTTGGAGAAGAGGGGGCTCTTATGGTTCCTGCTTTTTCTGCTTCTGACCCTTTCGCTGGTAGCCGCCTATCGAGTGCGAGAGGGAAGGAGAGCGGGGATTTCCGCGGACGGTGCCCTCGCTCTTACCGACCCCGAATTGGACCTATTATCCCGGCTTCTGCAACAGGCGAATTCCTCCTCCTTCCGTGGAGCCTCTCCTATTTATAAGGGCGTGTACCTGACCTCTTGGACGGCAGGCACGGCCAGAAGAGAGGATCTTATCCGGCTAGTGGAGCGGACGGAGCTCAATGCTTTGGTTCTGGATATCAAGGATTACTCGGGGAGGGTGGGCTACCTCAGTCGGGTTTCCCTGGCGCAAGAGATTGGTTCCTCCCAGGATCGCATAAAGGACATAGAGGCCTTTCTCTTGCGATGTCATCGGTCCGGGATTTACGTGATCGGTCGCATCGTCGTTTTCCAAGACCCATGGCTGGCCAAGTGCCGCCCGGAATGGGCCATCAAGGATCGGGATGGAGAGATTTGGAGGGATCGCAAGGGACTATCCTGGCTGGATCCGGCCTGCCAACAGGTATGGGAGTACAACCTGGATCTGGCCAAGGAAGCGGTGGGAAAGGGTTTCGACGAGATCCAGTTCGACTATGTCCGTTTTCCCTCCGACGGACGGATAAGCTCTTGTCGGTATCCCTTCTGGGATCAAACCACCCCCAAGCACCAGATCATCAGGCAGTTCTTCGCCTATGCCTCCCAGGAGCTTGCCCCCTTTCGGGTTCCCATATCAGTGGATCTATTCGGTCTCACCCTTTGGCGCGACGACGATCTCAACATCGGCCAGCGGATCATCGATGCCATGGATTATGTCGACTACATATGTCCCATGGTCTATCCCTCGCACTACCCTCCCCACTTTCTGGGCTTTGAAAATCCAGCACTTCATCCCTACGAGATTGTTTATCAGAGCTTGATCCGAGGACAGTCCATCCTTTCCCGCGCCAATGCCCGGGCTCGCCTTCGCCCCTGGCTCCAGGATTTCGATCTGGGGGCGCGCTACGATGCAGAACAGATCCGTTGGCAGAAGAAAGCCACCTATGAGGCCCAGGCCTGCGGATGGTTCCTGTGGAATCCGCAGAATCGGTATACCGAATCGGGTCTGGAACCGGACTGGGTAGGGCGGCTGGTTGCCCTGAGGGGGGCCGAAGAGCTAGAGGGGATCCGCCTATTCTCGGCGGTGACGGAAAGAGGATGGGGAGTGAGCCCCCGGGAGGGAGGAACCGGAGCTTGGCGGTAGGCTGGCGATGGAAAGCAGGTGGGCGAAGGAGCGAAGGGCGAGGTGGGGAGGAATGATGTACCTTCCCAAGGTGCCACGGCTGCTGTTGGGCGTGCAGGGCCGACGAGAGATGGTAAGCATGGCCTGGTATCCCGCCTGATAGGCCTTTCCCTCCAAGATCTGGTCATGATATCCGAAGGGATAAGATAGGTAGCGGACGGGTACCTGGAGCCTTTCTTCCAGAATCTTGCGGGAGCTCGTGAGCTCCCTGGCTACCAGCTCCTCGTAGGCAGCCGGTGCGAGGCGCCTCCTTTCCGTCTTGAAGTTCGGGTGATACCGGGTGTGAGATCCGATCTCCATCCCTTGATTGGCCATTTCGCGGAGCTGCGCCCAGTTGAGGGCATAGCTGGCATTTTGGATGCAACACGGGTAGATGAAGAGGGTGGCCGGAAAACCAAGGCTCTTCAGGATGGGGAAGGCATACCTATAGACGGAGACATGGCCATCGTCGATGGTGATCACTACGGAGCGGGATGGCGGGGGCGGCCCCTGCCCCAAATAGTAATCTACCAAGGTACGGAGAGGAATAACCCGGTAGCCATGGGTTTTCAGATAGGTCATCTGTTCCCTGAACTCGCTTACCGTAACCGTGAAACTGTTGGAGGAGGTGGGGGCGAAGCGGTGATAAAGAAGGATGGGGATCGCGAAATCGGCAGAATGGGCTTGGCCTGAGGCCGATACCGAGATCCCAAAAACAAGCAGGAGAAGAATCGCCCGGAAGAAGAGATGCCACCCCATCGGTAGCCTTTCCTTTTGCCAGTGGGCGTCCGATATTATAGGGGGTTTAGCCCGGGTAGACAAGATGGGAAAGGGAAGGGAGAGTCATGAAAGGAAAATTTCACAGCAGTGGTGGGTTAGGGACGGCCTTGCTGGCGCTTCTTGTGATCTTGCCCTGCTTGGCAAATGGGCAGCTGCCGCCACCTCCCGTTCCACCCCCTCTGGGAGATTCCGAGGCGCTGAGTCAGGTGATGGGTGATTTCTTCAGGGTTCCCGTTCCCTTGATCAAGGAGCTAGAGGGCAGCGTGCCCATACCGAGCCTCAATCTGCCCGTAGTCCTGTTCATCGCCCACCATTCTCATGTCAGCCCCCATCTTCTGGTCACTTGGCGGAGGGAAGGGCGTACTTGGCTTGAGATCGCGGGACGCTTGAAGCTGCCTCCCACCATATTTTTCCTTCCCCTACCCGAGGGCCGATTGGGCCCTCCCTATGGCCGGGCTTACGGATACTACTGGAAGCACAAGAAGGATAAGAAGGTCCCGATCATTCTCTCCGACGAGGAAATCGCCGATCTGGTTCAGCTAAAGATCTGCACTTCCTATTTCGGCCTCCCTCCCCGCCAGATAATCTCCCTCCGCAGCAACGGTGTGCGGTTCTCGCAGATCTATGGACAGGAGTATCGGAAGCGACATGGACCAGCGGGGGGGGAGTTCATGGCCGAGGTGGAGAGCAGAAAGCGGGTAGATCTTTGGCCGGCAGCGGGGTAGGCAGTGCTCCGGGCAGAGGTCGGGGCGAGGGTTGGGGAAAGGGAAAGGGCAAATCGGGGCGAGATTGGTAAGCAGTGCCTTCTGATTCAGGTGATGGCGGCTGAAATTCCCGCGAGGCCAATATGAAGGGGGAGTTGGAAGGGAGAAAGGGTATTGCCGGTGGGGAAGGAGTGTCGAGCATGCCCCAGGAGAAGCTGAGGAGGTTGAAAGAGCTGCTCGGGGAGTTACGATCCGCGGCGATTGCCTTCTCTGGAGGAGTGGATTCCACGTTGTTGGCCCTGGTGGCGCGCGAGGTTTTGGGCCCCCGGGCGATCCTAGTCACCACCCGATCCGATCTCAATCCGGTACGGGAACTGGATCAAGCGCGGTATCTCGCCCGGCAGTTAGGGATGAAGCATCTGGTGGTGGAGGGAAACGAGCTGGAGGTTCCGGGTTTTGCCGATAATCCGCCGAACAGGTGTTACCTTTGCAAGAAGGCGCTGTTCCGAAAGCTGCGGGAAGTCGCCTCCCGAGAAGGCTTGGAGCACCTAGCGGTAGGATCGAATGTGGACGACACGGGGGAACATCGTCCTGGCCTGTTAGCTGCCCAGGAGGAGGGAGTGCGGAGCCCTCTGCTGGAGGCGGGGATGACCAAGGCCGACATCCGAGCTTTAGCGCGGGAGATGGGGCTTCCCAACTGGAACCGTCCCTCTTATGCCTGTCTGGCTTCCCGTTTTCCCTATGATACGAAGCTGACCCGAGAGAAGATCGCCCAGGTTGACCAGGCAGAAGAGTATTTACGGCAGCAAGGATTCACCCAGGTTCGGGTCCGGCATCACGGGGACTTGGCCCGGATCGAGTTGATGCCGGAAGAAATGGGCCGCCTCCTGGCTGGTTCCCTTTCCCCAAAGGTCGCGGGCAGGTTGAAGGAATTGGGTTTTTCTTATGTGACCCTGGACCTTCGGGGGTACCGCTCGGGATCCATGGACGAGGTGCTGCCGGGGCCTAAGGCCTTAGGAAAGGCAACACCCAAACCAGCAGCGCCAAGATGAAGCATATACCGGTGGATAGGAGGACATAAGGAACGCTATAACTGAGGAACTCCTTGAGGCTGATCTTGCAGGAGTCCTCTTTTTGGGAACAGTTCAGGGCCACGAAGAGGGCCGGGGCGCCAGCGATGGTCAGGTTGCTTCCCAAGGTCCCTGCCCATAGCAGACCCCACCAGAGCGGCCAGGGATTCATTCCGTGATGGGTTCCCAGGTCCCGGATGACATAGAGGAAGGTGAGGATGTAGGCGTCGTGCTCGACCAACCCGACGATCGGAACTGTGGCCCAATAGAGAAGGCTGAAACCCAGCAGCAGATTCTGCTTGAGGTAGGGAACGAGCCAGTCGGCTAATGCCTTGATGATTCCCACCTTTTCCAATCCTCCCACCAGGGCGAAGAGCGAAACATAAAAAAAGATAGCCCGCCAATCCAGTTCGGCAAGTATTTCCTCGAAACTGGGAGTGGACATCTCTCGCCGTTTTCCGACGATCTCCAGGGTAAGGGTGAGGAGAGTTGCCCCCACCAGGGCTATGAATCCCAGATGACACCCCAATTTCTCCCGGAGGGACATGGCCAGGATGGTGGCCAGGAAGTAAAAGAGAACGATGAAGGTAAAGGGCCGGTCCTTCACGAAGTGGTCGAGCCTTCGGCTGGTGGTATCAACCTTGGTTCCCGAAGGCATGGCCTGGGGGCCGTAGACCTTGACGAATCGGAAGAAAAAGGCGGCCACCACGCACAGGTAGGTCGCGGTCAGGATGAGGAAAGAGGAGGGTCGGCCCGAGTGCCAGATAAAGCCTGCGAACTCGATCCCGGAGACGCTGTGCAGCATCTGGGGAGGGAGATCGCCCAAGAGGAGGGCCGTTCCCATGAAGTTAGCGCATAGGCCGATGAAGATCACCGCGGGGAAGGTGGGGAACTTGATCTGGCGGGTCACGGTGAACACTACCGGGGCCATCATCAACACCACTACCACATTGTCCACGAACATAGAAATGAACCCGGCCAATCCTCCCAGCAGGGTGACGAAGATGGCGATGTTGCCTCGGGAGAAACGGAGTATCTTGCTGGAGAGGTATTCGGGTATCCCTGTCTTGCCGAAGTATCCGGCGATGACCCAGATCCCCAATAGGATACAGATGACATTCCAATCCACATATTTGAATGCCTCTACCTCGGTCATCACCCGGCCCATCACCATGAGAAATACCCCGAGCAAGGCTGCTATCACGCTATCGACGATCCCGGTAATGAGGGCCAGCACGCTGGCGATGAATATTACCCCCGCAACGATCTGAATAGGCTCCACCTTACCCTCCTCTTGATTTCGGTCTTTTCTCCTTTTTGTCAGCGATAGAGCTCTTTTCGGACCCCGCTGCCCTCCATGGAAGATCTTCTTCTGCCTTCCGGAGCCCTACGCCTCCAATTGCGAGCTGAGTCCCGGGCAGAAGCCTCTGCAGATTAGACCAAAAAGGCCTGGAATGTCAACGGATTCCTTGCAGATACCTTGCAAATGGCTTGACAGCTCCTTCTGCCTATGGTTTTATGAAGATCCGGAAAAAGGCCCTTCCCAATGGAGGGGGGCAAGGACAAGGATTTATGGCGGCCATCGAAGTGAGCGGTCTGATCAAGGACTTCGGTTCCCTGCGGGCGGTGGACGGAATTTCCTTTGCGGTGGAGGAAGGAGAGATATTCGGCTTCCTCGGTCCGAACGGGGCGGGGAAGTCCACCACTATAAACATCCTGTGTACGCTTATGCGGCCCACTTCGGGCCGGGTGAGGGTAAACGGGTACGATTGCCTGCGGGAGCCGGAAGCGGTTCGCTCTTCCATTGGCCTCGTTTTCCAGGACCCTACCCTCGACAATGAGCTGACTGCCTGGGAAAACCTGAAATTCCACTGCTACCTGTACCACATGGAGAGGAAGCTGATGCGCGAACGGATCGCCCAGATGCTGGAGCTGGTGGGGCTCTCCGATCGGTCCCGGGAGCTGGTCAAATGGTATTCGGGAGGGATGAAGCGGAGGTTGGAGATAGCCCGGGGCCTTCTCCATCATCCCCGCGTACTGTTTCTCGACGAGCCGACCTTGGGACTGGACCCCCAGACTCGGGATACTATATGGAATTTTGTGCGTCAGCTTCGGGCCCAGGAAGGGCTCACCATTTTCATGACCACTCACTATATGGAAGAGGCTGAATACTGTGACCATCTGGCCATAATCGATCGGGGAAGGTTGGTCGCCCGGGGTTCCCCCGAAACGCTGAAGCAGATGGTGAAGGGAGATCGGGTTCTCTTGCGGGGGGCTGACCCGGAGGGCCTTCGAAGGCGGATTCAGGCTCATTTCGGGCTGGAGGCTAAGGGAGGTGACGGGGGGCTCTACCTGGAAGTGGATTGCGGCGAGGAGTTTATCCCCCGCCTTTGGGAAAGGTTGGGGGCGGAGATCAGCTTCGTGAGCGTGAGCAAGCCCTCGCTCAACGATGTGTTTCTGCGACTGGTGGGAAGGGAGATCCGAGAAGAAGCCCCCGATTCCCATGAATCGCGAAGACAGATGGCTCGTGCTTACCAGAGGGTTCGATGGAGGCGGACATGATCGAGGCCCGTGCCATCTATGTCGTGACCCTGCGCGAGCTCATCAAGCTGGGAAGGCAGAAGACCGGCCTTATCAACACCTTTGTTCGACCCATCCTCTGGCTTTTCGTGGTGGGATCAGGCCTCAGCCAAATCGTTCGCGGCGGAGGTCCGGTTTCCTATAAGCAGTTCATGTTTCCCGGAGTGATGGGAATGGTGATCCTTTTTTCCTCTGTTTTTTCTTCCATCTCCATCATCTGGGATCGCGAGTTCGGGTTTTTGCGAGAGATCCTGGTGGCCCCGGTATCGCGGCTCTCCATCGTCATCGGCAAGGCGATCAGCGGGACCATCACTTCCTCCGCTCAGGCAGCGGTCATAATGATATTTCTTCCCCTGCTGGGTATCCAGGTGGCTTTTCCTCAGCTTTTAGGCCTACTGGCCCTGGCGATGCTCCTTTCCTTCGCCCTGACCTCCCTGGGGATCTTGATCGCCGCCCACCTGGAGACCTTTGGCGTCTTCAATGTGATAATGAACCTGCTGGTCATGCCTCTTTTCTTCCTCAGCGGGGCCATATATCCGGTAAACCTGTTGCCCTGGTGGCTGCGCTGGCTCGCCCGTTGCAACCCTCTTACTTATGGCGTGGACGCCTTCAAGAATGTGCTGTTGCCCCGGGCAGGGATCGAGGGCCACGGAAGTCTGGGGGCGGAATTTGCCTTGGGACAGGACATAGCCGTGGTGGCCCTGTTTTCTCTAGCCATGATCGTTCTGGCAGTGCACTCCTTCCGCCAGATCGAGTGAGATGGAGAGGGCAGGAGGCGCGAAGTTTGGGCTCCTCACCAGATTGCCTCCTGACCTTCCTCCATCTCCGCGAGACGGATCATCTCTCCCTTGCCTCTGGAGGGCGGTTTGCCGTTACGGTTTTACCTGTCTGGTGGAGTTTCTCGCTGCGTCCAATCTAGGTTCTGTGGCCTGGCCGAAAACAGCAGGCGGGGAAAGGAGGGGTAGATCATAATGGAGAACCAATTCCGGAAGGCGATGCTGGATGAGCGGGCATTCGTCGTTACCTGCGAGCTCATCCCCGGCCTGGGCTCTCGAGAGAAGAGCCAGGAGAAGGTGCTGGAGTTTGCCCAGAAGGCTTGCAAGGGAGGCAAGGTCCACGCCCTCTCTATCTGCGACAACGCGGGAGGAAATCCTTCCCTGGAGCCAGATCCGCTGGCGGCCGAGATCCAGAAAATGGGGCAGGTCCCGCTTGTTCACTTCACCTGCAAGGATCGGAACCGAGCCCAGATGCTGGGAACACTTTACTCTTACGATCGACTGGGGCTGGAAAACCTGTTGGTCATGAGTGGCGACTATCCGGTGGATACCTTGCGGGGCAAGGCCAAGCCCGTTTTCGACCTCGATCCCATTCATGTCCTGCAGTTGACCGCAGACATGAACAAAGGCTTGGAATGGCAAGGAGTAACGGGTACCGTCCATCTTCAGCCTACCTCTTTCTTCAAGGGCGCTGCGGTATCTCCTTTCAAGCAGTTGGAGTCGGAACTGATGGCCCAGTACCTGAAGCTTATAAAGAAGGTAGAGGTGGGGGCCGACTTCATCATCACCCAGTTGGGATTCGACGTCCGAAAGTTCGACGAATTGATTCGATTCATGAGGCTCCGGGGCCTAAAGGTCCCGGTCATCGGCAATGTGTACGTCTTGAATCTGGGAGCGGCTCGGTTGATGAACCGGAACGAACTGCCCGGATGCGTGGTCCCCGATTCCCTGGTGGCGGAGATCTCGGAGGAGGCAAAAGAACCGGACAAGGGGAGAGGGAAGAGGCTGCTACGGGCCGCAAAGCTGGTGGCCGTTTTGCGGGGCCTTGGCTACAAGGGGGTCCATCTGGGAGGGGTGGTCCTGCCTTATGAGGATGTAGAGTTCATTTTGGAGAAGGCAGAAGAGATGTCCGCGGATTGGCCGGCTTGGGTCAAGGACCTTCAATTTTCTCAGAAGGATGCTTTCTACTATTTCGAACCGGATCCCAAAACTGGACTCAACACCGATATCCCGGTGGATCGGACCCGGAACCTACCGCGCCGATCCTGGGGATATGCCGTATTTAGGTGGGTGCACGATGTGGCCTTCGATGAAAAAGGAATACTCTACCGGCCGGCGAGGGCCTTTCACCGTGCGATCGCCGGAAGCCTTCTGGAAAAACCCTACGCCAAACTGGAGCACCTTGCCAAGGTGATTACCAACGACTGCAAGATGTGCGGGGATTGTACCCTTCCCGAGCATGCCTACCTCTGCCCGCAGTCGCAGTGCGCCAAATATCTGCTGAATGGCCCCTGTGGGGGAAGCTACGAAGGTTGGTGCGAGGTCCATTACCGAAAACGCAAATGCATCTACGTGCGGGCTTACGACCGGCTAAAAGCGTACGGAGAACAGGACCAGCTCTTGATGGGGATCCTCCCTCCCCGGGACTGGTCGCTCAATGAGACCTCTTCCTGGGTGAACTACTACCTGGGAAGAGACCATGCGGGAAAGTCGAGCTCTTCTGCCTGGGCGGGGACGGCAGCGAAATGAGGGTCGGCAGCGGCTCGAATCCCCAGTTCGAGTACTTTCCCGTCACCGCGGACCAGGGTCTGAGGGCCTGGGGAAAGGACCTGGGGGAAGCGTATATCAACGCCGCCCGAGGAATGTTCCATCTGATGATCGATTCGGCAGGATTGAGCCCGAGCGAATCGCGCCGCATCAAAGTGGAGGCCGAAGACAGGGAATCCTTGCTGGTAGCATGGTTGAGCGAACTGCTCTACCTTTATGAGGTGGAGGGCTTCTTGCCGCTCGATTACGAGATAATCCAGGGGGGAGACCAATGCCTGGATGTCCACCTCCGCGGCGTGATCGTGGATCCCATGGTTCATGACCTGAGAGGGGCCGTAAAGGCTGCAACCTACCATTTGCTGGAGGTGAAGCAAGAGCGAGGGAAATGGTTCGTTCAGGTGGTCCTGGATATGTGACTTGGGCTTGCATCGCTTAGCCAACGATGTTCGAGCAGCTGAGGAATAGAGGTGAAGCCAGATGAGCGGTAGGATACTGCAAATCGACGATTATCGGTGGCAGGTGCCGCAGGATTACAAACCGGGCATGCGCGTGCCTGGTCTCATCTACGCAGACCGGAAGCTCTTTATGGAGATCGAGCACGATGCTTCAATCGAGCAGGTGGCGAACGCCGCTTTCCTACCGGGCATAGTGAAGGCCTCGCTGGCCATGCCCGATATCCATGCCGGGTATGGTCTTCCCATTGGAGGAGTGGTGGCCACCGACCTCCAGGAGGGGGTGATCTCGCCGGGAGGGGTGGGATATGACATAAACTGCGGGGTTCGACTGCTGCGAACCAATCTGACCCGCAAAGAGGTGGAGCCACGAATCAAGGAACTGGTTTCCGCCCTTTTTGCGCAGGTTCCAACCGGAGTTGGTTCCCGGGGCAAGATTCGCTTCTCTCGCGAAGACGAAAAGGAAGTCCTGGTAAAGGGGGCTCGCTGGTCAGTGGAATCCGGTTTTGGCGATCCGGAGGATCTCCTCTACACCGAGGCAGGGGGGTGTCTGGAGGGGGCAGACCCAGGCGTTATCAGTGCCAAAGCCTACGAACGGGGAAGGCCGCAGCAAGGCACATTAGGTTCGGGAAATCATTTCTTGGAGATCCAGTATGTGGAGGAAATCTACGACCAGGAAGTGGCCTCTGCCTTCGGTCTTTTCCAGGAGCAGGTAACCGTGATGATCCACTCTGGATCGAGGGGATTCGGTCACCAGGTCTGTACCGATTATCTGGTGGAGATGGAAAAGGCGGTCAAGAAGTACGGCATATCCTTGCCGGATCGGCAACTGGCCTGTGCTCCCCTCCAATCCCCGGAAGGGCAGAACTACCTGGCAGCCATGAAGGCTGCTGCTAACTACGCCTGGGCAAACCGGCAGTGCCTCATGTACTGGACGAAACAGGTTTTGACCGAGGTCCTGCGGGCCTCCCCGCGGACTCTGGGCGTCTCGCTCGTTTACGATGTGGCCCATAACATCGTGAAGATTGAGGAACATGAAGTCGATGGTCAGAAGCGGAAGCTCTTGGTACACCGCAAGGGAGCGACCCGCGCTTTCCCCCCCGGACATCCCGAGATCCCGGAGGCTTATCGCAAAGTGGGGCAGCCGGTGCTCATTCCCGGTGACATGGGACGAGCGTCCTTCGTGCTGGTGGGAACCGAGAAGGCCATGCAGGAAACCTTCGGGAGCACCTGTCACGGAGCGGGGCGGGTGATGAGCCGGCATGAGGCCATCAAAGCAGCGAAAGGGAGGGCCATAGACCGTGAACTCGAGGATCGCGGTATCTATGTGGAGACAGCAGGCCGGGAGACGCTGAAAGAGGAAATGCCCGAGGCATACAAGGATGTGGTTGAGGTGGTGGATGTGGTTCACAATGCCGGTATTTCGCGGAGGGTGGCCAAGCTCAGGCCCATGGGGGTGATCAAAGGCTGAAACCGAAGAATCGGGGGGAAAGATGGAAGGGCTGGCTGGGGGCGATAGTAGGGACCTGTTTCTTCTCGACTGGGGCCACTCTGGTGCGTCTGGCCGCCCCTCTCTCTCCCTGGGCGATCACTTCCTTTCGGCTCCTCTTGGGGTCGGCCTTCGTGGCCCTATTCGCTGGTCTTGCCGGGCAAGATTTAAGGCTCCGAGAGGGTGAACTGGCCCGATTCCTTTATATCGGAGCCATCACCGCTCTCCACTTCCTTTCCTTCGTAGCCTCCCTTTCCTTTACCACCATCGCCCATTCCCTCACCCTTACCTACACCGCCCCAGTTTTCGTGACCCTTCTCTCCCACCTTCTCCTTCAGGAGACCCTGAGTCCCCGCAAATATGTGGGGATCCTGACCGTCATCCTGGGGATCTTGGTGCTGTCCGGCTTCGAGCCGAAGATGAGCTGGCGGATGCTGATAGGGGATTGCTTGGCCTTGGTCTCGGCACTGAGCTTCGGGTTCTATTCCATTTGTGGCCGCAGTACCGGTAAGGGCTACCCCCTTTTTCATTATACCTTCTGGATATATCTTTTGGCCGGATTGTTCACCCTTCCTCCTGCCCTTCTGACAATAAAGGACTCCCCTCCCCCCCTTTCCTGGCTGGCGGTGGTGTTGCTGGGATTCTTTCCCCTCGCCCTGGGCCACACCCTCTACAATGCCTCCCTTCGTCTCCTGCACCCCACCTATGTGAACATAATCGCGTCGCAAGAGGTTACCGGGGGGATACTACTGGGCTGGCTGGTCCTGAACGAATTACCCAGCTGTGGATCGATAATTGGTTGTTTGATAACCATTTTAGGCATCACTCTTACTATCCTCCTTTAGCCATCCAACCGCTCTCTTCCCCTGCGGCCCAAACCCTCAGTCTCTCCCCATCGGTGAGCATCATTACGGCCCCCTGTCGGGCGGTGCTGAGGAGGCGGACGCCCATCTGTTGATAACGATACATCACCTCAGCCGAAGGGTGGCCGAAAGGATTGTGGGCGCCGGCGCTGAACACCGCGTAGCGGGGAGACACTGCTCGGATAAAGGAAAGGCTGCTGGAAGTCTTCCCCCCATGATGGGGAACCTTGAGCACCTGGCAAGTCAGTTCAGGCCTCCTGGCCATGATCCTCCGCTCGGCCTCCTCTTCGATGTCTCCGCAGAACAAGAACCTCATCTGGCCAAAGTGGATCCTCAGGACCAGGGAGTTGTTGTTCTCGGCCGCGAAGGATCCTCGGTGGCACCGGTAGAAGAGGGGAGGGGAAGGATGGAGAATTTCGATCCGGAGGGGCCCGATCGGGTCTGGAACCTCGCCGGCCAGCCAACGATGGAGAACGATTCCCTTCTCTTGGAGTAAACGGTGCAGTTCCTGCTGCAGGGGAGGGGCTTGGGGGATGCGGGCCTCCCACAACTCCTTTACCGGAAAACCCCTGACCAGCGATATTATTCCTCCCAGGTGATCAGGATGGGGATGAGAGAGGACGATGAGATCCAGCTTTCCCACCCACCGATGCAAGAGATAGGGTTTTACCACTTGTTCTCCCACATCGAATTCTCCTCGGCGATTTCCACCGCCATCCACCAGGATAGCCCGTCCTCCGGGCAGCTCCAGCAGGGCACAGTCTCCTTGGCCCACATCCAAGAATGTGACCCGCAGTTGGGTCCCATGATGAACCTGGTGGAGCCGGTAACCGACCAGCAGAGCAAGCAGAAATAGACAAATTCCGCATCCGATTTGGGCCCATCTGTGACGTCTCCATTGCCCAATCAGCAGCAGGGCTCCATAGTAGAGGACGATCATGGGGATCGATGGTTCGTAGATCCAAAGGGAGGACCCGGGGAGAGTGGAAAAGAAATGGGCCAGGGAAGTCAGCAGAACCAGGAGGAAATCTATGGCCCCGCCGATCAAGTGCAGGCCCGGAAGGGGAAAGAGGGAAAGGAGAGCCAGGAGCAAGCCCAATCCGGTGAGGAGGCCGGTCAAGGGAACCACGGGGAGATTTGCCAGCACCCCCACCAGGGAGGCCCGGTGGAAGTGTCGGGCTAAAAGGGGAAATGTGGCGAGAGTGGCCGCTAAGGAGACCAACAGCGACCCGGCCAACCATTTCCACCATCCACGGCTCAAACGGGGGTTGAGATCCTTAGTGATCATTATAATTCCCAGGGTGGCGGCGAAGGTGAGCTGAAAGCCGGGTTCCAGCAGATGAAAGGGGTTGGAAAGGAGGATCAGGAGCGCTGCCAGGGCCAGGGTGTTATACAGATCAGCCTCCCGTTCCAATACGATCCCTCCCAGGAAGAGCACGGTCATAATGCTCGCCCTGACCACTGAACTGCTACCTCCAGCAAGGAAGGCATAGAAGATGATCATCGCAATGCTGAGGGACGCGCAGAGGCGGCGGGGAATGCGGACCAAGCGCAGGAAGAAGAACAGGAAACCAGCAACCATGCCCACATGGAGGCCAGAGATGGCGAGGATGTGATAAGTGCCCGAAGCCACAAAGTCCTCGCGCGTCTTTCGATCCAGGGAAGAGCGCTCCCCTAAAGTGATCGCCTCCAGTACTCCCAGGTGGGGAGAGGTTACCAGGGTGCCGAGTCGCTGCAGCATCCGGGCCCTCAGGTCGTAGATCAAAGCCAGTGGGGTTCTGCCTTCCCAGCGCCCCAGACGGATTATCTCTTCCTCGTCCGTGGCCCTTCCCTCCAGGTAGATCCCCTGGGAGAGGAGATGGTCAGGAAGGTGGAATCCGCCCGGGTTCAGGTATCCTCGGGGGGGCCGGAGCTGTGCCCGTAGCCTTATCCTTTCCCCATACCGCAGTTCCTCCGGCTGAGGAGGAAGATGCAGGCGAATTCGCCCTCGGGCCGGGAAAACCTTACTGGCCGCCTCCAGGACTACTCGATCCAGCACCACCCGGATCCCCTCCTCACCTTGTCCTTGGGATATCCTCTCCGGGGGGAGACATACCCTTCCTTCCACCAAGGTGGGACGAGGCGAGGACCATGTCGATATGTTGGCCAGATGATAGGGCGAAGGGGGATGAGCGTGAAGATGGCAGGAGATGATCCCCAGGAGGAAAAAGGCCAGGCATGGCAGCAGCCAAAAGCCTGTCCGCTCCCCGAAGCGAAACCAACAGGTAAGGCCCAGAAGCAGTACGACTATGAGGGCAGGGAACAGGTATGGGTAGAGGGTGGAGGAGACGGAGACCCGTGAGGCAAGGGCAATTCCCAGGGCCAAGGCAATGGCTATCTGTGCAGTGGGCCGGCGCATTTTGACCTCCTCGATGGGGCCTCCCGAATGTAACAATCCGGGAAAGCAATGGCAATAGGAGAGTTGAGTTATGGCCCAGGGATGGGTCGCAAGTGGGCGATATACCATTCTTTGATTCAGCCAACGCAAAGGGGTACCCATTATCCTGGTCTAGGGATTTACAGAGCGGGCGGATTGAACTATCATGAGGCTTCGCGGAGTGATCGGTGGCCTTCACCGGGGGATCCGGACGAATAAGGAAGGGAAAGGGGAAGGAGCTTGAAGATACTGGATCGCTATATTCTGAAGGAGATAACTACCACTTTCCTGCTCGGAATCGGGGCCTTTACCCTCGTTCTTCTCATGGATAAGGTGATCCGACTCACCGATCTGATTTTGAACAAAGGGGTAGGCTTTGATGTAGCATTCCGTCTTTTCCTGTACCTGATACCCTCTTTCCTTACCCTGACCATCCCCCTGGCTACCTTGCTGGCTACTCTGACCACCTTCGGCCGTATGGCGTCGGATCGCGAGGTGACGGCTCTGAAGACCAGCGGCGTGAGTCTCTACCGTTTGCTCCTGACCCCGATGGCATTTGCCTCACTGGCATTCGCACTGAACCTTTACTTAACCATTCATCTAACGCCGCGATCATTCCACAGCTTCAAGAGCCTGCTGTTCCAGATTGCGCGGTCGCAGGCCAATATCGGGCTGAGGGAGGGAGTCTTCAACACTGACTTTGGCAACTTCGTAGTTTATGTGCGGAACCTGAGAAAGGAGGGGCGAGTACTGGAAGGGGTTCTGCTTTCCGATTCCCAGGAAAAGAAAACTTTCAAGGTGGTGATAGCCAAAAGGGGAGAACTGGTCGAGAATGAGCAAGAGAACAAGGTGATTCTGCGGCTTTCCGAGGGCTCGGTTCACTTTACTTTCCCCCGGGATCCCTCCCTCTATCGAGAACTTTCCTTCGATCGCTACGATCTGGAGTTGGATCTGGGTCGCCTCTCTGGGAATCCCCTGGAGAGGAAAAAAGAGGACCGGGAGATGACCTTCCGCGAATTGGTGGAAAAGATCAGGCAACCGAGAGAGGCGAGAATCCATCCCCACTATGTTACCGAGTTTCACAAGAAGTTTTCCATCCCCTTTGCATCCTTGGTGTTCGTGCTCAGTGCTATCCCTCTGGGGGTACGGGTAAGGCGGTCCGGCAGGTTCTCCGGTTTTTCTCTCAGCGTAACCCTGGCCCTCGGTTACTATTTGCTTTTCGTCCTGGGAGAAAGCCTGGGAGACAAGGGCTTGATTTCGCCATTCATCGCCGTCTGGTTTCCCAATATCCTGCTGGGCGTCCTGGGGATGATCCTGCTCCACCTGGAGGCAAAGGAAAAATGGTCGGGATGGAGCTGGTGGCCTCTTTTGCGGTAAGGGTGGGAAGGCCGCGATGAGATTAGCGGACAAATACGTGGGACAGGAGTTCGGCCGCATCTTGGGGCTGACCGCGGCCATATTCTTGGGACTTTACCTGATTATCGATCTCTTCGATAACAGTTCGCGCTTCATCGAGCTTGGGGCCACGGCGGGAGCCGTCGCTTCCTACTATCTTTGGCTGATCCCCTATATAGCGATCCAGGTACTCCCGGCTGCTATCCTGTTCGCTAGCTTGCTCAGCCTGGGAAAGCTTAACCGTTTCAACGAGCTGGTAGCAATGAAGATGGGAGGAGTGAACCCCTACCGGATCGGAGCCCCCATCTTGATCATTTCCGCTCTTCTCTCCCTTTCTGCTTTGGTCGCCAGCGAATACATGATACCTTTGACCAACAGGCGGGCCTTCGATATCAAGCGAACCCGGATCCAGCGCCTTCCCCCTCATGGTTTCACCCGCGAAAACGATGTTTGGTATCGCGCTGCTCGCCACCGGATACTTTACATCTCGCTGGTGGATGTTGCTCGTCAAAAACTGGTTCGGGTCAGTCTGCTCGATTTCGATCGATCTTTTCAGCTTTCCCGGAGATGGGATGCGAGGGAGGCCCTTTGGGATGGATCCAAGTGGATGCTGGTCGATGGATATCTCCGAACTTTCGAGGATGGAATGGTTTCCTCCGCGGAACCCTTTTCCCAGAAGGAAGTCGATCTCTCGGTCGGACCTGTCGAGCTTTCGCGAGTGGAAAGAAAACCGGAGGAAATGGACCTTCGGGAGCTGAGGAACTACATTAGAAGAGCTTCGGCCAGCGGTATCCCCACCGAAGCTTACCGGGTGGACTTTCAAACCAAGATAAGCATTCCCTTCACCGGGTTGGTGATGGCCCTGTTCGGTGTCGCCCTGGGTCTTTGGGCCAAGCGATCTGGCTTGTTAGTGGGGATGGGGATGAGCCTGTTGGTGGGATTGGCTTACTGGATCTTGCTGGCAGTGGGGATATCCCTCGGTCATTCCGGCAAGCTCCCTCCTTTGGTGGCAGCCTGGGGGGCAAACCTGGTATTCGGGTTGGGGGGGATAGTGCTCCTTTGGGAAGTGAGAAGATAATTTAGAAGAGCAGCCAGAAAAGAGGTAGACGATGGGATTCAAATGGGATTGGTGGGTGGGGGTAGGATTCGCAGCCCAGGCCCTTTTTTCGCTACGGTTCTTCGTACAGTGGGTAGTGTCCGAGCGAAGGGGAGAAAGCGTCATTCCAATCAGCTTTTGGTACATCAGCATCGCGGGTAGCCTGGTTCTTTTGCTCTACGCCATACATCGCCGGGATCCGGTTTTTATCTTCGGTCAAGGTTTCGGAACCTTTGTCTATGTTCGCAATCTGATGCTGATCTACCGCCGTCCCTCTGCCCCCGGTATCGGTAATACGGATTCGCCGGGCCAGGGTCGCGACCTATCCTAAGAATCCTTTCCCGGCAAGACTTGCGGATTTACGGTTCCCGGAGGCTGATGCTCCCTCATCCGCTCGACCACATCCTCAGTCGCCAATAGGCTCATGGGCCGAATGAGACAGGATAGGTTGCCCCTCCAACGGGGGGAACACCACATTCGGCAACCGGAAAAGGGTACTGGGGGGAGAGGTTCCCTCTCCAAGGCAGGGGAGACCACACTGGCGATCTACCCTTTCCTCAGGGCTCTGACCAGAGCGGCTCCATCAACCGATGACCCCTCCAGGCATTGGTCGAGCAAGCGGTAAGCTTCATCGGTTCAGGTTGGGGTTCCCCTCTGGGTCCGTTCGTCTGGGGCGAGGGGGTGGATGCTAACGAAGTTGGAAGCGAAGAGTTAATCTTCCCGGGAGAGGTAGCGGACCCGGTATTGCTCGCTAAAGGCCGGATCTGGTATCCGATCCTGGGCCAGGATTTTGCTATCGAAGCTGGTGGCTCAAGGGGCGATTGCCTCCCCAATTCTCCCCAGTCCCATTATCCCGATCTTCTTCCCGCAGACACCATCGGTGATTGCCAACTGCCACCGGCCTTTCCTTATCCGACGATCCCAGGAGGGATCTTGCCCGCCACTGTCAGCAGGAGCGCAAATATCAAGTCAGCGGTAGCGCTGATGTTTTCGGGGTGACGGTTACCGTCATTCCCTGATCGGCGGCGGCCAAGAGGGCCACATTCTCCACTCCCACCCCAGGGGGAGACGATTCGGAGCTCAGCGCAGGCCTCTAGCACCTTCCTGGCCTGGTCGACGGTTCCTCCACTCCCACTATGATTGCTCGCTCTCCTTATCCCAGCATCCGGCTGGCCGCCGCTCCGGCACGAATTCTATCCCTTACCCCTGTAGATCGAAAGTCTCCGGGCATCTGACCCCCAGATAGGGGAGGCGATGAGCACAGTCTTCGGACCTCGGGGGTTATGGCTGCAATCCAGAGGATGGGCTGAGGGTTCGTCATCCGAAGTCATGCAATCTCTTCCCAAGCTCGCCTACGCGGTCCCCAGTCAAGGATGCCGAACTCGTGCTATCTCTCTTCCTTCGCTGACAGCGAGGGCAAAAGTAGGTACTGCGTCCGGCGATGATTTCCTTCCCTATCAGGGTCCGGCAGCGGGGGCATGGTTGTCCATTCCTTCCGTAGACCTGCAAGTGATCCTGAAAGCCTCCCCGCCTTCCTTCCGGGTCGCGGAAGCTGAGGATGGTGGTCCCTCCTCTCCGGATAGCCTCATCAAGGGTTTCACCCAGGGCCTGACACAGGCGTTTTACCCTTGCCTTTGAAAGCCGATGGGAAGGTTGCAAGGGATGGATACCAGCCCGGAAGAGTATCTCGCTGGCGTAGATGTTGCCGATCCCGGAGATCAGGTGCTGATCTAACAGCGACTGCTTGATGGTCGATTTCCTTCTCTGTAGACATTGCCAGAGAGAGAGCGGCGTGATTCCATCTTCTAAAGGGTCCCACCCCAGCCGCGCCAGCTCCGGTATCCGTCTTGGGGAGCCTGGAGCGAAGGGGTAGAGCTTGATGCGGCCGAAGGCCCGGGGGTCTTGGAAGTGTAGCTGGGATCCGTCGGAGAAGGAGATAACGAGGTGGGTATGGGGAACGACGGGAGTAGCGTGGGGCATGAATATGAGCCTCCCGCTCATCCCCAAGTGAAACAGGAGGGAGAAGTTCTCGCCCCCGAGAACGAGGTATTTGCCGCGCCTCTGGAAGGTACGAATCCTCTTCCCAGCCAATGACCTGGAGATGTCGTCCCGACACGCCTCCTCCACTACCCGCTTACTTGTCACTCTAGCCCGGCGGATCTGTTTGCCGATGATCAGGGGAGAGAGGAAGGTGCGGATAGTTTCTACTTCCGGCAATTCAGGCAATTGCGGAGCTCTCGAATTTCAGCTATTGATGAACCTGGTTTGCCATGATAAGAAAATGCCATAATTGACCAGATTTAGAGGTGGAGTTTCGGTTTCTGCAGCTGCTCAATTCAGCAATTGCCGCGGGAAGATTACCGAGGCTCTCTTTAGCACAAGGCATCCCTCTCTGTCAAAGGAAAGAGGTCGACTTTACAGGATGGACGAATTGTGGTAGTTACAGGCCGCTCTTTCGCTTTCAGCGGAGGCCGGCTAATTTGGGTGTCCAGGGGAGGAGAGGATGAGGAAATTCGAGGTTTCCAAGATCAGAAACATCGGTATCGTGGGGCATGGGGGTGAAGGAAAGACTTCCCTCACCGAAGCCATCCTTTTCAATTCGGGAGCCATAGCGCGCCTGGGGAAAGTGGAGGAAGGTAACACTACCACCGATTTCGAGGAAGACGAGATTGCGCGCAAGAACAGTATCAGCTCCGCTTTGGCCTTCTGCGAGTGGAAGGGACATGAGATCAACCTTATCGATACCCCGGGCTTTTCCAATTTTCTCGTTGATACCAAGATCTCGCTCCGGGTGGCGGATGCAGCCATCGTGGTAATAAGCGCTACCTCTGGGGTCAGGGTCCAGACCGAAAAGGTTTGGCGGTTTGCCGATGAATATGCCCTTCCCCGACTCATATTCATCAACAAGATGGACCGGGACTTGGCCGATTTCTACCATACCGTGCAGGAAATTCGGGAGGGTCTCTGCCCGACGGCCACCCCTCTACAGATACCGATCGGGGCAGAGGCCTCGTTCCGAGGGATAGTCGATCTTTTACAAGGAAAGGCCTTTGTCTGGAAAGGGGATCACGAGGGAAAGGCGGAGATATTGGAGATCCCTGAGGAATTGAAAGAGAAAGCGGAGGAGTGGCGGGGAAAGCTGATAGAGGCCATCGCGGAGACGGAGGACTCTCTCCTGGAGAAATACCTGGAGTCCGGGGAGCTTAGCGAAGAGGAGGTCTTAGCAGGACTCCGTCGGTCGACCCTGAGCCGGAAGTTGATACCGGTCGTCTGTGGATCGGCGACCCGGAATGTGGGGATTACCTCTCTCCTGGATACGGCCCTGTTGCTTCTTCCTTCTCCCCTGGACCGCTCTCCCTTTCGGGGCCATAACCCCAGAACCGGCGAGGAGGAGGTTCGAAACGCAGATGGATCCGAGCCCCTTTCCGCACTGGTTTTCAAGACCTTGACCGATCCCTACGCTGGCAAGATGACGCTCTTCCGAGTTTACTCGGGGCAAATCGAATGCGACTCCACGGTGTACAATGTCAACCGATCGGTAAAAGAAAGGGTGGGGCAAGTCTTTCAGCTACGGGGCAAGACCCAGATCCCGGTCCCTTCCTTGGGTCCGGGAGAGATGGGGGCTGTGGTCAAGCTGAAGGAGACCACCACTGGCGATACCCTGGGGGACGAGAGATCCCCCCTTCTTTTCCCTCCGGTGGAGATTCCAAGTCCGGTTATCTCTTACGCAATCGAGCCCAAGTCAAAGGGGGACGAGGACAAGCTCTCAAGCAGCCTGACCCGGCTCATGGAGGAGGATCCCTCCCTGCGCTTTGGCCGGGATCCCCAAACCAAGGAAGCCTTGCTCTCGGGAATGGGGGAGATGCATCTGGATGTTACGGTCGCCCGTTTGCGGCGGAAGTTCGGGGTGGAAGTCAATGTCAAGACCCCACGCGTTCCTTACAAAGAAACGATCCGTGCCTCGTCGGAGGCGCAGGGCAAATACAAGAAGCAGACCGGTGGGAGAGGGCAGTACGGGGATTGCTGGCTCCGGGTGGAACCCCTCCCGCGGGGTGGCGGGTACGAGTTCGTGAACCAGATCGTGGGAGGAGTCATCCCCAGGCAATATATACCGGCTGTGGAGAAGGGAATCCTGGAGGCTATGGAAGAAGGTGCGCTGGCTGGCTATCCGGTCACCGATGTGAAGGTAACCCTTTATGATGGATCCTATCACCCGGTCGACTCCTCCGAACTGGCCTTCAAGATCGCTGGTTCCCTGGGGTTCAAGAAGGCCGTATTGGCCGCGTCGCCGGTGCTCCTGGAACCGATCATGAATGTGGAAATTAGCGTCCCCGATGAGTGCATGGGAGATGTTATCGGCGATCTCAACAGCAAACGGGGCAGGGTTTTGGGAATGGAGGCAAGGAGTCGCATTCAGGTAATCCGGGCTCGAGTTCCTTTGGCCGAGATGCTCAAGTATGCGTCTGAACTCAAGTCCATGACCGCCGACCGGGGAGAATACAGCATGGAGTTTTCTCACTACGAAGAGGTTCCGGCCCATATCCAGGAAAAGATAGTGGAGATGTCCCGCAAGGAGAAAGAGGAAGAGGAAAAGAGGTAGGCGACACCAACAAAAACCTTGCACCGATCGAGGAGGTATGGTAAAAAGGAAAAGCGAGAGAGTGGGCTTTGCCCACTCTTTCCTTTTGCAGTGAAAGGACCGCGGGGATGACCAGTGGGGATCGAGAGTTAATCCTTCAGCTCAAGAGAAGCCTTCTCCCGGTTCTCAGTTCGTTGGGGGTGGAGTTGGTCGATTTGGAATACCGCCGGGAAAGAAGGGGATGGGTCCTGCGCCTCTACATCGACCGCGAAGGAGGAGTAAGCCTCCAGGACTGTCAAAGGGTGAGCGAGCATGTAGGCGACATCCTCGATGTGGAGGACCTGATCGATCACCCTTATAGCTTGGAGGTTTCCTCCCCGGGGTTGGACCGCCCCTTGGTAAAGGAGACGGACTTCGAGAGGTTTGCCGGCCGGACCGTGAAGATCTCCACCCGGGAGCCGGTAGGCAACCGGAGCAATTTTCGGGGGAGGCTTATGGGGGTGGATAATCACCAGGTTCGGATCCAACTGGAAGAGGGAGAGGTTTTGCACTTACCTGCTGAATCGATAGCCAAAGCCCGCTTGGTACCTGAGTTTCCCGAAGAAGGAAGGATGAAGGGTTCATGCCGCAAGATCTAATGCAAGCTATCGAACAGATGGGCAGAGAAAAGGGGATAGACCGCCATGTACTGATCGAAGCGGTGGGCGCGGCAATTCTCTCCGCCTCTCGCAAGGCCCTGGGCCAAGCGATGGATCTGAGGATCAAGTTCGACGACCAAACCGGGAAATTCCGACTTTACTCGGTCAAGAAGGTTGTCGAGAAGTGTGCCAATCCAAAAATGGAGGTCCCCCTGGCGGAGGCTCTGAAGATCGATCCCCAGGTGAACATCGGAGACTGTATAGAAGTAGAGGTAGAACCGCAGGGTTTCGGGAGGATCGCTGCCCAGACCGCTAAGCAGGTTATCATCCAGCGGGTGAGAGAAGCGGAGCGCAACGGCCTGTACCAGTCCTACAAGGCCAAGGAAGGAGAGTTGATCTACGGTGTGGTGCAGCGGGTTGCCAAGGGTAACATCATCGTCGATCTGGGAAAGACGGAAGCGATCCTTCCGGCAAGAGAACAGTTGCCCAACGAAGAGTACAAGCCCAAGGACCGAATCAAGGCTTACATAGTAGAGGTGAGAAAGAACTCGAAGGGTTCTCAGATCCTTCTTTCTCGCACCCACCCTGGATTCCTGATCAAGCTCTTTCAGCTAGAGGTACCGGAGATCAGCGAAGGAGTGGTGGAGATCAAGGGAGCGGCACGGGAGCCGGGGGAAAGGGCAAAGATATCGGTGTGCTCTCGAGACCCGAATGTAGATCCGGTGGGGGCTTGCGTAGGATTTAGAGGAGTCCGAGTTCAAGCAATCGTCAAGGAACTTCAGGGAGAAAAGATAGACATCGTTCCCTGGAAAGAGAATCCAGCGGAATTCATCGTCCACGCCCTGGCCCCCGCCGAGGTCTCCGCGGTGACGGTGGACGAAAAAACGCACACCCTGCATATCGTCGTGCCCGACGATCAGCTTTCTCTGGCCATAGGGAAAAGAGGAAGAAATGCTCGCCTGGCCTCGAAGCTGGTGGGTTGGAAGGTGGATATCAAGAGTCGCTCCCAGATCAGCAAAGAGGCAGAGCGGAAGAAGGAGCAAATGAAGAGGCAGGTACAAGCCCTTTACTGCCTGCCGGGAGTAGGGGAAAAGATGGCGGAGAGGCTGGTGGAGGCAGGGTTCGGTTCGGTGGAGAAGATATCCCGGTCCTCGGTAGAGGAGCTGCAGGGGGTTAAAGGAATAGGAAAGAGGATGGCGGAGAAGCTGATCTCCGCATCGCGAGAACAGATTCAACGAGAGCAGATAGAGGCAGAAGCAGGCATGGGAGCGGTCGGGGGCGGGGCTGAGACCCCTCGAATCCCGGGGAGGTGATTGGGTTGCCCAAGGTCAGGATCTACGAATTGGCCAGGGAGTTCGATCTTCCCAATAGGGAGATCCTGGATAAGCTTGCCCAAGCAGGGATAATAGTACGCAGCCACAGCAGCAGTGTCGATGAAGACGAGGCGCGTGCCGCCCTCAAATCGGTGGGGGTGAAGAAGAAGGGCCCGATCGCACCAACCAAAAAAATGACACCCCAGGTAACGGCGAAGAAGGAGGAAAAGGCGAAGGAGGCCAAGGGTGCAGCGGAAGTGAGGGCTACTCCTCTTTCCCCCTCCCCCGTCCCTTCGGTAGGAACGAAGCCTCCTCTTGCGGAGGGGAAAGCGGCGGCTAGAAGATCCCATCTTCCTGAGGGGCAGAGGCCCCCGACTATCGCCACCGCCCCTACCATTTTGCCTGTCCCCGAGGTGGCGAGAAAAGACCAGGCGGAGGCTGAGGCCAGCAAGGTAGTGGACCTGCCGACTACTTCCGCGATTTCCAGGCCTGCTCCGGCGCCTGGAGTTATTCGGATAAGCGAGTCAGTGACAGTGAAAGAGCTGAGCGAACTCCTCGACAAGAGCCCCAGCGATGTCATAAAAAAGCTGATGAAGATGGGCATCATGGCCACGGTAAACCAGAGCGTGGATGCCGAGGTGGCGAAGGCCGTGGCCTCCAAGTTCGGATTCACCATGGAAGTGGTTTCCTTGGAGGAAGCAGCGCCGGTTAGGCCTGAGGAGGAGTTGCCGGCGCTGGTTTCGCGAGCTCCGGTGGTTACCATAATGGGGCATGTCGATCACGGCAAGACCACCCTGTTGGATGCCATTCGTCATACCAATGTCGCTGCCTCCGAGTACGGCGAGATAACGCAACATATCGGCGCCTATGAGGTGGAACTCGATCATGGAAGGGTCGTTTTCCTGGATACCCCAGGTCACGAGGCCTTCACCGCAATGAGGGCCCGAGGAGCCCAGGTTACAGACATAGTGGTGCTGGTAGTGGCTGCGGATGACGGGGTAATGCCCCAGACGATAGAGGCCATCAATCACGCCCGAGAGGCTCAAGTTCCCATTTTGGTGGCCATTAACAAGATCGACAAACCGGGAGCCGATCCTGGCAGGGTGAAGCAACAGCTCTCCGAGTACGGTCTCATTCCGGAAGAGTGGGGAGGGCAGACCATTTTCGTAGAGATCTCGGCCAAGAAGCGTATAGGAATCGAGAACCTCTTGGAGATGATCCTCCTGCAGGCAGAGATCATGGAGTTGAAAGCAAATCCCACCCTTCCAGCCAAGGGCACGATCATCGAGGCCCGACTGGACCGCGGGAGGGGTCCAGTGGCTACCGTACTTGTTCAGAATGGCACCCTGAGAGTAGGAGATGCCTTCTTGGCGGGAGTCCACTATGGCAAGGTACGGGCCATGGTTGATGACAAGGGGAAAAGGGTGGAGGAGGCTGGTCCCTCCACCCCAGTCGAGGTATTTGGCTTTTCCGGGGTGCCCATCGCGGGGGAGACCTTCACCGTGGTTCCCGACGAGCGAAAAGCTCGCATGATCGCCTTGGCTCGATTGCAGAAGCAGCGAGAAGAGGCCATGGCAAGCACCCGCCGTGTCTCCTTGGAGGATCTCCGGGAGAGGATCGAAGAGGGATCCATCAAGGAGTTGAGGATGATCATCAAAGGAGATGTCCAGGGTTCGGTGGAGCCGCTTCGCGACTCCCTAGAGCGAGTCGGCGCCGGTTCGGTCAAGTTAAAGGTGATCCACAGCTCGGTGGGGGACATCACTGAATCGGATGTTTCGCTGGCCTCGGCGTCCAATGCGATTATCCTGGGGTTCAATGTCAAGGCCGACCCCAAGGCTCAGAAGTTGGCCCAGCAGGAGGGGGTGGAGATCCGTCTCTACAATGTCATCTATGAGGCTATCAACGAGGTGAAGGCCGCAATGGAAGGCCTGCTGGAGCCTAAGTACGTGGAGAGGGTTACCGGTCGGCTGGAGGTGAGGAACCTCTTCCCCGCGTCGAAATTCGGAATGGTAGCTGGTTCCTATGTGCTGGAGGGAAAGGTAGTTCGGGACTCGAACATGCGGGTTTTACGGGGGGGAAAGATTGTTTACGAAGGAAGGATAGATTCGCTCCGTCGGTTCAAGGAGGATGTGAAAGAAGTCAGTGCTGGGTATGAGTGCGGGGTGGGGATCGCCGGGTTCTCGGATCTCAAGGTGGGAGATCTGATCGAGACTTACGAGCTGGAAAAGGTCGCCTCCAAGCTTTAAGAGGCAAGGGTGGGGATGGAACCGGAGCCCCGCGAGGGGCGCAGGATCAGCTGAGCGGCATGGTTATCGGGACCTGCCAGGTAGACTTGCTCATCGTGGACAACCGGTCCCTCAAGGGGAAGCGCAAAGTGCTGAAGAGCATCAAGGATCGGCTACGGGCTCGCTTCAATGTTTCGGTGGCGGAGATCGATCACCAGGAGGAATGGCAACGCTCCACGCTGGGAATCGTCTGTGTGAGCAGCGATGCCCGTCTGGTGGATTCGATTCTGAACAAAGTAGTAAACCTCATCGATAACTCTCCCGACGCTACCCTCGTTGATTATCAAATCGACATCTTGAAATAGAATTCAACCTCCTTGCCAGGAGCCATCCGCGAGGATAGAACCCCTTCGAGGAGGCCGAGACGGAACCGGGAGGAGGAATGTGCGCCAGAATCGAACGGATCGCCTGTCCGATCTCCTGCGGGAGGAAATAAGTTCGCTCATCCACAAGGGGCTCAAAGATCCGCGGATAGGTTTCGTAACCGTTACTCGAGTCGTTGTGAGCAAGGATCTTCGCCATGCCAAGGTTTACTTCTCTGCCTTCGGCGATCAGGAGGCCAAGAATAGGAGCTTGCAAGGGCTGAACAGCGCCCTGGGATTCATCCGCGGAGAACTGGGGAGGAGGCTCGATATCCGCTATGTTCCGGAGATCACCTTCCTTTTAGATGGGTCAGTGGAATATGCCTTTCGCATCGAAGAGATCATTCGCGAGATCAACGAGAATAGGAAAGAAAAGCAGTCGGCGGAATGAATGAGCGGACGAGGATCTCCCAGGTCGTGAAAGAGGCGAGGCGGATCGCTATCCTTTCTCACCAGAATCCAGATGGAGATGCTATTGGCTCCACCCTGGCTGCTTATTTCGTTTTCCAAACCGCGGGCAAGGAGGCCATTCCCTTCAATCCCGATCCCGTTCCTTCCGACCTGGCCTTTCTACCGGGTTCCGGGGAAATCAGATCCGTCCTGCCCCTAGACCTGTCCTTTGACTTGTTCTTGGTGCTGGATTGTGGCAGCATGGAACGAATGGGTGATTTGCGACAGGCCGTGCAGGGACTGGTAATCAACATCGATCATCATCGAAGCAATGGTCGTTTCGGTGGACTCAACTGGGTGGAGGAGGAGGCCTCCTCCACCGGCGAGATGGTCTACCGGCTTCTACTCGAGGAGATGGGCCTTCCCTTGCCAAGAGAGGCTGCCATTTGCCTTTATACCGCCATCCTGACCGACACCGGCTGCTTTCGCTTCCCCAATACCACGGCAGAATCACTGCGAATAGCGGGACAACTAGTTCGGGCGGGGGCCTGCCCTGAGAGAATTGCAGCTCATCTGTACGAACAAAGAGGATTGGGGCAACTGAGGGTATTGGGCGAGATGCTAACTGGCCTTCAAGTGAGCAGCGACGGCAGGATCGCGTGGGGGGTTATTACCCAAGAGATGATACAGCGTGGACAGATCGCTATTCAGGATACCGAAGGGTTCGTGAATTACCCGCGTTCGCTTCGGGGAGTGGAAGTAGCCCTCTTGTTCAAGGAGGTGGCGCTCAATCGTTATCGGGTGAGCCTGCGTTCCAAGGGAAACATCGATGTGGAGAAGGTTGCTTCCGCCTTCGGGGGGGGAGGTCATCCCAACGCCGCGGGCTGTACGGTGCAAGGGAATCTGGAAGAGGTGAAAACGAGCGTTTTGGAGGAGATAAGAAGGTGGATCGTCGCTTAGAGGACACAGCAGTAGAGGGCGTGCTCAACATCGACAAGTCACCGGGTATGACCTCCCACGATGTGGTGGATCAGGTAAGGAGGATTCTAAAGATACGAAGGGTGGGGCACACTGGGACCCTCGACCCCCAAGCCACCGGTGTACTGCCTATCTGCGTGGGTAGGGCCACCAAGATCGCTCGGTTTCTCACTGCTGCGGACAAGGAGTATCTAATCTACATGAGACTGGGTATTCGGACAGATACCATGGATGCCCAGGGACGGATCCTGGAAGAGAGGCAGGACATCCCTACATCCGCAGCCGAAATCGAAAGCGTCTTCTCTCGATTCAGAGGCGATATCTACCAGGTTCCGCCGGCCTTTTCAGCCAAGAAATACCGGGGCGAGAGATTGTATCGTTTGGCCCGACGAGGAGAGATGGTGGAGCGGGAGCCGGTTCCGGTCAGGATATACGAGTTGGAGCTGCTTTCTTACGATCCACCGCTGGTGCATTTTCGGGTCTTTTGTTCCAAGGGGACCTATGCCCGGGCCTTGTGCCACGATATCGGAGATGCTTTGGGTTGCGGGGCCCACCTCCACAGTTTGGTTCGGCTAAAGGCCGGTCAATTCAGACTGGAGGAAGCAATCACCCTCTCCCATTTGGAGGAGATCGCCCAGCAGGGCAGGCTGGGGGAGGTCCTCATCCCGGTGGAGCAGGCCCTCAATCACCTTCCGGAGGCCAGGATCACACCCGATTCCACCCGCTCGGTCTTGCACGGGGGATCCCTGGCCCTCCAGGATATCGTAACCATTTCCCCCGGCCTCCAGCAAGGGGCCATGGTCAGGGTATTGGGAATGCAGAGAAAGCTCCTTTCTTTGGCCGTCTTGACGGTTAATGCCGATCAGATCCCCCACCTGCATCCCCGTCACATAATTCTTCGTCCGGTCAAGGTCTTCTCTCGTTCATGAAGGTCATTCGAAACCTGTTATCCTTGGAGTCGGAAATCCCCTACCCGGTTCTGACCATCGGTGCCTTCGATGGAATCCATCTGGGCCATCAAGAGATCATACGCCGGGTAGTAGGTAGATCGCGGGAACGGAGAGGTACCTCCGTCCTGCTCACCTTCCGTGACCACCCCCAGAAGGTTCTGGATCCACCCCATGCCCCCTTTCTCATTACCCCCCCGGGAGTAAAAGAGGAGATCTTGAGGGGGATGGGTTTGGACCTGCTGATCCAGGTTCCATTCTCCCAGACTTGGGCGTCTATGGAAGCCCGATCTTTTGTGGAGGAGATAGTGGTGGGAAAGCTTTCCACCAAAGAGCTGTGGGTAGGTTTTGATTTTGCCTTCGGCAAAGATCGCCGCGGTACCCTCCAGGAGCTGCGGGCTTGGGGAAAGGAGCTGGGCTTTAGCGTCAATGTGGTCCCGGCGGTGACCATCCGGGGAGAAGTGGTGAGCAGCACACGCGTCCGAGGGCTGCTGTTGCAGGGAAGGGTGGCAGAGGCCTGTTCCCTACTCGGTCACCCATATATCGTTCGGGGCCGGGTAGGGCCAGGGAGTGGGAGGGGCAGGGAGCTGGGTTTCCCCACGGCCAATCTGAAGCCGTCTCGCGACTTTCTGCTTCCGGACGGGGTCTATGCCGGTTTTGCCAAATTCGCGGGGAGAATTTATGAGGCGGCGATAAACATCGGAAAGGGGCCGACCCTGACCGGGGTGAATCGGCGGATTGAGGTTCATTTGTTCGATTTCCAGGGAGATTTGTATCGTCGCCAGCTGGAGGTCCACTTCTGGGAAAAAATACGGGAGGAGAGGAAATTCTCCGGAGAGCAAGAACTGATCGACCAAATCCGACAAGACATTCTCCGGATCGGAGATATCTTGTCCGGAGCGGGGGCGCGATCGTCAGTAATGGCTTTACAAGGCTCGACTAATGTGGTAAAAAATGAAAGTGGTGACTGCAAAAGATAGCCAGTAAGTGTTGAGGGAGGGAAGAGGTCATGCCTTTGGCAGCAGAAAGGAAAAGAGAGCTGATCAACCAATATCGGATCCACCAACAGGATACCGGGTCCCCGGAGGTGCAGATCGCTCTCCTCAACACCCGCATCAATGACCTTACCGAGCATCTGAATATCCATAAGAAGGATCATCACTCCCGGAGGGGACTATTGAGGTTGGTCAGCCGCAGGAGAAAGCTCCTCGACTACCTCAAGGCCAAGGACCCCAGCAGATACCGGAGCATAGTGGAGAGGCTGGGTATCCGTCGCTGATGAGGGTACCTCCGACAGGGGGGGGACAGCAGATTTGGTGGGCGCGAGGGCGGTTGGTGATTGCGAGGGCTGAACCCTCGACAACGAAGACCCAGGAGTTCAGTTAGGGGAAGGGTATGGCATACCGATTGGAAAGACAGTTCGAGGGAAGAAGGTTGATTCTGGAAGTGGGCAAGGTGGCGAAGCAGGCCGATGGAGCGGTATGGGTGCAATACGGGGATACCGTTGTCCTGGTTACCGCCGTGGCTGCGAAGGAGCCCCGAGAGGGAATCGATTTTTTCCCACTTACTGTTGATTATCAAGAAAAGGCCTACGCGGCCGGAAAGATACCGGGCGGTTTTTTCAAGCGAGAGGGGCGGCCGGGGGACAAGGAGACCTTGATTTCCCGTTTGATCGATAGGCCGCTGCGCCCCCTGTTTCCCAAAACCTTCCGTAATGAGGTCCAGGTGATTGCCACCGTCCTCTCCGCCGATCAGGAAAACGATCCCGATGTTCTGGCTCTGATCGGGGCTTCCTGTGCCCTTTGCCTGTCTCCCATTCCATTCTCCGGCCCGGTAGGGGCAGTGAGAGTAGCACGGCGGAACGGTAATTTCATCATCAACCCTACCTACGCGCAGCTGGAGGAAAGCGACCTGGACTTGGTGGTAGCGGGAACGGAAGAGGCGGTGGTGATGGTGGAAGGAGGGGCCCGGGAAGTCCCCGAGGAGGTTATCCTGGAGGCGATCTCCCAAGGGCATGAGGGCATGATCCCCCTGATCGAGATGCAGAAAGAGCTGGTGGCCCATATGGGTGCCGCCAAAATGGAGGTTTCCCTCCCCTCGGTGGATCAGGAGTTGATTCTCCGGGTTCGGTCTCTCCTGGGGGAGAAGATCCGATCTTTGGTATTCGTCGCTGACAAGGAAGAGCAGAAGAGGCAAAGAGAGGCGCTCACCTCCGACCTCCTGGAATCATTGGCTCCAGATGCTGAGGAAGATCGCAATCTCGCTCGCGAGGCCTTCAACCTGGTAGAACGGGAAGAGTTGCGGCGGATGATCCTTTACGAATCGAGAAGGGCTGATGGGAGAAGGATGGATGAAGTTCGTCCGATCAGCATCGAAGTAGGGCTGCTTCCCCGGACACACGGTTCCGCCCTCTTCACCCGGGGACAGACCCAGGCCTTGGTTACCACCACGCTGGGGACGGTGGAGGATCAACAGAAGATCGACGACATCGAGGAGGAAACCACGAAGCGCTTCATGCTTCACTACAACTTCCCCCCCTTCAGCGTGGGGGAGGTGAGGTTCATGCGCGGACCTGGCCGCAGAGAGATCGGCCACGGAGCCCTGGCGGAGAGGTCTCTCCTCCCGGTTCTCCCTTCGCCGGAGCAATTTCCCTATACCCTCCGCATCGTATCGGACATTCTGGAATCGAACGGCTCGTCGTCGATGGCCACCGTATGCGGTGCCAGCCTCTCCTTGATGGATGCCGGAGTTCCCATCCGTTCCGCCGTGGCGGGAGTAGCTATGGGACTGGTCAAGGAGGGCGATCGGTTCGCTATCCTCACCGATATTCAAGGCCTGGAGGATCACTTGGGCGATATGGACTTCAAGGTAGCCGGGACCCGGCAAGGTGTGACCGCCTTCCAAATGGATATAAAAGTTCCAGGGGTGACCAGAGACATTCTGGAAAGGGCTCTGCAGCAAGCCCGAGAGGCTCGCCTACTGGTATTGGATGAAATGAACAAGGTCATCTCCGAGTCTCGAGAAAGCCTCTCTCCCTATGCTCCGCGCATCATTACCATTCAGATCCCGGTTGACAAGATAAGGGAGGTTATCGGGCCCGGGGGGAAGGTGATCCGGGGAATCATCGATGAGACCGGCGTAAAGATGGACGTCTCCGATGACGGGACGGTAACCATCGCCTCGGTGGATGAAGCAGCGGCCCAGAAGGCCCTTTCCATGGTCTCCCGGATCGTGGAGGTCCCGGAAGTGGGAAAGGTTTACCGGGGGAAGGTGAAAAAGATAGTGGAATTTGGGGCTTTCGTCGAGATCTTGCCCAATACCGATGGGCTGTTGCATATCTCCCAGATCGCCGAACATCGGGTGAGAAAGGTGGAAGACGAGCTTTCCGTCGGGGATGAGGTGATGGTAAAGGTGGTAGATATAGATCGAGCTGGCAAGATCCGCCTGAGCCGAAAAGAGCTGCTGCGAGCTCAGCCCCCCTCCCCCTCCCGGGGAAGAGATCTCACTTATGGTCGGCAGAAGAGGAACTGAGCGTTCCCAACTCTCCGGAAGTCGAAGTTCCATCCGCAAAGAGACTCTACCCAACGGATTAACCCTCCTCAGCGAAAAAATCCCCCATGTTCAATCCGTGGCCATAGGAGTCTGGAGCAGGATCGGTTCCCGTCACGAACCCGCCGAGCACGCTGGTATTTGCCATTTCCTGGAGCACATGTTCTTCAAAGGGACCCAACGGAGAACGGCGGCCGATATTGCCCGCGCAATCGACGCCGTGGGGGGAACTCTGGATGCATTTACCAGTCGAGAGACGACCTGTCTGTATGCCAAGGTTCTGGGGGAGCATCTTCCCTTGGCAGTGGACTTGCTGTCGGACATCGTGCTCCACCCGCTGATGGAGGAGACGGAACTGGAAAAAGAAAGACAGGTGGTTCGGCAGGAGATCAAGATGATCGAAGATTCTCCTGACGACCTCATCCACGACCTCTTCACTCAGGCCCTGTGGCCGGATCACCCCCTGGGCCGCCCGATCATGGGAAGGATGGACACCCTGGCCCAGATCCAAAGGAATGACCTCCTCCGGTTCCTTCAGGATTACTTCGTCCCCACTCACTGTCTGGTGGCCGTTGCCGGTAACCTAGAGCACAAACAGCTCCAAGATCTGATCGGGAAGTCCTTCGGCGAATGGTCGGGGAGGGGTATGCCTGCCAACAGTTCGGCTCCACTCCCGCGCTACGCTCACTGGGAAGACCGACGCGATCTGTCTCAGATTCACCTCTGTCTTGGCGTGCCGGCCCTGCCCTATGCCCACGAGGATCGTTACGCCCTTTACCTCCTCAACTGTCTTTTGGGCGGGGGTATTTCCTCTCGGCTTTTCCAGGAAGTTAGAGAACGCGCCGGCCTAGTGTATTCGATCTATTCCTATCAGACTTCCTTCCAAGATAGTGGCCAGCTCGCGGTCTATGCCGGGACAGGAGCAGAGCACTATCGGAAGGTCCTTGGGCTGATCGAAAGGGAGATCTTCCGCTTGGTGAAAGATCTGCTCACCCCCCAGGAACTGCAGCAGACCAAGGACCAACTGAAAGGCAATCTCCTTCTAGGGTTGGAGAGCACCACCTCCCGCATGATTCGTTTGGCCAAGATGGAGATCTACTTTGGCCAGTTCTTCAACCTGGAAGAGATCATCCAGGGAATCGAGGAGATAACCCCCGAGAGGATCCAAGATCTGGCTATCCGCCTCTTCGGGGCCCACCAATACACGCTTACCGCAATCGGCCCCATTGCCTGAGATGGCTCGGGCAGCTCCTGCCGTGCAGCCCCCGCTTGGGATGGGAGGCAGGTTGCAGCTTCTTTCGTTCAGTGGTATAAGTCGGCTGCTCTTTTGCCCCGGCCCCTATCTGGCATGTCGATGACGAAGGAGGATCTACCTTGATACCGCGCTACTCGCTTCCCCGCATGACGGCTATCTGGGAGCCTAAATCGAAATTCGATCGTTGGCTCCAGATCGAGATTCTGGCGTGTGAGGCCCTGGCCGAGATGGGAGAGATCCCCGCCGATGCTTTGGCACGGATAAAGGATAAGGCCGCCTACGACCTGGACCGCATTGAGCAGATCGAGAGGGAGACAAGGCATGATGTGATTGCTTTTCTCTCTGCGGTGGCCGAGAAGGTGGGGGAGGATTCACGGTACATCCACCTGGGTATGACTTCTTCCGATCTCCTCGACACTACCCTGGCCCTTCAGCTGTCCGATGCCGGCCAGATCATCCTGGAAGACCTCGATCGGCTCATTTCCGTGCTTGGTCAGAAGGCAAGGGAGTATCGCGGTATTCCTATGGTAGGGCGGACCCACGGTATTCACGCGGAGCCGATCACTCTGGGACTAAAGATGGCCTCCTGGTATGCAGAGACCAAAAGAAACCGCGAGCGAATGGATCGGGCCCGAGAGGATGTTAGGTACGGAAAGCTTTCGGGAGCGGTGGGTACCTTCGCCCATCTGTCACTCCGGGTGGAGGAATATGTGTGCCAGAGACTGGGCCTCAAACCAGATCCAGTTTCGACTCAGGTCATATCGCGGGATAGGCATGCCCACTATCTGTCCACCTTGGCCCTCATTGCCAGCTCCCTGGAGCGCTTTGCCACGGAAATCCGGCACTTGCAACGCACGGAGGTTCTGGAAGCGGAAGAACCGTTCGCCAAGGGACAGAAGGGATCTTCCGCCATGCCTCACAAGCGGAACCCAATCAGCTCGGAGCAGATCTGCGGCCTGGCACGGGTGGTTCGAAGCTACGCCTCCGCCTCGTTGGAGAACATTGCCCTCTGGCATGAACGGGACATATCTCACTCCTCAGTGGAGCGGATCATCATGCCCGATGCCACCATCTTGATCGACTATATGTTGGTCAAATTCACCGACCTGGTAGGGGGGTTGCGAGTATACCCGGAGCGAATGAAGAAGAACCTGGGATTGACCCATGGGCTGATTTTTTCCGAGCGGGTGCTGCTCAAGCTGGCCCGCCGATGCAGATCGCGCGAGGAGGCCTATGCTTTGGTGCAGCAAAATGCCATGCGCGTCTGGGAATCCGGGGAGGATTTCCTCGGTCTCTTGCTGGCTGATGCAAGGATTCGTGAAATACTGTCCGAGCAAGAGATAAGAGACTGTTTCGACCTGGATTCCCACCTCCGAAACGAGGATGCAATTTACCAGCGAGTGGGGTTATGAGTACTGCTACCTTTACAATCCTCTCTGCTCCCGGTGGTTGCCCATGGCGAAGGAGGGCGGATACGCCAGGATGGGTTCGCGCCTTTTAGGATACGGGGGACGGCTATGATATCGGTGAAGATTACGGTGATGCTCAAACCAGGAGTCCTCGATCCCCAGGGCAAGACGGTCCGCAATGCCTTGGAATCTCTTGGCTTCAAGGGCCTTGTGGATCTCAGGATAGGTAAATTCATGGAGCTGAAGATGGATGGTCTTTCTCCGGAAAAGGCGCGGGAGCAAGTGGAGGAAATGTGCAACAAACTGTTAGCCAATCCGGTGACGGAGGACTATCGGTTCGAGATAGAGTCGGTCTGAGGGGAGACGTCTCATGCGCTTTGGGATCGTGCTCTTTCCCGGATCTAACTGCGAGCTGGATTGCCAGTACATCTTGAGGGAAGTGCTGCAGCAGCAGGCGGATCTTCTTTGGCACAAGGAGGAAGACATCTCGGGCTACGATGTGATCGTGTTGCCGGGAGGTTTTTCCTATGGAGATTACCTGCGCACCGGAGCCATAGCGCGATTTTCTCCCATCATGAGATCAGTGGAGAGGTTTGCGGCGGCGGGAGGATTGGTCTTGGGAATCTGCAATGGCTTTCAAATCTTGTGCGAGGCCGGTCTGCTACCGGGAGCGCTGATGCGAAATCGAACCCTTCGTTTCATATGCAAACATGTTCATATCCGCGTGGAAAATGCCAACACCAAGTTCACCAGTACCTGTCAGCCCGGCCAGATCTTGAAGATCCCGATCAATCACAACGACGGCTGTTATTATGCGGCTGGGGAGACCTTGGATAAACTGAACGAAAGAGGGCAGATCCTTTTTCGCTATTGCAGCCCAGAGGGGGTCGTGGACGATGCCAGTAACCCTAATGGGTCCTTGGAGAATATCGCAGGATTGGTGAACGAGACGGGCAACGTGATGGGGATGATGCCTCATCCGGAAAGAGCCTGCGAGGCAGTTCTGGGATCCGAAGACGGCAAGCTTATCTTCACCTCCCTCATCCAAAGCTGGAAAGGAACGGGGGAATGAGGAAACCGAGGGAGCCCGAAGTGACGGAGGCCCTGGCCCAAGAACATGGGTTGACGCGAGCAGAATTCGACCGGATCCGGTCCATCCTAGGTCGAGTTCCAACCTTCACTGAGCTCGGCATCTTCGCCGTCATGTGGTCGGAACATTGTAGCTACAAGAGCTCAAAGATTCATCTCCGTCGTCTTCCCACGGAGGGGAAGGCAGTCCTTCAAGGGCCGGGCGAGAATGCCGGAGTGATCGATATAGGGGAGGGCATGGCTGCAGTTTTCAAGATCGAGAGCCACAACCACCCCTCTTTCATCGAACCCTATCAGGGGGCAGCTACCGGGGTTGGTGGCATAATCCGCGATATCTTCACAATGGGAGCCCGGCCCATCGCCCTGCTGAATTCATTGCGCTTCGGACCATTGAGAGAGCCTCGAAACCGTTATCTTATGGAAGGCGTGGTGGCCGGCATTTCGGGCTATGGAAACGCTGTGGGGGTGCCTACTGTGGGAGGAGAGGTCGCCTTTTCCGAGGTTTACCGAGGAAACCCCCTGGTGAATGTTTTCTGCATGGGGCTCGCCCGCCATGACCGAATCTTCCGCGGGAGGGCGAGAGGGGTCGGCAATCCGGTGGTTTATGTGGGCTCCAAGACGGGAAGAGACGGAATTCATGGGGTCACGATGGCGTCCGAAGAGTTCGGAAAGGGAGGCGAGGAGAGGAGGCCTACCGTCCAGGTGGGGGATCCATTCACGGAGAAGCTGCTGATCGAGGCCTGTTTGGAGTTGATGGCCAAGGATTGGCTGGTCGGGATTCAAGACATGGGAGGCGCGGGGTTGTCTTGCTCTTCCTCGGAGATGGCCAGCCGGGGTGGGGTAGGGATTGAGATAGACTTGGAAAAGGTTCCACGCCGGGAAGAAGGGATGACTTCTTACGAGGTTATGCTCTCCGAATCCCAGGAACGGATGCTGCTGGTCTGTCGAGCCGGTACCGAAAGGGAGGTGCTGGAGATATTCAAGAAGTGGGATCTGGATGCTTCGGTGATTGGGATGGTGACTGATGACGGACTGCTCCGGGTGAGGGAGGGAAAGAGAATAGTGGCGGAGATCCCTGCTCGAGCGCTGGCGGAGGATGCCCCCCTTTACCGACGCCCTCTGGAAAAGCCTGCCTATCTCGAGCAAGTGCAGAGAACTGACCTGGACATCGTGCCTCTTCCCCTGGATCTGGGGGAGGTTCTATTGGATCTGCTGCGTTCGCCCAACATTGCCAAGAAGTCTCTGGTTTGGGAACAATACGATCACATGCTCTTCCTGAACACGGTGGTGTCGCCCGGATCGGATGCAGCAGTTTTGCGGGTGAAAGGCAGCCGAAAGGGACTGGCCCTATCGGTAGATGGGAACGGCCGTTACTGTCATTTGCATCCACGATGGGGTGGGATGATTGCGGTGGCGGAGGCAGCTCGCAACCTGGTGTGCGCCGGGGCCCAGCCCCTGGCCATAACCGATTGCCTAAATTTCGGCAATCCGGAGGATCCGGAGGTCATGTGGCAGTTTTCAGAAGTAGTGGACGGGATGGCCGAGGCCTGTCGGATGCTGGATCTGCCGGTGACCGGCGGGAATGTAAGTTTCTACAACGAGACCTCGGGTCAGGCCATATATCCGACGCCCATTGTGGCAGCGGTCGGTATCCTGGAGGATATCGCCTGCTGCCAAACACAGTGGTTCAAGCAGGAAGGAGATCTTGTTTTCTTGCTGGGCGAGAATCTGTCAGAGTTAGGGGGGAGCGAGTATCTGAAAGTGGTGCACGGATTAGAAGCCGGCAGGCCACCTTTTCCCGATTTATGGCGGGAGAAGTCGGTCCAGGATGCTTGCCGGGAAGCGATTCGCAGGGGAATAGTAAAGTCCGCTCATGACTGCTCGGAAGGCGGACTGGCAGTCGCCCTTGCCGAGGCCTGCATCACCCATCCCCTCCGAGAGTGGGGAATCGAGGCCGAATTAAAAGACGATATGAGGCCGGACGCCCTGCTCTTCGGGGAGTCTCAAGCGCGCATCATCGTCTCCCTCAGCGAGTCTAAGGCTGATGATCTCCGGGAAGTGGCTTGCCGTTTCGGAATCAAGGCTACCTTGCTGGGAAGGGTAGCTGCAGATCGCTTCCGGCTGAAGGGATGGGGTTTCGCTTTGGACCTGGACCCGAAAGCCATGCGTAGTGCCTACGAGGAGGCCATCCCCTCGTTTTTCCGTCGCTAGAGTAGGGGGAGCAGCAGGTAAAGGTGGTTCATGCAGAAGGATGTAAGCTGTCATACCACGCGGGCGATCATTGAATATGTCCGGCGACAGACGGGGGGAGATGTTGCGGGCCTGCTCAAAGATATCTCCCCCGAGCTATCGCACCTGCCCCATCCAGAGTCCTATCTTACCGATCTGAATAACTGGGTTTCCAGTACGTTAGCCAAGGATATGTTTGCCCGCGCCCGCTTGATATTGGGAGACGAGGAGGCCGCCTACAAGATCGGCTACGATGCGGTACAGGGGGGACAGTTCGGATATGTTCAGAAGATCTATCTAATGACCCTCCCCCATCCCAGGCATGCCCTGCGCAAGGCCCAGTCCATCAATGACAAGTTCAATCGCACGATCCGAGTGGAGCTGGTCAAGCTGGGAAAGACGGAGGCTGTGGTTCGCCTGCATTGGAACCGCTCTCTGGACCTCTCCCGAGATTTCTGCCTTTTCAACCAGGGCATCTACACCGCTATACCCACCATCTGGGATATGCCTCCTGCCAGTCTGAGGGAGGAGAGGTGTTTCTTCCGCGGGGACCCCTACTGCGAATATCAAGGGGGATGGAAGGAGAAACCGCTGATCAAGAGGATTTGGTCCCGCCTGACCCTCCCTCGGAGGGTTTTCCGGAAGGCGCTTTTTCAGATGGAAAGAGACCAGGCTCTGCTGCGCTCCAAGTTCGACGAGACCCACCGTCTCAACCTGTCCCTACAGCGCAAGATCGAGCAGCTTTCCTCGATATGCGAAACCAGCAAGGGGATCGTATCCATACTGGACCTTCCCCTCCTTTTGGAAAGGATACTGGAACTCATGGCGCCGGTCATGAGGTTCGATCGGGCTCTGCTTTTTCTGGTTGAGGATGAGCGAATATCCCTTAAGGTCGCCCACGGATGGCAGGGTACGAGAAACGCTCATCCCTTACCGAAACCGGCCTCGGGGGCCTGGGAGGACCTATCCGACCCCCTTTTGGCCCGAGTGGTAAGGAACGGCACACCCATATGGGCGGGGGAGACTGGGCTACCCTCTTCGGCCTTACCAGGTTCGGTGCTTTCGGCCTTCGGTTCCTGGCCCCTGGTTACCATTCCTCTGATGTCGCGGGGGAAGACGATCGGGGTTCTGGCTGCCGATCGAGGGATGGGGGCCCCACCTCTTACCTCCGAGGACCGAGATATACTGATGGCCTTCTCCAATCACATCGCAATCGCCATCGAGAATGCCAGACTCTATCAGGACTTGAAGTCCAACTATTTGAGCACTGTTCAATCCCTGGCCTTGGCCCTGGAGGCCAAGGATCCTTACACCCGCGGACATTCGGAGAGGGTTACTCTTTATGCCCTCCAGATTGCGGAGGAGATGGGGCTGGACTTGCAGACGAGGGAGGCCCTGCAGTGCGCAGGGCTCCTCCATGACATCGGAAAGATTGGAGTCGAGGAGAAGATCCTGCGCAAAAAAGGGCCTTTGGAGGAGGAGGAGTACGACGCGGTTAAGCTTCATCCGCTGATCGGGGCTCGCATCCTTCGGCCCATTCCCTTGCTGGGCCCGGGTCTGGATCTGATCATCCGTCACCATGAATCGTTCGATGGCCGGGGGTATCCCGATGGGCTGCGGGCGGAAGATATCCCATTGGCAGCCCGCATCTTGAAGGTGGCGGATAGCTATGATGCCATGACCTCGGACCGGCCTTACCGCAGCAGGTTATCCGGAGAAGAGGCCCGGGGCGAATTGCTCTCCAAGTCGGGGAGCCAATTCGATCCCTCGGTGGTGGAGGCGTTCCTTAGGGTATTGGAAAGGGATAGGCGGGATGTGCCGGAAAGGAGGCAATGAGGAGGAAATGCCGAACATCCGAGTAGGGATATTGGGATTCGGCACCGTGGGCTCGGGTGTGGTGAAGCTGATCCAGGAGAACGCGGGCCTGTTGGGGAAGAAAATCGGTGCCCCTTTGCCCATCGCAAAGATTGCTGACCTCGACCTCGATAGTCCGCGGGGGGTGGAGGTGGAACCCTCCTGCCTCACCAGCGATGCCGAGGAAGTGGTGGACGATCCCGGCATTCAGATCGTGGTGGAACTGATCGGGGGGACGGTGGCAGCGCGTGAATTAGGGCTTCGTGCTCTTCGCAACAAGAAGCATCTGGTGACTGCCAATAAGGCCCTGCTTGCCCTCTACGGCCAGGAAATGTATCGAGCGGCAGCCGAGAACGACGTGAACCTCGGTTTCGAGGCCAGCGTGGGGGGAGGCATTCCCATCATCCGGGCGCTGCGCGAGGGATTAGTGGCCAATCGGATCCTCCTCATGATGGGCATCATCAACGGAACGGCCAATTACATCCTTACCAAGATGACGGAGGAGGGGGGAGATTTTGCCTCGGCCCTGAGGGAGGCGCAGGATAAAGGGTACGCGGAGGCCGATCCCACCCTGGATGTAGATGGACTGGATGCCGCCCACAAACTTCAAATTCTCTCCTCCATCGCCTATGGGGGATATGTAGACTTCGACCGGATCCATGTGGAGGGAATCAGATCGATTTCTCCTCTCGATATTCGGTATGCTGGCGAACTCGGATACAAGATCAAGCTGCTCGCCATCGCCAAGTATCTGGAGGGAAGGATAGAGGTAAGGGTTCACCCGGCCTTGATTCCCAAAGGCAACATCTTGGCTTCGGTGGGGGGAGTTTTCAACGCAGTGTACATCAAGGGGGATGCAGTGGGTCCTCTTCTGGTATACGGGCAGGGTGCCGGCCAGATGCCCACGGCCTCGGCGGTCGTATCGGACATCGTGGAGATCGCTCAGGACATCCTTTACCACCGTCCCTCCAATTCCAATTCCCTTCCCCTGCATCGGGTGGAGGAGGTGGGAATCTCGATCGCAGAGATTTCCGAGGTACGCACCCGGTACTACCTGCGCGTGTCGGCCTTGGACAAGCCGGGTGTGCTTTCTAAGATTTCCGGGATTCTGGGCCGCCACAACATCAGCATTGCATCGGTGATCCAAAAGGAAAGGCATGAGGAATCCAGTGTTCCTGTGGTGATGATGACCCACGAGGCCCGCGAGGGAGACATGAGGACGGCCCTGGAAGAGATCGATCGGCTGGAAGTAGTCAGCGGTAGTTCAGTATGTATGCGGGTGGAGGGAGAATGAGGAAGAAGTGGGTGGTGCTGTTGGGGGATGGGATGGGTGATTATCCCATGCCGGAGCTCGAAAATCGCACTCCCTTGGAGGTGGCCGCTACGCCCGCGATGGACTATCTGGCAGAGAGGGGGATGGTGGGGATGGTGAGAACTATCCCTTCCGGAATGCCCAAAGGATCGGATGTGGCCAATCTGTCCATTCTGGGGTACGATCCACGGCGCTACTACTCCGGCAGGGCGCCCTTGGAGGCAGCCAGCCTAGGTCTTTCCCTTTCACCTGAGGAGGTCGTCTATCGTTGCAATTTGGTTAGCGTCAGTTGCTCCTCCGCGACCTCGGTTCTGGAAACCGGTACTATGGTCGACTACAGTGCGGGACACATTAGCTCCCGGGAGGCCGCGGTCCTGATGCGATTTCTCGATGAGGAGCTGGGCGGGGAGAGCTGCCGATTTCACCCCGGGGTCAGCTACCGGAATCTGCTGCTTATCAGGGGTGGTCCGGAGGAGGTATGCTGCACTCCTCCCCACGATATACCGGGAAGGCCCTTGTGGCAAAATCTGCCCCGGGGGAAGGGGGCGGAGGTTCTGATTTCGCTGATGCGCAGATCCTACCAGGTCCTTTCCCGTCACCCTATCAACATGGAACGCCAGAAGTCGGGGAAGCTGCCCGCCAACCTGATCTGGCTCTGGGGGCAGGGCAGGGAGCCGTGCCTGCCATCCTTCGCGGGGAGGTATGGCCTTACAGGAAGCATCGTCTCGGCGGTAGATCTGATCAAGGGGATAGGCAAGTGTGCGGGTCTACAGGTCCTGGAAGTCCCGGGGGCAACCGGTGGTCTGGATACCAACTACGAGGGAAAAGCGGAAGCCCTGTTGCGGTCTTTGGAGGAGGTGGATTTTTGCTTTCTACACCTGGAGGCACCGGACGAGGCGGCCCATAACGGGGACCTCCACAACAAGATTCACGCCATCGAGCAGTTCGACCGCCGCATCATCCAGAAGATAATCGATGGCCTCCACGGCTGCCAGGGAATCGCGGTCCTCTTGCTCTGCGACCACTTGACTCCCCTGGCCGTTCGCACTCATACCGACGATCCCGTCCCCTTTCTGATTTCCTCTTTGGAGGGAAAGGTTTCGCCCGGTCGAAGATACAACGAGGCGGCGGGACGGGGCTCTCCCCTTTGCTTCGATGACGGCTTTCGCCTCATGGAATACTTCCTGCAGAGGGCACCCTCGGTTCCCTGAGAGGGATCGCTCCGTTTTCCCTCTTTCCTCAACGAACCTCGAACCAGCTCTCGCTCCGGGCCATCTCGTATATCGGCCACAAGGGGGCTTTGTCACCCAGAAGGAAATTCACCAGAGATTGGGGAAAGGACCGATAGAGAAGCCTTGCCTCGATGCGATACCTTCCCTTGGTCTCTTCGGGTAGCTGCAGCTTGAACCGCTCCAGGGCGTATCCGAGTGGTGGGATGCGATGGTCCCAGAGCAGGTGATCCGCCTCCCACACCCGGGCCCCCACCGGTTTCCCTTTGGCGTCGGCAAAAACGGTGTGATATATGACCGTCCCCTCGTCGATCATCCCTTTTTCGTCGACCTGGCCCGAACTGTAGATCGGCCTTCCCGTTGGATCCCTCACTATTGCTTCCAACCACATCTCGCGGCTCTCGGTAAGGCCGGTAGGGAGATAGTGCCCGGCGCCGGTGTTGCTGACCTTCACCTGCAGGAAAAGGATCTCCCCGGCTCGAGCCGTCAGGGGGGCGATAATCTCCAGCTTAGCTGCCGACCGCAGACGCTCCTCTGCTAGCTGCCTATGGCGGGGGAAGCCGAGCAGGGAAGCCATAGAGGCATTGGCCCCCACGATATTGTGGGTCCAGATATGCTCCCGATCGGGCGCTCCCACTCCAGCATTGCCTGGGTTCGCTTGAAACCCCGTGATCCCCGGCGTCATATGACAATCCTGGCACTTGATACCTCGGACGCGGTATGGACCCTGGTACCACTCGGTGTAAGTCTTCTCAAGAGGCAGGCCGTTGAGGGGATGGTAAACATCGTGGCAGGCCCCGCAGAATTCGGCCTGGGTGTGGAGCTCGGAGAAAGCCGTCTCGTGGGCGGGAGAGCGGCTGTCGGGGAAAGGACCTCGCTTGATGGAACCGGGCGAAGAGATGAGAGCCGTATTGCCAATCCCCTTGCTTCCTGCGACGGTATGACAGAAGTCGCACTGCACCCCTTTTTGGCTGATCTGGCTAACGTTTCCTCCTTCCTCTCCGGCCAGAACGGCAAGGGGGGCATGACAGCCAATGCAGTAACGGTCCACCATCCCTTTCGTTTCCTGGCTCGCGATTCGGTGAAGGGCGGTGTAAGCCGGATCCTTCCAAGCGTTGGCGTGCATCCCCCCCTCCCATTGGCGGTGGATCTGTTCGTGACATTCACCGCAATCTTCGGGAAGGTCGAAGTCCTTTATCCCTACCGATCTGTTTCCCTCCACCGAGAGTCGGGAGGGAAAGAAGGGATCCGAAGGATGGGCGAGTTGGGGGAATGGCGTAGAGGCCAGGGCCTGTGCGGCAATTGTTCCCAAGCCCAGCAGGAGTAGCAGCAGCATCGAGGTCCTAACTTTCATTTCCTTTCCCTCCCCTCACGGCGACCGGAGGAAACAATAGGCCAAGACTTGGCAATCACCCACCATGTTTTCGATCCGACAATACTCGTTGGGTTGGTGGGCAGTCCTGTCTATCCGGGAGAAAGCAGCCACCTGATGACCTTCCCGCCGGAGTATTGCTGCCAGCGTTCCCCCTCCGATTCCCACCAGCTTGGGATCTCTACCATAGATTTCCCGAATGGCTTGCCGCGCCAAGCAAACCACCGGAGCGTCGGGGGAGGTGGGGGTCGCTGCCGCATCTTCCTGGAGGGGATCCAATTGAATGGTCACCCCCAGTTCTGACTCGATTTGGCTGGCGATTTCCCGAATCGCCTGCTCCACCTCGGGCAGCTCATATCCGGGGAGGATCCGACAATCCAGGTAGAGCACATCCTCACCGGGGATGGTGTTTATGTTTGGTACGTTAGCTTCTTTCTTGGTGGGCTCGAAGGTGGAGACGGGAGGATCGAAGAGATCGTCCCTTCGCGAGAACCGAGCGGGAAGGGAGTCGAGGCGAACCACCAGGTGGGAAGCAGCACGCAGTGTATTGATCCCGTCTTGGGGCCGGCTGGCATGGCATTGCCTGCCTCGAACCCGAATGCGGAGCCAGAATATCCCCTTCTCGGCGATCTCGATCTGATCTCCCCGGGGATCGCCAAAGTCAGGTACCAGGATCAGATCGGATGGCCGAAAGAGGTTGGGACGCTGCTCCAGCACATGGCGGAGTCCGTATCGGCTTCCTGTCTCCTCGTCTGCCAACAGGGCCAGAGAAACAGCCCGGGGAGGGTGCAGTCTTTCTTCCTGAAGCGCTTTCAGGGCGAAAAGGGAAGCCACCATTGCCTGCTGATTGTCTTCCACTCCCCGGCCATGGATCTTGCCCTCCTCGAGCCATAGCCGAAAAGGATCTTTAACCCATAGGCTTCTCTCTCCAGGAGGGACCACATCCATATGGGTGAGGACCCAGGTGCTGGCTCCGGTCATCCCCACCGGCCATCTTACGATCAAATTCGGCCGGTAGCCCCCTGGGACCCGCGAGTCGGGTGCGTGCACGTCCATGACCTCCAGGTCCTTCAATCCATTCAGAAATGCACGCAGCCGTTCCGCCTTCTCTCCTTCCCCTTTCCCGCCATTCTCCGGGGCCAGGGCAGGAATCGCAGTGAGATCGGCCTGGAGAGCTATCATCTCTTCCCGAAGCCCTTCTATCCTTTTCCTGACCCGATCGAGATCGACCAATGGCGATGACCCTCTTTCTCTTGCCCCTTAGCGGCCCATCATTATCCCAAGGGCCTCGGCCGTCTGCACCATTTGTCCCTCCGGATCCACCGACTTCATAACTCCCACCGCTTCCTCCAGGGTGGCCAATTCGATGCGAGGTGTCCGTAGGCACACCATTTTCCCGAACTCTCCGTCCATCACTGCCTTAACCGCTGCCACCCCGAAGCGAGTTCCCAGATTCCGATCGAAGCAAGTCGGCGATCCTCCTCGCTGAATATGCCCCAGCACGGTTACCCTAACCTCCATCCCCGTCCTTTTGGCGATAGCATCTCCCACCTTCTCTCCAATCCCGCCCAGTCTCTCCGTGTACTTGGCCCCGATCGCCGCCTCGCGGACAACCACCTCTTCTCCCGCGGCATGGGCTCCCTCCGCTACTACCACGATACTGAACCGCGAGCCTCGGGCCTTTCGCTCGTAGATCTTTTCACAAACTCGCTCGAGATCGAAGGGTATCTCGGGAATGAGTATCACATCCGCTCCGCCGGCCATCCCCGCCTCCAATGCAATCCAGCCTACATAGCGACCCATGACCTCTAGGACCATGACCCGGTGGTGGCTCTCGGCCGTCGTGTGCAACCGGTCCAGGGCCTCGGTAGCGGTCGCCACCGCGGTGTTAAAGCCGAAGGTCACATCGGTTGCCGAGATATCGTTGTCGATGGTCTTGGGGATACCGACCAGGGGGACACCCATCTTCCACAAGCGGTTAGCGATGGTGAGGGAGCCATCGCCGCCGATGACGATCAAGGCATCCAGCCCGAGGAACTCTATGTGCGAAACCACCTTGGCAGACACGTCGAGGAACTCCACCTTCCCCTCCCTTTCCACCTTCCAGGCAAAGGGATTGGCCCGATTGGTGGTGCCGAGGATGGTACCCCCGCGGGGGAGGATGCCGCGGATGTCGGCGAGGCTGAGATCCCTGGTCTTCCCCGGCAGAATCAGTCCCTCGTAGCCGTCCTCGATTCCGGTTACCGCGAGGCCGTAATTGCCGATGGCCGTTCGCACCACTGCCCGAATCACTGCGTTCAAGCCCGGGCAGTCACCTCCCCCGGTGAGGACGCCAATGCGTTTGATCCGCCCGCTATTCACCCCGTCCTCCTCTGTCTCTGTCCTTGCCTCACTTCACCTCCACGAACTTGTCCCGCGAAGCCCCACAGACCGGACAAATATCCGGGGGCTCAGGACCTATGTGTATATAGCCGCACACTGAGCACCGCCATCTTCTCATCTGATCTCCTCTCCGCTGAAGGTCCTCTTCTGCTTGGTTTTCATTTGCCCCTCCCAGCCAGCTCCTTATAACATGCCCCGAAACCAGGGTCAAGACAGGACGGATTCACCACCGGTGCGGATGCTTTCTGGTTGGCCTTGGGGCATTAGCCTTGACCCACCACCTAGTTCGCGGTAAAAAAACAACGGTTTCTTGTTTTCCTCCAGCTAGGGGATTAAGGGTCCATGGAGTATCCGAAGATTCGTCCGCTTGAGGCCTTTCCGGTCGAGGTTGGAGGAGGGCGGATGTACTGCCTACGGGATCCTCAACTCTACCGGGACGAGACCCTCGTGGTTCCCGAACCTACCTTTTTTGTGATCAGCCTTCTCGATGGAGCGCACAGCACACTGGATATCCAGGTCGAATATATGAGGCGATATGGAGAGCTATTGTTTCAGGACCAGCTAAAGGAGATCATCCAACTCCTGGACGATCGCCTTTTCCTCGAAAACGATCGATTCGATAAGCATCGGAGAAAGGTGGAGGAAGAATTCCTCCAGTCACCGGTGCGGAAATGCATCCTGGCGGGAAAGGCATACGAGGAAGAACCGGAGGAGCTAATCTCCCAGCTAACCTCTTTCTTTCTGGCCCCGGAGGGACCCGGTGAGTTGGCAGAGCCAATCGAAGAAGGGCAGGGCCCAGATAGATCCTTGGCCGGGGCAGTCCTTCCTCACATCGATTATGCGCGCGGCGGCCCCTGTTATGCCTGGGGATTCAAGGAGATAGCCGAATTGTCCAGGGCCCGAACTTTCGTGGTCTTGGGAACCCTCCATGGCGAAGGAAAAGGCCCCTACATCCTTACCAAGAAGGCTTACCTAACCCCTCTGGGGGTCCTGCATCCGGACCTGGATTTCATAACATCGCTGGAGCGAGAATGTGACTACGACCCCTTTTCCGAAGAGATAGCCCACCGCGCAGAGCATTCGCTGGAACTCCCCCTGGTATTCTTGAGTTATATGTATCGAAACCGCCCACCGGTGCGGGTGGTTCCCATACTGTGTGCCTCCTTCCAGCACTTCCTGGAACAGGGATCTTCCCCCCTCCAGGATCCTCTGGTCTCCTCCTTCGCGAAAGCGCTAAAGAGGGCCCTGGGTGATCGGGGAGAGGAGGCATGCCTGCTGGCGAGCGTGGACCTGGCCCACATGGGACCGCGTTTCGGTGGCGCTCGTCCTCTGGGCGAGGGAGATAGGATATTGATAGCTCGCCAAGACCGGGAATTGATCGGGTTCCTGGAGAGGCTAGATGGAGAAGGGTTCTACCGGGAAATCCAGGGGGAGAGAAACCGACGAAATATCTGTGGGGTCTCTGCCCTCTACACCTTGCTTTCCACCGTCCAGGCCCGATCAGGGAAGTTGCTCCACTACGGACAATGGCCCGATCCTCAGGGAACCGTCACCTTTGCCACGGTTGCGTTCTATCGTTAAACGGTTAGTGGATTCCCCGCTCGGCGTCTCTGACTACCGGCGCCCCGCACAGCTCTTTCCACGCCTCCTCCACATGCTCCCTCCTGGTCTCGGTTTGGCCGATACAGAGCCGGAGGCAGTATCTTCCCCGGAGGCGGGTATGGGTAAGGAAGATCTTGCCTGCCCGGTTCACCTGGTCCAGGAGTTCCTTGTTCAGCCGATCCAGCTCCTCTTCCCCCATCTTTCTTCCCCAGGGTTTTGGGGGATGGAAACGAAAGCAGATGGTATTGAGGGGGACCGGTGCCATCAGCTCAAAGAAAGGGCTCTGCTCTACCCAAGTCCGGAATTCCTGCGCCAGCGAAAGATGCCGACGGAGGCGAGCCTGAAGCCCTTCGACCCCATAGTAGCGCAAGACGAACCAAAGCTTGAGAGCTCGGAACCGCCGGCCCAATTGGATCCCCCAGTCCCGAAAATTGGTAACTTGTCGGTCTAAGTCCGTCTTCAAATACTCGGGTAGGATGGAAAAGGTGGAGGACAAGATCTGGGGATGTCGACAGAAGAAGGCAGAACAGTCGAAGTTGGTGAAAAGCCACTTGTGGGGATTGAAAACAAACGAATCGGCCCGCTCGATCCCATTGAGTATCCACCGCATCTCGGGCAAGAGAGCGGCACTGCCCGCCAGAGCGGCGTCCACATGAAACCAGAGACCATAACGCTGGGCGATGTCGCCTACAGGCTCCAGGGGGTCGAGGGCAGTGGAAGATGTGGTTCCTACTGTAGCCACAATGCAACAGGGAGTGAATCCCCTTTGCCTGTCTTCTAGGATGTGCCTTTCCAGGTCTTCGGGGTCCAAGGCAAAGCTCGAATCTACCGAGACCGGAACTAGGTTTTGCGAGCCGAAACCTGCGATCCGGGCCCCCTTCTCTACCGAAGAATGGGCCTCTGATGAGGCATAGACTCTCAGGGCACCTTTTTCCGATCCTGACCAGGCCGAGAACCCTTCCCGGTTGATTTGGAACTGCGAGATCCTCTCCCGGGCACAGAGAAGGGCACAGAGAGTGGCGGTGGAGGCGGTATCCTGGATGACTCCCCGAAAATCTTGGGGAAGAACCAGCATCTGCCGGAGCCACTCCATGACTACTTCTTCCAGCTCGGTAGCGGCGGGGGAGGTCTGCCAGAGCATGGCATTGACCCCCAGCCCGGCGGTGAGAAGCTCGGCTAAGATGGAGGGGCCGCTATTGTTGGCTGGGAAATAGGCAAAAAACCGGGGGTGGTTCCAGTGGGTGATCCCGGGCAGGACGATCTGCTGGAAATCTGCGAGGATTTGTTCCATCTCCTCTCCCTTCTCGGGAGGATGGCCTGGAAGTTTGTTCCGGATCTCCCCGGGAGAGGCGGGAGAGAGGACGGGGAACTTGTGTACTTGCTCCAGATAATGGGCTACCCAGTCGACCAGTTGATGCCCGTACCGGCGAAAAGATCCGGGGTCCATGCTCAGCTCCTTTCCTCTAGAGAAATCCTCTACCCGAGATGATCCGAAGCCAACGATATCCAATATCAGGGCCCCGTTCAATATCGATTTGCATACTCTATTCCCCTAAACAGCGCCCAGAATACCTCTGGAATTCTTTTGCCTGGACAGAAAGGAGAGGGCTGAAAGAAGGGAAGGAGAATGTTAGCTGAGAGAAGGGAAAGGAAACCGGGAAGAGAATGACGAAGAAGAGGGCCTGGTTTTTGATCCAGGCCCTCGGACATTTGGCGGGGCCGACGAGACTCGAACTCGCGACCTCCGGCGTGACAGGCCGGCGTTCTAACCGACTGAACTACGACCCCCTTTGTCTGGTGGGCGAAACAGGATTCGAACCTGTGACCTCTTCCTTGTAAGAGAAGCGCTCTTCCACCTGAGCTATTCGCCCCCAACCCCGGTGGAACAGTATATATACCCATCAAGCCACCCCTGTCAACCCCCAAAAGCGGAGGTGAGCCGCGACTATGAAGTTAGGAGGTGGCTCGGTGGGGATTTGCCTTGACCCTCGCGGCTTCATGATATAGCATAAAATGGTTTCGATCGGCCATTGACAACATGCAAAAGGAGAAGGGTGAATGAAGAACGAAAGACCCATCATCGGCATCACTATGGGAGATGTGACCGGCATCGGTCCCGAGATCGCTGCCAAGGCGCTCGCTGATCCAGAAACGTACCAGATCTGTAAACCACTGGTGATCGGAGACGCCCAGGCGATGAGACAGGCCATAGAGGAGATCGCCCGGGTTCCCTTGAAGCTTCACCCCATCAAGTCGGTAGGTCAGGCCAAATTCGAGTTCGGGATCGCGGACGTGTTGGATATGGAAAACATAGATATGAAGGGCTTCACCCACGGGAAGGTCAACGCCATGGCGGGGAAGGCCTCGGTGGAATATATTCAGAAGGGCGTCTCCCTGGCCATGAACAAGGAGATCGATGCCCTGGTCACCGGTCCCATTCACAAAGAGGCGATCAACGCCGGCGGCTACCACTACGCTGGGCATACGGAGATCCTGGCCGATTTGACCAATACCAAGGATTACTCCATGTTGCTGGTAGATAGGGATTTCCGGGTAGCCCATGTAACCACTCATTGCTCCATGCGGGAGGCATGCGACCGGGTGCGTAAGCCCAGGGTTCTAACCGTAATCAGGCTGCTTAACGACACCTTGAAACGGTTGGGCATCCCGGAGCCCCGGATAGCGGTAGCAGGGTTGAATCCCCATTCGGGAGAAGGCGGGATGTTCGGGAGAGAGGAGATCGAGGAAATAAGCCCGGCCATCGAGGAAGCGAAAGCAATGGGGATCAAGGTGGAAGGTCCAGTTCCCCCCGATACCGTATTTGCCAAGCTGAAGGGGAAGCAGTACGACGGAGTAGTGGCCATGTACCACGATCAGGGGCACATCCCTACTAAGGTGCTCGGCTTCGAGTTGGATGTGAAGACCATGACCTACACCGCCGTGGCGGGAGTGAATGTAACGATGGGCCTTCCTATCATCAGGACCTCGGTGGATCACGGAACCGCATTCGGAAAGGCAGGAAAGGGAAGAGCCAATCCCCAGAGCTTGATGGAGGCGATTCGGCTGGCGACAGTGCTGGCCAAGAACCGGGGAGATTGAGCGCCTGGGGCGCGCTTTAGTCTTAAGGGAAAAGAAGAGGCGGAATGTGCGTTCTGTGGGTATTATCGCCAACCCGGCGGCGGGGAAGGACATCCGGCGTTTGGTCGCATACGGATCCAGCATCGACAATCACGAGAAGGTCAATCTCGTCAGTCGGATCCTTCTGGGGTTGGATGCTATGGGGGTGGAACTGGTCCATCTCATGCCTGATACCTTCTCCATTGGGCTTCGAGCGCTGGAGAGGCTGGACGGTCGCATTTCCCTGGAGCCCCATCTCCTGGAGATGGAGGTGGAGGGAACAGCCCAGGATTCTGAGTTGGCGGCTTCTCTCATGGTCCGGGAGGGGGTGGCCTGCATCGTCACCCTGGGAGGAGACGGGACCAACCGGGCAGTAGCCAAGGGGTGCGGTAGGGTCCCGTTGATAGCGATCTCCAGTGGAACTAACAACATCTTTCCCAGTTTTATCGAGGGGACCATCGCTGGAATGGCAGCCGGAGTCGCTGCCTCCGGCATGGTTCCGCTGCCGGAATATATTGTTCCCCACCCCCGCCTCTTGGTCAGAAAAGGGGGAATGGTCGTGGATATGGCTCTCGTCGATGTGGTGGTGACTAACGACCTCTTCCCTGGAACCAAGGCGGTCTGGGAAGTTTCGCATATCACAGAGATATTCACCTGCCGAGCCAGGCCCGATATGGTGGGACTATCTGCCATACCGGGATGCCTCCACTCTCTCCCCCAGGAGCCGACGGGAGGCCTGCATTTGGTCCTGGGAGAAGCAGGAAGGGGTACCAAGGTCCTGGCCCCGATTGCTCCCGGGCTGATCCGACCGGTTTGGATCGCTGAGTGGACCCAGCTCCAAGCGGGAAGAAAGGTGCGGGTCTCTCACTACCCTTCGACGCTGGCCTTGGATGGCGAGCGGGAGATATATGCGGGAGGAGAGGAAAGTCTGGAAGTGGAGCTTTCTTTCGACGGACCGTTTCTCCTGGATCATGAGGGCATCCTGCGACACGCCGCCCGAATGGGCCTCTTCGAGAGGGGAGTAAGGGCTCAGGGGAGGCATTTTGATGATCGTCCTCGACCTCGGGCGCCGGCCTTATCTTGAGGTGTGGGAACTCCAGCGAAGGCTTGCATTTCTGCGCCACCGCGCAGCAATACCCGATCTCTTGTTACTGGTCGAACATGATCCGGTCATCACCCTGGGCAAGATGGCTGGGGAAGAGAACATCGTGGCGTCGCAGGGTGATCTGGCTCGCCTGGGGGTCGGGGTCTATCGCTCCGACAGAGGAGGGGATGTGACCTTTCATGGACCGGGACAATTGGTGGCCTATCCCATAATGGATCTTTCGGTTCGAGGGAAGGATGCCCACGGGTACTGCCGGGACCTGGAAGAGGTAGGCCTGGAGAGCCTCCGGGATTACGGCCTGGAAGGCAGGAGAGTCAAGGGTCTAACCGGGGTGTGGGTGGGCAAGGAAAAGGTAATGGCGATCGGCGTGGCGATTAGGCGGTGGATTGCCTATCACGGTCTGGCCCTCAACGTGAATGTCGATCTGGAATGGTTTCGCCTCATCCATCCCTGTGGAATCAAAGATGGATGGGTGACCTCGCTGCGACAGTTGCTGGGGAGGCAGATACCTTGGCCGGAAGTCAAGGATAAGATGGTGCATCGTTTTTCCACGGTGTTCGAGGTGAACTGGGATCGAATGGAACTCGAGCAGTTGGAGGAGGCGCTGCGACATGTCGGGCAAGAGGCCCCCCTGGTTGGTGCAAAAGGCACCTCGTCCTGAAGACCTCTCCCGGATGAAGTCCATCCTCGCCAGGCACCGTCTCAATACCGTTTGCCGAGAGGCTCGTTGTCCCAATCAAGGAGAGTGCTTCGCGCGCGGTACCGCCACCTTCATGATCCTGGGAAATGTCTGTACCCGGAATTGTAGTTTTTGCAGCGTCTACCCTGGCCGGCCTATCCCCCCCGATCCGGAGGAGCCGCTGCGCGTAGCCAGGGCCGCGGAGGAACTGCAGTTAAGGCACGTGGTGGTTACCTCCGTAACCCGAGACGACCTGGAGGATGGCGGGGCAGGATACTTTGCCCAAACCATAAGAAAGATCCGTTCAGCCCTTCCTTCAGCCACGATCGAAGTACTCATCCCGGACTTCCAGGGACAGGAGAGCGCCCTGCAAATGGTGCTGGAGGCTGGTCCGGACATCCTGGGCCACAACCTGGAGACAGTGCCCCGCTTGTACCCCCTTGTTCGTCCTCGGGCCGATTACCTTCAGTCGCTCCATGTATTGAGGCAAGCCTGCGAGAAGGGGAGGGGAGTTCTCACCAAATCCGCCCTCCTCTTGGGATTGGGGGAGACGGTGGCGGAGGTGGAGGGGGTTATGCAGGACCTGCGGGGAGTGGGATGCAGCATCCTCGCCCTCGGTCAGTACCTCCAGCCCACCCCTCTTCAGACGCCGGTCCGGGAATTCATCCCTCCTTCCATCTTTTCCATGCTGGGGAGGATGGCGGAGGAAAAGGGGTTCGTCCATGTAATCTCGGCTCCCTTGGTGCGTAGTTCCTACCATAGCGAAGAGATCTGGGAACGAGCTGGCCGGCGTGAACAGGTGGAACCTACCCGACTTGTCCCGGAAGCGGAAAAGAAGGGATAAAACGCCCCGTGCATGTCCGCCCAAGGCTTACCCTAGTCGTTACAAGGAGGTGGTGCCAATCGGGATCTGGCTTCGTTCACGGAGGTGCCTTGGCTCGATGGGAGGTGAGGAGGGAGTATGAGCAAGGTCTTGACCTACGATTACAGCAAGTGCACGGCTTGTCGGGCCTGCGAGCTCGCTTGCTCGATGCGTCACCAGGGAGAGTTCAATCCGGCCCGCTCCCGCATTCACACCGTGATCTTCCCTGAGGAAGCGATCTACATTCCCCTGGCGTGCACTCAGTGCGAAGATGCTTGGTGTGCCAAGGCCTGCCCGGCGGGAGCCATCAGTAAGAACGAGGATCTCGGGGTTTGGTGGGTCGATCTCCAGAGATGTGTGGGCTGCCGCATGTGCGAGCTGGCCTGCCCCTTTGGCGCCATCGCTGTGAATCCAGAATCGGGAAAGGCGGAGAAGTGCGACCTGTGCGGAGGGGAGCCGGAATGCGTCCTTTTCTGTGTCCCCAAGGCCCTGGAATATCGCCAGCCTGAAAGCGGGGTGCTGAACAAGAAAAGGGCAGTTTCGGAGAAGCTCAAGGTATCGCATAAGGAGGTGAGGACGTGATGAACGGCTGGGCCGGAAGGATGCTGCGAGTTAATCTCTCGAAGGGGTCCTGGACAGTAGAGACCACAGATCCTGATCTGGTGCGAGATTTTATCGGCGGCCGCGGCCTGGCGACCAAGATCCTCTTCGATGAAATAGATCCGAAAGTGGATCCCTTGAGCCCCAAGAACAAGCTGATAATGATAACCGGTCCCTTGACCGGGACTTTCGCCTCCGCAGGCGGGCGATACATGGTGGTCACCAAGTCTCCCTTGACCGGTGGCATTGCCTGCTCCAATTCCGGTGGTTACTTCGGAGCAGAACTGAAATTCGCAGGCTACGACGGCATCATCTTCGAGGGAAGGGCGGAGAGGCCGGTGTACCTTTGGGTACACAATGACCAAGTAGAGATCCGTCCGGCAGAGGAACTGTGGGGAAAGACCACCCATGAAACCGAGGATATGATCCGCGCCGATACGGATCCCGAGGCGAAAATTGCCTGCATTGGCCCGGCTGGGGAAAAGCTGGTGCGTTTCGCCTGCATTGTCAATGACAAGGGCCGCGCCGCGGGTCGCTCCGGCGTGGGAGCGGTTATGGGATCCAAGAACCTGAAAGCGGTGGCGGTGCGAGGCACCAAAGCGGTGAAGGTGGCGCGGCCGGATGAGTTCCGGCAGGCGGCCCTCTTGGCCCTGGACAAGATCAAGTCTTCTCCCACCACATCGGTTGGACTCCCCCGGTACGGGACCGCCCTGCTGGTCAACATCATCAATGCGGCAGGGATATACCCCACACGGAACTTCCAAACCGGGGTCTTTCCTACCGCCGACAAGACTGGCGGTGAGGCTATCCGGGCCAATATCGAGATTCGGAACAAGGCCTGTTTTGCCTGTCCCATCGCCTGCACCCCGGTTACAGAGATCAAGAATCCCAAGTTCAAGGGCTCGGGCGAAGGCCCCGAATACGAGACCACCTGGTCTTTGGGGGCCTGTTGTGGGATAGACAACCTGGAGGCGATCACCAAGGCTCACTATGTCTGCAACGAACTGGGTATGGATCCCATCACCCTGGGAGTTACGATCGCCGCGGCCATGGAGATGTACGAGAAGGGATACCTCTCTTTCAAGGATACGGGAGTGGCCCTCAACTTCGGTAATGCCGAGGCACTGGTGGAACTCACTACCAAGACCGGAATGCGAGAGGGCTTCGGGGATGCCCTGGCCGAAGGATGCAAGCGCCTGACCGAAAAATATGGGCATCCCGAACTCTTCATGGGGGTAAAAGGCCAGGAGTTCCCGGCCTACGATGGCCGGGGAGCGCAGGGAATGGGATTGCAATACGCCACCTCTAACCGCGGGGCATGCCATGTGCGAGGCTACATGATCTCCCCCGAGATCCTGGGTACCCCGGTCAAACTAGATCCTTTCGCGACCCGGGAGAAGGCATCTTGGGATATCGCCTTCCAGAATACCACGGCCGTGGTCGACAGCTCGGGCCTCTGCCTTTTTACTACCTTTGCCATCGGTGCGGACGAGATCCTTCCCCTGCTGGTGGCGGCAACAGGGATCGAATATACCAAGGAGAGCATGCTCAAGGCAGGGGAACGGATATGGAATTTGGAGCGCATGTTCAATCTCAAAGCAGGGCTTTCGGGAAAGGACGATACCTTGCCGAAACGCATCTTGGAGGAGCCCCTGCCCGAGGGTCCTGCCCAGGGACAGGTAGTGAGACTGGCGGAGATGCTTCCCGAGTATTATCAGCTCCGGGGGTGGGACGACAACGGAGTCCCTACCAAGGAGAAGCTGAAGGAACTGGGACTGGCCTGAGATCTGCCCTTTGACCTTCGGACGGCGTGGGCGGGGAATGACCTCGTCTCTTCCGGCTTAGAGGGCTTCCCCGCCCTCCTTTGCCAGGGGACAAAGGGCCATCGTAGGAGGGGTGGCGACAAACAACAAATAACTGGGAAGGAGTGACGATGGACGAGGGGAGTCGAAAGAGGGCAGTGGAAAAGGCTTACGATCTGGGGGCTCAATATGTGACCACCTGGTGGGGGTGCGCCCAGTCTACCTTCTGCGCCACCATAGGGGCCTTGAGGTCGGTAGGGATAGAGCTGATTACCCCGGAGCTGGAGGAGGAGATATTCCCCGGCCTGGTGGGCCTCTCCGGTGGATGCGGAAACATGAATGTTGGCTCCTGTGGGGCCATAACGGGGGCTAGCTTTGCGGTGAGCCTGGCTGCCGGGATCAAGAGAAGTGACCAGTTGCGGGACAAGGATCACCGCTGGATAGCCTTCGATGCGGTAGCCGAGACCATCGGCCAGAGATTCCTCGAGGCCTACGGTGGTCTGCGCTGTCGGGATGTAACCTGGTCTCGTTTCGGAAAGCAGTACGATTCCTGGGACCCGGCAGCCAAGGAGGAATTCGGAAAGGACGAGCTGGCTAGAGGATGCGTGACCAATGCCCGGGATTATCCCTGCACTATCCCCCGTACCGCTGCCTGGGCCGTGGAGGCCATTTTGCATATTTTGGAACGACCAAAGACCCTGGAACAGATCAAGAGGGATCACCAGCTGGAATAGCTTGGGAATTTCCTCAAAGAAAGGAAAAAACGGATGGACCCGGAGCTAAAGATAAAGTGCGTGGAGAGGGCCAAGGAGTTGGGTCCGCATTACGAGAAGACTTTGGTGGGATGCGGCCACTGCTCCTTCGCAGCCATAATCGATTCGTTGAAGGAGCACGGTATTTTCCTCCTTTCCGAAGAAGCGGAGGAGAAGGCGTTCTCCGGCCTGGTGGGCCTGACCGGTGGTTTTGGCAACATGGGAATCGGCTCTTGTGGAGCTCTCAGCGGCGCCGCCTTTGCCCTGAGCCTGGCATCGGGGGTCAGCAAGGAGGAAAACGCCCAGGACAAGGCTAACCGCTGGTTGGCCTATCACGATGTGAAAAGGTACCTGGGCGACAAGTTCATGGAAAGGTGGGGAGCACTGACCTGCCGGGAAATCCAGATCAAGAACTTCGGTGTTGCTCTGAATTCGCGAATCCCGGAGAGGAACAAGGAACTATTCCGCATAGCCAAAGAAAAGGGATGCGGAACTCCCGATCAATGTACCATCGCCCTGGCTGCCGGGTGGGCAACCGAGGCGATATTGAAAATCCGGGAAAGATCTCCCGAGGAACGGGAAAGAATAAAGCAACAACTTACCAGCTCCCGTTCCAGGATGAAATTCTGGACCTGATCTCCAACCGAAGGCCACCAGATCTGTTTGGTTTCATGAATGGAAAAGAAGCGGCAGGTGATCATCGGCAATAGCGCGGCGGGTTTGACGGCCGCCATTTCCATACGCCGCCATGATCCCCATTCGGTTATAAGTATAATCTCCGACGAGGATTGCCCCGCCTATTCGCGAGTCCTGACCACCTACTATCTGGAGGGAAAGATCGGGCGGGATCAGCTCTACTTGTGCGATCTCAGTTTTTATGACCGGTTTTGCCTCCAACCCTTCCTCGGACACCGCGCAGTGGGATTGGATGTGGGCAGGCAAAAAGTCCTCCTCGATCGTGGTCCTTCCATCTCTTTCGATAACCTCCTGATCGCTACCGGTGCCTCTCCCGTCTTCCCGGATATTCCGGGAATAGGCCTGAAGGGAGTATTTGGCTTGCGCACGCTCGCCGATGCCGAAGCCATGAGGGAGTGGTGCAAGGAGAGCAAAGAGGTTGTTATCTTGGGGGCGGGGCTGGTAGGTTTGCAGGTCGCCAATGCCTTGTGGAGGCGGAATCTGCGGTTGACCGTGGTGGTCAAGTCGCCACAGGTACTTTCTCAAATGCTGGATCCGGAAGCAGCCTCCATCATCGAAAGGGCAATGAAGGAAAAGGGGGTGAGGGTACTGAAGGGAAGAGAGGCTCAAGAGATTCGCGGTGACGAGGGTGGGGCTGTCCGCGAGATAGTCCTCGAGGATGGCGAGCTGATCCCAGCCCAGATGGTGGTGGTGGGGAAAGGGGTCCGCCCTAACCTGGATTTGGCGATGGATGCCGGGATTGGCACTCGGACCGGGATCCTGGTAGACCCTCAGATGCGAACGACCATTCCCAACATCTACGCGGCCGGGGACGTGGCTGAGGGGCTGGATTTCTTGACCGGACAGAGCGGCATGAGCGCGATTTGGCCTACGGCAGTCGCGCAGGGAGAGGTAGCTGGGCTCAACATGGCCGGAGTCGCGGCTCGGTCCGAGGGATCCATCGGCCGGAATGTAACCCATCTGTTCGGACAGGTAGCGGCTGCGCTGGGAATGGCCCGGTCTCAGGGAGAGGGATTTGAGGCCTTCTCCTATTGCTGTCCCGAGAATAATGTATACCGCAGGCTCGTTTTCCGAGAGGGGTTTCTGGTGGGCGCTTCGCTGGTCAACCGGACAGAAGATGCAGGCTTCCTCTATTCGGTCATTCGGGCACGAAGAAAGCTGGAGATAAACAGGGAGGCAATCCGCTTTCCCCTGGGCTGGGGGAGTATCATGTGCAGGGTGGTTCCGAGATGAAGGTCAAAGTGCAACTCTATGCCATATTGACGAAATACCTACCCGCTCAGGCGGAGGGAAACAACGCCTGGATGGACATTCCGGAGGGAAGTTCGGTTAAGGAGGTGCTGCAGCTGCTGAAGATACCGGAGGCAATGCCGAAGATCGTGCTGGTCAACGGCAGGCATGCAGAGTTCGACCGGGTCCTGGCCGAGGGGGATACCGTATCCATCTTCCCTCCCATCGCTGGAGGGTTTCCTGCCCCCTGAAGCAAGGGCGAAAAGGCCTCGCCGCCTTGTGTCTTTTGCCTCCAGTGCGTCCTATAGTCCTATAGTCCTATAGCTTCGAGACAAAGGGTATCACTCTTTGTTCATACCTCTGCGGCCGATTTCCAGAACCTGAATCCGGCGGAGCCCCCCAGGGGTCTCCAGGCTCACCAGGTCTCCCTCTTTTTTTCCTATCAGAGCCTGGCCCAAGGGGGAAGTGACGGATACCAGTCCTTTTTGGGGGTCGGACTCGTAAGGGCCGACCAGCTCGATCGTCTGCTGTTCCCCTGTATCCTGGTCCTCGATGGAGACGCGGGTACCGAAAACCACCTTCTCGGGAGTCTCAAGCGGATAGTCCACCAATTGGCAACTGCTCATCATGGCCTGAAGTTCTCTGATCCTGGCCTCCACCAGGGCTTGGTGTTCGCGGGCGGCCTGGTACTCTGCATTTTCGGTCAGGTCTCCGTGGGAACGAGCTTCCTCAATGGCCTTGATCGCCCGTGGTCTCTCCAAACGGATCAAACGGTCGAGTTCGCGACGCATATTTTCGTAGCCGGCCCGGGTGATGGGAACCCTCTTCGTCATCTCCTTATCTCTTCTTTCTTTTCCCCTTCCATTGACTGGTGGGCCGGGGACGATCACTCGTGGGTGATGAGGACCTTGACTGCCTTTTCCCTGGGGTCCAATAACAGTTCGAAGGCTTCTTGGATTCTCGCAAGGGGGAAGGTATGGGTGATAAGGGGCTGTAACTGGATCCTCCCTGTGGCCACCAAGTCGAGAGCTGTCCCGAAGTCCCAGACATAGGCCAGGATGGCCCTTATCTGAAGCTCCCGGTTGACCATATCCTGGAGGTTCAACTCCACCATCGGCTTCTCGAACACCCCCAGGGCCATTGCCGTTCCACCTTTCTTTAGCACCATCAAGGACTGACGCATGGTCAGTTCGAGGCCCACGCACTCGAAGCTTACATCCACCCCTAAGCCCTGGGTCAGTTCTCGGATCCTGGCCACCGGATCCTCCCTGGTAGCATTGACGGTGACATCGGCGCCCAGGCGGCGAGCCAACTCCAGCCGGTAATCCACTATGTCTACAACTGCTGCCCAGGTGGCTCCGTGGGCCTTGGCCGCCTGGAGGATGAGGAGTCCGATCGGTCCCGCCCCGAAGATCGCTATCCTGCTTCCCAATTTGATCGGCGAAGATTGGACCCCGTGAACCGCAGTAGCCGTGGGCTCGATCACCGCCCCTTCCCCATAAGAGATGGCAGATGGGAGCGGATAGACCCAGTCCTCATCGCGGTTGATGTACTGGGCGAAGCCGCTCTGGCCGATGCGATAGCAGAAGGTTACCTGGAGGCAGTGGTTGTATTCGGAAAGCCGGCAGTAGTGGCATTTCCCGCAGAAGAGCATAGGGTTCATGCAGACCCGGTCGCCTACCTTGAATCGAGTGACCTCTTTGCCTACTTCTGCTACCACTCCGGACAGTTCGTGCCCGATTCCGGCGGGAAGGGGAGCGGCCGGGTGCATCCCCTTGTAGACATGGACATCGCTCCCGCAGATGGCGCAGGCCTTTACCTGGATGGTCACCTCGTGGGGAGATGGATCGGGCAAGGTCGTTTCCTGGAAGCTGATCTGGCGTGGCGACTCCACCATGGGCATGGTCACTTTTCTGGGCATGGGCAGCTCCTGGGGCGAGAAGTAGGGGTCATCGAAAAGCTCCCCGGGCGGCAATGGGCCATACCGCCTGCAGGGATCCGTTGGACATGACGAAATAGTGGTCGTGCAAATTGATAGTGGTACACCCGTGGCTGACGATCAGCTCGATCTTGTCCCCCACCTTCAAGTCGCGGTCGGTCTCGTCCAGGGTGATGATTCCATGTTCCTCGGCCAAGGAAATCAGTTTTGCCCCGGGCAGATCCTTGAGTGCTGGCATTCCGAATTCGTGGGTTATCGCCTTCATGCCGGCATCGATAATCGCCCTCCGGGGATGGGGCCGAGAGATGACGGTAGCCAAGAGGGTAAGGGCGCACTGGAAATCCTCCAGTCCTTCGATAGTTCGGTAACGGGTGTCCATGAAGAGGTAGGAGCCGGCTTGCACTTCAGTAATACCTGGTATCTGGCCGGTGATGGCATAAGTTCCGGTCCCGCCCCCACTCAGGATTTTCACCGCGAGTCCGCAACTTTCGATCATCTCTTTCGTCTCCAGGAGCAGTCCCATGGCCTCTCGACATCTCCGGGTCCGCTCCTCTTGGGAGGGGATGAAGACTAAATGTCCTTCATAACCCATGAGGCCAGCAAAACTTAGGCCGGGGGCGCGATCTATCTGTTGCGCCAAAGCCAGGGCTGCCTCTCCGGGCTGCACTCCGCATCGCCCCATGCCGATATCCACTTCCACCAGTGCTTCGATCTCGATCCCCCGTGCGGATGCGGCCGAGGAAAGGGCCTCCACGTTCTCCTCGTTATCGACTGCCACCACCGGTTCCGATCTCTGTGCCAGATCGATCAGGCGGGAGATTTTGGTGGGTCCCACAATTTGGTTGGCAATCAAGACACTGCGGATTCCAGCCTCCACCATCGACTCTGCTTCTCCTAACTTGGCACAGGTCATACCGATGGCCCCCAGGTCGAGCTGTCGGAGGGCGATGAGAGGGCATTTGTGCGTCTTAGCGTGAGGCCGGAGTTTGCACTCCCGGTGAGAGAAGAAGTCGGCCATCCGCTTCAGGTTGCCCTCCATGGTGGGAAGATCGATGAGAAGAGCCGGGGTATCGATCTCCTCTTTAGCTATTCCCAAGGGGGTTGTGTCTAAGGAAGCCAATTTCCTATTTCCTGAGTCCGTCGGGTTCGAGCTGGGGAAAAGGGAAGGCCCGCTGATAGGCATGGCCGACCCGCAAGAGAGTCTCTTCCGCGAATGGTCGGCCGATCAGCTGCAAGCCTACCGGGAGGCCGGAGGGAGAAAGCCCGCAGGGGAGGGAGAGGGCTGGATGGCCAGTGACATTGAAGGCCCGGGTGAAACGGGTGAGGACCAGGCGGACATCGAGCTTTCTGCCATCCATCTCGATCTCCCGCTCATCTATGCGGGGTGCGGTAATGGGAAGGGTTGGGGTGAGCAGAAGATCGAAATGCCGCAGGGCTCCCTGGACGTGGCGGTAGAGGATCCGTCGTACCCTCTGGGCCTGGAGATACTGCGTTGCCAGCACGAACTGCCCCAACCCCAGACGGATCCGCACATCCTCCCCGTAATCGGCGGCCCTCCTCTTGAGATAGATGCGATGATAGGTCATAGCCTCGGAGGCCATGATGAGAAAGGAAACTACGGGTGCATATTTCAATTGGGGAAGCGAGACTTCCTCCACCTCCATCCCCAAGGTCTGCAATCCTTTGGCAGAAGAGACCACCGTCTCCTTGACCGCTGCCTCCATTGGACCCTGGAGATATTCTCTGATCAATCCGATTCGCATTCCTTTGAGCTCCCCCTGCAAGGCCCGGGTATAATCGGGAATGGGTCGGCTGAAAGAGCAGGGGTTCTGAGGATCATGGCCCGCGATGGCTTGCAGCATCAGGGTGGCATCGGCCACGCTCCTGGTCAAGGGGCCGGCGTGGTCCAGCGACCAGGCCAAGGGTATGATTCCCCGGAGGCTGACCAGGCCATAAGTCGGTTTCAGGCCTACGATCCCCGTGAGCGAGGCGGGGATGCGCACCGAACCGCCGGTATCGGTGCCGATGGACCCCAGGCAAAAAGAGTGGGCGATCGAGCTGGCCGAGCCACTGCTCGATCCTCCGGGGATGCGAGTACCATCCCAGGGATTGCGGGGGGTACCATAATGGGGGTTGACTCCGGTGGGCCCGAAAGCGAATTCATGCAGGTTGGCTTTGCCCAGAATGACTGCCCCTGCCTGCTTGAGCCTGGTTACCACGGCAGCGTCGGCAGGAGGGATCCAATCGGCCAAGATCTTCGATCCCGCCGTGGTTCGAATTCGTTGGGTGGCGATAAGGTCCTTCAGCGAGATGGGAATTCCGTGAAGTGGGCCCCGATAGTGGCCAGAGGCGATCTCCCGTTCGGCCGTTCGGGCCGCCTCTAGCGCCCGGTCGGCGCAGACGGTGATCAGGGCACGGATGGTATCATTGCGGTCCTGGATTCGATCCAGGAAGGCCCTCGTCAATTCCACCGGAGAGATCTCCCTGCGGGCCAGACGGGGCGCCAGGGCAGCAATGGTCTCCTCCCCCCAGCCAGGAGAGCCCACGGCCTAACCTTCCTCCAGCGCGTAGATAACAGCCGGCTCTACTTCCCCCAGATCGAGCCCCTCCAGGGCTTCGATCTCTCCTGACCAAGCTCCTAACTGAGCGGCGATCTGCTCGATCTCTCGCAGATCGAATCCTACGCCCGCCAACTCCCGATCGATTCGTGCCACGGTCTGAGGCGAAAGTGGGGTCACGGATATCTCCTCCTTAGCTAGCGATCCTCTTCTGGATCTCGGCGGAGGGGATGCCTTCCCGATCCCATCCCCGTTTCTGGTAGTAGATATCCAGGATCTTTTCGTATTCCTCCCGGGACAGCACCTTTCCGGCCTGAGGTCCTGCGGGGATGGGGACCTCGAAGACCCGGGGCGGGGGGTAGTCATCCTTGCGCGAGAGGCCGAAGCGGACATTGATCATTCGGGTCAGGTTGTAGACATCGTGGGAACGTTCGAGCAGATCTTGAAGGGTGTAATCCACGCCGGTGACAGCCTGGAAATACAGGGCATAGGTGTCTTCGTTGAATCCCAGCTCGATCCAGGGGAGGCGACACACGCCCAACATGTCGAAAAGGGGACGGATGGTCTGGTGGTAGATGACCAGGTCGGCCTTCTTTTCCAGGCCCCAGTCCCGTCCCATTTCCAGCTCCTTGGCTATGGTCCAGGCGCGCGCATGATGGGCCCCGATGTCCGAGGTGCCGTAGGCTAGGGCCATGGAGATGGCCACCCGAGCATCGTATGCGGACTGATCCAGGCCCTTTACCTGAGAGATGATGGGTGCCATCTGCGGCCATCGTTCGATCACCCGCAGGCTGCCCTCGGCCAGGATGTCCCCCACTCCTTCTCGATAAGCTATCTTTTCGATCAGCTCCAAGATCTCCTCTTCGGCTCCCCAGCGCAGGGAAAGGCCGTCCACCTCTGACCGGGAGAGGATTCCGGACTCCACCGCCTCGATCATCGCCCCGATTAGACTACCGGTAGTGATAGTGTCTATGCCCAATTCATCGCAGAGCTGGTTGGCCTTCAGGATGCAGGCAAAGTTGCTCACCCCGAGGTTGGGACCCAGCATGCAGGCGGTCTCATATTCGGGACCCTCCACCACGGTCCCCACATATTTGCCCTCTTTCACCAGGCAGATGTTGCTGCAGGCCATGGGGCAGGCAAAGCAGGCGGCGTCCCCGATCTTGTACCGATGCTCCATGGTGAAGCCGTTGACCTGGCTGGCTTGACTGAAACAGCCGCAGCGGAAGTTGAAGGTGGGCATCACCCCTGCCTCGTTCACATAATCCACTACCGACATCAGTCCCTGCTGCTGCCAGAATTCGAACAGCCGGTGGCGAGACAATGTCTCGAAGGACTCCCGACTAACCTCCCAGAGTCGCTGGAGGTCATATACCGGCAGGTCTTTAGAGCCGCGGACCACTATGGCCTTCAGGTTCTTGGATCCCAAGATGGCCCCCATCCCCAGGCGGCCCGCGTTTCGCCCCCAATCGCTGGATACCCCGGCGAACCGCACCAGCTTCTCGCCTGCGGGTCCGATGGTGCAAAGGCGGATATGCTCGTCCCCGATCTGCTTCTTGATCATCCCCTCCGCCTCCAGGCACCGCTTACCCTTCAAGCCTTCGAAGGGAACGATCTTCACCTCCTCGTCGTCTATCCAGAGATAGGAAAGGTGGGGAGCCCGTCCGACGATGACCAGTGCATCGTACCCGGCCTGTCGTAGCTCCACTCCGAAAGACCCACCCATGTTGCTGTCGCCGTAAATCCCGGTGAGAGGCGAGATGGAGACGAAGGAGGTCTTCCCCGCCGCCGGTACGTAGCAGCCGTTGAGAGGACCGGGGGAAATGACGATCGGGTTCTCCGGGCTGAACGGATCGCGGCCCACATCCAGATGATCCCAGACCATCTTGGCTCCGAATCCCCTCCCCCCGATGTATCGGAGGATGAAATCGTCGGAGAGGTCGCGCACCTCTATCCGATCAGAGGATAGGTCCACCCAGAGCATTCGCTTGAAGTAGCCACCCTTAATAGACATTGTTGGATCCTTCCGAGTCGGCATATCGCAGTTTTTTCCTTTCCCCCTTTTCCACATACTCCACTTCTCTCATATGGGTGTATTTGAGCACCGATTCCATACGATGAGCCTGGCCCAAGGTGTGCTCGGGGACGAAAAGCAATGCCTTCTTCGGACAGGTCTTGACGCACTCCGGATCGCCGCCGCAGAGATTGCACTTGAAGGGATAGGGAAGGTCGGGGTGGAGGAAGATCGCTCCGAAAGGGCAGGCGATGACGCATTGTTGGCAAGAAATGCACTTCTCGCTATCGATATCGTAGACACCGTTCTTGGCCACGATGGCGGCGGTGGGACAGGCATCGCGGCACTTAGGCTCCTTGCAGTTGCGGCATACGATGGGCATCCGGATTACCGGATGAGGATAGACGGCGATGACCCTTATGCAAGATTTCTTGGGATTACTGACCCTGAATCGTTGGATGGAGCACACGACCTCGCAGAGACGACAGCCGGAACAGCGTTCCGGGACCACGGTGAGTTTCTTGGCCATCATGGATCGCTCCCGCTACTCGAGTTGAGGTGGCAAAAACTGGCCAAACTTAACAGAGGCCTGGGGCCTTGTCAACTCCCCAAAGGTGAGCTTTAGTTGCTCCTGGTTTCCCTGATCAAGAGAAAGAGGCGAACGCCCCCCTAACCGATTTTCCTCCTCGGGGCGTAAACCGCCGCTTGCCTGCCCTCGAGCGCCCTGGATGCGGAGAAAGGATGCGGGGTTGAGAATCTTGCCTGGCATCTCACTCCGCCAGGCTTCCCAGCCAGCCGGCCGTTTACATCTTCGGATGGCGATGGGGGAGGTAGCGATTCGAAGCGCTGTTCGTGGCAAAGGCAGATAGTCTGCGTGGTCGCCTCAAAAATCAGTGGTACACCCATGTCCGGCTCATGCAGCAGCCGAGGAATGCTAGATCGGGGGAACGCTTCGTTCTGCCGGGCTGGATCAAGGCCAGGTCGGGGAAAAGATGGATAGGTATCCGCTGTTCATCGAGCGAGGACTCATCCGCCATTTTCTGTTTCAAGGCCATTAGTCTGCAAAGCTGAGGGGCCGGCGCCAGTCCCGTCAGGAAGTGAAATCGTCCGGCGACCATCCGGAAGTCCTTTATCCCGAGCCTGGTGTTTATGGGAAAGGGATTTGGCGAAAGTCCGGCGATCAAGAAAGGGCGAAGGGAAAAGCTCTTGGAGTCGGAAGGGGACAATCCACCAATCCGGATAAAAAGCTCCCCCAATCGAAACGGAGGCACTGGACGATGTGGAATTACCACTCTCCTGGCCCCCAACGGTTTAGGGTCATTCTAATTTCTGAGGCGAGAGATGAAAAAGGCGGACAGCGCCTGTTCCAGGATTAGGATACGGCTGTCTTCACTGCCTGGGCGAATTTTTGGCCGAATTCGAAGCAGGATCGGACTTCCTCTGGGCTGGGCACCCACTTCACGGTCAAGGGAGGCTGGACCACGCTCACTCCTCCCTGTTTGAGTTTCTCCTCCAGGGTCTTGGCCGCCTCGCCGCTCCACCCGTAAGAGCCGAAGGTGGCGCCTATCTTGGCCACCGGCTTCAATCCCCTTATATCCTCGATGAAGGGGGCTACTGTAGGCAGCATGTCCCGATTGATGGTGGAGGAACCAACCAGTAATCCTTTGGCCTCCACTACCTGGGCGATCACATCGGACCGGTCGCTGACCGAGAGCTTGTAGAGCCTTCCCTCTACTCCGGCCGCCTCGATCCCCTCCAACATGGCGAGGGCCATCTTTTCCGTGCTCCCCCACATGGTGTCGTAGGCGATTATCACCCGGGGGGGGGACTCCCCCTTGGACCAGCGGAGATAGGCCTGGATGATCTTTTCCGGATCCTTCCGCCAGATCAGACCGTGACTGGGAGCGATGGCACGGATGGGGATTCCCAGCTTTACCACTTCCTCGATCTTTCGGATAATGAGAGGGCTGAAGGGGGTCAGGATATTGGCGAAGTACTTGGTCGCCTCCTCCATTACAATGCCCTCATCCACCTCGTCGGCGAACCTCTCGGTGGTGGCCAGATGCTGCCCAAAGGCATCATTGGGTAGGAGCAGGGCCTCCTCCATCACATAGGTGAACATGCTGTCAGGCCAGTGCAACATGGGAGCCTCCAGGAACTGCAGGGTGAGGCGTCCCAGCTTGAGCTGGTCCCCTGTTTTCACTACTTGGAAGTCCCAATCTCCGAAATAGTGTTTCTGCAGACCTTCTTTGGCCTTTTGGGTGCAAAAAACCTTGGCCTGGGGTGCCGACTTCAAGACCTCTCCGATGGCGCCGGAGTGATCGGTCTCCACATGGTTGGCGATCACATAGTCGATACGGGAAGGATCTACCAGCCTCCGAATACGGCCCATCATCTCCTCCGCAAAGGGCGCGTAAACGGTGTCCACCAAAGCGATTTTCTCGTCTCGGATGAGGTAGGAATTATAGGTGGTCCCGCGGTGGGTAGTGTAGGTATGACCATGGAAGTTGCGCACATTCCAATCCACTGCCCCCACCCAAAATATTCCCTCGGCGAGCTTGATATCCAATGCCATTTGCTTTTCCCTCTCCTCTTCTTGATTTCCCTGGACGAAGACTGGAATCGATCGGCGAGTGGGCCCGCCATCAGCTGGTTTGCCTACACCTTCTCGAACATCTCCTTACCGGCCCCGCAGATAGGGCAGACCCAGTCCGCGGGTAGGGCGAGGAAGGATGTGCCCGGGCCTACCCCATTGTCGGGATCGCCTTGGGCGGGATCGTAGATGTATCCGCAAACGGTGCAGCGGTATTGCTCCATGGTTCGCTTCCTTTCTTATTCTTGTTTGTTTTTGTTGCCCGAATGGTCTCCAGGGTAGGGGGCGCCCGCAAGAAAGGACCGGCCGCGGCCAATATAGCCGAAGCAGGGGGAATGGTGCAAGCACAAAGGGCATGGAGCAAGCTCAGTCCACCCCAAATGCACAAAGGTGGTCCCCCAAAACCAGGCCGTACTCCCCGGGGGGCAGAATTCGGGCAGGGACCAGCCGATATAGATCCTTTGCCAGCCTCTCCACCTTGACCGGGATCAGGTAATCTTCCAGCACCCGCGGACTACCTCCGGCAGTGTAGGCGGAATAGTGCAACTGGCGCAGTCCATCCCGGGCCTCAAGCCTTACCAGAGAGTAGAATTCGGGTTGCGCCCCATGCAGATAGATGAAGGGATAGGGGCCCGAGATTCGGATGGGGGCCCTCTCTCCTCTCAGGAAAGCGCGGCTCCGATGCATTATCCCCATTACATAGCCCATCTCCCCCACCGGAACCCTCCGCGCCGCCTGATATTCCAACCTGACCCACCCGTCCCCGGAACGGAGGTATATACCGTAACCGGGAGGGTGAAGTGCTAGCTGGGCATGGGCGGAAGGGGAGAGGGCTGGCACCATTGGGGCCAGGACTAGGAGAAGAACAACAGCCAGAGAGGCCTTCTTCACAGTAGGGTTGGACATACTTCCCTCCTTTGGGTTAGAGGAATGGATCGATTTCCGTCTCTGCAATCGCCCTCGCCATCCTGAAATGCGATCGGTAGGGATTCCATGACTTCTATCATAAGATTGGGTAACATTACAGCTACATCCCGCCATCCCCCCTCGATTTCCCTTTTCCGGGCGGCATCTTCTGTTGCGCTCTCCCGCGCCGGTGGGGGGATGAGCGGTGCCGGAACCTGGATGCACGGCCCGTCGGCAGTTATTTGCCTTGACAGTCCGGGGGGCGGATGTTAGCTTAAATCTCTGAAGATAGGCCCATGTCAGAGGATAGAACCTTCATGGAAAGGGCGCTCGCCCTGGCCCGCCGGGGAAAGGGAAGGACCAGTCCCAATCCCATGGTGGGGGCAGTGGTGGTCAGGGAGGGTCGGGTGGTAGGTGAGGGTTACCACCTCCGGGCCGGCTCCGATCACGCAGAGGTGATTGCCCTCCAGGAAGCGGGCGAGCTGACCCCTGGCTCGACCCTTTATGTCACCTTGGAGCCATGTTGCCACTACGGCAAAACCCCTCCCTGCACGGAGAGGATAATCGCCGCCGGCATCAGCCGGGTGGTATCCTGCATGGTGGACCCCAATCCGTTAGTGCAGGGCAAAGGATTCGAGAGGCTGAAAGAGGCTGGCATCAGGGTAGAATGGGGGCTGCTGGAGGAAGAGGCGCGCCGCCTCAACGAGGCCTACCTGAAATTCATCATCAGTGGCTTGCCCTTTGTTATCCTCAAGGGCGCAGCTAGCCTGGACGGGAAGATCGCGACCCGTACCGGCAGTTCGAGATGGATCACCGGACCCCCGGCCCGGGAAAGGGTTCATCGGATGCGGGACGAAGTGGATGCAGTGCTGGTAGGAATCGGAACCGTGCTCAAGGACGATCCCGAGCTCACGACCCGTCTCCCGGGGGGAGAGGGCAAGGACCCCAAACGGATCATCCTCGATTCCCAGGGCCGTCTTCCCCTCAACTCGAAGGTAGTCGTTTCTCCCTCGACTGCTGGCACCCTGCTGGTGACGACCCCTTCCTGCCCACCGGAAAAGGTGAAAGAGTTGGAGTCCCGGGGGGTGGAGGTCTGGAAGGTGGAAGGCAAGGAGGGGAAGATACCCCTGAGGCCCCTGTTGAAGCGATTGGCGGAGCGGGGGATCGTTTCCTTGCTGATCGAGGGGGGATCGGAGGTGAACGCCTCTGCCCTGGAGGAAGGGATAGTGGACAAGATGGTGCTCTTTCTCGCCCCCCGCCTCCTGGGAGGATCGGTTGCTCCTTCTCTGGTGGGGGGGAAGGGAGTCGGGAGGCTGGAGGAGGCCTGGACCTTGGAAAACATTTCCGTGGAGCGCCTCGGGGATGATATAATGGTAGAAGGCTATCTGGCTTCGGGGAAAGAGAGGCCTTGTTCACCGGATTGATCGAGGAAATGGGATCGGTTCTGCGGATCGAGCGAGGAGATCCGCTGCGGATGTGCATCCGGGCGAACAGGATCTGGCAGGACCTGGTGCCCGGATCGAGCATTGCCGTGGATGGCGCCTGCCTCACGGTAACGGGGCTTTGTGACTCTTCCTTCGTAGTAGAGATCTCCCCGGAGACGGTGCGCTCCACCCATCTGGGGCAGCTCCGCCCGGGGCAGTTGGTGAATCTGGAGAGGCCTCTACGGGTAGGTGATCGACTGGGAGGCCACTGGGTCAGCGGCCATGTGGACGGGGTGGGATTCATCGAGCTGAAGAGGCCCTCGGGCAGCTTTTATCTGTTCGCCTTTTCGATCCCGCCTTCCCTGGCGGAATACCTGGTTCCCAAGGGGTCGATCGCCGTGGACGGGATCAGCCTCACAGTGGTGGAGGTCGAACGACAACGATTCACTGTCCAGGTGATCCCTTATACTTACCGCCACACCACCCTGGGGATCAAGCGGGTCGGGGATCCGGTGAATCTGGAGGCGGACCTGCTAGCTAAGTACGCAAAGCGCCTCCTCCAATTGGCGGTCGGAGGCGGGAGAGAGATCTTGAACCAGGAATTTTTGGTTCGCCACGGCTTTTTCCATCCTTATAGGCAATCTTCAGATACTGTGGAATAGATAGCGAGGTGAAAGATAGTGGGGGAGAAGATAAGGTTCAATTCCATCCCGGAGGCGATCGCCGATATCCGGGAGGGAAAGATGGTGATCGTGGTGGACGACGAGGACCGTGAGAACGAAGGAGACCTTACCGCTGCCGCCGAGAAGGTTACCCCGGAGATGATAAACTTCATGGCCACCCACGGGCGAGGACTGATTTGCCTTCCCCTTACCGGAAAGCGATTGGATGAGTTGAAGATCCCCCTCATGGTTCAGGACAACACGGCACCCTTCGGGACCGCGTTCACCGTTTCCATCGAGGCCAAGAACCGGGTCACCACCGGGATTTCCGCCTACGATCGAGCCGAAACCATCCGGGCAGTTCTGGACCCGGCCACCAGGCCCGAAGATCTCGCCCGTCCCGGTCATATGTTTCCTTTGCGAGCGCGAGAGGGAGGGGTGCTAGCCCGAGCCGGACAGACGGAGGCGGCGGTAGACTTGGCTCGTCTGGCGGGGCTCTATCCCGCCGGAGTGATCTGTGAGATCATGAATCCAGACGGGACCATGGCCCGAGTTCCAGAGTTGATGAAGTTCGCTCGCAAACACCATCTCAAGATAATCACCGTCAAGGACCTGATTGAGTTCCGGTTGCGGACGGAGAAGCTGGTAGAAAGGGTGGTGGAGACTCGCATCCCCACGCAGTACGGTGACTTCAAGGCCGTTCTTTACCATAGCAAGGTAGACGAGAAACACCACCTGGCCCTGACGATGGGCGAGTGGACAAGGGAAGAAGAAATTCTGGTGAGGGTGCACTCGGAGTGTTTGACCGGCGATGTTTTCGGCTCCCTGCGCTGCGATTGCGGGGGACAGCTCAACCAGTCCCTCTCCGTCATCGCGCGAGAGGGAAAGGGAGTGCTCCTCTACATGCGGCAAGAGGGTCGAGGCATCGGGCTGGTCAACAAGATGCGGGCCTACCAGCTACAGGACCAAGGGTTGGATACGGTGGAGGCCAATCGGAGGTTGGGCTTCAAGGAGGATCTGCGCGATTACGGCATCGGGGCCCAGATTTTGGCCGATTTGGGCCTGGGCAAGATTCGTCTCCTCACCAACAACCCACGCAAGATAGTGGGCCTGGAAGGATACGGTCTTTGGGTGGTGGAGCGGGTCCCATTGGAGATCCCTCCAAATCGAAACAACTTGGTATATCTTCAGACCAAGCGAGATAAGATGGGCCACCTGCTCACTCAGGTGAAGACCAAGGGGAGGATCAAGGAACAAGGAGGGACCGATGGGGAAGACCTATGAAGGGAATCTGGAGGCCAAAGATCTGCGATTTGCCCTCATCGTTTCGCGGTTCAATGACTTCATCACTTCCCACCTCCAGGAGGGGGCCCTGGATGCCCTCCTCCGTCACGGGGGAGACCGGGATAAGATCGATATCGTAAGGGTGCCCGGATCCTTCGAGATTCCCTCCGCCGCCCGCCGTCTGGCCAAGTCCGGCAGGTATGACGCCATCATCTGCCTGGGTGCCGTCATCCGCGGGGCCACCCCCCATTTCGAATACATCGCCTCGGAGGTGGCCAAGGGAATAGCTCAGACCTCGTTGGAAAGCGGGGTACCGACGATTTTTGGGATAATTACCGCCGATACCATCGAACAGGCCATCGAGAGGGCAGGGACCAAGAGCGGAAACAAGGGGTGGGATGCTGCCCTCGCGGCCATGGAAATGGCTAACCTTTTCAAGGCCCTCCCAGTATAGAGGACAGGGCCATGCCCGAATACAATGGGAAAGCGCCGGAGGGCGAGAGAGCTGGCGGTCTGCCTCCTGTATCAGTTGGAATTTCACCGGGAGAAACCATCAAAGGCCATCCAGATGTTTTGGTCCAATCACCCCGCTTCTTCCGAAACCAAGGAGTTCGCGCAAGGTCTGGTGGAGGGGGTGAGGGAGAACTTGGAGCGGATCGACTCCGTCATCCAGAGGTATGCCGAAAATTGGAGCCTGCAGCGGATCGCCATGGTGGAAAGGAACATCCTCCGGGTGGGGATCTATGAATTACTCTTTCGCCAAGATATCCCCCCAAAGGTGGCTGTGAACGAGGCGATTGAGGTTGCCAAGCAATACGGATCCGCCGATTCAGGGAAGTTCATCAACGGAATCCTGGACCGGGTTATGAACACCCCCCGCGAGGAGATCCTCCAAATGATGGACCAGGTGAAGACAGGGTCTGCCTCTTGAGGATCCAGATTTTGGACTCTTCCTTGGAGCAGGTCAGAGGAGACGTCCTGCTCCTGTTCCATCTTCAAGACCACCTGCTGCCGCGTGGATTATTGGGGCGAGTAGACTGGCTGCTCAACGGGCAGATATCGAAACTCCTCCATCGCCAGAAATTTTCGGGTTTGCCTGGGGAAATACTTCTCCTTTATACCTCCGGAAAGTTCCTGGTGGAAAAGGCCTTGGTGGTGGGTCTGGGTTGGAAGAAGGACCTGGATGAGGAGGCTTTGTTTCGGGCTTATCGAAAGGCCTTGGTGGCTTGCTCTCGGATGAAGGCCAGGGAGCTGGTGCTCACCGTCCCGGAGGAAGGATTTCCCCTTCTCACTGCGGGAAATGGCGGGGAAACCCTGAGTGCCATTCTTGCTCAGGCGCTCCAGCTCATCCCCCAGCTCCCTGGTCTGGAAGTGAAGTTTTACGAGCCGGACAGAGAACGGAGGAAGAGGTTGGAGGCCTATCTTCAGCTAGCGAGATCTATGATGCTGCCGAAGTGCGATTTCGCCATCGAGATGGCGTGCCAGCAAGAGGACCCGGCATGCGGCTCTTGATCTTTTCCGATGTGCATGGAAATCTGGAAGCCCTGCAAGCGGTGCTGAGCCAGGCGGAGAGGGAGAGGGTGGATAGATCGATCATGCTGGGAGACTCGGTGGGCTACGGCCCCGACCCGGTGCAGTGCCTTCACGAAATCCGCAGGTCGGCCGAGGTGGTCCTGGCCGGAAACCATGACTGGGGAGCCATTTCCCTCACCGATATCTCCTACTTCAACCCTTATGCCAGAGCCGCCATCCTGTGGACCCGCGATCAGCTCTCGGATTGGGAGATCGGGTATCTGTCCCAACTGCCCTTGCTTCATGTGGCCGGCGATTTTTTTTTGTGCATTCCACTCCCAGCGATCCGGAAAGATGGGACTATATCGTCACCTTGGAAGAGGCTGATCAGGCCTTTTCTGACTTCCAGGGAACGATATGCTTCGTAGGGCATTCCCATGTACCGTTCTTGTCCCTTCGAGGGAAGGACGGAGTCTGCCGGTTTTCCCACGGTCCTCGCCTAGTGCTTCATCCCGATTTCCGCTATCTGGTGAATGTGGGGTCGGTGGGACAGCCGCGAGACGGTGATCCACGGGCCTGCTATCTCCTTTTCGATGTGGATCAGGGTTACCTGGAGCTGAGAAGGGTGGAATATGAATTGGAGAGAACTCAGGCCAAGATGGTCCAAGTGGGACTGCCCTCCTTCTTGGCGGCCCGTCTCGCAATGGGAAGGTAGAGACCAGGCTGCCAGAGAGGTGGGCAGAGATCGGCATCGGACAAGGAGTCGATACCGATGGTCGGCCGGCTGCTTCTTGGTGGCCGTATGCTGCCTTCATTCGGTGCCGGGGGAAACGGCCACCAGGGTACTGGAAGGCCAACACGCGATTACCTACGACATCATAAATCCAAGGGGAGTAAGGCATCTACCCGACTACACCAATGATGGCTATTGCCAGAAGGTGCTGGCCCAGGACGAATTCAGCAAGAGGGTTTCGATTTCCACTTGGCTCACTCCTTTGCGGTCCTGGGCGAGTTTTCCCCTTTCTCCCTCGGAAGTGAAGAGGATCGATCCCTCTTACCTTCGTTCAGAAGCAGGAAGACAGTCGCAGGCGCCGGAAATAGTCTCCTTGGCACGCTCCCTGGCTGAAGGGGCATCTCGGGAAGCAGAGGTGGTGGAAAGGATCTTGAATTGGATCTCCGACCACCTATCCTACCACTACTCCCCATCCCTTCCCTCCGATGCCCTATCGGCCCTGCGCATCGGTAAGGCCTCCTGCGTTGGTTTCAGCAACTTGGCCATCTCGCTGCTCCGATCCCTGGGCATCCCCGCCCGAGGGGTCCACGGCTATCTGCCCCCTGGATACGACTGGGGGATCGGCAAGGAATATTGGGGGATGAAGATCAGCGGGGGTGGTTTCCATGCTTGGATCGAGGTATTTTATCCGGATGGGGGATGGGTCTTTTACGATCCCGCCAATTCGGTGGGCTTTGTCGACCCTTACCACATCCTGCTATGGATCGAGGGTCAAGGAGGAGGAAGGAGCGAGAAGGAGGAGGGATTCATAGAGGTGGATCGGGCCACCACCTTCACGGTGGTGAACGAGATCAACCATATCCAAGATGTAGACGAACTGGCTGCTCCTTCCAAGAACATCCTAGCCCGAAGGTTGACAGGTAGACCGATTCGGGCGTCGTTGGTGGGAACGGTTCGCGATCGGAAAGGAGAGCTGGTAAGGGAGGGAAAAGCTATTCTCTGGAGGGGGGAAAGGGGGAAGGTCTATCCCTTGCGGGAAGGTCGTTTTTCCGTGCTCGGTTTGGAGCCGGGTAGTTACAGGCTGAGCTTTCGTGCCCCCGGGTTCGCCGAAGCAGAGTGGAGAGGGGAACTGCCGGAAGGCGAAAGGAGGTCTATCCAGGTGGTCCTCGAACCGGGGGGAGAGGTCAAAGGGAAGGTAAAGGACAGGCTTGGACGAGCCGTGTTTCGGGGAAAGGTAGTCTGGTGGAGGGGAGATCGGGGGATAGGGGTCCCCCTCCATCAGGACGGTTCCTATGGATTGGAGGGCCTCCCCCCCGGGAGGCACAGCCTCAGTGTCCAAGCCGAAGGGTTTTCCGAGGTCATCCAGGAGGTGGAGGTCCTTGCCGGTTCTTGTCAGGAGTTGGACTTCGTGCTCTCCCCTCGATAGCTAAGGGTAGACCTGTAAGTAGGTCATGCGGGCCCGCTCGCTGAACGGACCGAACGCGGCTTCATAGTCACGAGCCAGATTGCGGAGATGGTCGCTCTGGAGAAACTCTTCCAGGGCTTGCTGGTCGCGGAACTCGTAGAGTGCCATGTACTGGAACTTATCCTCTCCGGATAAGGCCCGATAGCGACGAGCGCTCAGGCAGTCCGGGTACTTGAGCACATCGGGAATGTGGACTCGATGGTACCAATCGTTGAATTCGGCTTCCTTGTCGGGAGTGATAGTGGCCTTGACCACGAAGAGCGCGGTAGCATTCATCTTTCTCCTCCTTCCAGGTGATCGATTGCCTCTCCTTACTTCCTATAACCTTTTTCGCCGATAAGATCAAGAAGGGCAAGGAGGTCCTCATCCTTTGAGGGGAGAAAGCAGCGGCAGTTACCACTGCACCTCGTTCTCGTTTTTCCGTCCAAATCCGCCCGATCAGCCCCTATTCGCCGATTGGGGGAGGCAAATTTGGACTGTTTCCCAACTCACCGCACGGATCAAACAGATCCTCGAGGATTCCTTCCCCGGCATATGGATCGAGGGGGAGATCTCCAATTTCCGGCAACCGACCTCCGGTCACATGTATTTTACCCTCAAGGACGAATCCTCCCAGATCGCGGCAGTGATGTTTCGATCTGCGAATCGCGCCCTCCGCTTTCGTCCCGAAGATGGACTGGCGGTCATCGCCTTCGGGTCGGTGAGCGTATACGAACGCCGAGGAGAATACCAGATCACGGTGGAGCATCTCGAGCCCAAAGGGCTGGGGGCCCTTCAGTTGGCCTTCGAGCAGCTCAAGCAGAAGCTAGAGCGAGAAGGACTCTTCGATCCGGCCCACAAAAAGCCACTTCCCCTCTTGCCCCGCCGGATCGGGGTCGTGACCTCGCCCACGGGAGCGGCCGTCAGGGACATACTGCGGGTCCTGGACCGTCGGGTGGCCAATGTGGAGATCGTCATCTACCCGGTTCAGGTCCAAGGGGAGACGGCAGCCGAGGAAATCGCTCAGGGCATAGAGGCGATGAACCTACGAGGAGACATCGAGGTCCTAATCGTAGGACGGGGGGGAGGCTCGGTAGAGGACCTTTGGGCCTTTAATGAGGAACGAGTGGCGAGGGCTATCTATTCTTCCCGGATTCCGATAATCTCTGCGGTCGGACACGAGACCGATTTCACCATTGCCGATTTCGTGGCCGATGTGCGCGCCCCCACGCCTTCGGCGGCGGCCGAAATGGTGATCTCGCACAAGGACCAGTTGCGACAGCGAGTAGACGAGCTGACAGGCCGGCTCGGCTCCTGTCTGCGCTACCTTCTCCGGAGCAACTCCGCCTCGTTCATCCACCTCCAGGGCAGGCTTCAGGCCCTCAGTCCCCAGGTGGCATTGAGGGTACAAAGGGAGAAGGCCTCTTTTTTGGAGAACAGGTTGTATCGAGCCCTGCAGGGGTATTTACAGGGTCGCCGCGAGGAAATGCGCCGTGCGGTGGAGAAATTGGGGACACTTAGCCCCCTCGCCATTCTGGAAAGGGGCTTCAGCCTGTGTCAGAAGCTTCCTTCCCTGAAAATCCTCCGCGATGCCGAGGAGGTGGAGATGGGGGATGAAGTTCTGGTTCGCCTTTATCGAGGAAGGCTGCACTGCCTGGTGAAAGGACGGGAGGAATAGGCCATGGATGAGGAGCTCGGCTTTGAGGAGGCCCTAAAGGGACTGGAGGCGATAGTGAACCGCTTGGAGGGGGGAAACCTCCTGCTGGAGGAGGCCCTACAGGCCTTCGAGGAAGGGGTAAAACTTGCCCGCATATGCTCCAAACGGCTGGAGGAGGGGGAGAAAAGGGTTTCCCTGCTCCTGCGGTCGGAAGAGGGAGGGCTAATCGAGCAGCCCTTCGCAGAGATGGATCAGGAAAGGCAGGAGGCCAAGGATTGATGTCCCCCTCCTTGTTGGAAAAGGTTCGCTCACCCCAAGACCTGAAATCCCTATCGCGGGGGGAGCTGGCAGAATTAGCCAAGGAGATAAGGCAGGTGATCCTCCGGACAGTAGCCCGTTCGGGCGGTCACCTGGCCTCGAATCTGGGGGTGGTGGAGCTTACCATCGCCCTCCACTACCTTTTCGATACGCCGCAGGATAAGATCGTCTGGGATGTGGGCCACCAGACCTATACCCACAAGATCCTCACCGGGCGGCTGGAGGTTTTCCCCACGCTGAGGCAAGAGGATGGCCTTTCGGGCTTCCCCAAGCGAGAGGAAAGCCCCTTCGATACCTTCAATACCGGGCATTCCAGCACCGCCATCTCCGCGGCCCTGGGCATGGCTGCGGCCCGTGACCTGCGGGCCGAAAACTACCGCATCATCGCCGTGGTGGGGGATGGTTCCTTGACAGGTGGAGAGGCCTGGGAGGGATTGAACCAATGCGGTCACCTGCAGCGAGACCTGATCGTGGTCCTCAACGACAACGAGATGTCCATATCTCGCAATGTGGGAGCCCTTTCCGCTCATCTCAATCGACTGATGACCGGCGATTTACTGCTGCGGATGAAAAAAGAGGTGAAGGACCTCATTGCCCAGATCCCTCAGATCGGCCCTCCCATGGTGAAGTGGGCGCACCGGATAGAGGAGCTGATCAAAGGTCTGATAGCCCCGGGATTGCTTTTCGAAGAGTTGGGTTTCACCTATTTCGGACCCATAGAGGGAAACAATCTTAACCACCTGCTGGAGGCCTTCGAGGGTATCAAAAAGGTCAAGGGTCCTATCCTGGTCCATGTGGTAACCCAGAAGGGCAAAGGCTATCCACCGGCAGAGAGAGACCCATCCGCCTACCACAGTCCGCCACCTTTCCGGGTGGAGAGCGGCGAGTTCCTATCGCCCCACTCTTCCCCCACTTACACCGAGGCCTTCTCCCAATCCCTAGTGGAATTGGCCAGGGAAGAAGAGCGGATAGTGGCTATAACCGCCGCCATGGCCGAGGGAACGGGGCTCGATCGTTTTGCCGCCCGTTATCCCCATCGGTTCTTCGATGTAGGTATTGCGGAACAGCACGCGGTGACATTTGCTGCCGGAATGGCAATTTCCGGACTCATCCCGGTGGTGGCCATATACTCCACCTTCCTCCAGCGGGCCTACGACCAACTGCTGCATGATGTCTGTCTGCAGGCGCTGCATGTAGTGTTCGCCCTCGACCGAGCTGGCATCGTAGGGGAGGATGGGCCGACCCATAGCGGCATTTATGATCTCTCCTACCTTCGCCATCTCCCGCATCTGGTGGTGATGGCTCCCAAAGACGAAAACGAACTGCGTCACATGCTGAAGACCGCGATCTGCTACTCTGGACCGATAGCCCTGCGGTATCCTCGAGGGGCGGGGCAAGGAGTAGCCTGGGATTCTGAGCTAAGGTGCCTGGAGATAGGGAAGGGAGAGGTCTTGGAAGAAGGTGAAGATGTGGCATTGCTGGCCATCGGCTCCATGGTTTATCCTTGTCTTGCTGCGGCCCGAGCTTTGCGCGAGAAAGAAGGTATCAGGGCGGCAGTCATCAACGCCCGTTTCCTGCAACCTTTGGACATGGAGCTGATCGAGAACATGGCCAAGAAGGTAGGGAAGATGGTGATAGCGGAGGAGAATATCCTGTCCGGAGGTTTCGGCAGCGCAGTCCTGGAGGGTCTGGTGGATCGAGGGTCGGATCTCGCCTCCCTCCGGATCCAAAGGATTGGCATCCCGAATGTAGTCATAGGGCATGGACCCATGGACAGGATCAGAGCCAGATATGGCCTGACTGCCGAACCGATCGCGCAACGCGTGCGCGAGATGTTGAGCTATCGAGCCTCGGCCAAGTCCCGGTCCGGCCGATGGCATAGACTGAGCCGGAGGGGCTAGTATTCCTTATACCTTCGCCGGGGGGCTGAGATTTGAAGAGAATTGGCATTGTCGCTAAGCCCCATGGCCACGAAGTTCGCAGGGTGATAGGAGATCTGCTGGGATGGTTGCGGGAAAAGGGATTGGAGTTTTTCCTCGACCAGCAGTCGGCAGCCCTGGTAGGCCAGGAGGAGAGGGGATGTCAGAAGTCGGAACTTCCCTCCCGAGTGGACTTGCTGGTGGTGCTGGGGGGAGACGGCACCCTGCTCTCGGTGGCAAGGCTGGTCGGCCCGAGGGGTATCCCCATACTGGGGGTTAACCTGGGGGCTTTGGGGTTCTTGACCGAAATCCCCCTGGAGGAGCTCTACGCTACTCTGGAGGAAGTGCTGACCGGAAGATACCGATTCAGCGAGCGGATGATGCTAGCTGCCTCCATCTATCGAGAAGGAGAACGGATCTCTGAATACTCGGTGCTCAACGATGTGGTTATAAACAAGGGCGCCCTGGCCCGCATCATCGAAATGGAGACTTACATCGACCAAGAATATGTCACTACCTACCGCGCCGACGGTCTCATCATCTCCAGCCCTACCGGATCCACCGCCTATTCCATGGCCGCGGGGGGTCCCATCGTTCATCCCTCTCTCCAAGCCCTCCTGCTCACCCCCATATGTCCCCACACCCTGAGCAATCGCCCCCTGGTCGTTCCGGAGGGCGTAAGGGTTCAGGTGATGCTACTCTCGGCCGAGGCCGATGTCTATCTTACCCTTGACGGCCAGGTCGGTTTCGCCCTGCAATATCGCGACGTAGTGGAGGTCAAGAGTGCGGGCCAGAGTATCAAACTGATTACCTCCAGCCACCGCGGTTACTACGAGGTGCTGCGGACCAAACTGAAGTGGGGGGAAAGGTAGCTTCATGCTGCGGGAACTCCGCATTCGCAATTTCGCCCTGATCTCGGACCTCTCGGTGGAGTGGAGTCCAGGCTTCAATGTCCTGACCGGTGAGACAGGGGCGGGTAAGTCGATCGTCATCGAGGCCCTGAATTTTCTTCTGGGGGCCCGCGGGCAGGCCGAGCAGCTTCGCTCGGGTTCGGCAGAGGCAATAGTGGAAGGCAGCTTCGACTGCCCATCCATCCCTGAATTCCGCAGCCTCATGGAGGAAGCTGGGGTCTCTCAGGATCCGGACCAATACCTCTTGCTGCGAAGGCATCTCTCTCGAGAGGGAAAGAACAGAGCCTATGTCAACGGGTCCCTGGTATCCCTCTCCCTCCTCCGTCTAATGGGCGATTACCTGGTAGATATTCAGGGACAGCGGCAGGGCCGGTCTCTCTTGGAACCCCGCCGACAACTCGAGCTGCTGGACGCATATGCCGGACAGCAGGAGAAGGTAGCTCAGGTAGGTAGCCTTTATCGGCAGATCCAGCGGATAAAGAAGGAGCTGGCGGAGGAGAAAGGGAGAGGCGATGATTGGTCGAGGAGGCTGGAGCTGTTGCAGTTTCAGCGGGACGAGATCGAAGCGGCTCGCTTGACGCCGGAGGAAGAAGAAGAGATTGAGCGGGAGCGATCTATCTTGCTGCATGCAGAGAAGCTTCTCACCGGATCAGGGCTGGCCCTGGCCAAGATTTCCGAGGAATCCGGTTCCATCCTGGATTCCTTGGCCTCTGTCCGTTCCTCCCTGAGGTCCTGTGTCCAGTTCGATCCCCGGTTATCTTCGGTGCTCGATTCCCTGGAAACCGCTCGCATCCATTTGGAAGAGGCAGCCTCCTTCCTGAAAGGGTATCGGGAGAGGATAGAATACGACCCCGCCCGCCAGGAGGCATTGGAAGCCAGGCTTTCCACCCTGGCCAAGCTCAAGCGCAAATACGGGGGGACCGTTACCGAGATCCTGGACTCTCTGTCGGGAATCATCCGGGAGATGGAGGAGATCAGAGCTCGGGAGGAAAAGGTGGCCCGCCTTTCCTGCCAAGAGGGGGAACTCTTGCTGAAGATAGGAGAGCTGGCCCAGGAGCTCTCTCAGGTAAGACAGGGAGTGGCGGTGGGCATGGCGCAGAGGGTACAGGCGGAGCTCAGGCAATTGGGCATGCCTCAAGCCGTTTTCACCATCCGCGTTTTCCAACAAGAGGACCGAGAGGGTGAGCTTCTGATAGAGGGGCGACGCTATAATCTTTCCCCCCGAGGGATTGACGGGGTGGAGTATCTCTTCTCGGCTAATCCAGGCGAAGTCCTCAAACCTCTTTCCCGTATCGCCTCCGGAGGCGAACTTTCGCGGGTCTTGTTGGCTCTGAAGACCGTCCTTGCCTCCCTCGATGAAATCCCCACCCTAATTCTGGACGAGGTAGATGTGGGAATAAGCGGCAGTATGGCTGAGGTGATCGGCCAGAAAATCAGCGCCGTGGGGCGTCGACGCCAGGTCATATGCATCACCCACCTGCCCCAGATTGCGGCCTTTGGAGACGCCCACTTCCGGGTGGAAAAGATCCACCAGGCGAAGACGACCTGTTCCCGGATGGAAAGGTTGAACGAGGAAGCAAGGGTGGGTGAACTGGCCCGCATGTTGGGCGATAAGGGGATTTCGAAGACTCCAATCGTTCATGCCTTGGAGATGCTCTCCGGCGCTAGGGAGTGGAAACGGAAACGGATACACGATGCCCCTGTCACGGCCCCTGAAGGGATATAAGAACCTCCAACGCCTTTCCCAGATCATCAATGTCTTCGCCAAGCACGGATTTGGTTATCTGGCCGTCCAGCTCAGGTTGAAAGGGATCCTCCCCGGAAGGCGGCGGCTGGAGGCCGAAGAAAAGAGGATCCAGGATCTGAGCGTTCCCCGCCGGATTCGTCTGGCCCTGGAAGAGCTGGGACCTACCTTTATCAAGCTGGGACAGACCCTGAGTGCCCGTCCGGACCTGATTCCGCCGGAGTTCGTGGAAGAACTGAGACAGCTCCAGGATCGAGTCCCGCCATTTCCCTTCGAACAGGTGCGGGAGATCTTGGAGAGCGAGCTGAAGAGGCCTCTGCAGGACGGATTCTCATTTTTCTCGCCTGTCCCCGACGCCGCTGCCTCTATTGCCCAGGTCCATCGCGCCATTCTGAAAGACGGAACCCCGGCAATCGTCAAGGTCCAGCGGCCCCAGATCGAGCGGATCGTCGAAGAGGATATCCTCCTGCTTCAGACCCTGGCCCAGCTCCTGGAGCGATATGTGCCGGAGGTAAGGATATACAACCCTTCAGGCCTGGTGTTGGAATTCTCTCGCTCCATCCGCCGGGAATTGGATTTCTCCCTCGAGTCTTGGTACATGGATAAATTTCGGCAGAACTTCCAGGGATCTCCTTTCTTGGTCATCCCCCGCGTTTTTTGGGAGTATTGCACCTCCCGGGTGCTGACCTTGGAGCGCCTGGAGGGGATTCCTATCGATGAGGTGAATCGAATTGCTCAGGCGGGGTTGGACTCCCTTCAGATCGCCCGCAACTTGGCAGATGCCTATCTGCAACAGATTTTCGAACATGGCCTGTTTCACGCCGATCCCCATCCTGGAAACCTGCTGGTGCTCCCGGACGGGAAGTTGGCTCTTTTGGATTTCGGGATGGTAGGACGGATCCGTCCGGAAATGATGGAGGTCAATGCCTCTCTCTTTTTCGCCCTGGTGAGAAGAGACTACGGGCGGTTGATGGAGGAGATCCTGAAGCTGGGATTGGTAACTGACGAATCGGATCTCCGCGGCTTCCAGGAAGACCTGATAAACTTCGTTGAGCCTTACTACGGGCGAGATCTCCGCCACATCCAGATCGGGAAGGTAGTATCCGAGGCCATACAGTTGGCGCGGAAGTACCGCATCCACCTTCCCCTCGATCTGGTCTTACTGGGAAAGACCTTGGCCACTGTGGAAGGGGTGGCAAGACAGCTCGACCCGCGCCTCAACCTGCTGGAGATCGCCCGGCCATATGCGCAGCGGCTCATGAAGAAGCAGAGGAGCCCGCGGCAGTTGGCCTCCAAGGCCCTGTCCCTGACCCAGGAGTACAGGGAGCTGGCCGAGGAATTTCCCTCCCAGGTTCGGCTCGCCCTGCGCAAGCTGTTACACGGAAAGCTGAAGGTGGAATTCAGTCATCTGGGGCTGGAGCACCTGCCAAGGGAGATGGATCGTTCCAGCAACCGCATCGCCTTCAGCCTGATAATATCGGCTATAATCGTGGCCTCGTCATTGATCATCGCTTCGGGTCGGGGACCGCACATCTTCGGATTTTCCGCTTTGGGGGTGATCGGATTCTCCCTGGCAGGATTTCTGGGCCTTTGGCTGGCAATAGCCATCTTGAGGTCGGGGAGGCTTTGAAGGGTTGAAGGCAGAAGAGGGGAGAGAGGTTTTCCTGCTGGGCCTGTCCCACGCCTTGGTTCATGGGTACATGTTGATCTACCCGGCGGTACTTGTGCTGATCATGAAGGAATTCCGGGTGGGGTATTTCCTGCTGGGCCTCCTGGGCACGATATCCAACTTTGCCTTCGGACTGGGTGCTCTTCCCGCGGGATTTCTTTCCGACCGCCTGGGGGCCCGTCGTCTCATCTTCCTCTACCTGGTCGGATCCTCGCTTTCGGCCCTACTCATTTCCCTCTCCACCACCTTCCTTCAACTGGCCCTGGGTCTCGGACTGCTAGGGCTTTTTTGCAGCCTGTATCATCCTTGCAGCCTGGCTCTCCTTTCCCACTTCCAGGAGCGAGGGAAGGCCTTCGGCATCGTAGGAGCCCTGGGAAATATCGGACTGGCCCTCTCTCCCCTCTTGGCCGGATACTTGGCCTCTCTTCGGGGATGGAGAAGCTCCTTCCCTTCCTTCTCCTTGGTCGGCCTTCTCCTCGCCCTCGCCTATTTAATCCACGGACGCAAGCTGGGCATCGGAGGGGAGGGGCGACACAGGGAGACTTTGCTGACCCCGGCACGGGAAGACAATGGTTTCCTGACGCCGGCTCTGATCCTTCTAGTGTGTATTCAGATGTTGGCTGGCTTCTCGTTTCAGGGGGCGACTACCTTTCTGCCCACCTATCTGGGACGGAGGGTGGAGATGCAGCTATTGGGGCTCGATCCAGTGAGAATCGGAGGACTGATGGCCAGCATCTCCCTCATCATCGGGGTCATTGGACAGTATCTGGGAGGGTACTGGGGGCAGAAGAGCGAGCCGGAACGCCTGTACCTCTTTTTGATCACCGCCACCCTGCCCTCCTTGTTGGCCGTAGGCTCCTCCCGAAATGCCATCCTGGTATTGTCGGCAGCAACATTCGCCTTCTTCTACTTCTTCGCCCAACCGGTGGGAAACATATTGTTGGCCAGTCTGACCTCAGCCTCGGCTCGGGGGAGGGGATATGGGATATCCTTCTTTTTCTCCTTCGGGATCGGGTCCATGGCGGCCAGCTTTTGTGGCTTGGTGGCAGAAAAGATCTCCCTTTCCGCCGTCTTCTATTGCCTTTCCCTGGTCAACTGCTTGCAGGTCGCACTGGCCATTGTTCTGCGGGGGATGCGTCGCAAGGCCCCAAGTAGCCTTCGGGAGGGGAGATAGGAACTTCTTCCTCGGTTCCATTGTCGGACCCTATCCACCGCGAATCGTACCTCAGAAAAATTCAGAAAAATCTTGACTGACAGCCAGGGGTACTGTATAGTCCCTCCGTCTGCGGAGGAGTAAATGACTTCCAATTTGGTGATCCATCTGAATCAGGCCAATTTCGCCCAGGAGGTCCTGAATTCGAGCCTCCCGGTGCTAGTCGATTTTTGGGCTGAATGGTGTGGGCCCTGCCGCATCATAGGACCAGTGATCGAAGAACTGGCACGGGAATACGAAGGGAAGCTCAAGGTTTGCAAGCTGAATGTGGATCAAGAAATGCAGGTAGCTTCGCAGTACTCCATCCGCAGCATTCCAACCCTGATCATCTTCAAGGACGGTAAGCCGGTGGAACAGATGATCGGGGCCTTGCCCAAGGCAACTTTGAAGTCGAAGATCGAGGGAGTCCTTTGAATCCTGCCGTGGTACAACGCTACCCCTGCTTCGCCCCTGCTCCCATCCTGAGCCCAACTTTGTCCTCCGTCTCTTCTCACCTCGGTCCCCTCTGGCGACGCTGACCCTCCCTCAAGTCGGTCCTCTTTTACCAGCGATTCCCATTACCTATCACTGATCGTCATATTTCCATATCCCCACATGACTTCCTGGGTCCAATCTGCTTTCGGGAAGGCAAGCGGGGACCAGAGGGGGCAAGAAGGTCCAATGTACTATCCCGATTTTTCGACTTTCCAAGTCAAGGCCCGCGAGGGAAACCTGATCCCGATCTACAAGGAAATCCTGGCAGATCTGGAGACGCCTCTTTCCGCATTCCGCAAAATAGACAGCGGCAACTATGCCTTCCTTTTGGAAAGCGTGGAGGGGGGGGAGAAGTGGGCGCGCTACACCTTCCTCGGAAGCAACCCTTCTCTTGTCTTCAAGAGCAAGGGACAATGGGCAGAGTTGATCGACCAAAGTGGTGCCCGCAGGATCCCGGTGGAAACTGACCCCCTGGATCTGCTCCGTTCCCTCTTGGGGAGATACCGACCGGTGCGAATGGAAGGCCTCCCTCGCTTCTACGGGGGATTGGTGGGATACATGGGATACGACCTGATCCGCTACATCGAGCATCTCCCGGAACTGGCGGCGGACGATCTGCAGTTGCCCGATTGCTTTTTTCTCCTCACCGACACCCTCCTGGTCTTCGACAACCTGAGCCACAAGATAAAAATCATCTCCAATGTAGAGGTAAATGACCACAGCCGCACCGGCCTGGAGCTGGCTTACCAGGAGGCAAAGCGGAAGATCGATGCCTTGGCCTCCTCCCTTAGGCGACCCCTGGGGGCTCTCCTCAGTCCAGTCCTCGAAAGTTCCGGACCGGAGATGAAGTCCAATGTCCGGCGGGAACAGTTCGAGGCCGCGGTGTTAAAGGCAAAAGAATACATCCGGGCAGGAGATTGCATTCAGGTAGTCCTCTCGCAGCGGTTCGGCTGCCGCCTGTCCGCCGATCCCCTGGATGTCTATCGTTGCCTGAGGGCAATAAACCCCTCTCCCTACATGTTCTATCTGCGGATGGGGAATCTGAAGGTGGTCGGGAGTTCGCCTGAAGTGATGGTAAGGCTGGAGGAGGGGCGGATCGATGTTCGTCCCATAGCGGGAACCAGACCCCGCGGCAGGAACGAAGAGGAGGAAGAAAGGATCGCTGCCGAGCTCCTGGCCGACCCCAAGGAGCGGGCCGAGCACATTATGCTGGTGGATCTCGCCCGAAACGATGTGGGAAGGGTGGCGCGCTTGGGGTCGGTGCGGGTCAACGAGTTCATGGCAATCGAGAAGTACTCCCATGTAATGCACATCGTCTCCAATATTCAAGGGGAGCTCGCGGAGGGCAGGGATGCTTTCGATTTGATCCGGGCCTGTTTTCCGGCTGGCACGGTCTCCGGTGCCCCCAAAATCAGGGCCATGGAGATAGTGGAGGAACTGGAACCGGTGCGAAGAGGCATCTACGCTGGGGCCGTCGGATATTTTGGTTTTTCCGGCAACATGGACACCTGCATCACCATTCGCACCATCGTCATCCACAACGGCTTCGCCTATGTGCAGGCAGGGGCGGGGATCGTTGCCGATTCGGACCCCGCCCGCGAGTACCAGGAGACCCTGAGCAAGGCCAGGGCAATGATGTTGGCGCTGGAGATGGCCGAGAGGGGTCTAGACTGAGGCCGCTTTCACTGGCCCCAGTTGGCATCCGGGAAAAGGAAGAGGGTGCTGGAAAGATGATTGTCATGATCGATAATTACGATTCGTTCACTTACAACTTGCTTCAATATCTGGGGGAACTGGGGGAGACGGTCAAAGTCTTCCGCAACGACCAGATCACCGTCCCCGAGGTATTGGCCCTGGGTCCTGACCGGCTGGTGATCTCCCCCGGTCCGCGCACGCCTAAGGAGGCAGGAATATGCTGTGAGCTGATAAGAAAGGCCGCTCCCCAATTGCCGCTTTTGGGAGTCTGCCTGGGTCATCAATGCATCGCCTACGCCTTCGGCGGAAGGATAGGCCATGCCCAGAGGCTCATGCATGGAAAGACCTCTCTGATCTATCACGATGGAAAGGGGGTCTTCTCCGCCTTGCCCAACCCATTCGAGGCCACGCGTTATCATTCCTTGGTGGTGGAGAGGGAAGGCCTGCCTCCATGCCTGGAGGTCTCGGCCTGGACCGAGGAGGGAGAGATCATGGGGATTCGCCACCGGGATTTTCCCACTGAGGGGGTGCAATTTCATCCGGAGTCGATCCTCACCCCTAGGGGGAAGGATCTCTTGTGCAACTTTCTGGGGCTCCTGCCCCCACCCGGCGGAAAAGGTGGCTGAAAGGGGGGAAATGGGATGATAGTCGAGGCTATCCGCATTCTGGTGGAAGGTAGGGATCTTTCCGAAGAGGAGGCCTCTTTGGCGATGGAGGAGATAATGCGGGGAGAGGCTACGCCTGCCCAGATTGCCTCTTTCCTCACTGCCCTCCGGATGAAAGGGGAGACGGTGGAGGAGATCACGGGATGCGCCCGCACCATGCGGGAGCACGCCATTACCGTCTCGACCTTCAACCCCTGCACCGTAGATACCTGCGGCACCGGCGGAGACGGAGGGATGACATTCAATATCTCCACGACCTCCGCTTTCGTGGTGGCAGGGGCGGGTGTTCCGGTAGCCAAGCACGGGAACCGTTCGGTGTCGAGCCGGTGTGGCAGCGCTGACCTTTTGCGGGCGCTGGGGGTGGAAATCGAGATCGAGAAAGAGAAGATGGAGGAATGCCTGCGAGAGGCAGGGATAGGGTTTCTTTTTGCCCCATTGCTGCACCGGGCGATGAAGCATGCCCTCGGGCCGCGGAGGGAAATCGGAATCCGGACCATCTTCAACATCCTCGGTCCCCTTTCCAATCCGGCCCGGGTAAAGTCGCAAGTGGTAGGGGTCTTCGCTGCCGGCCTCACCGAGAAGATAGCCCAGGTCCTGGGCAAGCTTGGCTCCCACCATGTCCTGGTGGTACACGGGATGGATGGTCTGGACGAGATCACCATCACGGCAGCCACCCAGATATCCGAATGGAGAGAGGGTCAGCTACGTACATTCCTGCTGGAACCGGAAGCGGTGGGCATCGCTCGAGCCGACAGCCGAGATCTGGTCGGGGGAGATCCCGAGGAAAACGCCCGCCTAACCTTGGAGGTCCTGGGGGGGCAGAGGGGTCCGCGCAGGGACATCGTCCTTCTCAACGCAGCGGCGGCCCTCATGGTGGGAGGAAAGGCCAAGGACTTGGGAGAGGGAATTGAGCTGGCGGCGAACTCCATCGACACCGGGGCCGCCCTGGAGAAATTGGAGGCACTGAGGGATGTCAGCCGCAGCCGGTAGGGAGAAGCATAGGGATTCCGTGTTGGGGAGGATCTTAGCCCATAAGAAAGAGGAGATCTCGCTCCGAAAGAGGCAGCTTCCCCTGAGGGAACTGCAACGGCAATCAGCGGACCTTCCGCCTGCGCGCGACTTCCGCCAGGCCATATCCCGGTGGGATAGGGGTCACGATCGAGGTGTTCGTCTGATCGCGGAACTGAAGAGGGCATCCCCTTCGGCCGGTCTTTTGCGAGATGACTTCGATCCTGAGAGGCTGGCCCGGGGTTACCGAGAGGCCGGGGCCTCGGCGCTATCCGTTCTGACTGAGTCGGCCTTTTTTCAGGGTTCGCACCAGTACCTGAAAAGGGTCCGGGAAGCAGTGGACCTTCCGCTCTTGCAAAAGGATTTCGTGCTGCAGGAATACCAGGTGTGGGAGGCAAGGTGTGAAGGGGCGGATGCCATCCTCCTCATCGCTGCTCTCCACCGAGGATCGGTTCTTCGCGATCTCACCGCCTTGGCCCTAGGGATCGGGCTGGAACCCCTGGTGGAGATTCACCATCTCCAGGACCTGGAGGCAGCTATGGAGGCCAACCCTCGGATCATCGGGATCAACAATCGAGACCTCATCACCTTGAAGGTCGATCTTGGAACCACCCTCCGTCTTCGCCGCCAGATACCGGGAGATCGAACCGTGGTGAGCGAGAGCGGAATTTCCAGTCGAGAGGAGGTGATGATGCTGGAAGGGGAAGGACTCGACGCCCTCCTGATAGGCGAGGTCCTGATGAGGAGCAGCGATCCGGGGACCAAGCTGAGGGAGCTTCTGGGAAGACCTTAACAGACAACTCGATGAGCGGGAGGATAAACATGGAACAAATAAAGACATTCTTGAAAGAGAAACACCTTCCCACCCAGTGGTACAACATCCAGGCCGATCTACCCTCCCCCCTTCCCCCGGTCCTTAACCCGGCGACGGGGAAGCCGATCGGTCCCCAGGATCTGGCCCCTCTTTTCCCCATGGAACTCATCAGACAGGAAGTGAGCCAGGAGCGATACATCCCCATCCCGGAAGAGGTCCTGCGGATATACCAGCTCTGGAGGCCAACCCCATTGTACCGGGCTCGGAGGCTGGAGCAGATGCTGGATACGCCGGCCCGGATATACTACAAATGGGAGGGGGTGAGTCCGGCCGGGTCGCACAAGCCCAACACGGCAGTGGCGCAGGCCTACTACAACAGGCAGGAAGGGGTCAAGACCATCACCACCGAGACCGGGGCCGGACAGTGGGGAAGCGCCCTGGCTATGGGCTGCATGTTCTTCGGCCTGGAGTGCAAGGTCTACATGGTGAAGGTAAGCTATTATCAAAAACCTTACCGCAAGGTCATGATGGAGACCTGGGGAGCCAGCGTGACTCCCAGCCCCAGCACCGAGACCAAGGCGGGGAGGGAGGCATTGGCCAAGGATCCCGACTCTCCTGGTAGCTTGGGATTGGCCATCAGCGAGGCGGTTGAGGTGGCGGCCTCGCGCGAGGATACCAAGTACTCGCTGGGCAGCGTCCTCAACCATGTCCTGCTACACCAGACCGTAATCGGGGAAGAAGCCAAGAAACAGTTCGAGAAGGTAGAGGATTATCCCGACATCCTGGTAGGTTGCATCGGCGGCGGCTCGAGCTTCGCCGGGTTCACCTTCCCCTTTATTCAGGAAAAGCTCACCGGGAAGAATCCCAAGCTTCGCGTCATAGCGGTGGAACCATTGGCCTGCCCCTCTTTGACCAAAGGCCTTTATGTCTACGACTTTGGGGACACTGCCGGGACCACTCCCCTCCTGAAAATGTACACCCTGGGCCACAGTTTCATCCCGGCCCCGATCCACGCCGGGGGGCTTCGGTACCATGGAATGGCCCCCTTGGTTTGTTACCTGTACGATAACAAGTTCATCGAGTGTCAGGCGGTACATCAGCTTCCGGTTTTCGAGGCGGCCATCCAATTCTCCCGGGCCGAAGGCATCATTCCCGCTCCCGAATCTGCCCACGCCATCCGGGTGGTGATCGACGAGGCCTTGAAGTGCAAGGAAGCGGGGGAAAAGAAGGTAATCGCCTTCAACCTCACGGGCCACGGTCACTTCGACCTGAAGGCCTACGAGGACTACCTGGCGGGAAAGCTCCAGGATTACGAGTATCCCTCCGAAAAGGTAAAGGAGGCCCTGAAAGACCTTCCCCAGGTGAGAGCTTGAGCCAGGTCGTTGCTCCTTCCGGTTTTGGAAATGGATGCTCGAGATGGTCAGGGTCAAGATCTGTGGGTTGACCAACCTCTCGGACGCGCTGATGGTGGCTGAGGCGGGGGCGGACGCCTTGGGATTTGTCTTGGTGAGGGGGTCGCCTCGTTACATCGCCCCCCGGGAGTTGAGGGAGATCCGACGGCATCTGCCCCCCTTCGTCTCAGTGGTGGGCGTATTCGCCAATGCCCCCTTGCAGGAGGTGAGGGAGATAAGCGAAGCCTGCCACCTCAGCCTGGTTCAGCTTCACGGAGAGGAGGATCCGGACTACTGCTCGGCCCTCGGGGAGGGGGTCATCAAGGCCTTCCGCATTCGCGACAAAAGGAGTCTTTCCTCCCTGGAAGGGTACCGGGTGAAGGCGATCCTGCTCGATTCCTACCGTCCGGGTAAATTGGGGGGGACCGGGACGTGCTTCGATTGGAGTCTGGCCCTAGAAGCAAAGCGGTACGGCCACCTGATCCTATCCGGCGGCCTCACTCCGGAAAACGTGGGGAAAGCGATAGGCACGGTCAGGCCCTATGCGGTGGATGTGAGCAGTGGGGTGGAGGAGTTCGTGGGTAAGAAAGACCAGAGGAAGGTGAGGATGTTCCTTGAAGAGGTGGCGCGGGCGGGAAGGGATTGATTTGTTTGCTTTTCCCGATCGGAAGGGACATTTCGGCCCCTATGGCGGCAAGTTCGTCCCGGAGACCCTCATGGGTCCCTTGGAAGAGCTGGAAAGGGAATACCTGCGGGCGCGCCAGGATCGACAATTCCAGGCGGAACTTTCCCACTATCTCCAATCCTACGCCGGAAGGCCCACCCCCCTGTACTTTGCCCGCAGGCTCAGCGAATACCTGAGGGGGGGGAGGATCTTCCTGAAAAGAGAAGACCTTTGCCATACCGGGGCCCACAAGATCAACAACACCCTAGGGCAGGTGCTGCTGGCCAGGCGGATGGGAAAGAGTCGGGTAATCGCGGAGACGGGGGCGGGCCAGCACGGGGTAGCCACGGCTACGGTAGCGGCCCTTTTTGGACTGGAATGCGAGGTCTTCATGGGATCCGAAGACATGAAGAGGCAGGCCCTTAATGTTTTCCGAATGAGGCTTCTAGGGGCCAAAGTGACGCCCGTGGAGACAGGTAGCCGGACCCTGAAGGATGCGATCAACGAGGCCCTTCGCGATTGGGTGACCCAGGTGAGGACCACCCACTATGTGCTGGGGTCGGTTCTGGGGCCTCACCCCTACCCGATGATGGTGAGGGACTTTCAGTCAGTGATCGGAAGGGAGGCCAAAGGGCAGATCCTCCAGGTAGCCGGGAGACTACCCGATTGCCTCATCGCCTGCGTGGGTGGTGGCAGCAATGCCTTGGGGCTTTTCTACGAGTTTCTCTCCGATTCCAGGGTCAGGATGATCGGGGTGGAAGCCGGAGGGCGAGGAATTGCTCCCGGCCAGCACGCTGCCCGTTTCGCGGGAGGGAGCCTGGGCATTCTGCACGGGACCAAGACCTTTCTGCTCCAGGATAGGGACGGTCAGATCGAGTCTACCCACTCCGTCTCCGCCGGGTTGGACTACCCCGCAGTGGGACCGGAGCATTGCCTACTCCGGGATCTGGGCAGGGTCGAGTATGTCTCTTGCTCCGACCAGGAAGCCCTGGATGCCTTCCAGCTTCTCAGTCACCTGGAAGGTATTATCCCCGCCTTGGAGAGCGCTCATGCCCTAGCCCACGCCCTCCGCATTGCACCGCAGATGGGAAGGGATGAAATCCTGCTGGTCAATCTGTCGGGCCGGGGAGACAAGGATGTAGAGATCGCTTCCCGCCTCTTAGGAGAGAGGCTCGGATGAAGGCAAGAGATCCTATCGGCCAGGCCTTCCTCCACCGCCGGCAGAGAGGGGAGAAAGTCCTCATTCCCTTCCTCACCGCCGGATTTCCCGATGAGAGGATATGTCGGGAACTTTGCCTGGAGTTGGCCCAAAGGGGGGCGGATATACTGGAGCTGGGAGTTCCCTTCTCCGATCCCATCGCCGATGGTCCTACCATCCAGTTCTCCTCCCAGGTTGCCCTGAGGTCAGGGATCAGCCTGGCGAAGATATTGCAACTGGTTCGTCAGATAAGAAAGGATTGCCCGGTGCCACTGGTCCTCATGAGTTACTACAACCCGATCTTCCGCTGGGGAAGCAGCCGGTTTCCAGCAGACGCGCGGGAGGCAGGGGTGGATGGCCTTATCGTCCCCGACCTTCCCCCGGAAGAGGCAGAAGACCTGCTGGAGGCCTGCCGGGAGGCAGCGTTGGATCCGATCTTTTTGGTAGCACCCACCTCCAGCGAGCGAAGAATTCGCTTGATCTCCAAGGTTAGCGAGGGTTATATATACTATGTCTCCGTCACCGGAACCACCGGGGCCAGGAGCTCCATCCCCGCGGATCTGAAGGAGGGGGTTTTGCGCCTTCGCCAGATGACGCGGACGCCGATCGCAGTGGGGTTCGGGATCTCCACTCCCCGACAGGCAAAAGAGGTGGCCGCGGTAGCGGACGGGGTTATCCTAGGGTCGGTCCTGATCGCGCGAATTCAGAGCAGGTTCGGTCGCCCTGACCTGGTGCCGGATCTCGGCGGCTTCATCGCCCGGTTTCGGCGAACCCTGGACGGCAGATTTAGCGCAGGAGCGGCAGCGGGAGAGGATAAGGAGGATTGAGCTGAGCTCCATCCGTGGGTCCGGTCCCAGAGGGCATTGCCGGTCACGAGCTGACCGGAGGGATGTTCCGGAGAGAGTAGGATAGTGCCCAACCCCACCCCGAGAGAGATCGCCGACTACGAAAGCCAGATCCTGGATCAGAAGTTCGAGCTGGCGCGGTTGAGAAAGGAACTGCAGGTCCAGGAACTGAAGCTCTCGCTGCTCCAAGAGATCTGCCAAATCTCCAGCGGCACCCTCGGGATCGAAGCCCTCCTCGATTCCTGCCTGGAAACGGTGCAGCGGGCCATGGGTGCGGAAAGCGCGGTGGTGCTGCTGCTCGATCCCAAGACCAACCAGTTATCATCGCCGGTGGCCAAAGGAAGGCAGGCAGACACCCTCCGGGCCGCCAACCTTTCTTTCCTCTTGGAGATAGCAGCCCAGGTCCTGAGAGGCGGCTGCCCTTATTTCATTTCCGAGCCCGCCCTGGATCCAAGCGGCAGAGAGCAGACCCTTACCCCCGACGGATCGCTGCTCTGCGTTCCTATGAAGGCTGGCCAGAAGACGGCGGGGGTGATCGCGCTCCTGAACAAGCTGGGCGATGAGCCCTTTACCCGAGAAGATCTGGACTTGCTTACCACTGTAGCCAGCCAGATGGCGGTGATCCTGGAAAACGCCCGTCTGTACGGGGAAATGGAGAGGAGGGCAAAGCAGCTTCACACCCTCATGGAGGTATCTACCATTCTCAATTCCACCCTGCAACGGAAGAAGGTCCTGCAGAGGGCCATGGAGTCAGCTACCCGTCTCATGGAGACCGAGGTAAGCTCCTTGCTCCTCCTGGACCAGGAAACCCAGGAGCTGGTGTTCGAGGTGGCCCTAGGGGAGAAGGGGGAGATGGTGAAGCAGATCCGCCTCAAACCGGGAGAGGGAATCGCCGGATGGGTGGCTCAGACCGGAGAGCCGGTAATCGTGCCGGATGTGAGCCGAGATCCCCGTCACTATCGACACGCCGATGAGGTCTCGCATTTTGTCACCCGCAACATGATCTGCGTGCCGGTGAAGGTGAAGGACCGGATAGTGGGGGTCCTTCAGGCTATCAACAAGCTCAACGACCAGCCCTTCACCCCGGAGGACCTGGAGCTCTTCTGCGGCCTCGCCAACCAGGTGGCCATCTCCATCGAAAATGCGCGCCTTTACGAGGAGTTGGAAGATACGTTCCTGAGCACAGCCGAGGCCTTGGCGGAGGCGATCGAAAAGCGGGATCCCTATACCGGGGGCCACACCCGGAGGGTTAGGGAGTATTGTCTGGCTATCGCCAAGTATCTCCCGCTCACCCCCCAGCAGAGGAAAAACCTGAACTGGGCGGCGACCCTGCACGATGTGGGAAAGATCGCGGTCAAGGACGCAATACTCCGCAAGCGGGGCAGGCTGACGGAAAAGGAATTGGCGGCCATGAGGGAACATCCCAAGGTAGGGGCAGAGATAATGGCCCACATCAAGCAGCTTCGAGAAGTGGTGGAGGCTATCCGTTCCCACCAGGAAAGGAACGACGGAGGGGGATATCCCGACGGCCTCAGGGACGGAGAGATTCCGCTGGTGGCCCGAATCATCGCGGTAGCGGACACCTTTGACGCCATTACCACCGACCGTCCCTATCGCAGGCGACGCACCGAGGAAGAGGCGGTGGAGGAAATCCGCCGCTGCGCTGGAACCCAATTTGACGAAGAGGTGACCCTGGCCTTTCTCCAGGCCTACCGGTCAGGAGAGATCAGCCGGATCAGGAAGCGGTATTCGCCCTGAGCATATTGGGGGGAGGGAGAGAGATGGAGGTGGAACAGCGCCTATTCATGCGATACGGGCGGGAAGTCCCCCGGGGAACCGTTCTCTTCAGGGAGAACGACCCGGGCCGGGAGATGTACATCATCCAGTCAGGAAAGGTAAAGATCAGCAAGAAGGTGCGCAACCTGGAAAAGACCTTGGCCATTCTCGGAAAGGGAGACTTCTTCGGGGAGATGTCTATCCTCAACAACAAGCCGCGCTCGGCCACCGCCGAGGTGGTGGAAGATGCCCGCCTGCTGGTTATCGATCCCCAAACCTTCGAAACCATGCTGCGGGGGAATGCCGAGATAGCCATCCGGATGATCAAGAACCTGGCCGCGAGGTTGCAGGAGGCCGACCGCCAGATAGAGAATCTGCTGCTCCGTGACCACACCAGCCGAGTTGTCAATACCCTCTCCAAGCTGGCCTCTGAGAAGGGGCAGCAAACTCCAGAGGGAATCAGGTTCGAACTGAGCCAGGAAGAGCTGGCCATTGCCACCGCAGTTTCCCTGGAGCAGGTTCGGGAGATCCTGAGGAAGCTGGTGGCAGCTCGCATCCTGGTGATCGAGGGAGATCGAGTAACCATTCCCGACCGCGATCTGCTGGGCAGGTATTTCCAGTATCTGGAGATGAAGGAGCAGTTCGAGGGGGCCTGAAGCTCACTCCCCAGGGATGAGGAAACCGCCCAAAGCTAATTCAGGGCCCAAGGTACCGAAACTTTCGATGCCGATTTCCAAGCTTCGCCTGCGCAATCCGGGACTCTTGATCGGACTGATCGCCGCCCTGGTTGTGGCCTTCCTCTACTTTTTGCGCCTCGACTTCCTGGAAACAGTGGAACTGAAGATCTTGGACACCCACTTCCGCCTCAGAGGACCGCTGCCACCCTCAGGGGAGGTGGTAATAGCGGCCATCGATGAGAAGAGCCTGGAGCGTTTCGGCCGCTGGCCCTGGGCTCGTTCGCGTCTGGCCCAGCTGATAGATTTCTTCACCCAAGCCCAGGCCCGCGTGATTACCCTGGATATCATCTTTTCCGAGCCAGACCACAACTCGGAGCTGCTCGCCCTTCGTTCGCTGCGCGAGGAGCTGGTCCGTTCCGGCCTGGGGGCCGTCGAGAAAGGCAGATCCGTAATCGAGAGTCTGCGCCAGAGGGAGCTGGATGCCGATAGCGATGCCCGCTTTGAGCAGGCCCTGATCAGGGGAAAAGATGTGATCCTGCCCCTCTATTTCGAGTTCCGGTCTCAGGGTTCGACTCGTGTAGATGCGGAGACCGACCGGCTCGTCTCCCGCAGTGGCATCCAGGTCTTCACCAATTATCAGGCCAGGGATCTTTTCTCCTTCCCCCTGGCCCGGGGAGTGGTGGCCTGCCTCCCTGCATTCACCAAAGCGGCCAGGGGAATCGGGCATATCAATATGATGGCGGATCGAGACGGTGTCGTGCGCTGGGAGCTGGGCGTCATTCAATACCAGGATGGCTACATTCCCTCTTTGGCCCTGCGATCTGCCGCCGCTTATTTGGGACTGGAGGCCCAGGACCTGAAGATCCATTTCGGGGAGGGCCTGGGCCTGGGAGAGATCAGGATTCCCACCGATGAACATGGACGCTTCCTCATCAACTATCTGGGGCCGGCCAATACCTTTCCTCACTACTCCGTAGCCGACATCCTGGAGGGAAGGATTTCCCCCTCTGTCTTTCAGGGCAAGGTCGTGCTGGTAGGGGCCACCGCGGTGGGAATCTACGATCTACGGGTCACCCCCTATTCAGTTCACTTTCCGGGGGTCGAGAAGCACGCCAACACCATCGATAACCTCCTGCACCAAAGATTTCTCAGATGCCCTCCCTGGATGGGCCTTTTCGAGCTGCTGGCGGTGTTGCTCCTCCCTCCCTTCCTCGGCTATCTCCTCCCCAAGCTTCGACCCGGGCAGGGCTTCTTGCTGAGCTTCCTCCTTCTCCTTTCCATTCTGGTCGTGGCCCACACCCTTTTCACCTCAGGACGGACCTGGTTTCGAAGCCTCTATCCCAGCCTGGCCATCCTCCTCTCCTTCGCCGGGGTGGAGAGCCATAAGCTCCTGGTGGAGGAGGCGGAGAAAAGAAGGATCCGGGGAGCCTTCCAGAGGTATGTCCCCCCGGCGGTGGTGGAGGAGATCCTCAGCCATCCCGACAAGCTGAAGTTCGGAGGGGAGAGGAGGGAACTGACCGTCCTTTTCTCGGATATCCGAGGCTTCACCACCTACACCGAGAAATATCCCCCCGAGCAGGTGGTGGAGGTCCTCAACCAGTACCTCACCGCCATGGTGGAGGTAATATTCCGCCACCAGGGAACTTTGGACAAGTTCGTGGGCGACGAGATCATGGCCCTCTACGGGGCGCCCATCTACTATCCCGACCACGCCGAGAGAGCATGCCGCAGTGCGCTGGACATGGTGGCCGAATTGAGGAGGCTCTGTGCCAAGTGGAAAGAGGAAGGGCGAGAGGGCTTCGAGATCGGAATCGGCATCAACACCGGAGAGATGGTGGTGGGAAATCTGGGCTCCTCCCAGCTCTTCGACTACACGGTGATCGGCGACAACGTGAACCTGGGGGCCAGGCTGGAGGCGATCAACAAGGAATACCAGACCAGCCACCACATCATCATCAGCGAGTTCACTTACCAGCAGATCAAGGACAGGGCAGCGGTGAGGGAACTGGGGCAGGTGACGGTGAAGGGAAAGACCAAGCCGGTCCGCATCTACGAGTTGATAGGTATGGAGGAGGAGAAAAGAGGAGAGCACCTCTTGGGTCCGGTAGCAGCAACGGCAAGAGCAGAAGCAGCTCGGGGGAAGCGGGAGGAAAAAGGGAGATGAAGCTTCAGGTCCTCGGATGCTTTGGCGGCCAGGCCCCCGGATTTTACCTCACCAGCTTCCTCATCGAGGAGCGTTATTTGATCGACGCCGGAGGGGCCTGCTCTTCTCTCAGCCTGGAGGATCAGGCCCACATCGACCATATCCTCCTCACCCACGCGCATCTGGACCATATCCTCAGCCTCTTCTTCATCGCCGACAATGTCCTGGGTCGTCGCCAGTCCCCCATCGCGGTCTACAGCATCCCCTATGTGATCAATGCCCTGCGGGAGCACCTGCTCAATAACAAGATCTGGCCAGATTTCACCCGCATCCCCACCCCCCATTCCCCCACCCTCTCCTTGAAAGTGATGGCAGAGGGATCCTCTTACAGCATCGGCGAACTGGTTTTCACCCCCATCGCCGTCAACCATTCGGTCCCGGCGGTAGGCTATCTGGTGAAGGGAAGCTCGGGATCTATTCTCTACACCGGAGATACCGGCCCCACCGAGAAGATCTGGAAGATTGCCTCCAGCTTGAAGGACCTGAAGGCCATAATCGCCGAGGTCTCCTTCCCCAACCAGCTCCAGTCCATTGCCGATCTCAGCGGCCACCTCACCCCTCAAGGTCTGCATCGGGAGATCGCCAAGGCGGGAAATCTTTCCTCTCCGGTCTATGTGACCCACCTGAAGCCGCAGTTCCGCGAAGAGATCTGTCGGGAGCTGAACCCCGGCCACCAGAGCAAATCGAGGATAGAGATACTGGAACAGGGAAGGACCTATCACTTTTAGGGAAGGGCCTGCCTCCACCCGACTTCCTGGGAAGAGATCTACCCAATCTGTTACCCCAAGGTAATAGGAGAGGAAGGGAAGGGCCGGGAAGCAGTCGGCTTCAGAGTCGGCGGAGGGCCGGGGGGTGAGAGCGGCCGGAGGAGTGGCTGGCATTCGGCCTTCCTCCCAATGCGGTATGTACTTTGCATAGGCAACTCCACGATTCCTGTCCGCAGCTGCTTCAGTTCGGAAGGGAGCCGATCGTGTCCTCTCCGCAGTGGAGAAATCGGGGCTTCACCGCCGTCGAGCTGCTCATCGCGGTGGCGGTGCTGGTCATCGTAACCGCCGTTGCTACCCCCTTCATCCTGGGGACCATCCAGGATTACCGCCTCCGAGGGGCGGCCTGGCAGGTGGCGGGAGATCTGCGCCTGGCCCGGCAGAAGTCCGTTTCCTGGGGCAAGGCCTATCGCTTCACCTTCAACAATAAAGACGCCTCCTCCAATCCCAACAGTTACATCATCGAGAGGAACGAGGGGGGGAGCAGCTGGACCATGGATCCGGCCGCCCGCGTCTACCTGCAGAATCCCGCTGGCCCCACCTATGTGATGATCGATTCCACCAGCACCCCCAGCTCCTCCACCCTGGTCTTCTCCGCCAACGGGACGGTTACTCCCACGGGCACGATAAGGCTGGTAGATGGTCGCGGCAAGCGCTACGAAATAACCGTCAACTCCGTAGGGAGGGTGACGGTCACCAAGGTGCCGTGAGGTAAGGTGGGATGACCAAGGACATGAGCAAAAACAGGATCGAGAAGTTGAACCAGCAAGAGGGCATGACTCTGGTGGAGATCCTGGTGGCGGTGACGGTGCTGATCGTGGGGATCCTGGCGGTGGCGATCATGTTCCCCACCAGCAGCGGCAACATCGACCATGCCGGCCGGACCTCGACCGCTACCGCCCTGGCCCAGGAGAAGCTGGAGGAGATACGCAATACGCTCTTCGACAGCATCACCGGGGGCAGCGATAACCCCTCCGGATACAGCCGCGTATGGACCGTGAGCGATGACGGCTCTTATCCCTTTCGTCTCCGCCGGGTGACGGTCACCGTCTCCTGGTCCAGCGGTCTGGGCCGCCCCCACAGCGTCACCCTGGAGACCTTGATCGCGGAGAACAAGATATGAGTACCCCTCTGGGCCGCGACCCTCGTGGTTTCACCCTGGTGGAGATCCTGATCGCCTCTACCATCTTCGCCCTCATCCTGCTGGGCGTCTATGTGGTATACGAGACCAATCAAGGGACCTATGTCCGGGGAGAGGCCCGGTCCAATGTCCAGCAGAATGTGCGGGTGGCGCTGGACCAGATTACCCGGGAACTGCTCATGGCCGGAGATGACCCGGGCAACTGCAAAAACGCCAGCGATCGGGCCACCCTAACGAGAACCCCGGTCCTTTCCCAGCCCGCCACCTTCAGCACCGGCTCCCTCACCATTTCCAATTATCCGATTCAGGCCATGGCGAGCAGCAGCGTCAGGTTCCTGGCCGATGTGAACGCGGACTCCAACATTGATGGGGGCTCCCCCCCCAATTACCGACACACCGAGGTGGTGCAGTTCGCCTACGATGCCAGCAACCGTACCATCACCCGGCAGGTATGGACCTGGAGCGCCGCTGCCGGCAACTGGACCACGGGCGGGGCCCAAGCCATCACCGAGAACGGATCCATCCAATCCCTGACCTTCACCTACCGGGACGAGAACAACGCCATAACCGCCAACGCCTATGCGGTCAGGAGGATCGAGGTGACCATCTCGGCGCGAGTGAGCGCAGGATCCCAGGGCACCCAGAGCTTCTCGGTGAGCTCGGATATCCGCCCCCGCAATCTCTGATGGAAGACGAAAGCGGATGGACCGAGGAGGTAGCAGAAAATGAGAGGTCACAGATCCTTCCCTGACATCCCCTTCCGGGGAGGGGAGAGGCCGTCCAGCCAGCGGGGAGCGGCTTTGGTCATCGCCCTGCTGGTGCTGGTGGTCCTCTCCATTTTGGGGATGGCCTTCATCACCATCTCCAAGACCGAATCCGACATCTCCTACAACGACCGGGATTCGGCCCGGGCCCTCTACATCGCCGAGGCCGGCTTGGAGAGGTTCAAGCGGGACCTCCGCTACGACTGCTCCTATCCCGGAATTACCAACACCAGCATCACCGACCGCTACCTCGCCTCCCCAGCCTCGGCGGCGCAGGGCACGACGGAGGACACTACCGGCAGCTATGTCTCCGGCTCCGCCCCGGTGAAGCGCTATTACGATCTGGGATCGGCCTTCGCCCTGGTGAGCAGCGAACCTCCCACCCCCTCCTTCTGGAACTCGGTCTCCCCGGTAGCCGCATATCAGCAGACCAGCCTCAACGGGGGCAACTACACCCTCAAGCTGGCCCGCAACGGCTGGGACGATGTCTATGTCCTCTCCACCGGGATGGTGGGGAACCGGGTAGCGCGCACCATCGAGGCCAAATACGAGGTCAAGAGCCTCTCGGTATGGGACAACGCCATCTTCGGAGGCCAGGGAGCTACCGGCATGGTGGTCAACGGCAACGTTACCGTAGCCGGTTCGGTCCACATCCTGGGGAGCGGCCTCAGCAGCACCGACATAGCCATCGACCTGAGCGGCGGGGCCAAGATCCTGAACCAGTATAGCGGCATCAGCAGCACCCTGGATGGAAAGCTGGTGCAGAACGCGGCCTACATCTCCGGCCTGCCCGGCAAGCTGAGGACCGAATTCCGGGTCAAGAGGGGACTGACCAGCATCGGCAGCGGCGCCTCCGGGGTGGGGGAGAGCAGCGGCTATGTCAAGGGGGTCTATACCAACGACGGCTTCACCGGCTCCCATGCCAGCAATGTCTTTTCCGATAATGGAATGAACATGAAGTACGATCTGCCGGCCGATCTCAGCATCCCCTTCCCCCCCATCAATGCGGGCGATCCTCCTCTCTCCACCGCCCTGGACATCACCGCCAGCCTGCCCTCCAGCGGGGGGAAATACAAGCTCGACTCCACCACCCCCAGCTTCTCCCTGGGACCGGATGCCAACGGCAACTCCATCCAGTGGAACCAGGGGACCGGAACCCTCACCATATCCGGGGTAGTCAAGGTCAATGGCAGCCTGGATCTGGCCAAGAAGAACAACGCCGTGAATTACAGTGGCAAGGGCACGCTTTATGTGACGGGCAGCATCTATGTCCACGACAACGTCCTGCCGGCCACTGCCCTTTCTTTCCCCACCACCAACTGTTTGGGCCTCATCGCGGGGGGGGACATCGAGCTGGCCACCGGTGGGGGAGAGTCCAATATCCTCACCGCCGGTGCCTTCTATGCCGCCAACAAGGTAAAGATCAACAAGCAGACCCAGCATGCGGGATCCATCGTGTGTAACTTCTTCGATTTGGGATCCCAGGTCCCCTCCATCTACCAGGTCCCCCTGCTGGCCCGAAACCTTCCTCCCGGCATGCCGGGAGGGGAACGGTACTACTTCGTCAAGACCGTCTATTGGCGGGAGGTGACCTCTTAGGGCAAGCGGGGCCCGGGTTCGCTGCTGTTCCAGGGGAGGAATTCCTTTCCTGCCGGCCACTTTGCCCACTTTTCCCTTGACAAGGGAGATTTTTTTTAGTAACAGAGCGAAAAAGCCACGATATTCCTTGATTGGCGAGGGAGAGGGAAGGAAAGGGATGGCCGCCCTGTTCAAGAAATCGGATCTGGTAGGACTGGACATCGGGACCAGTTCGGTCAAGGCCGTCCAGTTGAAGCGGTCGGGGAGGGCCTTCGAGCTGGTGCACCTGGGAATGGCCCCCCTCCCTCCGGAGACGATAGTGGACGGGGTGATAATGGATGCCAATGCGGTCATCGGGGCGGTCAACCAGATCTATGCCGAGAACGACATCAAGACCAGGCAGGTGGCGGTGGCCGTGTCCGGACACTCCGTGATCGTGAAGAAGATCCGCATGGCCCAAATGAAGGAGGAAGAGCTGCGCGAATCCATCCGCTGGGAGGCGGAGCAGCATATTCCCTTCGGCATCGACGATGTGAACATCGATTTTCAGATCCTGGGTCCTCCCGCCCCGGGGGTTTCGGAGATGGAGGTGCTCCTGGTGGCGGTGAAGAAGGACATCGTCAACGACTATCTCAATGTCATGACCGCCGCCGGACTCACCACCATGGTAGTGGATGTGGATGCCTTCGCCCTGGAGAATGCCTATAGCATCTCCTACGAGATCGTCCCCCAGCAGCTGGTCGCCCTGATCAATGTGGGGGCGGCAGTCATGACCATCAATATCCTCAAGGACGGTATATCCACCTTCACCCGCGATTCGGTGATCGGGGGCAATCGCTACACCGAGGCGATCCAGAAGGCCTTGGCCCTGAGCTTCGATGAGGCCGAGAAGCTGAAGATGGGACAGAAGGTGGAGGGATATACCTTCGATCAGGTGGGGCCCATCATCCAGGATATCCACCGCGAGCTGGTAGGGGAGATCCGCCGTTCCTTCGACTTCTTCCGTTCCTCCAGCCAGGACGAGCAGATCCACAAGATGGTGATCAGCGGCGGCTCGGCTCGGCTACCCGGGCTCTTGGAGACCCTCTCGGAGAACCTGGAGATACCAGGCGAGATAGCCAACCCGCTGCGGAACATCAAGTTCGATGCCAAGCGGTTCGACCCCGAATATCTCGATTTCATCGCTCCCCAGACCGCTATCAGCGTGGGTCTGGCCTTGAGACATCCAGGTGACAAATGATCCGGATCAACCTTCTTCCCCCCACCCAGAGGCCCCAACCACCCACTCGGGTGCGCGGGGGCTTGCTCCTGGTATTGGGACTGATCTGTCTGGTCGTCTTGATGGGGGGCCTTTGGCTTCATTTGAAGTCCCAGATTGCCAACCTCAACCACGAGATCTCCCAGTTGGAGGTGGAGCTGAAAAGATACGCGGGTCTCGCCCAAGAGGTGGAGAAGTACAAGGCCGACAAGAAGATCCTCCAGGAGAAGCTAGCTTCCATAGATAGACTGAAGGCAGGGCAGGTGGGCCCGGTCCATATGCTGGACGAGGTTAGCCGGTATCTCCCCCGCCAGGTATGGCTCACCTCCTTGGTCCATACCTCCAACCGCCTGACCATCCAGGGCTATTCCTTTACCAACTTCGCCATTGCCCAGTTCATGGATCAGTTGGCCAAGGCGCCGGACAGCCGCTTCAGCACCGTCGATCTCTCCTATTCCGAGCATTCCGTGGTGGGAAAGGTCCCGGTGGAGAAGTTCGAGATCATCTGCACGGTGAAATTGTGAGGAAAGAAATAGGGGAATAGGACCGTGGCCTTGAAGGATTCCCTTGCTAATATCCCCCCCCGCCAGAAGATCCTGTTGGTCGTCCTCCTCTTCCTGGCCATCGTAACCGCCTTCTATTTCCTGGTATATCGCGGTCTGGCAACGGAAAGGGATTCCTTGGTGGGAAAGAGAGAGGCCTTGAAGGGGGAGCTGAACGAGAAGAGGATCCTGGCTGCCAATCTGGAGCGCTTGAAGTCGGAGATAACCCTTCTGGAGGCTGACCTTTCCAAGGCACTGCTGGTTCTGCCGGAGGAGAAGGAGATCCCCTCCCTGTTGCGGACCATAAACTCGCTGGGCCTCAAGGTGGGCATCGAGTTTCTCCTTTTCAAGCCCGGCAGCCTGACTACCCGGGAATTCTATGGTGAGTTGCCCGTCCAGATGAAGGTCCAGGGAACATACCATGCCCTGGGCCGTTTCTTCGACTCCATCGCCAAGATGCCCCGGATCGTAAATGTGACCGATCTCAAGATATCCTCCATAACCCCCTCCAAGGAGAGCAAAGATACCATCGTAGCGGAGTTTTTGGCCACCACCTTCACCTTCACCGGGGCCAAGGGAGGGAAGCCAAGTGGAACCGAGAAGGGCAAATGACAGCCGTCAACGCGACGGCGGAAAGACATGCACCATCCTGATTCTCACCCTTTGGCTCATCCTGGTCCTCTGTGCCTGCCAGAAGGAAGCCGCTCCTCCCACCTCTTCACCCCCGAGCCCTCCCCCCCGACCAGCCGCGACCCTCTCTCCTCCTGCCTCCCCTGCTCCCTTTGCCGAGAAGCCTCCCCCACCAGCCTCCTCCGCTTACACCTATAATCCCGCCGGGAGGCCGGATCCTTTCCAGCCCCTGATCACCCCCGAAACGGAGGCAGGGGGAGAAAAGAAAGGACGGGAAGCCCTGGTGGTTTCCAACCTGAAGCTGACCGGCATCATATGGGACAAGAAGGAGTACGTGGCGCTGGTGGAGGCGCCGGACGGGCTTGGCTATGTGCTGAAGGTAAATGACCGGATCGGGACCTCCTCGCGGGTGGCCCGAATCTCCTCCGATTCGGTGGTCTTCGAGGTCAAGGAGAAGCCCTATCTGCCCGACTCCCGGATTAGGGAGGTCGTGCTCAAACTCAAGAAGGAGGAATGAGATATGAAAGCCAGGCCATGGAAGGGGAGAGGGGGGAGATCTCCTTCCTTTCCCGCGGCCGTTTTGCTGTTGGCTCTCCTCGTGGTGGGTTTCACCGCCGAAATGGCCTCCTGCCTGGAACTGGCCCAGGTCACCGCTCCGTCGCGGCTGCGGCTGGCGCGCGGAGAGGGAGAGGTCTCGCCTGCCGCTCCTTCCCCTGATCTGGCCCTTATCTCCGAGGTGGTCCTAGAACAGATCGGCCCCACCGGTGCTTCTGTCCTGATCCGGGCCGACCGCACCCTGGGCAGCTACGAGTCCTTCGCCCTTCCCGATCCCCCGCGTCTGGTGGTCGATATCCCCAGGGCGCAGCACGGCATCGCCTCCTACCCCACCCTCCCGGCAGGCAGCCTGGTACAGAGGATTCGCTCTTCCCAGTACAAGGATTCTCCGATCAAGGTGGTGAGGCTGGTGTTCGAGCTGTCTCGCCCTTCCTCCTATCAGGTTGAGACCAGTGGAGGCCAGCTCCGCATCAGCCTGGGAGGAGAGGGGACGGAGGAATTGGCTGCTGCCCCAGCCCGGGGCGAGAGTCAGCCACCTCCAGGAAGAACCGCTCCCTCCCCGCCCCCGTCTCCCCCTCGAGCAGCGAAGGTCGTGCCTCCACCGGAGAGGGCCCAGCCTCTGGCCGGCGAGGTCAAGAGGATCTCCCTCGATTTCAAGGACGCCGACATCCACAATGTCCTCCGTCTCCTGGCTGATGTGAGTGGCGCCAACATCGTGGTGGGACCGAAGGTGAAGGGGACGGTCACGGTTCGCCTCACCAATGTCCCCTGGGAACAGGCCCTGGAGATGATCCTCAAGGTCAACGGCTTGGGCTATATCCGGGAAGACAGCATCCTGCGCGTGGCCGAGCTCACCGAGATCGCCAAGGAGCTGGAGGAGGCCAAGAAGAAGGAGATCGAGGAAAAGAAGCGAATTGAGCTGGAGAAGAGGGAGAAGATCGCCCTGGCCCCCCTGGAGCAGGAGATCCTGCCGGTGAACTATGTTAGCGCCGACAAGTTGCTCGACAATCTCCGTCCCTTACAGTCCAGGGATCCCGATACCGGAAAGCCGAGGGGAGAGCTGACCCTCCACACCGAGACCAAGTCCATCATCATCACCGACACCCGGGAGGCGATCGAGAAGATGAAGGCTATGGCCTCCCGCCTGGACATCCAAACCCCCCAGGTCATGATCGAGGCCCGCATCGTCACCGTCTCGGAGGACTATTCTCAGTCCTTGGGCATCCAATGGGGTGGCGCCTATGCTGCCAACTTGAGGGGAGGAACGGATGCGGTCATCGCGGGGAGCAACCCGGTCTCCATGTCGGCGCCGGTCACCGGGACTCCGGATATGGGTGCCCCGGGAGGGGCGGACCTGACCGGTGCCTCGCTGGTCGCCGCGGCTGCCTCCACTGGCTCCTACATCCTCAACCTCCCTGCCTCTCCTCCGGCAGGATCGCCGGTGGCAGGGGCCATCTCCCTGGGGTATATCGGCAGCCGCCTCCTGCTCGATGCCCGTCTCTCTTTGGCCGAGTCGGAGGGGAAGGTAAGGACCCTCTCCAGCCCCAAGGTGGCCACCCTGGATAACAAAGAGGCGGAGATCAAGTCGGGGGTCCAGGTTCCCTTCACCACCATCGATCCCTCTTCCGGCAGGCTGACCATCTCCTTCCAGGAGGCGTATCTGCGGCTCAAGGTGAAGCCCCATGTCACCTCGGACCGCAAAATCAATATGGAGATCGAGGCCGAGAACAACACCGTAGGTCGTCCTTATGCCACCGGGGTGGGGGATGTGGTCTCCATCGACAAGCGGATCGCCAAGACCGAGATGCTGGCCGACAACGGGTCCACGGTGGTTCTGGGTGGTCTCTATGTCTCCACCGAGAGGTGGAGCGAGGATCGAATTCCCTTGCTGGGTAGGATCCCGGTTTTGGGATGGCTATTCAAGCGCAGACAGATCAACCCTACCCGACAGGAGCTGCTGATCTTCATCACCCCCACCATCATCGAGGAGCGCAAGGCCTAGTTGCCCTCCCCTTGCTGAGGATTGGACGGAAAGAAAGGACGCACCCGCGGGTGCGTCCTTTCCGTGTCAGGAGGCGAGATCATGAATATGCGCACCGAAGACCGCCTTTCGGCCTTGAAACCGATTCTTTCCCTCTACCACCTTTTGCTTTTCCTTTTATTGGGGTGGGGCATCGCCTCTGCCGGCCAGGCGGCGGGACCGCGCATCCTCTCCCTAGGGCAGGATCATTTCCTTCCCAAGGCTACGATCGAGGAAAGGCTGGAGGCAAAATCGTTTAGCGAATTGGGACGGAGTCGCCTGGAGGATTTCGATCTGATCGTCCTTGCCAACATCGCCTACTCGGATCTACCTTCCGTCCTCCGACAAGGATTGGGAGAATATGTGCGGAAGGGAGGTTCCCTGCTCATCACCGGGGGCAGCAGATCTTACGGAAGCGGAGGGTACGGTCGGGCCGAATTGGCCGGCCTGCTTCCCTTCAGCATCCTCCATGACCGGGATTGGATCCCCACCAAAACTGGGGTGGTGGAAATACTGGCCAGCGGCCATCCGGCTTTCGCAGGCCTGGATCCGATGCGCCTTCCCTATACGAACATCTTCAATGACCTGGGCCTGGCCCCTGGATCGCTGGCATTGGCCCAATTCTCCAAGTATTACCGTCCCCCTTTGATGGCGGAGAGAAGGGTGGGGGAGGGTCTGGTCTTCGGGATCGCCCTAGACATGAACGAGATGTCCCAATGGGCGGAAAAGGACCGATTCTGCCTGAACCTGGTCCGCTACCTGCTGAGAAGCTCTGGTCCGGCGCGAAGCCGATAGACGGCGATAGATAACATCGGGTCGCAATCGATCGCATGGAGACCGTTCCGGTTCGCCTCCAGCAGTCCAGCTATCCTATTCATATCGGGAGCCAGATTTTGTCCCGCCTGGGAGAGCTTTTGTCCCCTTTCCCCCTTTCCCGCAAGGCCTTCTTGTTCACCGATCCCACCGTGAACGATCTATTCGGCCGAGAGGCCCAGCAAGCGCTGCGGCAGGCAGGTTTCTCTCCCTTTCTCTTTTTAGTCCCCCCCGGGGAGAGGAACAAGTCATTGGCTTGGGTCCGGAGGGCTTATGACTTCCTGATTCAGGAAGGGGCCGATCGCAAGAGCCCTGTCGTGGCCTTGGGAGGAGGGGTAATAGGGGATCTGGCGGGCTTTGTCGCCGCCACCTTTATGCGGGGCGTCCCCTTGGTCCAGGTTCCCACCTCGCTGCTGGCCCAGATCGACAGCAGCGTGGGGGGCAAGGTGGCGGTCAACCATCCCGGCGGCAAGAACCTGATCGGAGCCTTTTACCAGCCTCTCCTGGTCATGATCGATGTGACCCTGGTGGAGACCTTACCGGAAAGGGACTTCAGGGCTGCCCTGGCCGAGGTGATCAAGTATGGCTTGATCTACGATTCCTCTTTCTTCTCCTACTTGGAGCAGAATCTAGACCGTCTGCTCGAACTCGACCGGGAAGTCTTATCCTTCGTGGTCAAGAGGTGTTGCGAGATCAAAGCTGCCGTGGTGGGGCGGGACGAGAGGGAAGAGGGAATCCGGGCCATCCTCAACTACGGGCACACCGTAGGCCACGCCTTGGAGGCGGCTACCAATTTTCGGATTTACCGGCATGGGGAGGCGGTAGCCATTGGAATGGAGGCGGAGGGACGAATTGCCGAATATCTCGGGCTCTGGGGCGGCGAGCAACGCCGACGGCAGCAGGGGATTTTGATGTCGGCAGGGCTTCCGCTCTCGACCCAGGCCAGGCCGGAGAGGCTGCTGCGTCTGATGTACCGAGACAAGAAGGTAAGGGACGGCAGAACCTTCTTTGCCTTGACAAGAGGGATCGGCGATGCTATCGTTCAGGAAATCGAAGAAGGGCTCATACTGAGAGCCCTGCGGGAGATGAGGAGAAAAAGTGCCTGAGGAACTTAGGCTTCCTCCCGAGATCGAGAGATTTTACGAGAAGTGGAGAAGGGAACCCACTTCCCGCATCTTCGCCCAGCTGGCGGACGCTTATAGGAAGAACGGAATGCTGGATGAGGCGATCGAGGTGTGCCGGGAAGGATTGAAGGTCCATCCCACTTACAGCAGCGGCCGCATGGTACTGGCCCGTTCCTACCTGGAAAAGGGAATGGAGGCCGAGGCCGAGCTCGAGTTCTGGGAGATAATCAAGAGCGATCCGGAGAACATCGTGGCCCTACGCACCTTGGGGGACCTTCTGTACCGGCACGGAAGGATAGCGGAGGCAATCGAGCAGTACCAGAAATTGCTCCGGCTCACCCCCTTGGATCGGGAGCTCAGGGCCATCCTGGAGCGGGCGGAAGCGGAGATGCTTTCTTCCTCTCCTTCTGTCCCCCCGACCCAGCAATTGCCACCCGACTCCGCGGAGCTGGGGGATGCAACTGTTGCCACGGCGGAAACCGGGCCGCCCCCAGCGGAGAAGCCGATATCTCCCCTGGAGATCGACACCGAAGAGGAGGATGCCTTCCTCACCGAGACCATAGCCGACCTCTACTTGCGACAAGGCCTCTACCAGCGGGCGGTAGAGATCTTCTCCCGGATGCTGGCCAGCGATCCGGACAATTTTCATATCCAGGGCCGGCTGCAGGAAGCTCTGCGGTTGCAGAGCACTGCGGAAAAGGCAGCTTCTGCGGCAGAAACTGCCACCCCGGAAGAGACGGCAGAGGTCGAGGTGCCTGCCGCGGTGACGGGGGAGATGATCGCTTCCGGGGGAGAGGAGAGGGAGGGATTCGGATCATTTCCGGCCTCCCCACCCACCGGTGGAGATACGGCGCATCCTTCCCCGGAGAATCCCTCCTTGGAATTGCTGGAGCGTTGGTTGGAGGCCATAAGAAAGCGCCGCTCCTCAGTCCAATGAGAACGGGTTTTGGCCGGCATATCTCATCTTTGATGGAGCAGGTGCAGGGGGCCAGGGGAGCTGCCCTGCTGGATCTCGATGGTATTCCTATAGAGAGCCAGTTGGCAGGGACGGACATCGTCTCCCTGGCAGCGGAGTGTACACCCTTCCTGCGCGACGCCCAAAGGGCGGCGCAGGAGTTGGGACTGGGAGAAACGCAGGCCATACATCTGCTGGGTGAGGAGGCTAACCTTCTCTTTCGCTTCTTGAGGTCGGAATGGCTCTTGGCCTTGGTGGCCGAGAACCAGGGTAACTGGGGGAAGGCCAGGCACAGGCTGGAGAGGGAAGCTCGGAGGTTGGAGCCGCAGTTGTGAGGCTGGGCTCCACCTGAACCTCCTGGGGGAATGCAGTATCTGCATTCCTTTTTGTTTCGCATGGGGAAAAAGGCTCGCCTTTTGGTGATTCATGGTCCCAACCTCAACCTCCTGGGCAGGAGAGAGCCGGAGATCTACGGCTTTGACACCCTGGAGGACATAAACCAGGCTATCCGCGCGGCTGCCCAAGAGGAGGGAATGGAGGTGAGGATATTCCAATCCAACCACGAGGGAGAGCTGGTGGAGGCGATCCAGAAGCATTCCACTTGGGCCAGTGTACTCCTGATCAACCCCGCTGCTTATACCCATACCAGCATCGCCCTGCGGGATGCGATCTGTGCCTGCGGAATACCTACTATCGAGGTTCACCTGTCCAACATCCACCGCAGGGAAGAGTTCCGTCGCCGTTCTCTGGTAGCGGAAGTCGCGCTGGGTCAGATCTCTGGTTTCGGCAAGCAGAGTTATGTCCTGGGGGTGAAGGCGGCATCCTGCTATCTTCGGGAACGGAAAGAACCACTCCGAATGGAGAAGGGATGAGCGCTTCTCGCCGCCTTGATCGGGTCCGTCAAGGCCTGGGACAGGAAGCTCTCGATTCGCTCTTGCTTACCGACCTCGAGGATATCCGTTATCTCTCGGGGTTTACCGGCAGTGCCGGATGGGCCTTACTGACCCTGCAGAATTCCTTTCTTTTGCTTGATTTCCGCTATCTGACCCAGGCCGCAGAGGAGGTCTCAGGCTTCGAGGTGGTCCCCACCAGCTCCTCCCCCTGGAAGCTGATCGCCGATCTGAGCAAGAAGCTGAAGGTCAAGCGGCTGGGTTTCGTCTCCTCCGAACTGGCATACGACCATTTTTCCAAGCTGAAGGACTGCCTGGACGGGGTGGAGCTGGTTCCGGTTCACTCCATAGTTGGCAGGCTGCGCATGATCAAGGAGCCGGAGGAGATCGAGGCCATCCAGGAGTCGGCCCGATTGCTCTCGGAGACCATGAACGAGGTGTTGGGCCTTCTCAGGCCGGGAATGAAGGAAAGGGAGGTAGCCGCCCTCTTCGAGTACGGGCTCAAGCTGAACGGTGCTGACCGCGCAGGTTTCGAGACCATAGTGGCCTCCGGTCCGCGTTCGGCGATGCCCCATGCCGTTCCCTCGGAACGGACGATCAAGGCCGGGGAGTTCGTCAAGATCGATGGTGGCTGCCAGTGGAAGGGTTACCACTCCGACCTCACTCGGACCGTAGTATGGGGAAAGGCCAGCCCGGAGCAAGAACGCATCTACCAGGTTGTCCTGCGGGCACACGATGAAGCCCTCGCTGCAGCGCGGCCCCAGATCAAGGCAGAAGAGCTGGATGCTGTCTGCAGGAGGATCATCGAGGAGGCCGGCTTCGGCGACTTTTTCGGCCATGGGACGGGCCACGGAGTAGGATTGTCGGTTCACGAGGAACCCCGGATCGGCCGAGATTCCAAGGTAATCCTGGAGGAGGGCATGACCTTCACCATCGAGCCCGGGATCTACATCCCCGGAACCGGAGGGGTGAGAATCGAGGATACCATTCTTCTCTCCGGCTCGGGCGCCCAAGTCCTAACCAAGTCTTTGAGGGAGATGTTGCTTTGATTACCAGTAACGAGCTTCGACCCGGTACCAAGATAGTTCTCGAAGGCACCCTCTATCAGGTTCTCGAGTATCAGCACCACAAACCGGGCAAGGGAGGGGCAATGGTGCGGACCAAATTGCGAAACTTGAAAACGGGGGCGACCATCGACCGCACCTTCCGGCCCGAGGAAAAGATCGCCCTGGCCCAGATAGAGGAAAAGCGAATGCAGTACCTCTACCATCAAGACGATGAATATCATTTCATGGACATCTCCAACTACGAGCAGATTTCCCTATCCAGACATCATCTGGACGAGGCGGTTAATTACCTGAAGGAGGGAGAGGTCATAACCATTCAGTTCCACGAGGGGGAGCCAGTGGGAGTGGTGTTGCCCATTTTCGTGGAGTTGAAGGTGATCCAGACCGAACCCGGGGTGCGAGGAGATACCGCATCCGGCGGTTCGAAACCGGCCACACTGGAGACAGGCCTCATCCTCCAGGTCCCGCTCTTCGTCAACGAGGGGGAGGTGGTCAGGGTAGACACCCGAACCGGAACTTATGTGGAGCGAGCATGAAGGCCGAAGCCAAAGGAGGTAGGGGCAGCAAGAAAAGGACCGTTACCCGGACTGCGGAACCATCCCGTTGCCAGGAGATCCGGGAGATCTTAGATCTTCTCCGCGATACGGATATAGAGGAAATCGAGCTCTCCTGGGGAGACCTCAAAGTCCGGGTCAAGAAGAGGGCTGCCACGGCAGGGGGGATCATCTCATCCTGGTCGGCACCGGCCGCCCCTCCCCCAGCCGCTGGCTCTTTCTTTACCCCCCATGCCGCTTCTACTTCCCCTGCCCTTGCCCCCCCGGAGGAAAAGGCTGCCCCTCCTGAGCTGGTTACCGTCCAATCCCCCATGGTGGGTACTTTTTATCGGGCCCCTTTCCCGGGGGCGGAACCCTTCGTTAAGGAAGGAGATATCGTCGAGAAGGGCCAGATTTTGTGCATCATAGAGGCCATGAAGTTGATGAACGAGATCGAGGCGGAGATAGCGGGGAGGATCGAATCCATCTTGGTGGAAAATGCCCAGCCGGTCGAGTACGGCCAACCCCTCTTTCTGATCAGGCCGCTTTGGCCTCCGGCCTGATTCCCCTTGAAGTTTCCACTCCTGGGGAGAATCGCCCGCCGATGCCTATGTTTTCCAAGGTTCTGGTGGCTAATCGGGGGGAAATCGCCCTCCGCATTATTCGCGCCTGCAAGGAACTGCAAATCCGCACGGTAGCGGTGTATTCGTCCGCCGATTCGGAATCGCTCCATGTTCGCTACGCCGACGAAGCGGTCTGCATCGGCCCGCCAGAGGTTTCCCTGAGTTACCTTAACATCCCTCGCTTGATCAGCGCTGCGGAGATAACCCATGCCGATGCTATCCATCCTGGCTACGGGTTGTTAGCCGAAAATGCCCACTTTGCGGAAGTGTGCGAAGCGTGTCAGCTTGCCTTTATCGGACCCTCCGTGGATAATATCCGCTTGTTGGGAGACAAATCCAGGGCGCGTCAGCTGGCGGTAGAAGCGGGCGTCCCGGTAATCGAAGGAAGCCAGTCTCTGGTAACCGATGCAGAGCAGGCGATGGAGGTGGCAGCTCGCATCGGCTTTCCTTTGCTGGTCAAGGCTGCAGCCGGCGGAGGCGGGAAGGGAATGAGGCTGGTTCGGTCTGCGGATGAGCTCCCGCAGGCCTTGACTACCGCCGGGGCAGAGGCCAAGGCCGCCTTCGGCGACCCTTCTCTCTACCTGGAGCGCTACCTGGAGAGACCTCGCCATGTGGAGTTTCAGATCCTGGCCGATCGCTTCGGGAATCTCGTCCACCTGGGCGAGCGGGACTGCTCCATTCAGCGACGCCACCAGAAGCTAATCGAGGAAACCCCTTCTCCCGCGTTGCGGCCCCGATTGCGAGAGAAGATGGGCAAGGCAGCAGTAGCCATAGCCCGAGCCGCTGGTTATACCAATGTGGGCACGGTCGAGTTTCTTCTCGACCAGGAAGGTAACTTCTTCTTCCTGGAAATGAATACCCGGATCCAGGTGGAGCACCCGGTGACGGAGGCGGTCACCGGGGTCGATCTGGTGAAGGAGCAGATCCGTCTGGCCGCGGGAGAACCGTTGCGGTTGAAGCAGGAACAGGTACAGCTTCGCGGACACAGCCTGGAATGTCGGATCAATGCCGAGGATCCGGAGACGTTCATCCCTTGCCCGGGCACCATCTCGCGCTTCCATATCCCTGGAGGGCCCGGCGTGAGGGTTGACACTCACTGTTTCTCCGGCTATTGTATACCTTCTCATTACGATTCTCTCATCGCTAAGCTCATCGTCCACGGGGAAGATCGGGGGGAGGCTATCGCCCGCGCCCGAAGGGCATTGGAGGAATTCGAGGTGGAGGGAATCAAGACTACGATCCCTTTCCATCTGAGAGTGATGAAAGACCCGGATTTCGTGAGGGGAAGAACCCACACTGGATTCGTGAATGGGCTCAATGCTAAGGTCTCGCGGGCACTCAAATGATTGTACCTGGGCTTCTCAAGAGGAAGGAGGAGAAGATGAGAAGGGTGACGATAATCGTGGCAGCGATCCTTTCGGCGATAGCGATATGGGGACAGGCAGAGGGTCAGACCGTCAAGATCGGCCTCATTGCCCCCCTAACCGGGGATGTGAAGACCTTCGGTGAATCCATAAAGAATGGCTTCGAGTTGGCCATCTCGGAGGCCAACGCCAAAGGTGGAGTGTTGGGGAAAAAGATCGTGACCGTCATCGCTGACGACAAGAACGATCCTACCGAAGCCTCCAATGCGGCCATCAAGCTGATCAATCAGGACCGGGTGAAACTGATCGTAGGATCCTGCACTTCCAAGTGCACCATCCCCGTATCCGACATATGTCAGAGCCAAAGGGTGGTCATGGTGACCCCCTCTGCTACCAATCCCAAGGTGACCGTAGCCGACGGCAAGCGGAAGGATTTCGTCTTTCGGGCCTGCTTCATAGATCCTTTCCAGGGATCGGTGATGGCCAAGTTCGCTGCCCGGACCTTGAAAAAGAAAACGGCGGCGGTGCTGTACGATGTGGGCAACGACTATACCAAAGGATTGGCTGAATTCTTCCGGGACGCCTTTATCAAACAGGGGGGGAAGGTCCTGGTCTACGAATCGTACAGCAAGGACGATGTGGACTTCTCCGCCCTCCTCACCAAGGTGAGATCCGCCAATCCCGAGGTCCTTTTCCTTCCCGATTACTACAACAAGGTAGGCCTCATCGCCAAGCAGGCAAGGGAGCGGGGGATCAAGTCCGTCCTTTTGGGGGGCGACGGGTGGGATTCCCCCGACCTTTTCAAGATCGCAGGGGGTGCGGTAGAGGGCGGTTTTTTCAGCAACCACTATTCGCCGCAGGACCCACGGCCCGAGGTTCAGAACTTCATCAAGAAATACCGGGCGCGCTTCGGTTCCACCCCCGATGCCCTGGCTACCCTGGGCTATGATGCCACCCTCATCCTCCTGAGCGCCATCGAAAGGGCCAAGAGCGACGATCCCCAGAAGGTTCGTGAATCCCTAGCCCAGACCAAGGATCTCCGGGTGGTGTCAGGGAAGATTACCTATGATCGCGACGGCAACCCCATCAAGAGTGCAGCCATCATAGGTATCGTGGGGGGACGGCAGCAATACAAGAGCACCATAAACCCTTAACGGGATGAGGAGAGGGAAGGGGAGATGGCATTACCGATCTCGCCTTCCCTCTCTTTGTGCCTTTATCCTTGAACATGTTCTACCTCATCCAACAGATCTTGAATGGACTGCAATTGGGTTTCGTCTACGCCCTGATCGCCCTGGGGTACACCATGGTTTATGGGATCGTGCGGTTGATAAACTTCGCCCACGGCGATGTCTTCATGGTGGGCGTGTATTTGGCCTATTATGCCATAACTGCTTTCCATCTCTCCCTCCCGGTGGCGATGGTTCTGTCAATGGCAGGTTGTACCCTGCTGGGGGTAACCATAGAGAGGATCGCTTACCGGCCGCTGCGGAAGTCGCCTCGCATAACCGCCCTGATCACAGCCATCGGCGTTTCCCTCTTCCTGGAGTACTTCTGCAGCCTCAAGTTCGTTTTTGGCCCCAACTATCTCTCCTTCCCCCGCCCCTTCGAGGTGGTTACCTGGGAATGGGGGATGATCGTCTTATCCAATATCCAGGTCATCATCTTCGTGGTGGCTATTCTTCTCCTCTTCCTGCTTCAGTACATCGTCCACTATACCAAAATGGGAAAGGCAATGCGGGCGGTCTCCTTCGATCCGGACACGGCAAGGCTCATGGGAATCGATGTGGACTACACCATCTCCTTCACCTTCGGTTTGGGATCGGCATTGGCGGCGGCAGGAGGCGTGCTCTACGGCATCGCTTATCCCCAGATCAATCCCTTCATGGGGATCATGCCCGGATTGAAGGCCTTCGTAGCGGCGGTGCTGGGAGGGATAGGAATCATTCCTGGAGCCATGATCGGAGCCCTGATTATGGGAGTGGCGGAGGTGATGACTTCCGCCTTCATCTCTTCCACGCTTCGGGATGGGGTGGCCTTCGGGATCCTCATTCTGGTGCTCATGGTCAAGCCAACCGGCATCCTGGGGCGCCGGAGCGGAGAGAAGGTCTAATCCAATGACCGCCAAGTCATGGGTGCTGAGCCTGTCGATCATTCTCCTCCTTTATGGGGTGATAGAGACCCTCCTTTGGATTCAGGCCATCAATCCTTACTGGGAGCAGGTAATCCAGTACGCCCTCATCGTTACCATAACCTCCTTGGGCCTCAACATCATATACGGCTACACCGGTCAGTTCTCGCTCGGTCATGCCGCTTTTTACGGGATCGGAGCCTATTTTTCGGCCCTGATGGTCAAGGGCCTAGCGCTGGAAGGTGCGGCTTCTTTCTTTTTGGCCCTGCTCTCGGGGGCGATGGCAGCGGCTCTAGTGGCATTGCTGGTGGGCCTTCCCATCCTTCGGCTCCGTTCCGATTACCTGGGCATAGCCACCTTGGGTTTCGGGATCATGGTCAAGGTGGCCCTGGACAATTTGGACCGTTTGATTCCCATGATGGGCGGTTCACGGGGTATGAGCGGGATTCCCAAGCTGACCAACTTCACCATCACTTATTTCCTGGCGGTGGCGGCCATAATCTTTCTCCGCAATTTCGTTTATTCCAGCCAAGGAAGGGCATGTATTTCTATCCGAGAAGATGAGATCGCCGCCGAGACCATGGGCATCAACACCACCAAGTACAAGACCCTTGCCTTCGTCATGGGCTGCTTCTACGCTGGGCTGGCGGGAGGACTGTACGCTCACCTCTATGTATTCTTGCACCCCTCGAACTTCGACTTTCTGAAATCCTTCGACCCCCTGCTGATCGTAGTGCTGGGAGGGTTGGGAAGCATGAGCGGGACCATCGTCGCCGCTATTGGCTGGACCTTCCTTCTCGAAGGACTCCGGGTTATCCTCCCTCCCCAGATCCTGGATTGGCGGATGGTAATCTATCCCCTCCTCCTGATCGCGGTCATGCTGCTGCGACCTCAGGGGCTTTTGGGGGGGTCCGAGTTCGCGTTTCTGAAAGCTAATTCGGTGGATGGACCTCGGGACAGGCATGAAGGTTCTCGAGATTAAAGGGCTTACCAAGTACTTCGATGGCCTCAAGGCCGTATCCAACTTCGACTATAACCTCTCTGAAGGCGAACTGGCGGGACTTATCGGGCCGAATGGGGCAGGAAAAACCACGGTTTTCAATCTGATCACCGGCCTCTTGGAACCCACCGCAGGCGAGATTCGCTTTCAGGGAAGGGATATCCGGAGGCTGAAGGCCCACCAGATCACGCGCGCGGGGATCGCCCGTACTTTTCAGAACATTCGCCTCTTCAGCAACCTTTCGGTCTTGGACAATGTTCGGATCGCCTTTCATGGTCACATTCCCTACAATATGGCTCAAGCCATCCTGCGAACCCCAACTTTTCGCGCCCGGGAAAGAGAGCTCGCCGAGAAGGCGCGCGAACTGCTGCGCATATTCAACCTCCAGCACCGTCAACACGAGATAGCCAAGGTCCTTCCTTACGGTGACCAGCGGAGGCTGGAAATAGCGAGGGCGCTGGCTGCTCAACCCAAGCTTCTGCTTTTAGACGAGCCTGCCGCGGGGATGAACCCGGTGGAAGTCAGGCAACTGATGGATCTTATCTCGTGGATAAGGGACCGTTTTCGCCTTACCATATTCCTCATCGAGCACCAGATGCCGGTGGTGATGGGGTGTTGCGAGCGGGTGACCGTCATGGACTTCGGGGAGATCATTGCGGAAGGTACCCCCCACCAGATCCAGAACCATCCCCGGGTAATCGAGGCCTATCTGGGGAAGGAGATCTCTTAGATGCTGTTGGAGGTGAGGGACCTGCATGTTCGCTACGGTGGAATACACGCCCTCAAGGGAGTGTCATTCCACGTGGAGGAGGGAGAGATCGTGACCCTGATAGGGGCCAATGGGGCGGGAAAGAGCACGATCCTGAGGAGCATTTCCGGGCTGGTGGAGGTGGAGTCGGGAGAGATCATCTTCCAGGGAAAGAGGATCCGCGGCTTGCCTCCCCACCATATGGTGAGCCTGGGGATATCCCATGTCCCGGAGGGAAGGAAGCTATTCGCCAATCTTACCGTGAACGAGAACATCGAGATGGGTGCCTTCACGGTGCGGGATCGCCGCCAGGTGGCTCAAGCCGCGGAGAAGGTGTTTCAACGCTTTCCCCGGCTCCGCGAAAGGGCCAATCAGTTGGCCGGTACCCTTTCGGGGGGAGAACAGCAGATGCTGGCCATTGCCCGAGGCCTCATGTCGCGACCCAAGCTACTGCTTCTGGACGAGCCCTCCATGGGCCTGTCTCCCATCTTGGTGAGGGAGGTTTTCGACCTGATAAGGGATATCAACCGCTCGGGAACCAGCATCTTGCTGGTGGAACAGAACGCATTCATGGCCCTCGCCATTGCTCGCAGGGCCTATGTGCTGGAGACGGGGCGGATAGTTTTGGAGGGTGCGGCGGAGGATCTAAAAAAGGATGCCCAAGTGAGATCCGCCTACTTGGGACAGGCCGTCGGACCTTCAGGCTAGAACCCTACTGGCTAGATCGAGGCCCCGATCATCCACAGGGTTCTATCCACCACCCGGCCCTCTTAATAAGATCAGGATAAGTCTCGCCATGGAGCTTGGCGGCAACAGGAAGGTCAGAGCGGCTGCCATTTCCATCGTTTCCAACCTCTTTCTGGTAGCCCTCAAGGTGGGGGCGGGAGTCCTCACCTCGTCCGTTAGCATCCTCTCCGAGGCGGCTCACTCCGGCATCGACTTGGTCGCCTCGGGCATCGCCTACCTTTCGGTCAGGAAGGCTGACCTCCCAGCGGATAGGGTACATGCCTTCGGCCACGGAAAGGTCGAGAACATATCGGCGGCACTGGAGGCCCTGCTCATCTTCGTCGCGGCCTTCCTGATTGCCTACGAGGCCATCGACAGGTTGATGCATGGTTCACCCCTTCGATTTCTGGATAAGGGGATCGCGGTGATGGCCTTTTCCTGCACCGTGAATCTGGTCGTGTCCTTCTACCTTTTCAGAGTTGGGCAGAGAACCGATTCCATGGCCTTGCGGGCGGACGCTCACCACCTCCTTACCGATCTCTACGCCTCCCTAGCCGTCCTGATCAGCCTCCTGCTCATTCGCTCCACTGGCCAAGTCATCCTGGATCCCCTGGTTGCCCTGGGGGTGGCCCTCCTCATCTCGATCACCGCCTACAGGCTAACCCGCGATTCGGTGAGGGAACTCTTGGACAGCAAGCTTCCCGATGAGGAGGAGGAGATCGTAGCAGACATAATCGGCCAACATTCTTCCCAAGCCCTGGGGTTTCACAATCTCCGCACCCGCAAGGCCGGCTCCCAAAGACACATAGACCTCCACTTGGTGGTGCAAAAGGATATCCAGGTCGAGGAGGCCCATCGGTTATGTGACCGCTTGGAGGAAGAGATCCAGGCTGCCCTCCCTCGATCCACCATCAGCATTCATGTGGAACCCGATAGCCTTTTAGAGGAAAAGGGTTCCCCAACCAAAAGTCGGGAGGGCGAGACAGATGGCTTCGCTTCGGAAGACGCGAATTCTTCCGATAGACCCTTGCAGTCCTGAGGAGCAGACCATAGGGGAGGCGACGCAACTCCTCGACAGGGGAGGCCTGGTTGCCTTTCCCACCGATACCCTGTACGGATTGGGGGCCGACGCGACTTCCCCTTCCGCGGTCGAGGCAGTTTTCCGTGCCAAGGAACGACCTCCAAACAAGCCCCTCATCGTCCTCGCCCGGGATCTCGCAATGGTTAATAATCTGGTTGAAGGGATCGACGAAAAGGCTCGTCTGCTGATGAACCGCTTCTGGCCTGGTCCCTTGACCCTGGTTCTCCCCGCCTCGCCCCGCCTTCCTTCCTCATTGACCGGCAATACTGGACGGATTGGGGTGAGAATCCCCCGGAGCCCTATCGCCCTGGCCCTGTTGCGGGCCGTTTCCTTCCCGCTTACGGCTCCCAGCGCGAACCGGTCTGGAGGCAGAGATCCCCTCAGCGCCCAGATGGTATGGGAAGAACTGGGGGGTCGCATCGACCTGGTATTGGACGGGGGACCGGTGGGGGGGATTCCCTCCACCATCCTCGATTTGACCTCCCATCCGCCTCGCCTTATCAGGGAGGGCGCGATTTCTCTCCAGGCTTTGATTCCTCTGATTCCGGAGCTGTTGTCGCCCTAAATTCAGCATTGTCAAGGCCGGGAAGGATATGGTATGCTGTTAGGGAGGCGAGAGGGAGATGGAAGGGAAGAGGCCAATTCAGCTGGAGGACATCGAGGCGGCAATCAGAGGGTACAATCCCGAGGCCGATCTGGAAGTGGTGCGGAGGGGGTACAACTTCGCGGCGGAGGTCCACCAAGGTCAGGCGAGGGAATCGGGGGAACCTTTCCTTTGCCACCCCTTGGAGGTAGCGCACATCCTGACCTGCCTTCGCGCAGATGGTGCTACCGTAGCCGCCGGCCTGCTCCACGATGTGGTCGAGGATACTCTTACCTCCATCGAGCAAGTGCGGGAGGTGTTCGGTGAGGAGATTGCCCTCCTGGTAGATGGGGTCACCAAGATCAGCAAACTATCGTTCCGGACCCGGGCCGACCGACAGGCAGAGAGCCTGCGCAAGATGGTCCTGGCCATGTCCAAGGATATTCGCATCCTCTTGGTGAAACTCGCCGATCGTTTGCACAATATGAGGACTCTCGATCCTCTGGAGCCCGACAAGAGAAGGATGATCGCCCAGGAGACGCTGGATATCTATGCTCCCTTGGCCCACCGGCTGGGGATTGCCTGGATAAAGTGGGAATTGGAGGATCTCGCCCTACGCTATTTGGAGCCAGAGGTCTATCATGACTTGGTGTCCAAGGTTGCCAAGAAGAGGGTGGAAAGGGAAGGAGATATCACCCAGGTGATCTCCATCCTCCAGGGCAAACTGAGGGAAGCGGAGGTCAAGGCCCGGATTACCGGCAGACCCAAACATTTCTACAGCATCTTCCGCAAGATGAGGGATCAAGGCCGCACCTTTGACGAGATCTACGATCTCACGGCGATCAGGATCATTACCCGCTCGGTCCGTGAATGCTATGCCGCCCTGGGGATCGTGCACAGCCTCTGGAAACCCATACCCGGCCGCTTCAAGGATTTCATTGCTATGCCCAAATCGAATATGTACCAATCACTCCACACCACGGTGATAGGGCCCAAGGGAGAGCCGGTGGAGATACAGATTCGGACGGAGGAGATGCACCGTACTGCGGAAGAAGGCATTGCTGCCCACTGGAGATACAAGGAGGGGAAAGCGCACATCGAACCTTCCGACAAGAGCTTTGTCTGGCTGCGCCAACTGCTCGAATGGCAGCAGGACCTGAAGGATCCCAAGGAGTTCATGGATACGGTGAAAGTGGATCTGTTTCCGGAGGAGGTGTATGTCTTCACCCCCAAGGGAGATGTGCGGGAGCTGCCGCGAGGGGCGACGCCCATCGATTTCGCCTTCACCATTCACACCGATGTAGGGCTGCGATGCGTAGGGGCCAAGGTCAACGGGAAGATCGTTCCCCTCCGTTACGAGCTCAAGAATGGCGATATCGTGGAGATAATCACCTCTCCCAATCACCGACCGAGCAAGGACTGGCTAAAGATCGTCAAGACCTCGAGGGCTAGAAACAAGATAAGGCAATGGATAAAGAACGAACAGCGCGATCGCTCCATTAGTTTAGGGCGAGATATATGCGAAAAAGAGCTTCGGAAGATCGGAAAGGCCCCTGCCCGCTTCCTGAAATCCGAGAACCTCCAGGAGGTGGCAGAGAGGTTTGGTTTCCAGAGCGAGGATGATCTCTATGCGGCTGTGGGTTATGGTAAGGTTTCGGCCCGGCAGCTAATCTCCAAGCTCGTCCCGGCGGAGGACCTTCAAGCCTTGAGGGAGCTGGAAGAAGGGAGAGAAAAGAAGGCGGAAAGGGAATCCAAGCCCAGGGCGGAGGAGGGGGTCAAGATTGCGGGAGTGGAGGACGTGCTGGTTAAGTTCGCCAAATGCTGCAACCCCCTCCCCGGAGACGAAATCGTGGGATTCATTACAAGGGGAAGAGGAATCTCCATTCACACCGCCGATTGTCCCAATGCCCAGCAACTCCTATGCGACTCGGACCGTAAGATCAAGGTGGAATGGGACTCGGAACGGCGGGGTTTCCATCAGGTCAAGATCAAAGTCCTCATCGGCCAGGATCGTCCTGGCGTACTGGCGGAAATCAGCTCTGCCATATCCTCCACTAACATCAACATCGCGGAGGCGGAGATAAAGGTAACCGAAGACCGAATGGGGAAGAATACCTTCTTGTTGGAAGTATCGGATTTGAAGCAGCTTCAAGCTGCAATTTCGGCCATCAAGAAGATCGAAGGGGTGATCGGGGTGGAGAGGGTGAGGGCAGCGTGATCATCCTCACCTCGTCGGTGCTTTGCTCACCCGGCCCGACCGCAGGCAGCGGGTGCAGACCTTCAGGTAGCGAGAGGCGCCCCCGACGCTTACCCGCATGCGGTGGACATTGGGATATTGCTTGTGCCGGGAAAGGTTATGGGCATGACTGACAAGGTGACCGAATTGCGGTCCCTTTCCGCAAATATCGCAGCGACTGGCCTTCATTAGCTTTAACCTCCTGCGAGCCCTTCAAAATTTTCATCATGATAGCCGATCTCCGCTGATTGTGCAAGCCTTACTTCGGAATTCGTCCCATGAGGGTCATCGCGGGGTCCTTGAGGGGGCGTTACCTGAGGACCGACAGAGATCGGAAAATCAGGGCCACCTCGGGCTATCTCAAGGAGGTTATCTTCGATGTGCTGCGGGAAAGGGTGGTGGGGGTAACGCTGTTGGAGCTCTTCGCGGGATCAGGAAATGTGGGAATCGAAGCCCTCTCGCGGGGGGCCGAGCGAGTGGTTTTCGTCGACAACTCGCCCCGCAGCATGAGGCTGGTCCGCTCGAACCTGAAGGCGGTAGGCAAGGAAGGACAAGCGGTTTTGATGCAACTGGACGCAGAACGCGCTATTCAGAAGCTGGCCAGCCAAGGTTGGAAGTTCGGGCTAATCTTCCTCGACCCCCCTTATCAGAGTCGGCTCCTGGGTCCAATTCTGAAGAGGTTGTCCGGCTCGGGGTTGCTGGAACGGGGAGGGTGGATCATCGCCGAGCACTTCCACAAGGAAGATCTGCCTGCGGACCTACCCCATCTGGCGCGATTCCGGCAGATCCGGCACGGGCAGTCCATCCTGTCTTTTTATGAGGGCAACACCGATAAAGTCAAGGCAGAAAGGAATACATAGGAAAATGGAAACCAAAGCGATCTATCCGGGAACCTTCGATCCCATAACCTACGGTCACTTGGACCTGATTGAAAGGGCCCTTCGCATCTTCGATCAGGTCGTGGTTGCGGTGGCCAGGAACTTGAAGAAGACACCCCTGTTCAACGCCTCCGAAAGGCTGGAGATGGTTCGGTCTGTTACCAGCCACCTACCAAATGTCACGGTCGATTCCTTTGACACGCTGCTGGTGGAGTATGTGCGGAACCAAAAGGCTAGGGTGATCCTCCGCGGTCTGCGCGCCATCTCCGATTTCGAGTACGAATTTCAGATGGCGCTCATGAACCGAACCCTGGACGACGAAATCGAAACCGTATTCATGATGCCCAACCTGGCCTATTCCTATCTGAGTTCGCGCTTGGTGAAGGATATCGCCATGCACGGGGGCTCTGTCAGTGCCTTTGTCCCTCGGGTGGTGGACCAAAGATTGAAAGAGAAGCTCGCCGAACTCCAAGCGAATTAGCAGCAGGGAGGGAGGCGATCCCGAAAAGCGTGTCAAATTTTGCAGCTAATCCCTGCAGGGCTTGAGAAACTAAAAAGGGGAGGAACCGAACATGTCCCTTTCGACCAGGGCCAAGAACATAAGCCCTTCACCCACCCTGGCCATCACGGCCAGAGCCAAGCAGCTGAAAGCCCAAGGTGTCGATGTGGTGAGCTTCGGGGCGGGGGAACCTGATTTCGACACTCCGGAAAACATCAAGGAAGCGGCTATAAAAGCGATCAAAGACGGATTCACCAAGTACACCCCGGCCGGTGGCATCGAAGAACTCAAGGACGCGGTGGTGGAGAAATTGAGGCGAGACAACCAGCTGCAATACAAGAGGCAGGAGGTGGTGATCTCCTGTGGAGCCAAGCACTGTTTGTTCAATTTGGCCCAGGTGCTTTTCGAGAGAGGGGATGAGGTTATCATCCCTGCTCCATACTGGGTGACTTATCCGGAGCAGGTAAAGCTGGCAGAGGCGACCCCGGTCTTCTTGCCCACCAGCGAATCCGATGAATTCCAACTCTCCAGATCTCTCCTGGAGAAGGCCGTCACTCCTCGGACCAAGGCCATCATCCTGAACAGCCCCTCCAATCCTACAGGAGCCATCTACCGGCGCCGTACCCTGGAAGAGATCGCCCAGCTGGCAGTGGAGAAGAAGATTTTCGTGATCTCCGATGAGTGCTACGAAGCCCTTACCTACGATGGAGAAGAGCATGTCAGCATCGCCTCCCTGGGGAAGGAGATCAAGGAACTTACCATCGTAGTGAACGCTTGCTCCAAGCCCTATTCGATGACCGGTTGGAGGATCGGGTACGCGGCCGGGCCCCGGGAGATCATCAAGGCCATAGACGATTTGCAAAGTCAATCCACTTCCAATCCCACCTCCATATCCCAAAAGGCCGCGGTGGAGGCGCTGCTGGGCCCACAGGAGGCAGTTAAATCGATGCGGGCCGCCTTCGACCAGCGGCGAATATACATGCTGGAGAGGCTTCGTGCCCTTCCGGGCGTCTCCTGTGTTACCCCCAAAGGTGCCTTCTACGCCTTTCCCAATTTCTCCTGCTATTACGGAAGGAAATGGGAAAAGGGCACGATCGAGGGATCTTCCGATTTGGCTTCCTACCTATTGGAGGACGCCCTGGTCGCCGTCGTACCCGGCCTAGATTTCGGCAGCGACGCCCATATCCGGCTTTCCTATGCTACTTCCATGGCCAACATAGAGAAGGGGCTGGAGCGGATCGCTGCTTCCTTGAGCAAGTTGTCCTGAAGATCTCCCACCCTTGCTGCTCGATAACACTGAAAGAGAACGGGACGCGGCAGTATCTTCCTGGTTCCGGGCAGGCTTTCTGCTATGATCCTGGAGGTGAAGGACCTTCACGTTTGCTTTCGCACATTGCGCGGCCCCTTGAAGGCAGTCGAGGGGGTGAGTCTTTCCCTGGGAGAGGCGGAGATCCTCGGAATCGTAGGAGAGTCAGGGTGTGGAAAGACGGTAACCGCCCTCTCGATCCTCCGGTTGTTGCCAGAACGGGCAGGGGTGGAGGTGAAAGGCGAGATATGGTTCGAGGGGAGGGACCTGCTGAAGCTGGAGGAAGCGGAGATGCTCCAGGTGAGGGGAAAGAAGATCTCTATGATCTTTCAGGAGCCGGTGAGTTCCCTGAATCCGGTACTCACAGTGGGAAGGCAGGTTTCGGAGGTGCTGTGGGTCCATTACGGACTTCCCCTCCGAGAGGCACACTCCCGGGCCAGGGAGGTCTTGAAGAAGGTGCGCCTACCCGATGTGGAAAGGGTGATGGGAGAATACCCACACCGGTTGAGCGGTGGTATGTGCCAAAGAGTGATGATTGCCATGGCTCTGGCCTGTAATCCCCGAATCCTGATTGCCGACGAGCCGACTACCGCACTTGATGTGACCATCCAGGCCCAGATCCTGGATCTGCTGGAGGGCTTAAAGGACGAGTTCAAGATGGCGGTCATCCTGATCACCCACGATCTGGGCATCGTGGCGAGAATTGCACAGCGGGTGATCGTCCTTTACGCTGGCCGGATCGTGGAGGAGGCACCCGTGGAAGGCTTGTTCGAGATGCCTCTGCATCCCTATACCCAAGGACTGCTCCGTTCCGTTCCCCCACTGCGCCGGGCAATGGACGATCCAGTCCCGCTCCAGGCGATACCCGGGATGGTTCCGAGCCCGATATCGCTTCCAGAAGGCTGTAAGTTCCATCCGCGATGCGAACGCGCGCAGCCTGTATGCAGGGAAAGCGAGCCTGCCCTATCTCGGGTCGATTCTTTTCGCTTCGTGCGCTGTTTCTTCCCGGGATGAGGCGACCATGACCCCCCTCCTCGAAATTCAGGATCTGAAAAAATATTTCCCCTTCAAAAGGGGTTATTTTTCGTCCCGGGAAGCTACCGTTCATGCTGTGGATGGAGTGACGCTCCAGATCGGCGAGGGAGAAACGCTGGGCCTGGCCGGGGAATCTGGATGCGGGAAGTCGACCCTGGGAAGGTTGGTTCTGGGACTAGTGGAGCCCACAGCGGGAAAGGTCTTATTTCAAGGAAAGGATGTGTTCGGGCTCAGTCGCGACCAAAGACGGGCCTTAAGGTCGAAGATGCAGATCATCTTCCAGGATCCATATTCATCTCTAAATCCGCGCATGAAGGTGGGGGATATAGTGGGAGAGGGCTTGCTGATTCACGAGAGGTTGGATCGGAGGCGCAGGCGAGAAATGGTGGCCCTTCTTTTGGAGAGAGTCGGCATCCCTGCTTCCATGATAGATCGCTATCCTCACGAGTTCAGCGGGGGACAAAGACAGCGAATCGGGATTGCCCGCGCCCTCATCTGTAACCCTAGGTTTATAGTAGCGGATGAACCTATCTCCGCCCTCGATGTTTCCATTCAGGCCCAAGTTATCAATCTATTGCTGGAGCTCCGCAAGGAGTACCGTTTGGCCTGTCTGTTCATCGCTCACGACCTACGAGTGGTGGGCTACATCAGCGACCGAGTGGCGATCATGTATCTGGGGAGGATAATGGAGGTGGCGCCCAGCCCCGAGATCATGAACAACCCCCTTCATCCTTATACTCAGGCCCTGCTGACAGCCTTACCGGTGCCATCCGTCAGGGATCGGAAGAAGAGGGCCTCGGTGGTAGGGGATGTTCCCAGCCCAGTGGATCTCCCGCCGGGTTGCAGGTTCTGGGGCCGCTGTCCGTACAAACTCCCCCCCTGCCATGGGGAGAACCCGGAGCTGCGAGAGGTACTTCCCAATCACTTCGTGGCCTGCCACTTACATCACCATTGAGGGAGGCAGAAATCCATGAACGGCCAGGATTCAGATTCCTTTTTTGGAAAAAAGCCTCTACTGACTCCTCCACCGACAGCTCTGGGGAGAGCCCACCGCATCACAGCCTATGATTTCTACCAGGAGATCGCGGACCTACCTGCGGGTAAGGATATCGCAAAATGCATCCAATGCGGGACCTGTAGCGGAAGCTGCCCAGTTCTCCGATACGATTCCAGGGCTAACCCCAGGAGGATCATTGCCATGGCGCTCCTGGGTTTGAAGGAAGAAGTCCTGCAATCGGAGGCTATTTGGTTGTGCGCCAAGTGCCAGGAGTGCGTAGTGAAATGCATCAAGGATGTCCGGCCGGGGGAGATCCTGGGGGCCATCCGTACCTTGGCGATGCGCGAGGGCGCGGAGGCAGGATGGGGAATGAGACATACCCGTGCCTTTGCCCGCGACATCCTCCGCTTTGGAAAGCTGAACGAAGCCACCCTTCCTCTGGTGACCGCCCGCCAGAGGGTGCTGAGGATGATTCCCCTGGCCATCAAGATGACGCTGTGCGGTAAGCTACCTCCGCCCTTTCCCAAACGAATCGAGGGCCTTGGTCAGATCAAGGCCCTGTTTCGCCGCTTTGCGGGGGAGACGAAATGATGGAATACGCCTATTTTCCAGGTTGTGCTGCCGAGGCAACTACCAAAGAGGCCGACCGCTCCACCCGAGTGGTGGCGAGCCATTTGGGCATCTCCCTTCGTTGTCTGCCTGAATTCAGTTGCTGTGGAGCGGGCTGTCTTTCCGAGGAGTTCCCTCAGTTCAACCTGGCACTTAATGCCCGGAACCTCGCCCTGGCCGAGGAGCAGGGAAGGGATATCCTAACCCTCTGCAATACCTGTCTGCTCCAGCTTCGAAAGTCGCAGCAAGAATTGGAGAATCAAATCTTGCGGCAAGAGATCAACGAGGAACTGAAAAAGTGGGGATTGGAGTACAAAGGGAAAGTCCGAGTCCTTCACCTCCTTCACTTGCTGGAGGAGATAGGTGCAAAGACGATCGAATCCATGGTCAAGAATCCCCTGGGCGGGATCAGGATTGCCCCTTTTTACGGTTGCCACATCCTCCGTCCTCGCTACCTATGGGGGGAGGTGGGCGTAGCCGAAACCCAAGCTTTGGAAAAACTAATACACGCCACCGGCGCCACGGCTATTGATTTTCCCCAACGGCTGAGCTGCTGTGGCTTTCACCTGCTTCTGGTGGATGAAAAGGCCTCGCTCCGGATGACGGCCGAGTGTCTCCAAGGAGCCAGAGAAAGTGGAGCCGATCTCTTAGTAACCCCCTGCACCTTGTGCCACATCAGCCTGGATATGTATCAAGCAAAAGCGGGGAGGCTGGTCGGGAGTTCCTATAATCTTCCCATTCTCCATTTGTCCCAGCTCCTAGGCCTGGCCCTGGGAGTGGATCCGCGCAGACTTTACCTCCAGAACCACTTGGTGAAGGTGACCCTTCGGCCAGGCTGCCCCCCCGGTGGGTCACGCCTGAACTGGACAGGACAAGATTCGGTCAGGGCCGACGGGAAACCCGTCAACACCATGAAGACAGGAAGGCAGCAGGATGAGACCAAGCGATAAGGTAACCAGAGAAATCCTTAGCGAGGGTGATGGTCGGCGGATAGGTGTATTTCTCTGCCGGTGCGGGGACAACATATCGCGCACTGTGGATCTGGATCAGGTACGGGACTTCGCCTCTCGCCTCCCTGGGGTCGTATTTTCCGCCTACCAGCAATTCACCTGTTCCTCGGAGGGACAGCAGGTAATACAGAGGGCGATCCGGGAATTGGGTCTGGAAGCGGTCGTGATTGGCTGCTGCACCCCCAAGCAGTACGAGGACATGTACCGCGAGTGTGTGGCCGAAGCGGGCCTCAACCCCTACCTCCTGGAAATTGTCAACCTGCGGGAACAGTGTTCCTATCCCCATCATGATCAGCCCCAGGAGGCTACCCAAAAGGCCAAGCTGCTGGTCAAGGCCGCCGTGGAGAAGGTGAAACTCCACGAACCCCTGGAAATCAAGAGGGTGCGCGTCTCGAAGGAGGTGGCAGTCATCGGGGGGGGGATCGCTGGCATTCACTGCTCCTTGAGCCTGGCCAGGATGGGGTATCAGGTTCACCTGATAGAGAAAGAGACCACCATCGGCGGCAAGATGGCCAAACTCGTCAAGACATTTCCCACCGATGACTGCGCCATGTGTACCCTCTCTCCCAAAATGGACGAGGTCAGCAAGAACAAGAACATTTCCCTCTACACCTATTCGGAGGTGGCAGGGGTGGAAAAAACGAGAGAGGGACTGAGGTTGCTGGTCAAGAAGAAGCCAAGGTATGTAAAGGAAGACCGTTGCACTGGTTGCAACAAGTGTTCCGAGGTTTGCCCGGTTCGCATTCCGAACCGATACAATCATGGCTTGCCCTCGACCAAGCCCGCCATCTATAAGGAATTTCCGGCCGCGGTTCCCAACAAGTACACCATAGAAAGGCTCGGTATCCCCCCTTGTCGCCAGGCGTGTCCCCTGCAGCAAGCAGCGCAGGGATATATCGCTTTGATTGCTCAGGGGAAGTTCGCGGAGGCCTTGGCGGTAATCCGACGAGACAACGCGCTTCCTACCGTGTGTGGGCGGGTCTGCAATCACCTGTGCGAGGAAAAGTGTTCCCGCGGCCAAGTGGACGAAAGTATCTCTATCGCTGCCCTGAAGCGCTTCGTCACCGAATTTGGGTACCGAAACCGAGATCGAATCCTGTTTTCGCTGGCGAAAAGTGCGGGAGCCGGACTGAAGATGACCAACCTCATGGCAACGCCGCCGAACAGGGGGGAGTCTGGTCTCGAGTCGCTCTTGAAACAGGAGCCGGATGCAGGTACAGGGGAGGAGAAAGGAGGGGAACTAAAGCCTGCAGAGCGGGAACTAACCTGGCCCCGAGAACCCGGGAAGATTGCCATTGTGGGAGGAGGACCGGCCGGTCTTGCCTGCGCTTACGAGATCGTTCTCAACGGACATCAGGCCACCGTATTCGAAGCCCAGGAAGAGCCGGGGGGGATGCTACGGTGGGGAATCCCGTCCTTTCGCCTTCCCTTGGAGTATCTTCGCTACGACATTTCCTTTCTGGAGTCCCTGGGGGTGGTAATTCGAAGCGGATGCCGAATCGGTAAGGATATTGCCTTCGTGGATCTGCTCAATTCGTTCGATGCGGTCTTTCTAGCTACTGGCCTGAGTCGAAAGGTAGAGCTGCAGATCCCCGGAGTGGACCTGGAGGGAGTCTATTATGGTTCCGATCTTCTGCTGCGGTCCCGCTCGGGCGATAAGCCACCTCTGCTGCAAAACAAACGGGTTGTGGTAGTGGGAGGAGGAAACGCAGCCATAGATGCTGCCCGGACCCTCATCCGTTTGGGATGCCGAGTAGAGATGATCTGCCTGGAAAGGCGAGAGGAGATGCCGGCCATCAAGGAAGAAATCAGCGAAGCCGAGGCCGAGGGGGTTATCATCCGCAATTCGATCTCCCCCCAGCGAATGCGGGGGGATTCCAGCGGGAAGGTAATTGGAGTGGAGTGCGTGGAAGTGGAGAGGATCGATCAGCTCCCCGACGGTCGGCTCTCGCCGGTAGTCCGTCCCGGGACGGAATTCAAGCTCGAGGCGGACTGCGTCGTAATCGCCATTGGCAACCGCTCGGACACTTCTTTCCTACCACCCGGACTGGAGCTGACCGAGAGGGGACTCATTAAGGTGGATGATTCGTCCTTCCGTACCAGCCTGCCAAAGGTCTATGCCGGAGGCGACCTCGTCAGCGGACCTTCCTCGGTGGTGCAGGCCATGGCCTCGGGTAAGATGGCGGCCAGACGAATCATCTGCGACCTGGAAGGGGTAAACCCAGAGGATAGGTTTCCGGGTCTTGGGGGTCTCCCGATTGTCCCGGAGGAGGCTATCCGGCGCAATCGTGGCTACTTTGAGCCCCGCCCGCGGCCGCGAATGCCCAAGCTTCCTCTGGAGAAAAGGCGATCCTTTGAGGAGGTCGAGCTGGGACTTTCGGAGGAAGATGCGATAACCGAGGCTAAGCGCTGCCTGAACTGTGGAGGGTGCAGCGATTGTCGGGAGTGTGAAGGGGCGTGTGAAGCGGGGGCCATCGACTATTATCAGAAAGAGGAGTTAATACCCGTTACGGTGGGAGCCGTTATCCTTGCTACCGGCTATGAGGAATTCGACCCGACTCCCCTGCACTATGGATACGGCAAGTACAAAAATGTTGTCACCCAGTTACAGATGGCGAGGATGATGGATCCTCTCGGTCCCACGGAAGGGAAGATCCTGAGGCCCAGCGACGGCAAGGAGGCAAAGAGGATCTTGATGGTTCAATGTGTGGGATCCAGGTCCGGGGATCAGAACAAGAACGGGGCTCATCCCTATTGTTCGCGAGTTTGCTGCATGACGGCCTTGAAGCACGCGAGTCTGATCAAGAAATACTTCTATGATGATGCCCAGGTCTACATCTGCTACATCGATATTCGGGCCTTCGCTAAGGGGTGCGAGGAATATTACGAGCAGGTCAAGAAAATGGGGGTTAAATTCATTCGCGGGCTACCCGGGGAGATAGAGGAGGACAGGCCAAGCGGGGACCTCATCGTGCGGGTCGAGGATGGATCCACCTCTCTCTTGCTGGAGATCCCGGTAGACCTAGTGGTCCTTTCCTGTGCCAGCGAACCGGCCCCGGTAGAGGATCTACTCAAAATGTTAGGAGTGGCGCGAGACGAATCTGGTTTTGTCAAGGAATTCCATCCTAAAATTCGGCCGGCGGACACCAGCCTTAGAAATATCTTCGTCTGTGGCGCGGCCCAAGGACCAAAGGACATATCCGATTCCATAGCCCAGGCCGGACTGGCCGCTACCGCGGTGGCTTCCTATCTGGGGGATGGGTACATCCTCCTGAATCCATTGATAGCCCAAGTTGATCGGATACTTTGCCGGGCTTGCGGCCGCTGCGAAGAGGCGTGCGATTTCAAGGCGATAAGGGTGAACAGGGTAAATATGTATGCCGAGGTGGAGGAATACCTGTGCGAGGGGTGTGGCAAATGCGGGGTCATATGTCCCACGGGAGCCGCTGCGGTGAGGTCATTCAAGGCTCATCAGCTAGCTGCTGCTATCCAGGGCCTTGGGGAGGAAGCTCTGGAAGGTCCAGTAAAAGATTTACTGGTGGAGCTGCCTGGCCGGAGTTGAAAAGCGAGAAAGAGGATATCGATGCAAGCTAATACCGAAAGTAGGGAAAACTCAGGGGGTCTGCAGCTCGCGAATTCCGACAGATTCGAGCCTGCCATCCTGGGCTTTGCCTGTAACTGGTGTGGTTATGCCGCTGCGGATCAGGCAGGATTGACCAAGATCCAGTACCCTGCCAACATCAGGATCCTTCGGGTTATGTGCCTGGGAATGGTTGATCCTTCTCTCCTCTTGCGCGCCTTTGCCAATGGGTTCGACGGGGTGATCTTGTTCGGTTGTCACATCGGGGAATGCCATTATGTGAGCGGAAATCGGAATGCTCAGACGGTGGTGGAGTCTTGTGGCAACCTCTTGCACCTGCTGGGCTTGGGAAGAGGTCGCCTGCGGATGGAGGAGACCAGTGCCGGCGAGGCCCCTAAGTTCGCTTATCTGGTAAGGCAATTCGTGGAGGAGATAAGGTCAATGGGTCCGAGTCCACTGAGGAGACGACCTGGCCCCTCGCTCCAGACGCCCCGCAGCCTAAACCTTGGTTCGAAGGGTACCTCCCTCCAGGATCGAACGATGAGTCCCTCCCATCTCGAGTGCATTCAGTGCAACAAGTGTACCCTATCTTGTCCCGTGCATTGGGTGGATCCCCAATTCTCTCCCCGAGGGATGATCCTCCAACTCCAGAAGGGCGGAGACCGATCCCTAATCGGTGATTCCAGGATCTTCCGCTGCCTAGCCTGCGAATCCTGTCGGGAGGTTTGCCCCTCGCACGCCAAGCTGGTGGATTACATGCGCCAACTTCGCCATAAAGCCAAGGCTGTGGGCCTCGATCATGAATGCAAGCACGGTAGGTTGCTCTCGATTCTGCAAGCGATGATGGCAAGCCAAGGATCACCCCTTCACCGACTGGACTGGACTGAAGGCTTGCAGATCGATCCGGACTCGAAGACCTGCTACTTCGTGGGATGCTCTCCCTTTTTCGATTCCCTTTTCCCTCACACCCAGAGCACTTCCGCCGTCCGGAGTTCGATCCAGATCCTGAACCGGCTCGGCATCCGTCCCTCCCTACTCGCCGATGAGAGGTGCTGTGGTTTCGACTCGTACTGGAGCGGAGACGATGAGACTTTCCTCAAGTTGGCCTCCCATAACCTGGAGCTGCTTCAGGCCCTAAGCATCGATAAGATCATAACCAATTGCCCGGAGTGTGCCTTGGCCCTGGAATTTCTCTATCCGCGCCTCCAGCCCGGATTTCGACCCAAAGTATTTCATCTGAGCCAATTTCTGGCTACCCAGGTGCAGGCAGGCAATTTGAGGTTCAGGGAACTGAAACGAAAGGTTACCTACCACGACCCCTGTCGGTTAGGCCGTGTCCGGGGAGAGTACGAGGCGCCGCGCCTGATTCTGAAGGCGATCCCCGGCTTGGAGGTGGTGGAAATGCCGAGGAATCGCGAAGCTGCGGTGTGCTGCGGGGTCGGTAATTTCGCAAATTGCGATTTCCACACCAAGTTCATTCAACACCAGAGGCTGAAGGAGGCGGCCATGACCGGAGCGGAGCTACTGACCACCGCCTGTCCCAAGTGCCGCATACACTTCCAGTGCTACCTGGAGGGGACTCCGGTGGAAGATGGCAATTATCCCCCGCTTGAGGACCTGGCCGGGATAGTTCTTCAGGCCATGGAGGCATGAAGCCGTGGACCCCCAGATTTTGGCTGAGATCAAGGACTATCTGTCAAAGAACGAGATCAGATTTCAGGAAGAGTTGCTGGAAGAGTACTCTACCGATGCCTCCTTCCTGACCCGAGGGGTGCCGCCGCTTGCCATATTCCTTGCCACCGAGGAACAAGCAGTTCGAGTGGTGGACTTCTTGGCCCCCAGATCGATTCCGGCCGCCATCCGGGCCATGGGATCGTCCACTGCCGGCTCGGCCTTGGCCGACGAGGAATCCGTCCTCTTATTGGTAGAGGGATTGGGGGTCTGCGATCCATGGGGAAACAGGACCATCTTCGTGCCTCCCGTCCTGACTACCGCCGATGGCATCCCGATCCCACCCGCCCAGCTGGATGGGTACAGGCGGAACCCCAATCTGCTCCGGGAAGCGGAGATTTATGCCCGGGTCCCGGCCGGCCTTTCCACCGACGAGCTGACCAGACTGTTGCGGCCTTACCACCTCCAGCCTGCAGTCGTCCCCTCCAGCGGTTGGTCTGCCATCGCTGCCAATTTTTCCACCAATGCCGGGGGTAACGGCAGTCCCACCTACGGCACCTTCAAGGACATCGTGACCCGAATCCGGATAGTGGGCACCGATATCCCCCCCCGGGCCAAGGTGGTGACGGTGAGGGACCGGCAAAAGATCTCCTCCATGGCTGGCCATCAGGGACTCCTGGGAATCATCACCGAGTTAGATGTGAGGGTTGTTTTCAGGGTCCCGGATGAGGAACTTCTCAGCGCGGTCATTACCTGCGAGAGCAAAGATATCAGCCTCCTCGGAGCAGAGGTGGGGGCCTTCATGGACGAAGCCCAAAAGAACTGCCAGATGATCAATGCCGAGTTCATGGTAATAGATTCCCTGATAGCCGAATCCTCTGACCCGTTATCGTCCGACCCGGAGCTGGGACAATTTTTCTCCCTCGACCCGGATCACTGGAAGATGCTGGTTCTATACCAGGGCCAGCGTAGCCTGATGCAGAGGCTCCCCCAGATCGCAGCTTCCTATCCAGGGATTCAATACCGGGAGATATCGGCCTCGGGACTCAAGAAGATGTTGGAGGTGCGCAAGGCCGCGGCAGGGAAGGCGACAGGTCGGGTCGGCATCCCTGGATTCGAGGACATATTTGTCAGAGACCCTAAGAAATTGGGCAAGGTTCTGGCCAAGATATTCGAGATAAGCATGGGAGACCTTCCGGGTAGGCCTTACGGTCACCAGTATGTCAACGGATTGGTCATCCACTATCGCCCCCTAGCTGCCTTGGATGCCTCCGAAATCGAAAGGGCCTGGGCCCTCACTCGAAGGTTGAATCAGGAAGTACTCGGCAGCTCCGAATACGCCGCCGAAAAGCGGGTCGAACATGGACTGGGACTGGAGTTATTTGCCCTCTCTCCGCCAGAGAGGATCGAAGAGCTGGTCCGCTTGAAAAAAGAATTCGATCCTGCCATGATCTTTTCCACCTTCCTGATGGATCCCCAGCCAAAGGCAGATTTCGTGGGTCGCCAACTTCAGGGGTTGCAAACTGGTAGATAGGGAGAAACGGGTCGAAGGATGCCGAAGCTCAAGATCATAACCTTCGGTTGCCAGGCCAACGAGCATGATTCAGAGCGCATCGCCGGTCTTCTCCTGCAAAGGGGATACGAGCTGACGGATCGGGAGGAGGAGGCAGATCTGATCCTCCTCAACACCTGTTCAATCCGTCGCAAGGCGGAGGAAAAGCTATACAGTCGATTGGGCCATCTGGCGGTGTTGAAGAGACGTAAACCTTCGCTCCGCATCGGGGTCTGCGGATGCGTAGCCGAGCAGGAAGGGGATGGGATAAGGCGCCGGTTTCCGTGCGTGGATCTGGTGGTCGGCATCGGGCAAATCGCCCTGATTCCCTATCTCCTGGGCGAGAAGAAGGAGGGGGAGGACAAGCCCGGGCTCCTGACGCCCCATCGTTTCCACCCGGTGAAGGCTTGGGTCGAGATAATGCGGGGCTGTGACAATTTTTGTACCTACTGCGTAGTCCCTCATCTGCGGGGCAGGGAGGAAAGCAGGCAGCCGGAAGAGATCCTCAAGGAGATAGACAACTTGAGAGAGAAGGGGTACCGAGAGATAACTCTTCTGGGCCATAATGTTGACTCCTACGGCAAGGGTCTCCATCCCCCGATTTCTTTCCCCGAGCTTCTCCGCCGGATAGAGGAAAGGGTGGCGGGCTCGATGTGGGTTAGATTTGCCACCTCCCACCCCAAGGATATAAGTCCTGACCTGGCGCGCTGTTTGGCCGAGCTCAGCTCGCTCTGCGAACACATCCACCTCCCGGTGCAATCGGGATCGGACCGGATCCTCCACCTGATGAACCGAGGTTACGATCGGCAGAGGTACCTGGAGATAGTGGACTTGCTGCGAAGTCAGGTCCCCCACATCTCCATTACCACGGACGTCATGGTGGGATTTCCTGGGGAGACGGAACGGGATTTTAACGATACCCTGGAGCTGGTGGAAAGGGTGAAATTCGACCGCATCTTTTCCTTCAAGTATTCTCCCCGTCCCCGCACCGCGGCCATGTCCCTCCCCGATCAGATTCCTGAAACGGTGAAGATAGATAGGTTCCATCGTCTGATCTCCCTTCAAAACCGGATATCCGAACACAGGAACCAGGCGCTGGTGGGAAAGGTGGTGGAGGTCCTGGTGGAAGAGGAAGGAAGCAAAAAGGACCCCGAAGTCCACACTGCCCGGACGCGAACCAACCATGTAGTTCACTTCCGTCACCCCAAGGTCCAGGTAGGATCCAGGGTCCTGACTAAGATCGTAGCCGCCTCCGCCTTCCACCTGAAAGGAGAGGTGATTTCCTTCGAGGCCTTAGATGGCAGCCGTTTGGAGTGTATCTGCCCAAAAAGGAGTTGACATGGGGGGTGCAAGTGCTTATCATCTCAGGATGTCGAAACTGGTGGACTCAATCTATTGAGGTGGGCCGGCAGAGCTCATTCCCTTCCGGTCCCCGCTCAAGATACCTCCCATGGACCCAGAGGAGGAGGCACTTGACAAAGGCCGATATAGTCTCCAGAGTGGCAGAGAAGGGGTTGACCAAGAAGCAGGCTGTCGACGCCATCGAATCTACCTTTGAGATCATCAAGAAGGCCCTCCAGAAGGGGGAAAAGGTCCAGCTGGCTGGTTTCGGCAGCTTTCAGGTTAGGGAGAAGAGGGCCAGAAAGGGCAGGAACCCTCAAACCGGAGAGGAGATCGTAATCCTAGCCCGAAGGGTTTTGAAATTCAAGCCGGGAAGAGCGCTCGTTCAAGCAGTCAACACAAGGGACAAATGAGGCACCGGCATCCTCCAGTATCCCTGGAGACTGCCTCCATTCCTGACAAGCTCTTTTACAAGATCGGCGAGGTATCGCGATTGACAGGAATTCCTGCTTATATACTACGCTATTGGGAGACGGAGTTCGATGTCCTCCAGCCGCAGAAAAGCAGAAGCGGGCAGAGGCTCTATCGAAGAAAGGACTTGGAGACCATACTGCGAATCAAGCAGCTCCTTTACCAAGAGGGATTTACCATAGCAGGAGCGAAACACAAGGTCCGTAACTTTGCAGATAGACGAGAATCGGGAGTGGATAAAGATCGGAAACAAGAAGTCTTAAGGTCTTTGAGATCGATCAAGAATGGATTGGAAGAGATCTTCTCTATCCTGAATCGAGAAGGGTAGGATAGCTCGGGGCGTGGCGCAGCCTGGTAGCGCACTGGCATGGGGGGCCAGTGGTCGTCCGTTCAAATCGGATCGCCCCGACCAAACTTCGAGGCCATGGTCAGCTCCACCTCGCTCATTCCTTCCTCTCCGCCACTACCGTCCGGTGCATCAGAGCCGGCAGCCCAAATGGATACCTTCCCGGCGGTCAAATGAGGTAGGAGCCCATGTTTTCGGCCGCGAGGAGCAGTCTGACCTTTCCTCCGCGCCTAATTCTCTCACAATGGCACTGACCATCCTCCTCACCAACGACGACGGTATACACTCTCCAGGGCTGGAGTCTTTGCGCAAGAGCATGGAGATGATAGGAGAGGTCTATGTAGTTGCCCCCGACCGTGAAAGGAGCGCGGTCGGACATTCCCTAACCTTGGATCTTCCTCTACGGATAATCCCGGTCGGCAACAGGACTTACGCGGTTACCGGGACTCCGACCGATTGTGTGGCCCTGGGAGTCTTGAAGATCTTGGGATCCAGACCCGACCTGATCGTGGCAGGGATCAACTTGGGTCCCAACTTGGGCGATGACATAACCTACTCGGGAACCGTCTCGGCAGCAATGGAAGGGGCCCTGCTCAGAATTCCCTCTTTCGCCGTCTCTTTGGCAGCCAACGAGAACTTTCAATTCGATGGGGCAGCCAAGTTTTCGGTCCGACTGGCCGAGATAATCCTGGAAAGGGGATTGCCCCCGTCTGCTTTTATCAATGTGAATATCCCCAACATAGACCTCCAGCAAATCCGAGGGGTGAAAATCACTTCCTTGGGAAGGCGACACTACAGCGAGACCGTGCTGGAAAAGGTCGATCCCCGTGGAAAGCCCTATTACTGGTTCGGGGGAACGAACCACAACTGGGAGGTTCGGGACGGAACGGACATCCAGGCCATCTCCCAGAACATGATCTCTGTAACCCCCCTCCATTTGGATCTCACCCACTATCAATTGGCAGAGGAGATGAAGCGGTGGGGCATTGAATCGGAACTGAGCAAGGCATGAAAATAGGATCATGAAAGAGTACGATGTGGTAATAGTCGGTACCGGTCCAGCAGGTATCTTCGCAGCCCTGGAGTTGTGCCGACTGACTTCTGCCCGGATCCTAATGCTGGATAAGGGTGACGATTTGGAGGCGAGAAACAGCTCTCGACCCTCCCCCCGGGTAGCTCTCTCAGGATGGGGTGGGGCTGGGGCTTACAGTGATGGCAAGCTAAACCTTTCCCCGGAGGTTGGGGGGTTCTTGCAGAGATACCTGACCTCAGCGCAGTTGGCGGAGTTGATCGACTATGTGGATAGCATTTACCTCCATTTCGGCGCCCCCCGGCAACTCTTTGGAACCGTCTCAGAAGAGGTAGACCGTATTGCCCGAGAGGCCAAGAGGTGTGGCCTGCAGTTGGTTCCCTCTCGAATTCGACACTTGGGAACGGACAATTGTTTCGAGGTGCTGAGGCGAATTCGAGAATACCTGCGGGACAAGGTGGAGGTCAGGTTCGCGACACCGGTGGTGCGAATCCAACCGGACTCTAAAAGGGGCCACTTTGTGCTATGGACGGACTCGGGAGAAACCATAGAAGCCCTATTTGCCATCCTCGCTCCCGGTAGGGGAGGGTCCGAGTGGCTCAGCGAGCAGGCAAAGAATCTTCACCTGTCTACCGCCATCAATCCAGTGGATATAGGCCTGAGAGTAGAAGTGCCGGCCAGCGTTATGGAGCCTTTGACCAAGGTCAGCTATGAAGCCAAGCTTCTTTTCCGATCCAACAAGTTCGGTGACCAAGTTCGCACCTTCTGTATGTGTCCTTATGGAGAGGTCATCCTGGAGGATCTGGGGGGATTATATGCTGTTAATGGACAGAGCTACGCGCACCGGAGAACGGAATATACCAACTTTGCCATCCTGGTCAGCACTACCTTCACGGAGCCATTCCGCGATCCAATTTCCTACGGGAGGCATATTGCCTTGTTGGCGAATCTGCTGGGAGGCCGGGTAATCGTGCAAAGGTTATCGGATCTTCACTCAGGCAGGAGATCGACCGGGGAACGGATCCAACAGGGACCGATCTTCCCTACTCTGAAGGAAGCTACTCCCGGGGATTTGAGCTTTGTCCTGCCCTATCGGCACCTGGCCAACATCCTGGAAATGCTGGAAGCCCTCGCTTCCCTGGTGCCAGATATGACGCCCGAACGAGTCCTTCTCTACGGGGCGGAGGTTAAATTCTACTCCCTTCAAATCAAACTGTCTCCTTCCATGGAAACCGAGATTCCCAACCTATTCGGCATCGGAGACGGGGTAGGCTTGACCAGAGGCCTGGTCCAAGCCTCTGCCTCGGGGGTTATTGCCGCCAGGGAGATAGCCAGGCGCTGGCAGAATCGTTCCGCAAAGGGGAAAACGGTCCAGGCACCGGAACGTCAGGCTTGGAAGGCGTGCTAACGGATGGGTATTCGAGGGCCCAAGAGGTGGTGGATTATCGCATTGCGCGGGAAAAGATGGTAACAGAACAGCTCATCGGTCGAGGAATCAGGGACCCTCGGGTCCTGTGTGCCATGAAGAAGGTGCCCCGTCACCTCTTCGTGGAAGAAGCACTGGCGGCTAGAGCATACGGGGACTATCCTCTCCCCATCGGAGAGAAACAAACCATTTCCCAACCCTATATGGTAGCCTTGATGACGGAGGCTTTGGGTCCTGGTCCCGAGGACCGCGTGCTTGAAATCGGGACGGGGTCGGGTTATCAGACCGCGATCCTGGCAGAACTCTGCTCCAAGGTCTACTCCATTGAAAGAATCAAGGCTTTGGCGGAGAGGGCCGAGAGGATATTGAAGGAACTGGGGTATACCAACTTCCTGATCCGAGTAGGAGATGGAACCAATGGCTGGAAAGAGGAGGCCCCTTTCGACGGAATCATGGTGACGGCAGGAGCACCGCGGGTACCGGCTGCTCTGTTGGAGCAGCTAGCTGATGGGGGCCGACTCGTAATCCCTATCGGGGACGAATTTTCCCAGACCCTGACCAAGATCGTTCGAGAGGGGGATGATTATCACCAATCTACCCTGACCGGCTGTGTATTCGTAAAGCTGATTGGAAACCAGGGATGGAAGGATTGATTCGGGGCGTAGCGCAGCCTGGTAGCGCACTTGCTTCGGGAGCAAGGGGTCGTTGGTTCAAATCCAATCGCCCCGACCATGATCTTTTTCGAAAAGGATAGGCAATTCTGGGGCGCCAAGTTACAGGGCGCCACTCCTTTTCGTACCGATTTTATGGGGCAGAGAACAACGGAAGATAGATCGACATGGGCATCGGTGGAGGCCACTGTGTCGGGCTTGGTGCAAGGGGTGGGGTATCGGTTCTTCGTTCAAAGGGTAGCCCGGAATCTGAACCTTACCGGATACGTCATGAATCTCCGAGGGGGCAAGGTGAGAGCATTCGCGGAGGGCCCCCGGGATTCTCTATCCATTTTTGTCGACGAGCTCAGGAAGGGCCCGCCCCTTTCATCGGTGGAAGAAATCCATACTACCTGGGGTGAGTACAAGGGAATGTATAGCGATTTCTCCATTAGGTTCGAGCAGTGAATCTCGAAACTCGCAGAATGCTCTTCGATTCAGAGGGCCCCACCTTTCCTCGCTTCCCGAGGAAAAGGAATGGACGATTAGAACAGCAGCCGAAGAAGAGGCAACTCTCGCTGGCCGGTGGGTAGAGGCTAAGTCAGTATATCCAGCCCATCGAAGATCATTCGGCCCCAATGCTGAGAGGCGAAGGACTCTATGTCTGCTGTATGCGGGCGCAAAGAGTATATGTCTGGGAAAGCATCTGTACCGGTGGCGTAAGGCCTCGCGCTCATGATGGAAAAACACAACCTGATGGGCGTGATGGAGTATCCGCTTGCTATCCCATGGCCGATCGCCCCGGACCGGTCACGGATCTGGCCAAAGGCCTGGAGTTCCAGCACCGGCGAATCTCAGGGGAGATGCGAATTCACGGAAAGCGCTGTATCTTTCCCGGACGTCCCTGGGCTCGGACGGGTGATGGCAGCGGGAGGCAACGATGAAGCCGACCAAGACGGGCCCGTTAGGAGGATTGAAAAGGTGAGGAAGAGGCTGAAAAGGATGTATCCTTATTCCTTTCAGCCAAGTTCATCTCCTGCCTGCTATCGTTGACCTGGTCTGGAAACAAACAGGCATGCGGGCAGGAGCGGGCGTGAAATAGCTGAAGGCCGGGAGAAAGCTCCAGGGGGAATAGGGTAGGGGATCGAAAACAGGGGTTATGAGGAGCGAATGAAACTGCACAGCTACTCGCTGGTGCCGAAGAGGGGACTCGAACCCCTACGGCCTGACGGCCACATGGCCCTGAACCATGCGCGTCTACCAGTTCCGCCACTTCGGCCTGCCGCTGTTTAATACTTCTTTTTACCCTGCCTTGTCAACGGGTTTTTTGACTCCTTCCTGGTCTGAACACTTTATGGTCGAAGAGGCAAGGCCCCCGCGGATAAGTCCCGGCTTGCTTGACAGGAGAGCGCTTCTTTTGATAATAAATGATTTCTTGGCCCGCTTAGCCTGGGGGTCAGATCGTCTTGCCCAAGGATTCCCGAGACGGGCCTGTAGCTCAGATGGACAGAGCAGGGGTTTCCTAAACCCCGTGCCGGAGGTTCGAGTCCTCTCAGGCCCACCAGGATAGAATGGAATAAACATGATCGATCTTCATACCCATTCCCTGCTCAGCGATGGTCAGTTACTGCCTTCAGAGTTGGTTCAGAGGGCGCGGAGATGTGGCTATGAGGCCATGGCGATCACTGACCATGTAGACGACTCCAACCTAGAGTGGGTAGTTCCAGCCGTGGTCAGGGTTTGTGATGTGCTTTCCCGTTCCTGGGAGATAGCAGTGATTCCAGGAGTTGAATTGACCCATGTTCCGCCCCAGCTTATTCCCAGGTTGGCGCAAGCGGCCCGATCTCTGGGTGCCCTAATTGTTGTGGTGCACGGAGAAACTATGGTGGAACCGGTCCCCCCGGGAACCAATGCGGCAGCCCTGGATTCGGCGGTGGACATCTTGGCTCATCCGGGACTCATCACCCGAGAGCTTGCGGCAAAGGCGAGAGAGAGAAAGATCCTGTTGGAAATAACCTCGCGTACTGGCCACTGCCTAAGCAATGGCCATGTGGTCCGGATTGCGCGCGAGGCCGGAGCCCAACTGATATTGAACACCGACAGCCACGGGCCCCACGATCTAATAGATGATGCCACAGCGACCAAAGTCCTACGGGGAGCGGGCATACCCGAAGAGGAGCTGGTATCGATTTTGGAGAATTCCAGAGCACTGGTGAGCCGAGTGAAGACAGGCCGGTAAGAGAAAGGACCGAGAATGTCTGCTGCTAAGCTTAGCAAGAAGGAACTCAAAGAGGATGAGTTCCTGAGCACGTTTGAGCGGGTTCTCCGCCACCTATCCCTTCATCCCAAGCGTTATCTTGGGCTGGGCTCGGTCGTCCTACTGCTCCTAGTGGCCCTCTCCTTCAGCCTGACTTACTTGGAGAGAAACGAATCCAAGGCGCGGCTGACGCTATCGAAAGCCAACCAAGTCTACCGTGAAAACCTGGCGCTTCTCGATCAGAACTCCCCCTATGAAAGGAGGGGGATCCCTGATTTCGAAAAACCTCTCAAGCTGTACCAGGATGTGATCGAGCAGTTTCCGCGGACCAGAGCCGCTACCGAAGCCTTGTACCAATCCGCGAGATGTCTTCACCATCTCTCTCGCTGGGGAGAGGCGATAGAGGCTTATACACGCTATCTCCAGCGATCTCCCCGAGGCGAATTCTCCCTCTTGGCCGCGCTGGGATTGGGCAACTGTTACGAGCAGAAAGGAGAACTGGACAAGGCAGCAGAGGTGTATTCGACTGCTCTGCACCGTCAAGGGAACGATCCTTTGCGGGGAGAACTCATGGTCTCACTGGGTAGATGCCAGGAAGCCCTGGGGAAAAAAGAAGAGGCCATCCGAACCTACAGGGAAATCGGGGAGAAGTTTCCCAATTCTATCTGGAAGTCCTACGCCGACCGAAAGCTTCTTTATTTGAAAGGCCGTTGACATTCTCCGCGGCAAGAAGAGACCCCTGCAAATCGTGAACTGGGCACAGTCTCGATCGAGAGAAAGGAGTTCGATGAAGGCAGCTGTCTTTTATTCCCCCGGGGTCATTAAGGTAGAAGAAATCCAGGTCCCCCGGATTTCCGAAAGGGAGCTCCTCATTCGGGTAAAGGCATGCGCAGTCTGCGGTACCGATATTCGCATCTTCGAAGGCAAGAAAACCAAAGGGATAACCCCTCCGGCGATAATCGGTCACGAGATCGCCGGAACGGTGGAAGAGATAGGAGACCAGGTAACCGGATTCGAGATCGGAGATCGCGTGGCCGTCATTCCGGTAATCCCTTGCCTTCGGTGCTACTATTGTCTCAAAGGAGCGGAGAATATATGCGCCCACCGCACGGCCTTCGGTTATGAATATGGCGGAGGATTTCAAGAGTTCATGCGGGTTCCGGAAGCAGCGGTGAGGGCAGGGAATGTGGTCCCGATTGGCAATTCCCTTTCCTTTGAAGAAGCATCCCTGGTCGAGCCGCTCGCCTGTTGCTACAACGGCAACCAGAGGTCCGCTATCCGACCGGGGGATGTGGTTCTCATCGTGGGGGCAGGCCCCATCGGGCTGATGCATCTTCAACTGGCCAGGCTGTCCGGGGCAGGGCGGATCTTGGTCAGTGAGCTGATTGCCGCCCGAAGAGACTTGGCTGCTTCCATGGGGGCGGACAGGACGATTGATCCACGATCCGTAGACCTCGTCTCGGTAGTGATGGAGGAAACTAACGGTAGGGGGGTAGATGCCTCGATCATGGCCATGGGGGCACCCGAAATTGTCAACGACCTGATCAAGGCCACCAGGAAGGGAGGGATCGTTAATCTGTTCGCCGGCTTCAGCGGCGAGGGGGAAACGCAAATTCACGCCAATCTCCTTCACTACAACGAAGTGATCCTGACCGGAACTGCCTCCGCCTCCCGCCACCATTTTCACCAGGCCATGTCGCTGGTATCTTCGCGCCGGATCGACTTACTCCCGCTCATTTCTCACCGCTTTTCCTTGTCCGATGTGCACAAGGCCTTGCAGGTAGTCAAGAAGGGGGAGGGATTGAAGGCCATTGTTTTTCCTTAGATTCACTCCTGCTGCAAGAACCCTCCAACGGAACCTGGCGTGGAAGAGAAGAGGAGGACCTCCAGATGCTATCGCTGGGAAAGAAGATCAGACTGGAACGAATGAGGCACCGTCCATCGGGGAAGTTCTTCTTCGTGACCGTAGATCATTCCATCACCAGGGGGGTTTTTCCTGGCCTGGTCAACATGAAGGATGCGCTGAAGAAAATCATAGCCGGTAGGCCGGACGCTATCACCATGCACAAGGGCATAGCCCAGGAATTCTTTTATCCTTATGCCGGACAGGTCTCTTTGGTGCTCAAAGCATCCAGCTTCTCCCCCTACCAGCCCACCTATGATACATGGGTAGCCTGGGTAGACGAGGCAGTCCGCATGGGGGCTGATGCCATTTCCATGGGGGTGTTGGTGGGCGGTGACAGGCAGGCGGAGATGCTCCATAACCTGGGATTGATATCCCGGGAGGCCTCCTTGGCGGGGATGCCACTTATCGCCCACATCTATCCCAAGGGGGAAATGATCAAGCCGGAGGATCAATATAGCGTGGAGGCCCTTTCTTATGCGGTAAGGGCAGGCGCTGAACTGGGGGTCGACATCATCAAGACTTGGTATCCCGGAACTCCTGAGGCCTTCGCCCGGGTCTGTGAGTGTGCACCAGGAAAGGTAGTTGCAGCCGGTGGCCCGAAAACGGATACGGAGAGGGAATTCTTTGAAATGACCCGAGGGGTTATGGATGCAGGAGCAGTAGGTGTGGCCTACGGTAGAAACATTTGGGGGCACAAGAATCCGGCTCTGATGATCAAGGCCCTAAAGGCCATAGTGCATGCCGACAAAGGGGTCAAAGAGGCATTGGAGATCTTGGGATCTGGAAATGAAAGGATCGGTTAAAAAGACACTACTGGGTATCGACATCGGGACTAGTGGCTGCAAGGTGGCACTGTTCGATCTCGGCGGCATTCCTCTGGCTGCCTCTTACCGGTCGTACCCGTTGATAACCCTGGAGCCTCAGGCAGTAGAAGAGGATCCACTGCAAGGGTGGTGGAAGTCAGCCTCGGATGCCATAAGGGAAGTCCTGGCACGAGCCGAGGTCTCCCCAAAAACGATCCGCGGAATCAGCGTAAGCTGCACTAATGCCTTAGTCTGCGTCGATGCCGACGGGAATCCCCTGCGCCCGGCGATCATGCAGCTAGATCGACGCAGCATTCGGGAAGCAGAATGGATCAGACAGGTAATCGGGCAGGAGCAGGTTTTCCGGATTACGGGCAATCCAATAGCGCCCGGGACCTTTTCCGCCCCCCTGATGCTCTGGATCAAGCAGAACGAACCGTGGATTTTCGAAAGGACCTATAAATTCCTTTCGCCAACTGGTTTCCTGGTCCACCGGCTCACCGGAGAATTCACCATGGACTGGTCGCGGGGAGCGACCACAATGCTCTTCGAAACCGCTGGCTCCCGCTCCTGGTCGAGCTATCTATGCGACCGGATGGGAATCCCAATAGAAAAGCTTCCCCCTCTCTATCCTTCCTGGCAGATAGTAGGCGAGGTGAGTCGGAAAGCAAGCGAACAAACAGGACTGGCTGCCGGGACTCCGGTGGTTGCCGGGGCGATGGACACGGTTTGCGCAGCACTCGGTTGCGGCGCACTCAACCAAGGAGACGCCTTCTATGTTTTAGGAAGTGTGGGCCGGATCTGTCTCGTCCTTCAAAAGCCGTCCTTCGATATTCGCTTCATCAATACTTGTCATTGCCTCCCCGATCGCTGGATTTCCATTGCCTGCACCAATGGGGCGGGCCTATCCCTGCGCTGGTTCAAGGACCAACTGGGGGGAAGGGAGTGTGTCCAGGCTGAAAAGAAGGGACAGAATCCGTTTCTCCTTCTGGATGAGGAGGCCAAAAAGTCACCGCCAGGGGCCAAGAATCTCGTCTATCTCCCTTATCTCGCGGGAGAGCGAAGTCCGATCTGGGATCCCTTCGCCCGAGGGGTTCTTTTTGGTCTAGATGCGCGCCACGAAAGGTCAGATCTGATCCGTTGCCTACTGGAAGGGGTAGCATTCGCTGCCCTGGATAACTTCCTAAGGCTGGAGGCAAACCTCCAAGGGGAGATCGAGCGGGTGACGATGAGTGGTGGTGGAGCCAGGAGCGATATCTGGCGGAAAATCACCGCCGATGTTCTGCAAAAAGAGATCTTGGTCTCCAGCATCGCCGATACCGAAACCTTCGGGAATGCCCTGCTTGCCGGTTTTGGAACGGGCATCTTTCCCGATATCCAGAAGACCTGCCAGCAACTGTGCAAGATATCCGCGAGGGTTTCCCCCGATGCTAACAACCGCTCTCTCTACTCTCGCCTTTTCCATCTTTACCGACAACTCTATTCGCACCTCAAGCTGGATTTCCTATCCTTGGCGGAGGTTGATGGTTCGCTGGAGCGAGGGGATATGAGCCATCTTCCGGGAAAGGGATCTTGATGAAGGCAGCGATTTTTTACGGTCCAGGCAAGCTCGAAGTGAGAGAGGTAGAAAGGCCAAAGATAGGCCCGGGAGAAGTCCTGGTCAGGGTCAGGGCTGCTGGAATCTGCGGAACCGATGTCCGGATCTTCAATGGGACCAAGAAGGTTTCGGTCCCGCGCATCATCGGCCATGAGTTCGCTGGCCAGATCGAGGAGGTAGGATTCGGGGTCGAGGATTGGAGGCCGGGGGACCGCGTGACGGTGGAACCAATCATTGCCTGCGGAAGGTGCTATTGTTGCCTCCGTGGGAGGTTCAATATCTGCCTTACTCGACCCACCATCGGCTACGACTTCGATGGCGCCTTTGCCGAATACGTCCGCATCCCTGCCCAGGCGGTGGAAAGGGAAAACCTGATCCAGCTCCCAGCCGGTTTGGGGTGGGAAGAGGCCGCGTTCGCCGAGCCCTTGGCCGCCTGCATTCGAGGAAACGAGAGGGCGGGCATTCGCATGGGAGATCGGGTTTGGATCATGGGGGACGGTCCCATCGGTCTTTCCCATGTTCAGCTGGCAGCTAGATCGGGAGCGGGGTTAATCATCCTCAGCGGCACGGACCCGGTCAAGCTCGAACTGGGAAAGCGACTTGGGGCTCACCATGTAATCCCGATTTCCGAGCGGAACCCATCCCTGGAAATCGCTGAACTTACCGCAGGTGAGGGAGTGGACGTAGCGATCACTGCCACCTCGGCGATCCAGGCGATCGAGTCATGCCTAGAGAAGGGACTGAAAAAGGGAGGGCTACTGCTGATCTTTGCTGGAATCTCCCCCCCCTCTCTGGCCCGGCTTGATCCTAACCAGATTCACTATCAGGAATACACCATTACCGGCTCCTCCGGTCACAGCATCGAAAACATGCGCCAGGCCATTGCCCTAATTCAATCCGGGGCTTTTGAGGTGAAACCCATCATCTCCCACTGCCTCCCCTTGGACCAAGTGGTCGAGGGAATCCGCATGAAGGAAAGGCTGGAAGGCATAAAGCATATGCTAATAGTCGGAGAAAGGGAGCAGACAGATGGACGCGGTTAGAAAAGCCATGCTCGAGCTGGAGATGATCAGCAAGCGGGCCTATGGGCGCGGTCTCACTTCAGGCACGGGAGGGAATATAAGCTGTCGGGTGGATGGCGCTGACCAAGCTGTCATCAAAGGAAGCGGTGTTTCCTTCGTGGATACCAACCGGGACAACATCATCTTGGTTGATCTCCAAGGGAAGGTGCTGCAAGGTTCCCTTCAGCCCTCCAAGGAGGTAAAGTTTCACTGTGGCATATACCGGATCCGACCCGAGATCAGAGCGGTGGTTCATACCCATTCTCCCGCCGCCACCGCCTTTTCCGTGGTGGGAAAGGAGATTCCCATGGTAACGGCGACTGGGGCCAAAGGGCTGGGACGGGTTCCCTGCCTGGGCTACGCCCCACCGGGATCGGACCAGCTGGCCGAGCTAGTGGTGAATTGCTTTCGCGATTCTCATCTGAAGGCTGCGCTTTTGCAAAATCACGGTGTGATAACTGTTGGCAAAAATCTAAGGGAGGCCTTGTATCTAGCTGAGGTGGTGGAAGATACTGCCAAGATCAGCATCTACGCTACCTTTTTGGGAACTCCCTTGACTTTCGAGTAGGTCGGGATAGAAGATATGGCCTTACTTTTGGGAACCGATATCGGGGCTCAAAGCTTGAAGGTAGCCATCTTTGACCAAACCGGAGCCATCAGGTCCTTCGACCAAATCCCTTATTCAATCGAGAGACCGCGACCTGGCTGGGCCGAGAGCGATCCGGATATTTGGTGGAACTGCTTTTGTCGGGCTGTCAAGACCTGCATGGAACGAGAGGGAATCCAAAAAGAAAAAATCGAAAGCGTCGGAATCAGCAACATGTGTCCTTCTTTGGTAGCTATGGACCAAAGCGGGAATCCACTCCGCCCCGCCATCCTGTATCTGGACCAGCGCAGCCTTTCCCAATCAGCCAAGATAGTAAAGATAGTTGGCGAGGATAGGCTCTTCGAAATTACCGGTAATCGAGTTGCTCCCGGAACTTATTCTGCGACTTCCATGCTCTGGATCAAAGAGGCCGAACCTGACCTATTCCGGAAAGTCCGTTATTTTGGACACGCCAATACCTTCCTCGCCCACCGCCTAACCGGAGAGTTCGCTTTTGACTGGACCAACGCCTCGTTCACTGGCCTTTTTCGAACGGCTGACGATCGCAATTGGTCGGAGGATCTTTGTTACGCCCTCGAAATTCCGAGGCACCTGCTCCCCCACCCGGTAATATCTTTCCACCGCATTGGCTATGTTCACCACCACGCTTCGCGCGATACGGGGTTGATGTCGGGAACTCCCGTCGCCATTGGCGGAGCGGATACCGCCTGCTCCGCCCTCGGCGCCGCAGTAATAGATCCAGGTCAAGCTCTCGAAACATCTGGTACCTCGGATGTACTGTGCTTCTGCGCCGATAGGCCCCTCTTCGACCGAAGGTTCATGAATCGCTGCCATGTGATTCCTGACCGCTGGCTGTTGATGGGAGCCATGCTTTCTCCGGGGGCGGCCCTGAGTTGGTTTCGCGATCAGTGTTGCTCAGAAGAAAGGCAGATCGCGGAAAGGCTCCAAATAAGCCCCTACAGGATTATGGATCTGCAAGCAGAACAATCGCCGCCCGGGGCCAGAGGGATCTTATTCTTGCCCTATCTTCAGGGGGAGCGCTCCCCGGTGTGGGATCCCCATGCCCGAGGAGTTTTTTTTGGCCTATCCTTGGAGTCGACCAAGGGGGATATGATTCGCTCCATATTGGAGGGAACAGCCTACGGGTTAAGGCAAAACCTGGAGGTTGCAGAGAGCGAGCTGGGGCTCGTTGCCAGCGAGATAAAGTCAGTGGGAGGGGGAGCAAAAAGCTTGCTGTGGAGCCAAATTAAGGCCGATATCCTCAGACGCCGCATTACCTTGTTGAATTATCAGGAAACCGCTGTCTTGGGCGCGGCCATGCTGGGGGCGCTTGCCTCCGGTCGCTACTCCAACTACCGCGAGGCCGTCTCTCAGGCTGCTGCCTCCTCGGCTCGCGTCTTAATCCCGAACCCCAGGCTGGAGTCCTTCTACGCTCGAATGTACGACTCTTATGTGTCGCTTTATCTTCAACTGAGAGAGCTCTTTGAGCGTACCTCCCGCATTCCACCTGCTCCTTAACAGACAAGACGGGCGTCCGTTCAGGAGAATTGTCTTTCTTTGGCGATCTCTGAAGGTTTGCCGACCCCGAAAGGAGGGAATCGATGTCCAGGGCACAAGAGATTGCACGCGCCTACGCCCTCGAGAGCGAGGTGGACTTCCAAATATCCCGCATGCTTTACCAGAGTGGGTTTCACAGTCGCGCCATTTTCTTCGCGCAGCAAGCAGCGGAGAAGATAATCAAAGCCTGCCTGGCGCTGAAGGAAGTATTCGTATCCGAGCACAATCTTTCCTCTCTCCTGGCCAATATCTATCGAGGTGAGATTCCGGACCTGGACCATATCGTAGAGGCTGTAGCCGAGTTGGAGCGGCATGGCAGGCGCGCCCGCTTTCCTCTTTACCATCGCCCCAACCTACCCATCTGGGTTCCCTCTCGCGAATACCATCAGGATGAGGCGATGAAATGTCTTGCAAATTCGGAATTTACATTCAATGAGTTGAGAAAATTTCTTCAGTCAAGGATACAACTTTCCTGAATTTTCAACATAAAGTTCTTGACCATCATCGCAGAAGGCGGCGATGGAGGTAAGGACGGCAAAGGCAAGCATCACATATCGCCTCGACAGACATAAAGTTTTTTATGAGGATATGCTCATAACTTACCACGCGGAAATCAGAAAAACGATCTTCAACGGGCCCTGGCATGGATAACGAAACCGATCGATCCTTTGAAGCGGGTGGGCAAATAGGACGGAGGGCGTAGCAGTGGACTTCGTAGATGACGGAATGTGTTTCGCTTGTGGTAAGCATAATCCGGATGGGCTACGGTTGGAGTTCGAGCTCTTGGAAGATGGAAGCATCCGAACCGAATTCACGCCTCCGAAGAAATTTCAGGGCTTCAAGGATATCCTCCACGGAGGGATCATGGCCACCCTCCTCGATGAGACGATGATTCATCTTCCCTTTCGAAGGGGGGATAAAGTCGTTACCGCTACATTGGAGGTTAAGCTCCGCCGGCCTGCAAAGATAGGAGAAAGGATAATAGTAACCGCTCGACTGCTTGCGGACTCGGGGAAGAGGCTGGAGCTGGCCGCTGAGGCCAAGAACGATGTGGGGGTACTGCTGGCCGAGGGGAAAGCCACCATGGTTAGGGTCTGAAGTGCCCTAGATCGATCGTAGAAGTCCTGCCATGAAGGCTCACAAGCCGATCACTTTGCTCACCGACTTCGGCCATTACGACCCGTATGTGGGGATCATGAAGGGCGTCATCCTGGGGATCTTGCCCCAAGTTCCGATAATTGACCTTTGCCATCGCTGCTCCGCCTACGACATAGCGGAAGCAGCGTTTCTGCTGCACCTTTCCTATCGCTATTTTCCCGCCGAAACGATCCATGTGATCGTAGTAGATCCCGGAGTAGGAGGGCCGCGCCGCCCTTTGCTAGTCACCACTGAACGCTACTATTTCATCGCCCCCGACAACGGCATCCTCAGCTATATATATGAGACGGGTGACTTCCGGAGAGCTTTCGAGATAACCGCCAGCCATTATTTTCTCAATCCCTCCAGTTCCACCTTTCACGGCCGAGACATCTTTGCTCCGGTAGCAGCCTATCTCCGGAAGGGTATTCCCCCTGAGGCCTTCGGTCCTGAGATCCATGATGTGGTGAAGCTTCCACTTTCCCGTCCCCAGTGGTCAAGGAAAGAGGGCACCTTGAAGGGCACGGTCCTCCATGTGGATAGTTTCGGAAATCTGATCACCAATATCAGCCACCACGATCTTGAGGAATTTCGATCCACCATTTCCAGGAGGAAAATCGCTATCAAGCTCGGAGGCTCCGAGATCCAGGGTATTAAAACTTTCTTCGCCCAGGGGGAAGAGGGCAGGCTGGAGGCAATCATGGGAAGTTGCGGATATCTGGAAATCTTCGTCAATCGCGGCAATGCCAGCCTCGTTTCGGGCATGGGAAAGGGAACCGAAGTCATCCTGTCTCCATTGTAGGCAGAAGCATGAGGGACTCTTCCGACGTCTTGTATGTAGCATTGCTATGGCATTTTCACCAGCCCTTCTACAAGGACTTGGTGAGCGGAGAGTACTGGTTCCCCTGGGTCAGGCTTCATGCTGTAAAGGATTATTACGAGATGGCCAACCTGGTGATTGCCTCCCCCGGCGTACGATTGAACTTTAATTTCGTCCCCTGCCTCTTGCAGCAACTGGATGATTATGCCGAAGCGACTGCCAAGGAACGGGTTCTCGAGCTCAGCCTCACCCCGGCCCGCGACCTCACTCCATCTCAGCAGATAGGCATTCTGGCTCAATTCTTCTCGGCCAACTGGGAGACCATGGTCAATCCTTATCCGCGCTACCGCGAGCTCCTGGAGAAGAGAGGAAGGGGAGGTGGGTCGCGCCAATGGGAGGAAGTTCGAGGGCATTTCAGCCCTCAGGATTTTTTGGACCTTCAGGTGTGGTTCAACCTGGTGTGGTTCCATTCCCGTCGACGCCGGGCGGATCCCTTTCTGAGAGATTTGGTGCGTAAGGGGAGGGGCTTTAGCGAAGAGGAAAAATTATCGCTGCTGGCCAAACAGAGGGAGGTTATAGCCCAAATAATTCCGCTCTATCGAGCGCTGTTCGAAGAAGGTAGGCTAGAGCTAACCACCAGTCCTTTCTACCACCCCATCTTGCCCTTACTCTGTGATACGGAGGTAGCCCGAGAGGCAAGCCCGGACCTGGTGCTTCCCCGAAATAGGTTTCATCATCCCGAAGATGCCCGGGCGCAGATTAAAGCCGCTTTGCAATGCCACCGGGAGCACTTCGGCCATTCACCATCGGGGATGTGGCCCTCTGAGGGCGCAGTCAGCAATGAAACAGCAGCGATGGCCGCCGAAGCCGGGTTCAAATGGATTGCCTCCGACGAGGAGATCCTCTTCCGTTCTCTGGGGCTTCCTCTTCCCGGAATCGACGGTCCACGCCAATTCGACCATCGGATACTTTACTCCCCCTACCTTTTCCGTGGCTCCGAACCGCCCATTGCCATGCTCTTTCGCGATCATCACCTGTCTGATCTCATCGGTTTCACCTACGCCCGATGGGACCCGAAAGTTGCGGCGCAGGATTTTCTGGGCCGTCTTCATCAGCTCCGGTGTAGGGTTGCTGGGGGCAGCAACGAAGGTCCCTTCCTGGTCACCATAATCCTGGATGGAGAAAACGCCTGGGAGTACTACCAGGATGACGGTGGGGATTTTCTTGCCTACCTTTACGAAGGGCTGGCTCGGGGAGAAGGGCTGGAAACAGTTAAGATCAGCGATTTCTTGCACCGGTTTCCTCCCCAAAGAGAGATTCCCAAGATTGCCGCAGGATCCTGGATAAACCACGACTTCCGGATCTGGATAGGGCATGAGGAAGACAACGCGGCCTGGGATTTGCTCGCTCAGACCAGGAACGACCTTGTTTTCTTCGAAGAGAGGAGCAGGTCTGCGCCAGGGGGTGGGGAGGTTCAAGCCCGGGAAAAGGCGTGGCAAGAGATCTACATCGCGGAGGGAAGTGACTGGTGCTGGTGGTATGGCGATGAACATTCTTCGGCAATGGACGAAGAATTCGACAACTTGTTTCGGAAGCACTTGATGAACGTCTACATTCTGACCGGAGCCGAGATCCCTGACCGCTTATATACCCCCCTGATCGGCGGAAAGCGTGGGGTAACTCAGCTCCTGCGGTGGGCGGATCTGATCCATCCCGTCCTGGATGGCCGCGTCACCAATTACTTCGAATGGCTTCCTGCCGCATCCTATTGTCCTGCCAAGGCGGGCGATGTGATGCATCTAGCCCGCCCGCTCATCAGCGGGATATGGGTTGGTTTCGACTGGAATGCAATGTACCTTCGAATCGATATCCAACCCGGCCTGAGAGATCTGGGAGAGGAAGATTCGATGGTCGAGGTGCACATGCTCGCGCCTTCCTCACTTCGGCTGGAAGCAAAGTTGAAGACAAGTGGCGCTACAGAGAAAGAGACCAGATCGGGGACCGAAGCCCTTCCCCTGAAAGGATTTAGGGCGGCAGTGGATAAGATCCTGGAGATGGGAATTCCGCTGAGCGAGTTGGGGGTTAAAGGGGGGGAGGAGGTACGGTTTATAATCCTGGTAAGCGTAGGAGGAAAAGAGAGGGAAAGGTGGCCACGAACGAGCTGTTTCGTTACTCAGGCGCCATGTCCGGAACTGCTGTCCGATTTCTGGCAAGCCTGAGGATAATTCCGATAAGATATATTATGTAAAAATTCCCTCACATCCGGTACTTACCGAAGTCTTCTGGCTTCAAGTTTTCCAACCATTCCCTCCACCGATCGTTTTCCTCTTTCTCATCGCTGATATCGATGCTCTTAGCCTTGCTGACAACCTCGTCCACAACGAAGATAGGGGCTCCCACCCTCAGGGCGATGGCAATGGCATCGCTGGGCCTGGAGTCCACGGTGATACGGTTTCCATTGACGGTGATCTCGATGATAGCATAGAAAGTGTTGTCCTTCAGATCGTTGATCACCACTTGCTGAACAGTAGCCCCCAAGTGCTCCAGGATGTTCTTGATCAGGTCGTGGGTCATCGGCCTGGGGGTCACTATCTTCTCCAGTTCGAGGGCAATAGCGTTGGCCTCGAAGATCCCCACCCAGATGGGGAGCGCTTTGCGGTCTTCGGCGTCCTTCAAGATGATGATCGGCATATTGGTGATAGGATCAAGAGCTAACCCCCGTACTGTCATTCTTATCAACATTTTTCAGGCCTCCCAGTTTTCATCTTTGTTTCTCCATCAGGAGTCCCGTGAAGTGGGGGAGCAATCTCTCGTAGGTAGCCCCCAGATGCTCGGAGATCACCTTGGTATCCCCTATCACTGGAAGAAAATTCGTGTCTCCTTGCCATCGAGGAACGAGGTGGAGATGAATATGGTCGGCAATTCCTGCCCCCGCAACTTTGCCTAGATTGATCCCCAGATTCAGGCCATCTGGCTTCAGCTCCTTCCGCAGTATCTCCTCGCCCATCTGGGCAAGGAACATCATCTCCCCCACCTCTTCCTCGCTCAGAGCCGTCAGGCGATCTAAGTGCCGATAAGGGGCGATCATCAGATGTCCGGTATTGTAGGGGTATAAATTTAGCATCACATAAGAATATCGCCCCCGCTTCAAGATCAGGTTTTCTCGATCTTTGTCTTCTTTGGCTTTTTCGCAAAGGATGCAAGCATCGATTTCCACCCCCTTCTCCAGGTAGGGGCGTCGCCATGGTGCCCATAGAATTTTCATCCAAGCCTCGCCTCTCAAATCTCCTATCAACAAAAATTTAGCACCACCCGACAAACGGGGCAAGCTCATTTTGCAAAGGTACCGCTCTCATCCAGGGCTTCGGCTTGCTGGCCCACTGGCGACAGCGAAAATCGATTTACCTTCCCGCTATCATTTCCTTAAGTTGCTTGCCCGGTCGAAAGAAGGGAGCACGCTTGGCCGGAACCTGAACCCGATCGCCGGTCTGGGGATTCCTACCCAGCCGGGGACCCCTTTGCCTGACCCGAAAGCTTCCAAATCCCCTCAATTCTACCTTTCCATCCGTTGCCGAGGCGAGGGCTTCGATCATGCACTCCAGTATGGTATTTACGATGACTTCCGCGTCCCTTCTAGTGAGGTTTATGGAAGATGCGACCCTTTGGATTAGATCGGACTTTGTCATTACCTGTCTCCTCTGCCCCTTATCCCTCTCACCTCATCAGATACTGAATGGAGAGCATACTTCCCCTTCCCTCCGGGGACAACAGGGAAGACCCCAAGGTACTGGAACCGAGCAGGAAATCCAGGAGGGAAAGCCTGCGCTTCTTTTCCAGTACGACCTTCGGTTTGCCCCTTATTCCCGCCATCTGGGCAGCGAAATTGATGGCATCGGGTAAGTCCCCCAGTTCATCTACCAATCCCAAGCTCTTGGCTTGTCTTCCGGTAAAGATCCTGCCATCTGCCAATTCCTGCACCCTCTCCTTATTCATTTTCCTGCCACTTACCACCGCTTCGATGAACTGGTTGTAGGCATCGTCCAGGACTTCTTGAAAGAGGCGCTTTTCCTCTGCAGTCATCTCCTTGACCATCGAACCCATGTCCTTGTGTTCTCCGCTCTTGATCACCACCGACTTGACCCCTACCTTTTGCAGTAGCTGGGAAATGTTCGTCAGTTGCATGATAACCCCTATGCTCCCAGTGATGCTGCCCGGATTAGCAAAAATGCGATCGGAAGCGCAGGCTATGTAATATCCCCCCGAAGCAGCAAGACTTCCCATGGAAACGATTACAGGCTTGCGATGCTGCAATCGAGTCTTTTCCAGTTCTTCATGAATCTCCTGAGCGGCTGCCACTCCTCCTCCGGGACTGTTGATGCGGACGACCACCGCCTTGATAGATCGATTGTTCTGGTGCTTATCGAGCTGTTGTAGCACTTCCTTAGAATCCAGTATCACTCCCTCGATCTCAACCAGTCCAATCTTTCCGCCTCCAGGCCCTTCCCTTCCCGAAAGAAAGGATAGGAGGACGAGGACTGAGAGCAAGAAGAACCCTCCCCCCACAATCCAGATCAGTCCTCGGCCTATCTTAGGCTTCTGCATGCAGGCCTTCCTCTCCGCCGACATCGACCTTCCTGTCTCTTACCCTCCTGAGTGCCAGACGGTGGGTCTCGGCGATCAACTTCAGTTCTCGTCATGAAGCCTCCCCCGCTAGCTCCTCTTCCTCGAGGGATTGCAAGTAGGCCTTGATGCTCAGGCCAATTTTTCTTTCGTCAGCGTCGAGCTTGATTATCTTGGTAATGACCTCATCGCCCACCGCCACCACATCCTCAGGCTTGGCCACCCTCTCTGGCCGCATTTCCGAAACGTGGAGCAGGCCCTCGATCCCGTCCTCCAGTTCTACGAAGGCGCCAAAATCAGTCAGGCGAACCACCTTGCCCTTGACATTCATTCCCACCCGGTATTTTTCCGGAACGATCGTCTGCCAAGGGTCGGTTTGGACTTGCTTCAACCCGAGAGAAATGCGATGGGTGTTCTTGTCCACCCGGAGAACCATGGTTTCCACCCAGTCTCCTTTTTTCAAGACCTCGGAAGGATGCCGGATCCTCTTGGTCCAAGACATGTCCGATATGTGAATGAGGCCGTCGATCCCTTCTTCCAACTCTACGAAAGCCCCATATTCTGTCAAGTTCCTAACTTTTCCCTTGACTCTCATGCCAACCGGATACTTCTCCTCCACAAACAACCACGGGTTTGGTTCGGCTTGCTTCATGCCGAGAGAAATCCGCTTAGCCTTCTTGTCTATGTCAAGCACTACAACCTCAACCATATCCCCTATCGACACTATCTTGGATGGATTCCTAACTCTCTGTTTCCAAGACATTTCCGAGACATGGACAAGACCCTCTATCCCTGGTTCCAGCTCCACGAATGCCCCATAATCGACCAAGCTTACCACTCTGCCCTTCACCTTTGCCCCTATGGGATACCTCTCATCGGCCGAGTCCCAGGGGTCGGGAAATCTTTGTTTCAAGCCTAGGGAAACTCTCTGGTTCTCCCGGTCCAACTTCAATACCATGACCTCGACCTCGTCCCCCACGGTGAAAACCTCCGAGGGATGGCTGATCCGCCCCCAGGACATATCGGTGATATGGAGCAAGCCGTCCAAGCCTCCCAGATCGATGAAAGCACCATACTCGGTCAGGTTCTTCACCTTCCCTCGCACTATCTTTCCTTCTTCTAACATCTCCAGGGTTCTTTCTCTCTCTTCTCTTCTTTCCTCCTCCAGATATGATCTTCGCGAGAGAACGATATTACCGCGCCTTTGATTCAACTTGATAATCTTCATGGTAAAGGACTGCCCCACCAAGCTGTCCAGATCTCTCACTGGGCGGAGGTCCACCTGCGACCCGGGGAGAAATGCCTTCACCCCTATGTCCACTATCAAACCGCCCTTTGTCTTTCCAATGACCGTCCCCTGGACCACTCCCCCCCTCTCGAAGGTCCGCGTTATCTCCTCCCACACTTTAATTTTTTCTGCCTTTTCCCGGGAGAGGACTACTAGCCCTTCGCTGTCTTCCTTTTGCTCCAAGAGAACATCTACCTCGTCCCCTACCTTGACGGTAATCTGGCCTCTGGAGTTGACGAATTCGTGAATCGGTATTGCCCCCTCCGATTTGTAACCGATATCCACGATGACCGAATCCGGAGTGATCTCAACCACGGTGCCGCGAATAATATCGCCTTCTGTTATGTCCTTGACAGTTTGGTCGTAAAGCTCCCCCCAGCTTCCCTCCTTTTCCTGGAGACTGGTTAGGTCTCTCCCCTTCCCTTCCCCATTGCTTTGATGCTTGGGGGCTGAAGCCCCCTCTCCCTGCAGGGTTATTCCCTCCTCCTTTCCGCTGGTTCCGGGTTCGATCTCGGGTATTCGGATCTCCTCTAGCATCATTACCGGTAGTACCTCCCTAACCTTTTCGGTCTCAAGAAGGCCTATGGGCCTTCTTGGTCTTCATCTTCTCCCTCGATAAGAATATGCCTCAATCTCTTCACAACCTCCGAAACGATCCAATCCGGGGTAGAGGCCCCCGCAGTGACTCCTACCCGAGACTTCCCGCGTACCCAATGGTATCGGATCTGATCCGGCCTTTCGATCAAGTAGGTGGAGGGCAAAACCCTTTGGCAGGCATCCCTTAGACGCCTGGTATTGGCGCTTTTTTCTCCCCCCACCACCAACATTACCTCCACCTTTCCCGCGATCTCCAGGGATGATTTCAGGCGAGAGGCTGTAAAGTCGCATATGGTATTGAAAACCCTCAGTTCTTCCACCCGCGGAAGAACAGTGGCCACCAGATCCCTGAGGCTCGACTCTTGCTGAGTGGTTTGCGATACAATTCCCACCTTCTTTTCAAGCTGCAGAAGATTCAGATCGGACATCTGGCCGATAACAAAGACCGAATGGGAACCAGCATATCCCAGCAAAGCTTGAACCTCCGCATGCCCCGGATCTCCCAATAGCAGAACTTGGTATCCCTGTCTCGCCAATTCTGCGATCCGCTCCTGCGCTTTCTTCACGAAAGGACAGGTGGCGTCAATGATTTCAACCCCCCCCTTTTTGAGTGCCTCGAGGACACGGGGAGAGGCGCCGTGGGAACGAATTATGACCCGGTCTCCGGGGAGCAGTTTCTCGTACTCCTCGACAACCCTCAGTCCGATTCCCTCCAACAGAGAGACCACCTGTGGATTGTGAATCAGGGGACCCCAGCAGAAAATCCTTCCTCCCTCCCTGACCGCGGAAGTCGCCAGGTCGTAGGCCCTCTTAACCCCGAAGCAAAAACCTAGGCCATCGGGAATCAATATTTCGACCTCGAGTATGTCCCGGGAAAGAGGTGTTCCCCCGGTCATGGTGCCTTTCTCTCCTGTGACTTTTTTCTGATCTCCTCCATCCTCTGTACGAAGTCCTCCAATAATAATTCGTAGTCCACTTTCTTGGCTTCTCCAGCAACAGAGGTCGTGCCAGATCGAGGATGAACCGGGGTCCCGAAGGTGACCTTAACCGGGTGGAAGCGAAGCCACCGAGACCCGCGCGGCAGAACCTGGCCCGGACCATCAAGGTATACCGGAATCAAGGGAGCCCTTGAAAGCTCGGCGATAACAGCCATACCTGGTTTTGGCCTCTGCAAGGTCTTGCCATCTCCCCTTGTTCCCTCCGGAAACAAAAGCAAAACTTTCCCTTCCCTCATTAGCTCAACCGCCCTCTTGATGCTGGAAGATCCGGCTCGCTGGCGGGAAATGGGAAAGCCCTGCAACTTGTGGATGAACCAAGCTGCTATTGGATTTCTGAATATCTCCTCCTTGGCCATGTAGTGCATCTTTCGGGGCAAAGAAACCCCCACAAAGATGGGGTCCAAGTAGCTGACATGGTTGGATGCCAAGATCGCCGGACCGAAGCGGGGTACGTTTTCCACCCCTTCGACCCGAAGTCGAAAGAGGAGCTTGCAAATCGCCTTGGCCAGGAAATAACATATATCGTAGATCATTTCCCCAGCGCGGATTGGATCGCCTGGAAAAAGCGACTGACTGTGCGGTCCTCGGCTTGAAAGCTTAAACTTCTTATGTACACCCAAACCTCCTCCTTTGCAAGCCAAAATGAGCAGTCGGGCCTCCCCCAACCCCGCTCTCTCTCCTTCGCCTCCTCCCTTCCAACTTGTATCTCATCTCGCCCTCCGGCCAGCCTGAGCAAAGACTTTATGGAACCTTTCAACCAAATATTTAGCCTCTTCCGACCCAGTGAATAAAGCCAACACCAGGTAGGCCACGCCGCCTGCACCCATCTCCCCGGCCAAGGAAACCACCCTGGACAACAGCCGAGGCTGTTCCCAGGGAGGAAAAGATTCCACGAGAAAATGACAGAAAAGCGCCATCGGGACTGCAGACAAGATGATCTTAAAAATCGATAGGCGCAATTCCCCTCCACCTAACCTGCCCACCCTTTTCCTGAGGCAAGTAACCAAGAAGGTGAAATGAGATAGGGAGGCCAAGGAGGTAGCTAGGGCCAGTCCTCTCACTTGGAAGGGGCCCATGAGCAAGATACTGCAGAAAATATCCACCCCCACTGCGATCGCAGAAATCACCATAGGGGTCCTAGTGTCCTGGAGGGAATAGAAGGCGGACACCAGTATCCGATCTCCCACATAGAAGCATATCCCGAGGGAAAGGTAAAGGAGGGTTTCTGCGACCTCCCGGGACATCGACGGCGTGAACTGTCCTCGCTCAAACAATACCGTGACCAGGGCTCTGCGAAAGATTATCATTCCAAAGGTAATGGGAATCGTAATAAACAAGCTGACCCGGAGGGCAAAGATAGTGATCCTGTTCAGCTCATCCAAAGACCCCCTGGCAACGGAGGAAGAGAGAAAGGGAAGTATGGCAGTTCCTAATGCTACTCCCACCAGTCCTATGGGAATCTGAACCAAGCGAAAACTGTAGTAAAGGAACGAGACACTTCCCTCTTTGAGGAAGGAGGCCAGGAAGGTGCTTATGAAAAAATTGGCCTGGGTGATGATCAATCCCATCAGCCCGGGAAGCATGAGCTTACCGATCCTCCTCAAGGCCGGGTCTCGCCAGCTGAAGTCGAGGGAAAGTGAGCCGCCTTCCCTCCGGAGATCAGGGATCTGGATGGCCATCTGACCTATTCCTCCCAGGAGAACACCTATCGCCAAGGAGGTTATGGGGGGGTTCAAAAGGGGGGATAGAAAAAGTACCGACCCGATCATGGCCAGATTCAGCATCGTGGGAGCAAAGGCGGGTGCCGTATAGCGACGGAGGGAGTTCAATATACCCATGAAGAGGGCCGCAATTCCAACGAAGAGTATGTAGGGAAAGGTGATCCGGGTCAGGAAAACGGTTAGGCTAAGCTTTTCAGGATACACATGGAACCCGGGTGCCATGATCCATACGATCGCGGGGGCGGCAATAATGCCCGCCGCAGACACCACGATCAACATCGCTGCCAAAAAGCTTCCTGTGGCCCGAGCTAGCCGCCAAGCCTCTTGCTTTCCTTTTCGGTTCAGAGTCTCGGTGAACACCGGTACAAAAGAGGCACTGAGTGCCCCTTCCCCGAAAAGCTCCCGGAGCGTGCTGGGAATTCTGAAGGCGACAAAAAAGGCGTCTGCCATCGTACCCGCCCCGAAGAATTTGGCAATCAGCATGTCCCGGACAAAGCCCAAAATCCGCGATGCAAAGACTCCGCAGCTGATGGCCCCGGCCGCTCTGGCTATTCCCGGCCCCTCTGTTTTTCTTTCTCCGACCTGATCTAGGCGATCAGCCGCCACAGTTGACAAACCATGAGATTGGGTTTATAAAGTGTAACACTTGCGGTCGCTGCCGCAGATGCCATAGGGTTTCGGAAAGTGAGGAGTGAGGGAAGATTCGACGATCTGTTCGACTTTTCCGCGAGACCTTCCTCGGCCGGTGAATGTTCATTGCTCGAGCGAGTAATCACTACCAAGTATCGAAGGAGAAGGCATGGCCAACATCAAGTCGGCGATCAAGAGACTCAGGCAGAGCAAAATTCGTCACCTTAGAAACAAGGCCGGAAAGACCTACCTCCGATCCAGCATCAAGAAGGTCCGGCTAGCAATCGAGAGTGGGGACCGGTCCTTAGCCCAAACGCTTTTGCCAAAAGCTCTCTCCGCTATAGACAGGGCGGCGGCGAAGAAGATCATAACCAGGAACACCGCATCGCGTTATAAGTCCCGTCTTTCCCGACGGGTGGACGCCCTCCTTAAGTCGACCTAGCCGAACCATACTTCTGCTTCCAGCTGTCACCATTGTTGCCGGGCCGGAACCGAGATAGACCGCGGTCAAGGAGGAACCGCTTTAGAGCGATGATCCCCATGGTCTCGTTTGACTTGATCAAGAGGTCGACCTGATATAGGCGCTGGAAGATCCCTTCCAAGACCTCCCAGGCGAGAGAACGGGCTTGGTGCTGAAGGCCATGAAAATAGGCACTGGGAACTCTCAGCTTGGCCTGGATCTCCCTTTGGCTTTTTCCCTCCTTCTGCCAAGCCTTGATTAGGGCAAGAAGTCGGAAATGGCGGGCGATCATTCCCACGATCTGGGGAGCTTCTAATCCCTGCTCGAGAAGGCGGTCGATTCCTTCGACCACGCTCCTAATCTTATCCTCAGCAAGGGACTGAACCAAGGCAAAGAGATCAGCCGGTTTCCATCCGGCTTGAATCAGTATGTCATCCAATTCGATCTCTTGCCTCTCCCCCACTCCTAAGATGATCTTCTCCAGCTCTCCCACCAGCATATTCTGGTCCTCTCCGCAGACTTCCAGCAAGGTCTGCAGAGCCGAGCTGGATATCTGCTTACCCCTCTCCTTGATCCACCTTTGCACCCACTCCCTGAGTTCGTTTCCCTTTCTTAAACCACAAGCAATCAGTCTGCCTCCTCCCGCCTGGAGCTCGTAGAAAGGGCTTCCTGGATCGATCTTCTCCACCAGCAGGATGAAGCACAAAGAAGGGGACAGGCCTCTCTTCAGGTGATCTACTAGTTTCTTCTGATCCGGGATAGATAGGCAATCTGCATGCTTTACCACTACTACTCGACATGGGGCAAGCAAGGGAACAGTGGCCGCCCACTGCAGGGCTTGATCGATGCCTGCTTCCCTTCCATCCACGATTTCCAAGTTCAAGCACCGCTCTTGCTCAGTTGGAAGCTTCTCTTTTACCAAGGACCGAAGAACCTGGTCCTGAAGGGGTCCCTCCTCCCCGGTCAACAAAAAAAGGGAACTCTTTGCTTGCCATGCCCGATTCGATTCTCTACCCATCGCCTCCACGGCCCTGCTCACCGAATTTCCATCAATCGAAGCACAACTGATCTGGAAATCTCCTCCATTGCCTGATCGGAGGCTCTTTTTTCCGCCATCTCGGTGGCCGCCACATTGGGACCGGTGTAGTAATATGAGGAAGCACTGAACACCTCTTCCCAGAATGGTTCTGTGCCTTTTCTTCCCTGGACCGAGAACCTTGCAGTGATGTTGACCCGGTACTGTCGGCTAATGTCACGGGCATCGAAGGCAACCGCCTCTATGGAATAGGCAAGGATCGAGCCCTTCAGCGTCAGTTCTGCCTCCTCTTCTGCCGTCACCGAGATGTTCCTTTCGGACAACCTTTGCAACACCAGATCCCTTGCCCGAATCTCCAGCCCTGGCCTGAAGGTCTTATTGGAGAAAGTGGGAACCGCCACCAACCTCGGCTGGGATTGAAAGCTGTATCCACACCCAGCCAGGAGCGACCCTGCCAAAACCAAGGCCGTAAGGCTCCGCCGGCAAATTATGAAGAGGCCGAATCGGGAGATAATTTGTTCCTGCCCCCCTAGGCGATCTTCGCCGCCTGGCAATGAGAAATTGGGATTCGGTCGTGCTGTCCGCGCGCTGGGGAATGGGGACTCTAGCCTCTCGGGCGCGCTATGGTCAGGAATTCGGGTCACGGTGGAGGGGGAGGGAGGTGATCGAAGACAAGGAGTTCATCTCAGCACTATATTTACCAGCCGGTTGGGAACTACGATCATCTTTTTTATCTGCTTTCCCGCCAAAAGATGTTTGATGCGATTGTCCGAGAGGATAGCCGTCCTTATCTCATCCTCTGTAGAAGAAGCATCGAGGTATAGACGATGTCTGACTCGCCCGTCGATTTGAACCACGATGAGGACGGAACTTTCAGCCATAGCCATTGCGTCGTATGCGGGCCAAGGTTGGTCGCAAATGCTATCGGAATGGCCTAATTTTCTCCAGAGCTCTTCGGCGATGTGGGGGGCAAAGGGAGAAAGGAGCAAGAGAAGGGTTTCCAAGGCCTTCCGCAGAACTACCTTCTTCTCCTCCCGCTCCTGCTCGGGCCCTGTCATTGGATCGAACCGATGCATTTCGTTTACCAGTTCCATCAGGGCACTTATGGCAGTGTTAAAATGAAAGTCGTCCTCGATATCCTCGGTCACTCTCTTGATGGTTCGGTGGAGATGTCGCAGCAGATCCCTCGCCTCGCTCGATTCAACTATTGTCGAATCATCGGTCGGCCGGACCGAGAGAGACGAATATTTCTCTACCAGCTTCCACACGCGATTGAGAAAACGCGAAGCCCCTTCCACTCCTTGCTCCGACCATTCCAGGTCCTTTTCGGGAGGAGCAGCGAAAAGGGAGAAGAGGCGTGCTGTATCCGCACCGTACCTCTCCAAAAGGTCGTCAGGATCGACTACATTGCCCCTCGATTTGGACATCTTGGCGCCATCCTTGATGACCATACCCTGTGTCAGGAGGCGGGTGAAAGGCTCGTCAACCTTTATCAGCCCGAGGTCCCGTAGGAACTTGGTAAAGAACCTGGCATACAGTAAGTGTAATACCGCATGTTCTATTCCCCCTATGTACTGGTCCACCGGCATCCAGTAATCGGCCGCCCCTCTGTCAAATGGGGATTCCCTATGGTGAGGAGAAAGGAAGCGAAGGAAATACCAGGAGGAATCTACGAAGGTATCCATGGTGTCGGTTTCCCTCTCTGCAGGTCCCGAGCATTGTGGACACTTCGTTTTCACAAAACTATCTACCCTGCGTAGGGGAGATTCCCCCTTTCCCAGGATCTGGATGTCACGAGGAAGCAGCACCGGCAGGTCCTCCCAGGGAACGGGAACGGTCCCACAACGATCGCAGTATACGATCGGTATGGGGGTTCCCCAATAACGTTGCCTGGAAATCCCCCAGTCTCGGAGCCTGAAGGCAATCTTCCTCCCCCCCTTTCCCTCTCTTTCTAGGTGTTGAGCGATCAGGTGGCGGGCCCTATCGCTGGTCATCCCGTCGAACGGGCCGGAATTGACCAATACCCCCTCGCCCGTATAGGCCTCAGCGATCTCCATCCCTTCCCCGTCACCGTCTTCTGGGTTGCGAACCACCAGGCGTACCGGAAGGCCGTACTTACGAGCAAATTCGAGATCTCTTTGATCGTGGGCCGGCACTCCCATGATGGCTCCGGTTCCATACTCCATAAGGACATAATTAGCGATCCAGATTGGAAGTCGCTCTCCGGTCATTGGATTGATGGCGTAAGCACCGGTAAAGCATCCCTCCTTTTCCACGTCCAAAGCGCTACGAAGCAATCGATCGGATCTGCTCATCCGTTCCAGAAAAGAAAGGACCATTCCTTGTTCTGGCTTGCCCTCGCATAGCTTCTTCACCAAGGGGTGTTCGGGGGCCAAAAGCATGAAAGTGGCGCCAAAAATGGTGTCGGCCCTGGTGGTAAAAGCCGGGATATATCCGTCGCCGGAGGCGAGAGGGAAGCGGATCTCCACCCCCTCGCTTTTGCCGATCCAGTTTCGTTGCATTATCTTGACCCGCTCTGGCCAACCCGGAAGGGCTTCCAGTCCCTGCAACAGTTCCTCCGAGTAGCTAGTTATCCTGAGGAACCATTGTTCCAGTTCCTTTTGCCTCACCTGGGTCTGGCAGCGCCAGCAATAACCTCCTTCCACTTGCTCATTTGCCAATACAGTTTGACAAGAATCGCACCAGTTGACCAAGGATCCTTTACGGTAGGCCAAGCCTCTTTCGTACATTTTTAGGAAGAACCATTGGTTCCACTTGTAGTAGTCTGGATCGTGGGAGGCGATTTCTCGGTCCCAATCGTAAGAAAACCCCATACGCCTCAGCTGATTCCGCATGTATCGAATATTTTCGTCGGTCCAAAGGGCCGGATGAATGTTGTTCTCCAAAGCTGCGTTTTCTGCGGGGAGGCCAAAGGCGTCCCATCCCATGGGATGCAGGACGTTGTAACCTCTCATCCTCTTGTAGCGGGCCACCACATCGCCGATCGAGTAGTTCCTCACATGACCCATGTGGATCTTTCCCGACGGATACGGATACATCTCTAGCAGATAATACTTAAGCCGAGAGGGGTCCTCTTCAACCCTGAACTGCCTCCGATCTTCCCAAAACCGCTGCCACCTTTCCTCGACCTCCTTGAAGTTATATCCCTTAGCCATGCTTCGCCATCACGTTCCTTTCTTCCTCTCGGTCATTCATCCTGATGAACATGAATCCGATTGCCACCCTTGTTCTTGGCCGTATACATGGCTCGATCAGCATAGCGAATCATGCTAACGATGTCATATTCATCTCTATACTCCACCAACCCGAGACTCACCGTGATTCGTCCCTGGTTAGCTTTCTCTACACTCGATCGAATGCGCTCTGCCACTGCATATGCCTCGTCTCCCTTGATTTCTGGGAGGATGACGGTGAACTCATCGCCTCCGTAGCGGAATCCTGCATCCACATGATCCCTGATATTCCGGAGCACGATTTCGCTCGTTTGCCTCAGTACCCTATCTCCTTCCAAGTGACCCTCGGCATCGTTATAGGCCTTGAAGTTGTCCAGATCGAAGAGGAGGATACAAAGCGGCCTCTTTTGCCGCCGCGCTCGGACGAACTCGCTCTTCAGCCTCTGGTTGAAGTACCTCTTATTGTAAAGGCCAGTAAGATCGTCCCTTATGGAAAGTTCCTGAAGTTCCTTCCTCTGGGCCTTTACTTTTTCGAAGAGCCTTCCCTTTTCGATGGCCAGGGCCGCCTGGGTGGCAATCCCCTCCAAGAGCCGCACATCATCCTCGGTAAAGCGCCGATCATCGATCTTGTTTATCACCTGTATCACCCCCATGGTCTTGTCCTTGAGCTTGAGGGGGACACAGATCATGGACTTGGTGGTGAAGCCGGTCTGCTCGTCCACCTTGGGGTAAAAGCGGGGATCGGAGGT
>Ga0123519_10000052_pt1 | contig 174541 bp, 142 predicted proteins | sample YelNatPaOPRAMG02_FD_87396 | JGI IMG/M metagenome (GOLD analysis project Ga0123519, IMG submission 87396) | Hot spring microbial communities from Yellowstone National Park - Yellowstone National Park OP-RAMG-02 (version 2) | ecosystem: Environmental > Aquatic > Thermal springs > Hot (42-90C) ... | reverse complement strand
TATTATCCCTTCTTTCCGGCCATAACCGCCGCCGGCTGTCAGATCGTCAACAACGGATTGAAGCTCATGGGTGACCGGTATGAGATGGACCTGGAGGATCTGGAAAATCTCTTTCGGCCGCGCCAGGGCATGGTCCCTGTTCCCCACCGGATCCGGACCATGATCCTCTGCAATCCCCACAACCCGGTGGGACGCCATTGGGAGCGGGACACCTTGATCCGCCTGGGAGAAATCGCCCTCAAACACGGCATCCCGGTCATCTCCGACGAGATCCATTGTGAGATCCTCTTCGGGGGGCGGCGGCACGTCCCCTTCCCCCTCATATCCAAGGAATTCGAACAAAACTGCATCGTCTGTATGGCCCCGAGCAAGACCTTCGGTCTGGCCGGACTGGAGGTCTCGACGATCATCATCCCCAATAAAGAGCTGAGGCGGCGTTTTGCCGTTACCCGCTCCGGCATACTGCCCGGCCCCAGTCTCTTCGGTTACGCCGCCCTGGAGGCGGCCTACCGCTACGGCGACGAATGGCAGGAACAGATGCTGGAATATCTGCAAGGGAACCTGGATGTGCTTTTGGATTTTTTTGAGAAAGAGATCCCCCGGATCAAGGTCATCCCTCCCCAAGGGACTTACCTGGTCTGGCTGGACTGCCGCGACCTGGGAATGGATGACCTTACCCTTCGGGCCTTTATGCGGGAAAAGGCCAAGGTGGGATTGGACGACGGGTTTCTCTTCGGAAAATCCGGGAGCGGCTTTCAGCGGATGAACATCGCCTGTCCCCGATCCCTCTTGCTGGAAGGGCTGGAAAGGATCAAAAGGGCCGTGGACGGCCTCCCTTAGATTCCCCTTGACTTTCGGGATTCCCCGTTTTTACAATTAATTTCAAAATTAAACCTTCAACCCCTAACCGCCGAAGGAGGGCAACATGAAAAGGGTATTTCGTTTCGGTGTGTTGGTGATGGTGTGGGGAATGGTTTTCGGACCTTCCTTAAGTCAGGCCTTCAATCCGGGGACCCACCTTTACATCGCCGACAAGGTCTGTCCGTCGTGCGGTCCGAAAAGCGATTTCTATTACGGGGCCATCGCCCCGGACTTGGCCCTCTATGTAGGGGACCAGGCCAAATGGCCGACTTCGTTTCTGGACACCCATTATCTTTTCATGGACCTCCGAACCGCGGCCAGGACCTCTTCCCAACAGGCCTTTGCCAAGGGTTGGCTGACCCATAACGAACAGTGGGGGGCGGATTTCTATGCCCATGGTCATCCTCCTTATCTTCCTGGGGGATATGTCGTCCAAAAGGCCAGGGCCATTGCTTCGACCTATGGAGTGGATGAGGAACTGGCTCATTACCTGGTGGAAGTGGCCGTGGACCTGCTGGTGAAAAAAAACGACGACCCCAAGATCGGCCTCAAGCTCTTGAACGCCGTCCTCTATCGTTCCTGGGAAGACCGCAATCTCCTGGCTAATGTCTTAGTATGGCAAAATCAGCGGACCGACTGGCTGACCCTGACCACGGCGGAACTGACCTTCCGCAACCTGGTGGGCCGCTACGCCATGGCCCTTTCCCTGCCCAGTCCCTTGGATAAAGGGGCCATCGCCGACTTGGGGGTCCAACTGGCCAAGGAGATGTACGGCTTGGAGGTTTCCAAAGAGACCCTGCTGGGTTGGTTGAATTTTGCCATGACTTTCTGTAAGGACGATTACAAGGCGGTGATCGAAGGGGCGATTGAGGGCATCAGAAGCAAGACGAATTGGTAGCAAGAAGTAAGGTCGACCGAGGACCGAGGATACTGAATAGACCGGTAGCGGAGAAAGAACCGGTTAACCGATGCAGGCCCGCTCTTTTCGGAGCGGGCCTGCTTCTTTTTGATGTCGTTTTTTTTTTAACATGCCTCCGCTCGTAACGGTCTAACCTTAAAAAAGGCGGAGGGGGCCATGAAAAGTAATTTCGCTAAAATAGGAGTCCTGTTTTTGGTCTCGGCCCTGTTGGTCCTGGGGGCGTCGGCCTGTGTGGCTTATCGCTATCACTATTATCCGGATGACGGCTACCGAGGATGGGATTATGGAGGGACCTATTGGTTCGTCCCTTTCCCCTTTTTTTATTATTATGGGGATCACGATCGTCCCCGTTATCACCGTCCTTTCCATGGCCATGACGGTCCCCCGCCTGATCGGTGGGGTCCGAGGGATCACCCTCCTGACCGATTCGGCCCGGGGACGAGGCCGCCGAGATAAGAACAGCGGTTTTTCTTGCAGCCTCATTCGAAGGATGATACGATCCCCTATCCCTGAAGGCCTGGGGAAATACTAAAGACACAAAGACGGAGATGATCCTGAACACCGCCGGCGGTCTGTCCATCGACACGGAAAAGGATTTGACCGCCCCGGAACGGCACATCATCCAAAAATTGTTGTTTTGGGAGGACCTGGCGGAAAGCGTCGAACATTTTCAGCATAAAGTCGAAGAGGCCCTGCAAAAGGGATGGAACGATTCCGGCCCTGTTTCCTTAAGGCCGGTGCTGAGAGAGATCATTAAGGACCTGGAGGAACGGGTCCGACGCCGGACCCGGACCGTTCGGGAAAAACATACGGAATAGGAAAGAAGAAGATGCCGGATCTGGAAGCGATTCAGAAAAGGGCTGAAGTGTTGGCCCATCGAAAATGGGATTTGCCCGGGATCGAAAAACGATTCCTGGCCCTGGCCAAGGAGGGCATCCCTCCCAAGAGACTGGATCCCTCGGAGGTCAAGGCCAAAAAGGACGAGATCCTGGATCGGGTGCAACGCCGGGCCGAAGAGTATTGTTACCTGACCCGCAACTGCGCCAAGGGATCGGCCACGGCCCTCTTTGAGGAGTTCGGACTGGGCAACATGGAAATCATCAAGGCCTTGAACCCGTTCCCCGGACTGGCCATGAGCGGCGGGATTTGCGGACCTGTCGCCGGAGGACTGACGGCCATCAGCCTCTTTTTTTCCGGTCCGGACTTGACCGATCCTCAGGACACCCGGACCTACGCCTACGCCCGTAAGTACCTCAGGCGCTTTGAGCAGACCTTCGGCAGCCTCCTCTGCCCGGACATTCAGGCCATGCTCTTGGGCAGATACTTCGATCCCCTGGCCGGAGCGGAAAACCTTCAGGCCTTCAATCAGGCCCGGGCCAGGGAAAAGTGCCCCTTGGCCCCGGGTATGGGCGCCCGTCTGGCCGCGGAGGTCATCATCGAAGGCATGTAATCCCTGCCCTTCCACCGGATTACTAATGAGTGCATAATTGGAAAGACATAATCTTGAGAAGGCAGGAGGTTTTTTCTGAAGCCATTGGCGGGAGGGTGCTGTCTTTTCCTGACTTATCATAGGGGGAAACCGCAGCTCGTCCGCGGTTTATAGCGGACGAGAATGCGGAGGGGGAAAAGGTCCCCCGAGGATAAGTCAGAGAAAAGACCAACCCGAGAGCCTTAGGCTTCAGAAAAAACCTCCTGGCAAGTCTAAACAATTATGCTCTCATTAATAATTGATTCCTTTACCACGGTTCTTCTTGGGCGGCCCCTTCTCCGGCGATGATGCCGAAGGCCAAGGCCTCGGGCAGGTTGCTCCCTCCTTGATAAAGGTGACCGAAAAAGGATCCCAATTCCCCGGGGGTATAGAGCCTGGGGATAGGCCTTCCTTCATGATCCAGGGTTTGAGCGCGGTGGTTGTGTTTAGGACCGCCCTGGGTGTTGACGATGGCCAGACAGCGTTCGTCGGCATAAAAGGGGGGCCGGCTGATAGGGGCCATGGTCTCCTGTTTGCGTCCAAGGGGGTCGGGCTTGCCGGACCCAAAATGGTCATTGAACAGGGCCACCGTCTTCTTGAGATTAGCCCCGTCTATTCCGGCCTTTTCCGCCGTTTCTTCCAGGGTGTCCCCTTGGAGGATCCAACCCTTCCTGTTCGTGATCCCCATGGATTTCGCCGCCTTTGGCGTGCATTGGATTTTCCTCCTGAAGGTTGAAGATAGGTTCTTCTTGGGGGAGGCAATGGGGGTTATTAGGCCCCTTATCCGTCCAGAATAAGAATCATAGTCCAGATGAAAAGAAAAGAAAAGAAAGGATCCCCAAGCGGGTTGATCTGCCGAAACGTTTGGAGTATAAGGAGGAAAAAACGTTCACCTGCAAGAAGAAAGAAGGGATTGATTATGGACGCTTCGGATAAGACCCAACATACCTCTCCAGAAAAACACGAAGATCCGCTCGCACCTTTTTCCAAAGACAAGGAAGGGCGTCCCCTTCGGCCCGACCTGGCCGAGGTGCTTTATAGACATTCCTTTGGCCTGGACGAATACCGTCCTGAGGCCGTAGAAAAGAGGCGTCAAAGAAATCAACGCACGGCCCGGGCCAACATCGCCGATCTCTGCGACCCGGGCACCTTTATTGAATACGGGGCCTTGACCATGGCCGCCCAGCGGGGCCGCCGTTCCTTGGACGACCTGATCCGCCGGACCCCGGCCGACGGCATGATCGCGGGCATCGGCCAGGTCAACGGTGCTTTATTCGGGGAAGAGAAAGCCCGCTGTATGATCATGGCCTATGACTACACCGTCCTGGCCGGGACCCAAGGGCATTTCAATCATAAAAAAAAGGACCGCATGTTGAAGCTGGCCTACGATCAACGCCTGCCTTTGGTCTTTTTCGGAGAAGGGGGAGGGGGAAGACCCGGGGATGTAGATGCCGAAGGGGTTATGGTGGCCGGCCTGGATCTGACGACCTTCGCCTCTTTCGCCCGATTGAGCGGACGGGTGCCTATGATCGGATTGGTCTCCGGCTATTGCTTTGCCGGTAACGCGGCTTTACTGGGCTGCTGCGATGTGATCATCGCCGCCCAAAACGCCAACATCGGTATGGGCGGGCCGGTGATGATCGAAGGGGGCGGATTGGGGGTCTTCAAGCCTGAAGAGGTGGGACCCATGGAGGTCCAGACCAAAAACGGCGTGGTGGATATCGCCGTGGCCGATGATGTGGAAATGGTGGCGGTAGCTAAAAAATATCTTTCCTATTTTCAGGGTGCGATCCCGACCTGGGAGGCCGAGGATCAGACGATCCTGCGCGATTTGATCCCGGAGAACCGCCGACGGGCATATAATGTGCGTAAAATCATTCAGATCCTGGCCGACAAAGGGACCTTTCTGGAAATCCGGCCCCAATTCGGGCAGGGGATGATTACGGGGCTGTTACGCATCGAAGGCCGACCTTTCGGTCTGATCGCCAACAACTGCATGCACACGGCCGGGGCCATCGAGGCCGATGACGCCGACAAGGCCGTGCGCCTGATGCAGATCTGTGAGGCCCACGGCCTGCCGATTATTTCTTTGTGCGACACCCCCGGGTTCATGGTCGGCCCGGAAATCGAAAAGAAGGCGCAGGTACGGCATGTCTGCCGTATGTTCGTCGTCGGCGCCCATCTGACCGTCCCCTATTTTACCGTAATCCTGCGACGCGGTTACGGGTTGGGGGTCATGGCCATGGCCAAAGGAGGATTTCATGAATCCTTTTTCACCATCTCCTGGCCTACGGGGGAATTCGGCGGCATGGGTCTGGAAGGGGCGGTCAAGGCCGGCTTTAGAAGAGAATTGGAGGCCGTTGAAGATCCTCAAGAACGGGAGGCCCTCTATCAAAAATTGGTGGCCCTCGCCTATGAACGGGGCAAGGCCATCAACATGGCCGCCCATTTGGAGATCGACGCCGTCATCGATCCGGCCGAGACCCGCCGCTGGATCATAAGGGGACTGAAATCCGCCCCGCCGCGACGGCTCGAAGAGCCGCGCCACGCCTATGTGGATCCGTGGTAGGAGGAAAGGCCATTTTCCGCCTGTCATAACCTTTGGGGTCACCTTTGGGGTCAGGTCTTGCAATATAATATGGGGTCACCTTTGGGGTCAGGTCTTGCAATATAATATGTATCTTTGGTTCTAACAAAAGGATGAAATAAAGGGATTAATGTGATATTGCAAGACCTGACCCCATTTGTTGCATGACCCCATTTGTGCCCCATTTGTTCAGTTTTGATCGGCTGATCACGGATTGGGTGTGAGGTTTTTAAAGAGAAATAAAGGGAGGTTAAGGAAAGAGAAAACCCCAATAGCAGGGGGAAAAGTTTGGGTGGGGTCTAACTTTTCCTGGTGGGAAGGGCGGACTGAAAATATCGGATAATCGAGGAACAGAATATTTTCATTCGGGATAAAGGGGTGAGGTCAAGAAATATTTTTGAAAAGAAGGCCAATTTTTTAAGGTCTATTATGGATAGGAAAATTTGGCTACCTGAGACACTTCTTCGGAGGTTCCTTTTTAGGTTGGAACCGGGATCAGCCAAAAAGATAATCGGCAGTTTGCGGAACTGGGCGATCTCCAACAACATTTCCCCTTGAGCAATCATGGGGTCCAGAACAACCAGGTCATAGGTCCAAGAGACCAGTTTATCCACCGCTTCTTGGTAGGTCGCCACCTTCTCCAAGCGGCAGGTAGGACAGGCGACGGCGAGTTCACTCTCAGTACTTTTTAACAATTCCGGATCGGCTATGATGGCCAGAATCTCTTTATCCAAGAGGACGGACTTCTTTTTCATTTTTATAGCCCCCGACCCCACAAGAAAATATATTAATGAAGTGCTTAAGAAATCTCGGTTACTTTATGATCACCCGATCAAACCGTCCGGTAGGGAACTGATTGAATTCCGGTCGGCGGCCGAATATCAGTTGCTGTGCATTGTGAAACCAAGGGTCCTCATCCAGTTCTTTCGAATGATCCGGACAGCCATCTAGGGTAGACTGACCGGGCGTTTCTTCCTCAACGGCCGGAAGGCCTCTTCCTCGAATAATCGGTTCCATAGCCCCCTCTCTTTCTTTTCGGCTTTTTGGTGATTTTTAGGGTAACAAAGAGAGGTAACGAAAAGGATACCGAGGTTTCGGGGTTCGGATCAATCGTCTTTTGGATAACTCATTGAAAATGATGGAAATTTATGATGTTTGAAAAAGATCAGAGAGGGGCCGTTAATTTTTTGTAAATGGCGGTGGTTGATTTATCCGGGGACACATCCAGGGCGGATTTCAAAACCTGGCGGCATTGCTCATAAACCTTCAAAGCCTCGTTTCGATGGCCGTGATCGCTGTAATGAAGCATCAGTTTTCGGTAAGCCTCTTCATTTAGAGGGTCGTTTAGAATGATTTTCCGGAGACAGGTCTCGGCCGGCCGGAAGGAGCCGCGGGTCTGATAAAGCCGGGCCAACTTAAAGAGGATTTCGACAAAACACCTTTTCATCTCTTCCTGCCTGGGCAGGATCCAGATTTCGTAGAGATCTTCGGTCAGAAAATCCCCCTGATAAAGACGCTCCGCTTCCTGAAAGAAGGAAAGGGCCTCCTGGAAACGGCCATTTTTTTCCTCATCCCGGCCTTGTTGGACCAAGGAGAGAAAATGGTCGGTATCCCGACGACATAGCTGCTCGTCCAGGAATACGAGGTTGTTTTTCTGGTGGACATAGGAGGAGCCGGCGGCTTCATCCATTTCCGGTTCCAGAGATATTCTCAGCCGGTGGAGGGTTGTCTTGAAATTTCTCTCCGCAGAGGTCGGCGAGGCTTCCGGCCAAAGCGTTTCCAAAAGCCAGTCCTTTGGCACCCTGGGTGAACCGTAGGACAAAACGGCCTTCAGCATTTTCTTGGCCACCTTCCCTTCCCATTCTTCATCTTTAAGGGGGGTCCCCGCTCTAAGAACCTGAAAGGGGCCAAGGGTTTTCAGGTGCAACAGGGGGACTTTAGTGCGGTGGACGGCTTTATAAATTTCACGGGCCCTTTCTCTAACGACGGACCGAGGATGGTTAAAAAGCTTCTTCATCTCTCCTTTGATCAAAGGTCCATAGCGTTTGGCCAATAGGCCGGTAATACACTCTTGGGCCTTGGGCACCTCGTATTCCAAAAGAAGGGTCGAAACCAGGGCGACTTCTTGACCTCGGATGAGCATAAAATGGTCATAGTTTTTTTCCAAGAGGAGGCGGGTGCCGGCGGTCAGGTATTCGAGCACCTGATCGCGCCGGTTTTGTGTGGAAGCCAGCAGGGCGGCAATCAGGTAGGACTCGGCCAAAAAAAGAGGGGCCTGAACGGCTTCAAAATAGTTTATGGCCTGGGCCAATTCTTTATCTGGGGGAGGTGTCTTGGAACCGTGTATCAGAACCAGGGTTCTCAAGGCCAAGGCGTAATGGAGATGGTATTCGGTCCGGGACTCGTCGGCGGAAAGGAGCCTCACCGCCCGGGAAAGCCATTCGATTGCTTCGGCCAAGAAGTCTTTCCTGAAAAAATTCACCCCGAGAAACAAGGTGGCCACCGCTTTGATGAAAGGAAGGCCCATCCTTTCAGCCGCCTTCAAAAGGAATGTTCCCAATCGCTGAGATTTTTCGAATTGATCAAAATATACCGCTTGAAATAATTGATTCATCACGGCCACCGGCTGCCAATAATGTAACCCTTTACTATCCACTTCCATCAAGGCTTTTTCGATCGCCGAAAAAGAACTCTCCTCCTCACCATGGAATGTCTCGAGCACTGTTTTGGAAAGATAATAATAAAACCTAAAATCCGGGGCCTGTATTCTTTCGGAAAAGGTATGCATTTTCTTGATCAAAACCTCGGCTTGTTCATAATCCCCCAAAAAGGTCTTGGCTATGATAATGTCGAATAGGGACCTTCCCTGGATCATGTCATTGCCGATTTTTTGGGCAAGCAAATAAGCCTTTTGGCTGGCTCGATACCCTTGAAGAAGATTCCCGCGAATCGTATGGGTCATGCCGATTTGATAGGATAAGGTAGTCCGTTCATACGTCAACCCTTCGTGATGCTCATAGGCCGGATCGGTCTCTCCCCTTTGAATAAAGGAAAGGATTTCCTTCCAAGATCCTCCTTTAAGCATCAGGGCTTCGATCAAGTAGGCTAAGGTTAAAAGGATTCCCCCTTCATCTTTTTGTCTCTCAAACAGATGGAGGGCCTTTTTGAGCCTTTCGATGTTCCCTTCGATCTCCAGCCAACGCCGAGTCAAGGAAAGGAAAAAAAGCAGCCAAGGATCATTTTGGAAAAAGTCCTGCGGAAAGATTTCCAAATACCGCGCCAACACCTCGGTTTTGCCCTGTTTGAAAAGATCCAGGCCGATCCTTTTCACCAAGGCCCGGGCTTGCTGAAAATTTTCGGCCTTGAGGAATAAAGATAAAGCCTTTTCCAGATCCCCCGTTTTTTCCAAGATGTCCGCCGTCTGGTTCAGGAAATGCCGCTGATCAGCCTTGGTATAGCGACTGTTGAATTTCTCCTGAAGAAAGTCACGGAATAACTGGTGAAAACGGTAGTGCCGGCCATTGGTTCGGTCGAAGCTGATGGAAACAAATAGGTTCCTTTGAACCAGATTCTCCAAGAACTCCTCGGCATTCCGATCGGGGAACAGTTCTTTTACCGTCTGGAGCTCAATGTCCTCAAAAATGGAGGACCGGATTAACACCTCTTGTATGGCTTCTGAAAAAGTCGAAAAAAGCTCTTCGTTAAAGTATTCAAAGGCCCGGTGGGTAAGGCTTTCCAGGATACGGTCTAAGCGTTCAGGGTCGGGTTGAACACCTCTTTGTGTTCCAACCAGTTCTAAAAGAATACGTAGGCCTCCGGCCCAACCTTGGGTGGTTTGGTGGATGGTTCGGAGTTGTTCAGAGGTAAAGAGGTTCGGTCTGTTTCTTTTAAAAAAGGTCATTACCTCATCGAGGGTAAAGGCCAGATCGTCATTGGTCAGGATAAAAGCCTCCTGAGACATCATCCTCTTTTCCAAATTCAAACGAGGCCTTTCCCGGGAAAGAAAAAAAAGCCGAATTTCGGGTGGTGTTTCTTCCAGCAGGATCTGTAGCAATTTCCAAGAAGGCGCTTGATCCCCAAGGCGATCCAGACCGTCAAGGACAATCAAAAGGGGATTCGGAATGGATTGAACCGCGGCCCGGACCCAATCACGGTAAAGAAGGTCTTCCGGTCGGGGACTTATGGTCTGGGAAGGAAGATGTAAAAGAGGGGAAAGATCTTTTTCCGTAAAAGTGGATTGAAGGGCCTGAACCCATTTAAAGAAAAGATTCACGGGGGCGAAGTCCTCAGCCGTCAGATTGATCCAGACATGGGCCTGGGGTTCGTGGGCCAGGAAGGATGAGGCCAAAGTGGTTTTCCCTTGGGCGGCCTGGCCTAATATCAAGATCATTTTTTTGTCACGGTTGGAAGCCAAGAGGTTAAACAGCCGTAATCTCGGAATGATTTTATTTTCAGGGGAACGAAGGGTATGGGAGCGGGAGTGGATATTCTTCTTGGATCGGGTGGGGAAGGTCTTCTCTGGGGGAGCCGTTTTTCCCATTTTCCACTCCTCCGATAGGGGATAAATGAGGGTTCGGGTTTTGAGCTTGTCCGGGAGTGCTGAAAAATCAGCAATTTTTTATCAAGAAACGACGGGAGAAAAGCAGATTCCAAACATTTGAATGGAACAGAGAAAACGGCAAAAGGAATCCATAAAAAAAGGACGGATGGGCTTTCCCGCCATCGGCCGGAATAAAGTCTTCTTTCCCATCTCTATAGATTATTGAGGATATCATAAGTTGGACTTGCAGAGAAATTTTTCTGAAGGCAAAGGCTTTTGAATTGGACTTTTCCCTTTAAGCATGTTCATTGGTTAAAAACCCCAGAGAAGCAGAGGGTTCCCCCGAAAAAGGTCAGCAATAATCGGCTCCGCGGGAAAATAGATTTTAAAACCATTTCTTCTCAATCAGTTACAGAAAAAATTATTTCAATAAATATCCTGTTTCGAAAGTGTATAGCAAGGGAATGGCCAGTGCAAGAAAAAAAGCGATTAATACGGACTTGAAAGTTTTTTACAGGGATAGCAATAAGGGGACGCTTCCAAAACTATATTAACTTTTGGGGTCAGGTCTTGTAATATAATATTAACGGGCTTTATGCTCAGATGCGAAGATTCCTAGGACAATTATTTTGGCTTAATTTATCATATTTGTCTGGAAAGTAGGTTTAACCTCGGCTGATTAATTCAATGAATATCTGGATGAAGATATTATTTGGGGCCGATGGAGGGTTGTGGGGATAAAGAAGGCGGTATCTTTGGCTCTAACAAAAGGATGAAATAAAAGGATTAATGTGATATTGCAAGACCTGACCCCCTTCGGCCCCCTTCGTTGGCCTTTTTTGCTATGATCCGGGAGACGATGGTTTTTCTTGAGGATTTGAAGAAATTCGCCGCTGCGATGCCGGCCGAACTGACCGAAAAAAAGGGGGTCTGGACCCTTTCTTTCGTCATCGCCGAAGGCAAGGCCTTTTGGGGCAAAAAGAGGCTGCAATATACGGCTCGTCTGCGCATCGATGAGCAGGCCCGGGAAATCCTCTTTTCCGAAAGGTTGCAGGAATCCGCTTTCGGTTTTTCCGCCGGGAGCGGGGATGAGGGGATTTCCGGAGGGTTCGGGTTCAAAAAAGAGGCCTATAGATCCGGAAGGGGCGGAAGGGAAGGGACCCTTGAAGAACAGGCCGACTTTTTCGGAAAAAGGTATTCCTTCACCTTCGATTATGCCTCTATAAGGAAAAAGGTGGAGGCGTTGGCCCAAAGGGCCGGATACCGCTTCCTTTATCGGATCACCCTGGTAAGCTGATCCAGGGATTTCCCTTGAACGCCTATTCCTTCAACGGAAAGGATAAAATGATGCCTTCGGATTGGGTTGTCGCCGTGGCCAATACCTGTCAAATGGCCGTACCGGTCATTTCCCTTTCCGCCTATCTGCCCCAGTGGATCAAGCTCATCCGCACCCGCTCCAGCCGGGACATCTCCTTGCGCTCCTGGTGCATTTGGACCGTCTCCGCCTGTTTCGCCCTGTTTTATGCCGTGGTCCAGCTTTGGTTGAACGGGAGGGGATGGCCCCTGGTCGTTTCCACCGCCTTGGGACTCCTCTTCGTTTTGTTCACCCTCTTTCTGATCCTGCGCTACCGGCCAAAAGGTAAGGGAAGGGAGATCTCCAACAAGAAGGGACGCAAAGCGACGGGTGCTCCATCCCTCCGACTCTCGGCGGTATTCAGGGGCGGGCAGAGAAAAGCCGTGTTGGAAATAGGTAAAAGGGTCCGTCATCCGAATCTTTCCCCGCCTGTAGGGCCTCTTTAATGGGGCGACGATCTGGATGGATCGCGGTGGATTCAATTTTTCCGAATAGTACACCAAGGGCTTGGAAATATTTTCATCGGGCCCGGCGATAGACCTCCAGACGGGCCGAGCCGCTGACCAGAAAGGTGTGGGTCGGGAAGGTTGAAATACCTTCCCGACGGGAAGTGCACGGTAATACAAAACAGCCAAGGCCGTTTTTTACTATGGGAAAAAATAGCCGTGCCCGAGAGGGGGATATTCCCCTACGGGCGAGGCGGGGTCACTCCTTCTTCCTCGGGTAAAACTGGGCCAGCAGGGGATTGGGATCCAAATAGGCCCCGATGGAGGAGATGGGATACTTGAAGCCGATCTTTCCCAAAATCTCCAGGCCTTCTATGGCCCGGTCCATGTCCTTGGGGGGCAGGGCGATGACGATCTCGTCGTCCTTGACCTGGCCCATGGACCGTTCCCCGTAACAAGGCAAGGCCACGGCCGGTTTTCCCGTGTTATAACACTGCCCCAGGGAATCCACGCAGGCCCCTTCCCCGATGAAATGGAACGGGAAACGTTCGTAGCGAATCTTTTGCAAGCCGCATAAAAGCATCATGATCTGGGCCGGATTGCCGTAGATCAAGACGACTTCGGGATCGAAGTTATCTTTAGACAGCGGCCCGACCACGATCGCGCCCCCGGGCGGGATGCGCGGGTAGTCCTCTTGCTGCTTCAATCCTTCCTCCACCGACGGCATCCAAGTACGAGAGAGCATTTTGGCTTCTTGGAGTTTGGAGTTTTCATCGGCGGCAAGCAAGCCATGGATGCGTTTACAGCGGTCGCCCACCGGGTCTTCAGCGGTCAGACCGACGGTTAATCCCCCTACCCGGGCCATAAAAGGGACCTGACAAAAGACGCAGGGCCGGGTCCAGCGGGTGAGCCCCGGAATCTGCTCCAACTCTTTGGCCTCGGCCAGTCTTCGATACCCGATGGGTTCACTGGGTAACGAGAGCTTCTCTTTCAACCGTTTGCTTTTTTCCGCCCATTCTCCCATGATCGTTCTCCTTTCTTGAAAGTCACGACCCAGCATACCCCTTTTTTCGAAAAAAATTCAAGAGCGAATCTTAGGAAATGGCTATAGCCAAAAGGGGACCAGGAGAACCGCCCAGAGGAGAAAAAGGGGGAGGAGGTGAGGGATCGGAAGGGGGGAAAGGAGGGAGGGGAGGTCTTCCCGGTATCCCCGGGCCATGAGGGCGTAGGTCGTCTCCTCTACATCAAGGATCGAACGGCGCAAAAGGGGGAGGGCCAGGGCCTTGGCCCGGCGCAGGGGGTTGCGCCTCCTTTCTCCGAGACGGGCACGAACGGCCAAACGGACCTCTTCGGCCTGATCCAAGAAGCGGGAAAAAAAGCGAAGGGTCAAAGAAACCATCAAGGCCAGCCGACGGCCGGGGATAAAGGAAAAGGGTTTTAGAAACCAGGTCAAGGCCTCGACCAGCTCCCGGGGACGGGTTACGGCCGTAAAGAGCAGGGCGTATCCCAGAATGAGGCCCAGGCGCCAGGTGACCAGCAATCCTTGGCGGACCCCCTCGCGGCCGATGGGGAGCCAGGGTAAGGAGGGAAAACGTTCGCCCGTGGAAAAGAAGATTTGAAAGAGGAAAAGGAAAAGAAGCCACCATCCCCAAAAGGTGAGGTCCCGCATCATGGGTTTGATCCGGATCCGGGCCGTGAGGTAACCTATGATCATCCATAGGGAGTGAAAGGCCAAGGTGGAAAGAGAGGTCGGAAAGAGGCTAAAGGTGACCGAAAGGAGGGCTAAGAATTTGCATCGGCCGTCCCAGCGGTGCAAGGGGGAACGGCCCGGCAGGTAATGAAAGATCATTCGAGCCATAGAAGCGGTTCCTTCTCCAGCAGGGCGTAACAGGGAGGACGGACGCCGAAACGGGACAAGAGAGGAAAAAGTTCTTCTGGCCTGCCCGAGGCCTTGATTGCGCCTTGTTGCATGACCACGATCCGATCCACATGAGGGCTGACCTTTTCCACTTCATGGGTGGTCAGGATGAGGGTCCGTCCTTCCTGATGCCGCCGGATCATGAAGGAGAGGATCTCCCGGACACCCCGGTAGTCGAGATTGGCGAAGGGTTCGTCGAAAAGGAGGATCTCCGGCTCCAGGGCCATCACCCCGGCCAGGGCCAGGCGTTTTTTTTCGCCGCCGGACAAGAGATGACAGGGTTTTTCGGACAGGTGCCTAAGACCGGTCATGAGCAACGCCTTTTCCACCCGCCGGCGGATTTCCTCGGCCGGAAGGCCCAGGTTTTCCGGCCCGAAGGCCACGTCTTCCCCTACCGTCTCTCCGACGATTTGGCTGTCCGCATCCTGGAAAACGATGCCGATCCTGTGCCGAAGGAGGCGGGCATCCCGAAAGGGATCCAAAGCGAAGATCCTTATAGAACCGGCGCTGGGCCGGATCAACCCGGCCAAGAGCCTGAGAAGGGTGGTCTTGCCGCTGCCGTTTTCCCCGCAGATCAATAGGAATTCGCCTTCGGGGATGTCCAAATCGATCCCTTTCAAGGCTTGGGTCCCGTCGGCAAAGCGTAAGGACAGGTTTCGGACCTGGATCATGGGCGGGCTTTCACGGGTTTCTTTTTTGGAGAGGGAGGAAGGTTTGGATCATGGAGCGGCCGAGGCCCCTCTTTCCAAGAGGGGTTTTATTGATCGAAAGAAGACGACCGCCGCAGCCGCCTTCAAGGCGTCTCCCAAAAGGAAGGGGATCATGCCGGCCAAGAAGGCCTTGGTCCAGGTCATTCGGGTCGCCATCTTGAGCCAAGGGACCCCCAGCCCGTAGATGACCAGGGTCCCGATGATCACGGCCAATATATTGCCGCCCAGGGAACGGCGGAAGCGAAAAGAGACAAGACCCGTAAGCCAGGCGGCCAGAATAAAACCGAAGAGATAACCGCCGGTAGGGCCTAAAAAGTGGGCTATTCCTCCCTTTCCCCCGGCAAAGACCGGCAGGCCCATGGCCCCGATGAGCAGATACAGGCCCACCGATGCGGCCCCCCAACGGGGACCCAGGATCAATCCGGCCAAAAGGACGAAGAGGTTGGTCAGGACGATGGGTACCGGCCCGATAGGTACGAAAAGATAGGCCCCGACGGCCATCAGCCCGGCCATTAAGGAACATAAGACAATGGACCTGACCTTTTCAAAAGACATAGCCTTTCCTCCAATTGTTAACTTTAATTTGTTAATAAGTTAACAGACGGCCGGGTCCTTGTCAACAGCAAATGAAAAGGGGGGCCTTGGAGGAGGAAAGGCCGGTAAGGATCCGTTGGCCTTGGAGGGTATAGGATTAGGGGGGTAGGAAACCTCCGAGGGGTCTTAATCTTTCGTCTCCTTAGGGGCTTCTTCTTTGATGGGCACCCAAAACATGAGGGCCATGGCCGGGATGGAGGCGCAGAAGGCCAGGATGAAGAGGTTCAAATATCCCATCTTCTCGACCAATACCCCGCCGAAGCCGCCGAAGAAGGTGGAAAAAAGGGACATGATCGCCGTGCCCACGGCATAATGAGAGGCCTTGAATTCCGGTTTACAGGTGCGCAGGATATAGACGATGAGAACCGCGTTCCCCAAGCCGGCGGCCATCTGTTCATAAAAGTGAACGACGGCGATGAAGGCCAATCCCCGGGGGTCGCCGGCCGAAGGCAAGGCCCAGGCCAACCAGACATAGGCCCAGATGTTGAAGTTCATCAGGATAGTCAGGGGCCAAATGGCCTTTTTCAGACCCGTTTTCTTGATCCAGATCCCTCCCAAGGAGGTCCCGAAAATGGCCCCGAAGGCCCCCAGGATCCCCCCCAGCCAGGAGAGCTGGCCCTTGGTCACCCCCAACTCGCGCATCAGAAAAGGGGTGCCCATGGAAAAGAGGATCTCGTCGCCGATCTTATAGGTGATGATGAAGAGGATGACCAGGACCACCCGTTCTTGTTCGAAATAGGTGGAGAAGGCCCGGCCGAATTCTTTGACCATGCCGGTCAGGGTTCTTCCTACAGTAGAACGTTCCCCCTCGAATTTCGGGGCCTGCCAGGCGTGAAAAAGGTTGATCAAAAACATGGTCAAGGCCGCGGCCCCGAAGGCGTATCCCCAAGGCCGGTACTTGTCCGTCCCGCCCTGGACGGCGGCGATATAAGCGGCCAGGGCGACAAAGCCGCTGCGGACCAGGATGAGGGCCAAGCGGTAGGCGAAGACGCGGTAACCCGTATAGGCGGCCTGTTCTTTGGGGTCGGTCAGGCCCTCCATGTAATAACCGTCGATGGCGATATCGTTGGTGGCCGAGAGAAAGGCCAAAAGGACGAAGGAGGCGGCGATGATCCCCATGATGAGATCGCCTTGGGGATGGGACGAGGCGATGAAACAGGTGTAGGCGATCAAGAGGATGAAAAGGGTGAGCAGGCCCTGGAGGACGATCATCCAGGTCCGTTTCTTGCCGAGGATGTCCAGAAAGGGGGCCCAGAGAAATTTCAGGTTCCAGGGGATGCCCAGGAAGTTCAGGTAGCCGATATAGCGCTCCTTCATCCCGATATCGGTGAAAAAGACGGAAGAAAGGATGCGGATGACCGCGTAAGGAAGGCCTTCGGCCAAATAGGTGGTGAAGACCCAGACGCCGGGTTTCTTGAGGTTCATAATCGCGGCAGGACCTCTTGGATGGCGTCCATGAGTCCTTTCGATCCTACGGAAAAGAAATGGTCGGCCCCTGGGATGACCCGAATCTCCGGCGGAACGCCCATGAATTTAACCAGGGCCCGGAGGCGTTCCACTGAAGCAAAGGGGTCTTTGTCACCGACAATGATCAAGCGGGTCTTATGGTCCCCCTTCAGAAAGGAGAAATCCATCAGGTCCACCGGGGGAGAGACCAAAACGGAAGAAGTGATTTCCGGGAGGTCCAGGGCCGCCCTTGCGTTGACCCAGGCCCCAAAGGAATATCCGGCCAGGACGACGGATTCCAGGCCTTTGTCCTTCAGGAAGGCCACGGCCGCCGCAACATCCTCCCTTTCCCCCATGCCTTCGTCATAGGTCCCCTGGCTTTCCCCTACCCCTCGGAAATTGAAACGCAGGGTGGTCCAGCCCGCGCCTTGAAAGCTCCGGGTGATGAGATGGACCACATCATTTTCCATATCCCCTCCGTAAAGGGGATGGGGATGGGAGACGACCGCCCCTTTGGCATATTCCCCCGGGGCATAGAGGCCTTCCAGCTTAAGGGATCCGGAAAGGAAATGGATTCGTTTTTCCACGGACATGAATGACGGCCCCTTTTAATTGTTTGCCTGTTTGTATCAAATCCCGAAGGGCATTCAAAGGTTTTTTATCTCCAGGATACGATCGATGCGGAAATGGCGGAGGTCTTGCCGTTTATGGCAAAAGGCCCTAAGCCCTTCGAAGGTCTTTCCTTGATATTCCAGGAGGGAAACCTCCTCGGGCCGGATGCGGCGACGGGTCTTGGTATCGTCGGGCTTGAGGTAAACGATTTCCACATCCTTTCCCTCTGCCGCGGCCTGGCGCAAAAGGCGGACCTTTTCGGCATAGGAAAGTTTTTCTTCGGCCTGGTCGTACTGGAAACGGGTCAGGAATCGGACGACCCTATAATCCATGAGGATGTGATGGCGATGGATGGGCTTGCGCAGAATCAGCCCTTGGAAACCCGTACAACGGCTCAAGGCCACATAGACCTGGCCGTGGGCGAAGGTCCCTCGGCCGATGTCCAGGATGACCCGATCGAAGGTCTTGCCCTGGCTCTTGTGAATAGTGATGGCCCAGGCCAACTTGAGGGGATATTGGGTAAAGGACCCGACGGGTTCGGTGAAGATCTTTCCCCGGGTCTCGTCGTAGACATAGCGGAAGATCTTCCAGGTATAGGGTCCCACCGTCACCCGGGAGCCGTCGGACAGCTCAATTAGGATAAGATCCTCCTCGTCCCCTTTAAGGATCCGTTCCACCTTGCCCAAGGTGCCGTTGACCCAGCGGCCTAAAGGATCGTTGTTGAGGAGCATGACCTGGGCCCCTTTTTTCACCTCCAGGACGGGATCCGTGGGCAAGGCCGAAGGGTCGAAATCGCCTGTCAGCAAACCTTGATAGCGATAGGTTTTCCCCGGGAGATGGTCCAGTCTTTCCCGGTTCAGTCGAAAGGCCTGTTCGTTGGTGCTGGTCAGGTAAATAAAGAGGTCATGGTCAGGCGGGACGAAATCCGGTCGGCACCTTTTGTTCAGCCGTCTTAAGTCTTCATCGGTTACCGTTCGGTTGCGGATGGCGTTCAAAAGGTCGATGAATTCCCCCTCCCTTTGACGGTAGATCTTTTCCAATTCGATGAATTCCATGGAAAAGCGCTTGTTTTGGAAGATGCGGGCGGAGAAGAAATAGGGCGATTCATAGGCGTGGTCGAAGAGGGCCTTTTCGGCCGGGGTGACCACCGGAGGGAGCTGGTAGAGGTCCCCGATAAAGATCATCTGGATGCCGCCGAAGGGCTTTCGGGGACGGGGGCCGTGGAGGCGGAGGAATTTTTCCAGGCAATCCAGGAGATCGGCCCGGACCATAGAGATTTCGTCAATGATCACGGCCTCCAGTTTTTTGTAGAGGGTGGGTCGGTCGTCTTTCAGGCCCCCTTTTTTCTTGATCTTGTCCAGGGAGATGTCCGGCCCGAAGCCGCAGAAGGAATGAATGGTCTGGCCACCCACATTCAAGGCGGCCACGCCGGTGGGGGCCAAGACGGCGATCCGTTTCCTGGTCAGGTCCCGGAAATGGTTCAGGAGGGTGGACTTTCCGGTCCCGGCCTTGCCGGTGATGAAGACATGCCGGTCGCTTTCTTCCATCAGCTCCAGGGCTTGACGGAAACGGTCGTTGATTTCGATCGGATCGTTTTCGGCCATGACGAAGAATCACCATTCTCTGGAGAAAAAAGGTAAAGGCCCATCTCCTGATGGTATAGCGGAAGAAAGGGGATTAGTCAAAGGGTTGTCCGGTGGCGAAAAGATTTTTTATTAAATTTTTTCTCTATCTTGCCGATAATAACAATAATCCGTCATAAGATGCACCTTTAAATGCTTGTGAGGTTAAATCCTTTGATAAGATTACAAAATTTTTTATTGTTCTTCCTATTGTGTTTGATCCCTGTCCCGTTGTTCGGATCAGACCCTTTACCGCCTTCGTCGGAAGACCCCGGTGCGAGATGGAAACGTCTTACCTTGGAAGAATTGATGGAAATCGAAGTGGCCTCGGTCTATGGGCCTTCCAAGTTTTACCAGAAGGTCACCGAAGCCCCAAGTTCGATTACCATAATCACGGGTGAGGAAATCCGAAAATTCGGTTGGAGGACTTTGGCCGAGGTCTTGCGCAGCATCGCCGGGGTGTTCTTTACCTATGATCGGACCTACAGCTATCTGGGAGTCAGAGGGTTTGGAAGACCCGGGGATTACAACACCCGCGTCTTATTGCTTATTGACGGCCAGCGGATCAACGAAAATATTTACGAGAGTCTTCTGTTGGGGAACGAGTTTATTCTCGACCTCGAACTGATTGATCGGATCGAGTTCAGTCGGGGACCGGGATCTTCCCTTTACGGGAGCAACGCCTTTTTAGCCACTGTTAACATCTTTACCCGTCGGGGGAGGGAGTTAAAAGGGGTGGAGACGGAGGTCTCGTCAGGGAGTCAGGGGACTTATAAAGGGCGGGTAACTTATGGAAATCTATCCCCTAAGGGTCTGGAAACGGTCTTTTCCGCTTCGTATTACCATAGCGAAGGAAAAGGGGAATTGTATTTCAAAGAATATGACGACCCTTCCACCCACTTCGGCATCGCCTCCCATGTGGACCAGGACCGCTATGGCCGTCTTTTCGCAGCCTTGTCTTTTGGGGACTTTATCGTCCAGGGGGCCTGGAATGAACGAAAAAAAACCGTTCCCACCGCCTCCTTTGGGACGGATTTTAACCACCCAGGGAACCGTGTAAAGGATGAAAGGGCTTATATCAATCTGAAATACCGACGCCTTTTTTTTGACGGAACCGAACTTTTCGCTCGCCTCTCTTACGACCGCTACCGCTATCAGGGGGATTACCTCTATTCCGGTGAGATGAACAAGGATTATGCCCTTGGGGAATGGCTTACCCTCGAATCCCGGTTGAGCGGGGTGTTCCGGGAAAGGCACCGATGGGTGGCGGGATGGGAATTTTCGGACAATTTCCGGCAGACCCAAAAAAATTATTACGAAGAATCCGGGCGGGTCCTCCTCGATGACGAACGAACCGGCCGCAACTGGGGCGTCTATCTTCAGGATGAGATCTCCCTGGGGAAAGGCCTGCTCTTCAACGGCGGTCTCCGTTACGATCATTACCCATCCTTTGGAGGGACATGGCATCCACGTTTGGCCTTGATCTTCCGGCCTATGGACAGGACGGGGGTAAAATTTCTCTACGGGACGGCCTTCCGCGCCCCCAGCGTTTTCGAACGCTACTATCACGATCAAGGAATATCGGCCAAACCCAACCCGACCTTGAAACCGGAGAAAATCTCTACCTATGAAGGCGTCGTCGAACAATGGGAAAGGTATTGGGGGGGCCGCCTATCTCTTTATTATTACCGGATCAACGACCTCATTTCTCAAGTCCTCGATCCGGAGGACGGGTTGCTGGTCTATAAAAACATCGACCGCGTTGTGGCCAAAGGGGTGGAAACGGAATGGGAGTGGCGGGGTCCACGAGGGGTGACGGCTCGGTTCGGGTATGCCTATCAAAGGGCCGAAGATCGAACGACCGGCCAGGAGCTGACCAATTCCCCCAGGCACTTGGCCCGCCTGGGAGTGAACATCCCTCTATGGGGGGACAAGGTCTGTTTTAGTCCTGAATGGTCCTTCCTCGGTCCCCGGAAGAACCCGTCAGGGGAAAAGGCCGAAGGGTTTCTAATCATGAACTTCACCGTGCTCCTGCAAAAAGTAATTCCCGATCTGGAGATTACCGCCAGCGTCTATAACTTGGGGGACCGATTCTATGCGGACCCGGTCGGGGCCGAGCATCGCCAGGAATGTATCGCCCAAGACGGACGGACCTTCCGTCTGAAGATCATCTATCGTTTTTAGGATGGGCAGAAAAAACTTTTTCATCGTGGGGGTGCTCCTCTTTCTTTTTCTTCTTTTTTCCGCCGGATCGGAGGCTGGCGAAGGATGGTTCGGGCCGCCTCGAGCGAACCCTTATCAAGTCAAGGCCGCCTTTATCTATAATTTTCTTCAATTTATCGAACTACCGGCCCGCCCCCATCAGGGGCCGAACGCCCCTTTGAATATTGCTGTATTGGGAGAAGACCCCTTCGACCAGGCCTTTGAACCCTTTCAAGGGGAAAGGGTCCATGGGCGCCCCTTGAAGATCCAAGTCGTCCCCTCAGGTCAGGATTGCAAAGAGGCCCATGTCCTTTTCCTTACCGCGTCGGAAAGGTTCCGCCTGCCCCAGCTCGTCCGACAGGCCCAAGCCCTGGGGCAGTTGACCATCGGCGATACGGAAGGTTTTGCCCAACAAGGGGTGATGATCAACTTCTATGAAGAGCAAAGGAAAATCCGCTTTGAAATCAATTTGGAGGCGGCCAAGGCCGGGAGGGTGGTCATAAGTTCTCATCTCCTCAAACTGGCCCGAATCGTCAAGAAGAACCCTTTTGTCTTAGAAAAATGATGTCCCATCGTTCCCCAAAATCCATCCGCAATCAGCTGATCCGAATCGGTCTTTTGACCACGACCACGGCCCTGGTCTTGACCTTCGTCATCCTGCTCATCAAAGAACTGGCCGATCTCCGCCGTTCTTTGGTGCATGACCTCCAAGTCCAGGCCAAGATCCTCGGTGTGCATTCGGCCCCGGCCTTGATTTTTCAAGATAGCAAGGCGGCGACCGAAACCCTGGCCACCCTTAAGTTTTGGCCCCATATCCGTTATGCCGTCGTCTATGGTCAAGACGGGCAAATTTTATCTACTTATATCCGCCCGGACGTGCCGTTTCGGGATCTCCCGAAGATCCGTCAAAAAGAGGGGGTGGGGTTTACTTGGACCACCCTCACCTTGGTTCAACCGGTGTTTTTAGAAAAAAGACCGGTGGGGACGATTGTCCTGCAGTCCGATTTGAAACGGTTTTACGGGCTTATCGCGCGTTATTGGGTCATGTTGTCCATGGTATTGCTCTTGTCCCTGGGCGTAGCCTATTTTTTATTGTCCAAATTGAATCGAACCATAACCACGCCGTTAAACCATCTCATCGCCCTGATGGGAACCATCTCCCGGGAAAAGAATTACGCCTTACGGGCCCCGGTGATGGAAGAAACCGAATGGAGCGCCCTGGCTCAAGGGTTCAACGAGATGCTTGATCAGATCCAACAAAGGGATTGGGAACTGGAACTGCACCGCCGCCATTTGAAAGAAGAGGTGGAAAAAAGGACCCGGGATCTGGCCGTGGCCAACATCCGCTTGGAAAAAGAGCTGGCCGATCGAAAACAGGCGGAAAAAGAGAAAAGCGCCTTGGAAGAACAGCTGCGACAATCCCAAAAGATGGAGGCCATCGGCCGCCTGGCCGGAGGGGTGGCCCATGACTTCAATAATCTTTTGACCATCATCCTGGGGTACTGCGAACTGGCCGTCCTGAAGAGCGAACAAGGGGAATCCGTCATCGCCGAAATCGAGCAGATCTATCAGGCCGGGAACCGGGCCTCAGACCTAACCCGGCAGCTTCTGGCCTTCAGCCGCCGGCAACTCTTGGAGATGCGGCCGGTGGATTTGAATGAGTTGTTGACCGGGATGCAGGGAATGCTTTCCAGGATCTTGGGCGAAGATATCCGCATCGAATTCCATTTGGGAAGTGGGGTGGGAAGGATTCGAACCGATCCCGGACAAATCGAGCAGGTCATCCTCAATCTGGTGGTCAACGCCCGAGACGCCATGCCCTACGGGGGGAAACTCATTTTCGAAACCTGCAATATGGATTTGGATAAGAATTTTGCCCAAAGCCATCCCGGTGTCACCCCCGGCCCCTATGTATTGCTTACCGTGACCGACACCGGCCTTGGCATGACCCCTGAAATTCAGGAACGGATTTTCGAACCGTTTTTCACCACTAAAGAATTGGGCAAGGGTACCGGTCTGGGGCTGTCCACTATCTACGGTATCATCAAACAGTGCGGGGGAAACATCTGGGTCCATAGCGAATTGTCAAAAGGGACCACCTTCGAAATTTACCTCCCTCGCATCGAAGAATCGGATGGATTCCCTGTCGGCGAAGAACCTCTCGAACCCCGTCCTCTGGGGAAGGAAACGGTTTTGGTCGTAGAGGATGAGCAGGAGGTGGGAAGGATCATCAAAAGGTCGCTGGAGGCCTTGGGCTATCAGGTCCTGTTGGCGGGAGGGGGTCAGGAGGCCTTAAGGCTTATTGAAGGAACGGAACCTTCTCGGATTCGTCTTTTGATTACCGATGTGGTCATGCCCGGCATGAGCGGAAGGGAATTGAGCGATCGGTTGACCGCCCTCTATCCCCATTTGAAGGTGATTTTCATGTCCGGATATACCGACGACGCCGTGATCCGCCACGGTGTCTCCTCCCAGGAAATGAATTTTATTCAAAAACCCTTTTCTCTGAATACCTTGGCCGGAAAAGTCCGCTGGGTCCTGGAAGCCGGGTAGAACGGTCGTAGAACCGGGGGCGCCTTGCGCCCTTTTCGGGCAGGGTCAGGGGGAGGGGACGGCCGGGTCAAGCCGCCGCCCCCTCCCCCTGACGAAAAGCCGGAAGGGAAGGATGTTTAAGGTCAGTTGACTTTCACCACCAAGGCCGCGGCCGTATCGCCGGCGGCGCAGCCGGCGAAGAGACCGTAGCCGCCGCCGAGGCGGATCAGCTCTTCGATCAATTCCACGGTACAGCGGGCGCCGGTCGGCCCTTGGGGATGGCCGAAGATCAGGGAACTGCCGTAATTGTTGAAAATGGCCTCGGGGATGTTCAGCACCCGGCCCATGACGATGTCGTTGACCGTAAAGGGATTATGGGTCTTTACGGCCTTCAGATCCTTGACCCCGATACCCGCTCTATCCAAGGCCATTTGCGCCGCCGGGGCCACCGCAGCGGCCATATGGGCCTTTTCCGCCCGGGCCCAACCGTAACTGAGCAATTGAATGGTGATGGAAGGATCCTTGCTTAACTCCTTGGCCCTTTCCCGGGTGGTGACGATGAAACCGGCGTTGCCGTCGGCCGGATGGGTTTGGGCCCCGAAGGTGATGATGCCGCCGGGCAAGACCGGTTTAAGGGCGGCCATGCCTTCAGGGGTGCAGGGGGTGATCCCTTCGTCCGCATCCACCACCAGGGTCTTCTTCTTGGAGAGGCGGACCTCCACGGGGATCATATATTCTTTTTGAAAGGCCCGGTCGTCGGCCAAGGCCATGAGGTATTGTTCGTAGCGACGGATGGCCAAGGCGTCCGAATCTTCCTTGGTGATCCCTCCGACCTTGCGGGCCACGTTTTCCGCGGTCTTGATCATGGCTTCCCCGGCATAGGGGTCTCGGTTGAAATTGTCCATGTTCCAGTTTTCGCTGATCACTTCACCTCCCGGCCCGTTGGGATTAGGCCAGACGGTATGGGGACCGTTGGAGCAGCGGTCCATGGTGGCCACAAGGACGTTTTGATAGTGACCGCTTTCCACCCACAAGCCGGCCGTGTAGACGGCGCTGGCGCTGGTGGCGCAGGCCTGGCTGACGGTCGGACCGGAGATCTTGTCGTTGCCCAAAAGACCGCAGAACCAGGGATTGGCGTAGAACCAGGCCGGCTGGCCGATGGTCATCCCAAGGACGCATCCGTCGAAGATATCCGGAGTCAGACCCCGGAGGTCCAGAAACTTTTTGGCTGTCCGGGCCCCCAACTCGATGGCGTGCTCGTTTTGAAAGGACATCTGCCAGCGGGAAAAGGGCGACGACCAGTATCCTTTGTGGGGGATGTAAACCTTTTCAAACATAGAAACCTCCTTTGCTGTTTTTGACCGGCCTTAAGGGATACCTTTCCTTCACCTCACCATATAAGGGCGTCTTTTTCCTGTCAAGGGATTTGCGTTAAAGGAAAAAGGGCGCCCGGGGTCGTTTCACCCCTTTTGAACGTTTCCGGGGGAGGGGGAAAAGGAATGTCTTGTGCCCCTTCAGGGGCTTGGGTTATAATGTAACGGTCCTCAAGTAACGGCGGGCGGCGCAGGGGAAAGGCCGCGGATGCGGTTAATCGGACGAAAATCCTGAAGGATGAAAAAAATCCTCCTACCTGTTCAGGACTGGAAGATCAGAAAAAAACTGATTTTTTCTTCCCTCCTTTTGGTCCTGGTCCCTCTGATAACGGTGATCATCATCGGTGGGATGCGTTTTCACCAGGCCTTGAAGAAGACCTCCGAAGAAAACCTGGAAAACTTGGTGGCCGGTCTTTATGCCCTTTGCAAGGCCCAGGAAAAGAGGATGCCCGCTGAAAGGTGGTCCGTTTCCGACCGGGATCGGGTCTATCGGATTTTGAAGGAGACCATCAGCCGCATCAAGGTAGGGGAGAGCGGATACGCCTACACCATAGACGGCCGGGGGGTCTTGCGCATCCATCCGGCCAAAGAAGGGGAGAACATCCTCGACGCCAGGGACAGCGACGGTTTTCCATATATCCGGGCCATGATCGCTGAGGCCCGGCGCCAGGGGGACGGCAGGATCGGGACCATCCGCTATCCTTGGATGAATCCCGAACTCGGCGAGATAAGGCCGAGACAGAAGATCTCCAAATTCATTTACTTCCAACCTTGGGACTGGATCATATCCGCCGGGGCCTATGAAGAAGAGATCTTTCGGTCATTAAAGGAGACCGAAAAGGATCTGCTCCTCTTGCTCCTCTTTAGCCTCGCCTTGGCCGTAACCTTGACCCTCCTTTTATCCAATCTCTTGACCCGACCGATACGCCATCTGACCAAGGTAACCTCCGCCATGGCCGCCGGAGATCTGACCCAGCGGGTCCGGGTCCATGGCCGGGATGAAATCGGTCTGTTGGGTGAATCCTTCAACCGCATGGCCTCCAAGATCCAGGAATATACCACCGACTTGGAAAAGCTGGTGGAGGCCCGGACCCGGGATTTGGAAGAATCCCGGGAAAAGTATCGGGCCTTGTCCCAATTCTTGACCGGTATCCTGGAAAGCACCTCCCAATATGCCATCATGGCCACGGATGTTCGAGGGACCATCACCGAATTCAACAAGGGGGCAGAAAGACTGTTCGGTTGGACCAAGGAAGAGGTGGTCGGGAAACGCAACATGGAGATCACCTTCGTCCCCGGGACCGATGTGGAGAAGGCCTTCTTTCAGCGGGTACAAACCGAAGGGTTGGGTGACCAAGAGATGGAGCGGCTGCGTAAGGACGGCTCCCGATTCCCGGCCCATTCCTCCCTGACCGTCATTGCCGGTCCAGGGGGAGGAATCGAAGGGTTCGTAGAGATCGTTCGGAACATCGCCGACAGGAAGGCCTTGGAAAAGGAGCTGAGGGAGACCAAAGACTTTTTGGAAAACATCATGGAAAGCTCGGTGGACGGGATCGTCACCACCGACCTCAAAGGAAAGATCACCTATCTCAACCGGGCCATGGAAGAGATGCTGAAGTACCCCAAAGCGGAGCTGTTGGGCGAACATATTTCCAAGATCTATGTCCGGGGGATTCAAGAGGCCCGGGACATCATGGATCTTCTATGGGCCGAAGGACGGGTGGAACACCATGAGATGGAGGTCAAGAGCAAGGACGGGGAAATCCTGACCATCTTGACCTCGGCCTCGTTGCTCGAGGATGACGAGGGGAAGGTCCTGGGGACCTCCGGGATTTTCAAGAACATCACCGAGCAAAAAAGGTTGGAGGCCAAACTCAAAGAAACCCAGTTCTATCTGGTGGAGGCCTCCAAAATGAGGGCCTTGGGGGAACTGGTGGCCGGTGTCGCCCATGAATTGAACAATCCCCTTATGGCCTCCCAGACCATGTACCAGGTCATTATGGATAATCTTCACGAAGATTGTCCCAATCGGGAGCGGTTGGCCATCATCGGCCGGTGCAACGAACGGATCGAGAAGATCGTCAATCATTTGCGGGAGTTTTCCCGCCAGACGGAGTCCGATTTTCAACCCATCGACATCCATCAGCCCATTGAAAACGCCTTAATGCTCACCGGTCAACAATTACTCAATCATAACATCACCATCCATAAACAGTTTTCGGAAGGCCTGCCCCGGGTCCGGGGGGATTCGGGACAGTTGGAACAGGTTTTCCTCAATCTCATTTCCAATGCCCGGGACGCCATGGACAATGTGGAGGGGGCCAAGGAGTTGACCATCCGGACATATCTGGACGAGGAGGAAGACCCGCCTATGGTGGTCGCCTCCGTCCGGGATACGGGCGAAGGGATCCCGGCGGAGATTTTGGACAAGGTCTTCGAACCTTTTTTCAGCACCAAGCCGGTGGGCAAGGGGACCGGCCTGGGGCTTTCCCTCTGTTTCGGCATCGTCGAGGCCCACGGCGGCCGTCTCAAGATCCAAAGCAAGGTCGGTGTGGGGACGGAGGTCCAGGTCCGGCTGCCGGCCCTTTCGCCGCGGTCCAAGGAATCGGCGGATGGAGGGGGCGCTTAAAGGAGCACAGTCATGGGGAAAAGGATCCTCATCGTCGATGACGACGAATTGGTCTTGATCGCTTTACAGGAACTGCTTAAAAGCAGGCAATTCGAGGTCGTAACCGTCTCCCGGGGTGTGGAGGCCTTGAAAAAGCTGGACGAAGAGGGCTTCGACTTGATGATCCTGGACATCGTCATGCCGGAGATGGACGGTTTTGAACTGTGTGCCAAGATCCGGGAGAAACCGAACGGCCGGAAGACGCCGATCATCTTTTTATCGGCCAAAAACCGGGAAGAGGATCAACGGCGCGGCCTGGAAGTGGGGGCCGACCTCTTCTTGTCCAAACCCATCTCTCCCCAAAAGCTCCTCGATTTGATCGCCGAGGTTATGGGGCAGGACCGGGGGTGAGGATGCGGACCGTTTTCGTCTATTCCGGAGAAATGGGTCTTTTTGATTTCGGCACCGATCACCCTTTCAAGCCGGAAAGGGCGATCAAGACCTATGACCTCTGCCACCGTTACGGACTCATGAATCATCCCTGGATGTCGATCCTCGACCCCCCGCCGCTGGATCCCGCATTGCTTACCCGATTTCATACACCGGCCTTGATCCAGGCCGTGGAAAAGGCCGGCAGGGGCGAATTCGAGTTCGAAATGATGGAATACGGCTTGGGCACCAAGGACAACCCCATCATCCCCGGGATCTTCGACTGGTCCTTGCGGGCCGCGGGCGGCACCCACCAAACCCTCTGCCGGATCCTGGAAGGAAAGGTCGATGCCGCCTTTAACCCTTTCGGCGGGTTTCACCACGCCATGCCCGATCGCGTTGAAGGGTTTTGTTATCTGAACGACATCGCCGTTTCCCTCCTCGAAGCCCTCGGGCGTTTCCCGGATTTGAAGATCGCCTATATCGACTGCGACGCCCATCACGGCAACGGAGTCCAGGAGGCCTTCTACCGAGACCCTCGGGTCCTGGTCATTTCTCTGCACGAGACGGGCAAGACCCTTTATCCCTGGTCCGGCTGGGAGACGGAAATCGGGGCCGGCGCCGGAACGGGTTTTACGGTGAACCTCCCCTTGGAACCCGGGACCGACGATGAGGTGTACACCTACGCCTTTGATGCCGTGGTCCCGCCTTTGGTCCGGGCCTTCAACCCCCAGGTGATCGTGGCCGAACTGGGGGCCGACACCTTGATTTCCGATCCTTTGACCCACCTGAAATTGACCAACAACGGCTACCAACAGATCGTCCGGAGCATCAAGGCCCTTTGTCCCCGCATCCTCGGCTTGGGGGGAGGGGGGTACGATCTTTACCGGACGGCCCGCTGCTGGACCCTGGCCTGGGCCATCCTGAACGACCTGGCCCCCGTGGACGAATTCGCCGGTTTGGTGGGAGGGATGATGTACGGCCCGGAGATGGAAGTGGGCAGTCTTTATGATTATCCCTACTTAAGCGAAGGGGAGGTCAAGGAAAGGGCTATGAGCGAGGCCAAGCGGGTGGTCGCTTACCTTCAAGAAAATGTCTTCCCTCTTCATCGGTTGTAACGGCGGGATCTTTCTTTCTCCTTTTTTCGGAGACCCCGGATGCTTTTTCCCCAACCGCGGACGGTAGATCCCGGCCGGCAAAGCCGACGGAACTTCATTTCATCGGTCTTTTCAATAAGCGGCAGAGGATGACGGCGGCGATGAGGACGCCCGCCGAAAGATAAAAAGAGAGGTTGTACGAACCGGTACTGTCCTTGATATAACCGGCGAGCAAGGGCATGAGGAATCCCAGCCCCCAGCCCAAGAAGACCAAGCCGTAATTGACCCCGAGATGCTTGGATCCGAAGAAATCCGCCGTAAAGGCGGGCATGACAGACAAGCCGCCGCCGTATTGCCAGTAGGCCACCCCGAGGGCCAGGAAAAGGAGGGGGATGTTTTCCCGCTGGATGATGAAGGGAGTGGCCAAGAGGAAGACGGCCGATACGGTTAGGTTCAGGGTATAGGCGTTTTTTCGGCCGATCTTGTCCGAATAAAAACCCGTACCCACCCGGCCCAAGGCGTTGATCAATCCCCCGTAGGCGGCGATGATCCAAGCGTTTTTGGCGAAAAATTCCAATTTACCGGCCGTCTTGGCCAGGATAGGGGCGGCATTGGCGATAACCAAAAGGCCGGATTGGGCGCTGCCGATGAACATCAGGACCAAGGCGTAATATTGCCACCGGGCCATCATCTCCATCGGCCGGTAGTCCTCCGAAAGGGTGGTCACCGGTTGATTGGCCGCCTTTCCGGGCGGCGGTCCTACCGGCACATATCCGGCCGGCGGATCGGATAAAAGCTGACCGGCAATGATGACCACAACGGCGAAAAGGATCCCCAGGCCAATGAAACTACCGGAGATGCCGTATCGGTCGATCAGGTATTGGGCCAGGGGAGAGATGTAAATGGCCGCCCCGCCGTATCCGCCCACAACGATTCCGGCGATCAAACCGCGACGGTGGGGGCCGAACCATTTTAAGGCCGCGGGTGTGGGGGCGGCATAACCCAGCCCCATGCCGATGCCCCCCAGGATGCCGAAGCCGATGATCAGCCCCAGGTAGCTTTTCATCAAACCGGCAATGATACAGCCTGCCGCCAGGGAGAGTCCGCCCAGGGTGGCCCCGATTTTGGGCCCGTAGCGGTCCTGAAGGCGGCCGCCGGGGATCATGAAGACGGCGAAAATGAGACCGCAGAGAAAATAGGCCACCGTCCCTTGGGTATCGGTCAGATAGGCCCAACCGGCGTTGAGGCCGGTCATGAGCTCCCCGGCATCGGCCTTGGCCTTGTCCACCAAGACCTTTTTCCAGACGCTCCAGGCGTAGAGCATCCCCAAACAGAGATTAATGGCCACCCCGGCTATGGTGACCACCCAGGCCTTGAGGGGTTCCTTATCCGCGTATTTGGCCATGGGACATCCCTCTCTTTGAAAGGGTTTCCCGCAAAGTGCAAGCAGGGGAACAGCCGGCCGGGCCTTGATCCTACCCGATCAAGGAAGGTTTATAACCTCCCTTTGACGATTTCGTCCACCACCGAGGGATCGGCCAAGGTGGTCGTGTCCCCCAGGGCGCTGATCTCGCCTGTGGCCACTTTGCGGAGGATTCGGCGCATGATCTTCCCCGAGCGGGTCTTGGGCAGACCGGGGACGAATTGTAGTTTCCCTGGAGAGGCAATGGGCCCGATCTCCTTCCGCACATGGGCGATCAATTCCTGCCGCAAGGCATCGCTTCCTTCGTAACCCACTTTAAGGATGACATAGGCATAAAGGTCCTCGCCCTTGATCTCATGGGGGAAGCCGACCACGGCCGCCTCGGCCACCGCGGGATGGGAGACCAAGGCGCTTTCGACTTCGGCCGTCCCGATGCGGTGGCCGGAGACATTGACCACGTCGTCAATGCGGCCCATGAGCCAAAAGTAACCGTCTTCATCCCGACGGGCCCCGTCGCCGGTGAAATAAAAACCGGGTTGCTGGATGAAATAGGTGTTGTAAAAACGCTCCGGTTCGCCATAGACCCCGCGCATGATCCCCGGCCAGGACCTGCGGATACAGAGTTCCCCGCCTTCATTGACACCGGCTTCTTGGGGGGGTTGGTCCGGCCCTCCCCTGCCTTTGAGGATGACCGGGTCTACGCCGAAGAAGGGTAAGGTGGCGGATCCGGGTTTCAGCGGCCAGGCCCCGGGCAAGGGAGAGATGAGGATACCGCCGGTTTCGGTCTGCCACCAAGTATCCACGATAGGGCACCTTTCCCGGCCGATGACCTGGTAATACCACATCCAGGCCTCGGGGTTGATCGGCTCACCCACCGATCCCAAGAGACGCAGGGAAGAAAGGTCCCGGCCTTTGGGCCACTGATCCCCTTCGCGCATGACCGCCCGGATGGCGGTGGGGGCGGTATAGAAGATGGTGACCTTGAACTTCTCCACCACCTGCCAGAACCGGTCGGGTTGAGGATAAGTAGGCACGCTTTCGAAGACGATGGAGGTGGCCCCGTTGGCCAAGGGGCCGTAGACGATGTAAGAATGGCCGGTCACCCAACCGATATCGGCCGTACACCAGTAGATATCCTGCTCTTTGTAATCGAAGATGTATTTGAAGGTCAGGTAAGTATAGACCATGTACCCGCCGGTGGTATGCAGGACCCCTTTGGGTTTTCCGGTGGAGCCTGAGGTATAGAGGATAAACAAGGGGTCTTCGGCGTCCATGGGTTCGGCCGGGCAGGTGTCGCTGATGTCGGCCGTTGCCATTTCTTCGTGCCACCACAGGTCCCGATCGGGGGTCATGGGGACCTCAAAATCCTCCAATCTTTTGACGACAAAGACCTTTTCCACCGCGTGTCCTTGTTTGGCGCAGTAGGCCACGGCGGTGTCGGCATTGGCCTTGGAGCTGACCTTCCGCCCGGCCCGCCAGTAGCCGTTGGCCGTGATCAACACCTTGGCCCCGGCATCGAGGATCCGATCGCGCAGGGCCTCGGCCGAGAACCCGCCGAAAACGATGGTATGAACGGCCCCGATGCGGGCGCAGGCCAGCATGGCGATGGGAAGCTCCGGGATCATGGGCAGATAAATGGCCACTCGGTCCCCTTTTTTCACCCCCCTTTTTTTCAGGACATTGGCGAAGCGGCTGACTTCCCGAAGCAATGCCCGGTAGGAAAGTCTGCGCACCTCTTCTTCCGGTTCCCCTTGAAAAAGGATGGCCGTTTTATCGCCCCGTCCTTTTTCAATCTGAAAGTCCAGACAATTGTAGGCGATGTTGGTCCGCCCGCCGATGAACCACTGGATCTTGGCGTTTTTAAAATCCTCCTCGTTGACCTTGTCCCACTTTTTGAACCAAAAAAGTTCCGAGGCCGCATCCCCCCAGAATCTGTCCGGGTTCTCGATCGATTCCTTCCACAGGGCCTCGTATTCCTCGCGGCTTTTGATATACGCCTGTCGGACAAAGGCCTCCGGTGGGGGGAACTTACGGGTTTCTTCCATCATAGAAGTGATTTCCGGCATAAGGACCTCCTTCGCGTAAAGTAATGAACGCTAACCCTCCCGGAATTATAAAGGAATTCGTTTTTTTTACAAGGCATATAAAAACCGATAACCTATCTCTAATTTTCTGCAAAGTTTATACCATCAAGAGGAGAGGCAGATTTCCCTCCTTTCGTCCCCGTTTTGGGGGGGTGAGGGCCAGGGAAAACGCCTCATCCAAATGGCCACTATGGAGAAAGGAGGCCCCATCCCTGCCGATTTTTTTTACACCTTGTAAATTGGGGAAGGTCCTTATCCCTGTTTTTTATAAAAACTATAGGTATCGTTCCGGCCCGGGATCGGCGAAGGCATAATCTTCTATAAAAAAAGGGGAACCCCCTCCACTTTCGCATTGCAAAAAAAGACCTTTTGTTTCAAAATCCCCTTGACGATTTATCTTCCGCCACAATTCCCCCAAACGGGCAAAAGGGGATTTCAGTCCTTCCGGGTTTGCCCCCGGGCGGCTGAAAGACGCCGATTTATTGTTGAAAAGGAGGAAGAGATGGGGAACATAAGGAGATGGCTTTGGGGGATGGTTGTGCTGTTCATGGCCCTGCCGGCTGCCGCCCAGGAGGCCCAATTTGAATTGGAAGGACGCTATTGGCTGAGTGATTTTTCCGCCGAGGCCCGGTGGACGGACAACGGGCAGGGCACAGACATCAACTTGAAGACGGATCTGGGATTGGAAAACAAGGGCCTTCCCGGTGGGCGGTTCGTCTTGGCCTTTAACCCTCAAAACCGCTTGTGGTTTGCCTATATCCCCGTAACTTATCGGTCCGACACCAGACTCCGCCGGACCGTCGAATTCGGCGGTGAGGTCTATGAAGTCGGTACTCGGGTGTTGACCGATCTCAAGATGCATTATTTGCGATTGGGGTGGGCGTATCAGTTCATTGATATGGAAGGGGGGCGCTTTAAGGCCGGGACCCTGGTGGAGTTGAAGGGGGTGCGCGGCGAAGTGGCCTTGGCCGCCCCGGAACTGGCCGATCCCATAGACAATGCCTGGTCCTTTTATGCCGTCCTGCCCACCTTCGGGGTGGTTTTGGATGTGTATCCCGTCCCCTTTCTCCATCTCTTTGCCGAGGTCTCCGGGCTGCCGGCCGGTAAATACGGGACTATGTGGGAGGCGGAAACGGGCATTCAATTCATTCCGGTAAAGAATCTGAGCGTAAACGGCGGATACCGCTGGGTGAACATCGAGGCCCGGAAGGACCCCGATTACGCCAAGATCAGGGTGAGCGGCCCCTTTTTAGGCTTGTCCCTTCGCTTCTGAAACGGGACGTTCGGGCGAAAAGGAAAAATTCCACCAAGGAGGGCTTGGATGAATCGGCTGATGCGCGTTTTGGCGGTCATGATCTGTCTCGGTCTTTTAACCGGTCCCCTATACGGCCGGGAAAAAAAGACGACCACCCAACAGGATCAAATCGCCCTGGAAGTGACCGTGTACAACAGCAACCTCGGGTTGGTCAAGGATCAGCGGGAGATCCGCCTGGATAAGGGGATCCAGGAACTCCAATTCATGGATGTGGCCGCCCAGATCATCCCGGCCAGCGTCAGCATCCGCTCCCTGGATGATCCCGGGGGGCTTACGGTCTTGGAACAAAACTATGAATATGACCTCTTAAGCCCCAAGAAGCTGTTGGATAAGTATGTGGGCAAAGAGGTCAAACTCTTTACCAAGAACTATTACACCGAGCGGGAGGAATGGGTGACGGCCACCTTGCTGGCCAATAACGAACACCAGCCGGTGTTTCGGATCGGAAACGAGATCACCTTCAATCACCCGGGGAGGATTTTGTTTCCGGAAATCCCTCCGGATCTTATCCCCAAGCCCACCCTGGTCTGGCTGCTGAACAACGCCCAGGCCCGCTCCCAAAAGGTCGAGGCCTTATATCTCACCAACGGCATCACCTGGAAGGCGGATTATGTCCTGGTCCTAAACGCCGAGGATACCCGGGCGGACCTTTCCGGTTGGGTGACCATTGACAACCAGAGCGGGGCCGCCTATAAAGAGGCCAAATTGAAACTGGTGGCCGGTGATATCCACCGGGTGCGAGAGGATGTCCTTCGGGGACCCAGGCCCATGCCGGCGGCCAAGGAGCCCGCGGCCCCGGCCTTCAAGGAAGATTCCTTTTTCGAATACCATATCTATACCTTGGACCGGAAGGCCACCCTTAAGGAAAATCAGACCAAGCAGATCAGCCTATTACAGGCCGAGGGGATTCGGGTGACCAAGGAATTCACCTACTACGGGGCCCAATATTATTACCGGAGCCGTCTGGGGGAGGTCATTTCCAACCAAAAAGTAGGCGTCCATATTCAATGGAACAATTCCAAAGAGAATCGCTTGGGGATCCCCCTACCCAAGGGGATCGTGCGGGCCTATAAGAAAGACCCCGAAGGCGGCCTGCAGTTTGTCGGAGAGGACACCATCGATCACACTCCCAAGGATGAAAAGATCCGTTTGAAGCTGGGGGAAGCCTTCGACATCAAGGCCGAAAGGAAACAGACCCACTGGGAGAAACTGGCCGCGGACACCTACGAATCGGCCTATAGGATCTCCCTCAGGAATCATAAAAAGGAAGACATCGTGGTTCGGGTCATCGAACCCCTGCCCGGCGACTGGAAGGTCCTGGAAAACTCCCTTCCTTATACCAAGCTGGATGCCGGGACCATCGCCTTTGATCTGCCGGTACCCAAGGATAAGGAAAGCCTCCTTACCTATCGGGTACGGATCCGGTTCTGAGGCTTTACGAGGGGGAGGCGCCGGCGGTTGGCAACCGGCGCCCCCCTTGTCCTGGCTCAGCTCCGCTTGGTCCTCGTCAGCTCCATGGTCACCAGGTTGTAGGAGTCCGGGCACTGGGCGGTAATCGTATCGCCCTGCCACCAGGGGAGGGCCCCTCCGAACTGAAAGGTGGAAAGGCTGGGAAAGAGATCATGGTAGAAATAGCCGCATAGTCCGGCGGGATTGTGACAACTGATCTCGAAGGTGTCCCCCACTTGATGTCCGGCGCTGCATTTCCCCTTAACCCCGGTGATGGTCGCCACTACTTTGTAACCGATTCCTGGATCGTTGGCCATGACCGTTCTCCTTTCTTTGGGTTTGTTTGGTTTCAGGGAGAGGATCCTCCCCCTGCTTACAAGCCCCGCAACCATTCAGGCCGCAGGCCTACCTTTCCTTGCAAGGCCTTATGGATCAAGGCCAGGGCCGGTTCCTTGCCCTCGGGATACTTGATTTTCAGCGGCAGATAATTGGAGGCGTGGTTGGAATAGAAATATCCCCGCGTCAGATGCGTGGAGGCCACCATTTCACCCAGTTCGTTCAGGATTTCCGGTACGGAAAGGGGGATGAATTCCCCCCGGGCTGTTTGTTCGCCGAGGGGGGTATTGGGCAGGACCATGACCGTCAGGGCCCCGACAAAATCAGGGTCCATTTCGGTCAAGAGCGATCCGGTGGCCTGGGCGTGTTCCCGGGAAAGTTCTTTGCCTCCGATCCCCAAAAGGACGGTGACGGAGAGGGTGATCCCCGCCTTTTTGATCCGTTTCCCTTGGAGGATCAGGTTTTCCCGTGTGGTTCCCTTGTTGATCCGTTTCAAGAGGTCCGGATGGCCGGTCTCCACCCCCAGGTAGACGATGCCCAGACCGAGGGAATGGAGCTGCTCCAGCTCCTCGTCCTTTTTCATCTTGATGCTTTTGGCGTTGGCGTAAAGCCCGACCCTTTTCACCCAAGGGAGGTGTTCCCGGATCCTTTCCAAGATCCAGACCAGTCTCTTTTGGGGGATGATCAGGGCGTCTCCGTCCATGAGAAAGACCTTGTCCTGCCGCCGGCAATAACGGGAGGCGAAGAGGATGTCTTTCAGGATCCTTTCATCCGTCTTGATGCGGAAACGCTTGTCCTTATAGGTCCCGCAAAAGGTGCATTTGTTGTGGGAACAGCCTACCGTAACCTGAAGGAGGATGCTGTAGGCCTCGCTGGGGGGCCGGATAACCAGCCCTTCGTATTCCATTTCTTCTTCGATTTCCGGTAACATGATCGAGCCGTTCCTTTTTGCCGTAATTGCCTATGCGGGTATTATTATGCGTCAAAGCGGGGGATAAATCAACGGTCCCCGAGCCGTCGTTTTCGGTGAGCTGAAGGCGACCCCTTAATTCAGCGCAATAGATTCAAAAATTGATCCCAGTCGGAGACCCGGACGACGCCGGGGGGCGGAACTTCTTCGGCGGAGGGGGCGGCGGTGGGAAAGACCGGTAAATGATGGTCTTGGACATAGGTCATCCAGATAGGGGTGATACCGAAACGGATCGCCCCCAGGACATCGGGGTCCAGACTGTCACCGACATAAAGGAGCACGTCTTTTCCCACTTTCAACTCCTGGACCAGCCGTTCGAAGACCAGGGGGTGAGGTTTTCTAAACCCCAAGGCCCCGGAGATCAGGACCGTATCGAAATACGGGGTCAGTCCCAGGTGATCGAGCAATCCCACGGCCGCCGGGGCATGGGTAAAATTGGAAAGGAGGCCCAAACGGTATCGTTCTTTTAAAGCGGAGAGCATTTCCCGTGTCTTGGGGATGAGGCGGGAGTAATCGAAAAAGGTGGAAAAATAGGCCTCCACCGCCTGGGCGATGCTTTGATGATCCGGCTCCACCTCGTGTCCTAAACTTTTTAAGGCGGCGCTGATCCAGAAACGGTTATGGGTCTCGGTACCTCGGGTCCGACTTTCCTGGACGAAAGACAGGGCCGCTTGGCGGTAGGCCTGTTGAAAGGAATCCCCTTTAAGGTCGAAGCCGCTGGCTGACAGGCTTTCGGTCAAACGGGCCATGGCCTCGGGGAAGGCCTCCCGGCCGATAGTGATCAAGGTGTTGAACAGGTCAAAGCCGATGCCTTTTATTTCCTTCATGGCTTTCCACCTTAAACAATCGGCCGAAAAAAGGCAAGACTTATCCATTTTGAAAAGACGTCCCCTTTTTCCTTGACATATCCTTATGTTATGATAAGGAAAAGCAAGAAGGTACTTTGGGAGGTCCTATGGATTATAGAGACACCTTGAATCTGCCCCGAACCGCATTCCCCATGAAGGCCAATTTGACGCAAAGGGAACCGGAATGGTTGGCCTATTGGGATCGGATCGGATTGTATCAAAAGATCCGCCAAACCTCCGCCGGGAGAAAGAAATTCATCCTGCACGACGGTCCCCCTTATGCCAACGGCCACATCCACATGGGTACAGCCTTAAACAAGGTCATAAAGGACATCATCGTCAAGTCCAAACAGATGTCCGGCTATGACGCCCCCTATGTGCCGGGATGGGATTGCCACGGCCTGCCCATTGAACACCAAGTGGACAAGGAATTGGGGGCCCGGAAAAGCAGCATGTCCCAGTTGGAAATCCGCAGACGCTGCCGGGCCTATGCCGAAAAATTCATAGACATCCAGCGGCAGGAATTCAAAAGGTTGGGGGTCTTGGGGGAATGGGATAGGCCCTATTTGACTATGGATTACGCCTATGAGGCGGTGATCGTCCGGGAATTCGGGAAATTCGCCCTTAAAGGTTCCATTTACAAAAGCAAGAAACCCATTTACTGGTGCGCCTCCTGCCGGACGGCCCTGGCCGAAGCGGAGGTGGAATACGAACCCCACACCTCCCCTTCCATTTTTGTGGCCTTTCCGATGGTCTCCGACCTTCAGGCCGAGTATCCGGCCTTAACCGGCAAAAAGGTTTCGGTCCTTATCTGGACCACCACCCCATGGACCATCCCGGCCAATTTGGCCTTGGCCTTTCATCCCGATTACGAATATGTGGCCGTCGAGGAAGGGGACGAGACCTTTATTTTGGCCAAGGGGCTCTTGGAAAAGTGCGCCCCCCGGTTGGGCTGGAAGGCCCCGCGGATCTTGGCCTCTTTGAACGCCCGCCTCCTGGAAGGGAAAAAGTGCCGGCATCCCCTCTACCCCAGGGAATCCGTCATCATCCTCGCCCCATATGTCACCCTTGAAGACGGGACCGGCGTGGTCCATACCGCCCCTGGGCACGGCCTGGAGGATTACGAGAGCGGACTTCGCTATAACCTGGAGATCTATTCCCCCGTGGACGACGCCGGCAAATTCACCGACGATGTGGGCTTGTTCGCCGGGCGCTTCGTCTTCGAGGCCAACGATGCGGTCAAGGAAGCGTTGCTCGGCGTCCAGGCCTTGAAGGGGGAGGAGACCATCGAACACAGCTATCCCCATTGCTGGCGCTGCAAAAAACCGGTCATCTTCCGGGCCACGGAACAATGGTTCATGTCCATGGAGGCCAATGACCTCAGGAAAAAGGCCCTGGATGAAATCGAACGGGTCCAGTGGATGCCTTCCTGGGGCCGCAACCGGATCCGGGGCATGATGGAAAACCGTCCGGATTGGTGCCTCTCCCGCCAGCGGAGCTGGGGTGTGCCGATCCCGGTTTTTTACTGTCAAAAGTGTAAGAACTGGTTGATCACTCCGGAGATCTTGGAGCATCTGGAGGGATTGGTCCTTAAAGCAGGGGCCGATGTCTGGTTTACCGAGTCGGAAGAACGGCTCCTCCCTCCGGGGACCGCTTGTCCCCATTGTCAAGGGACCACCTTCCGGAAGGAGACGGACATCCTGGATGTCTGGTTCGATTCGGGGGTCAGTTATGCGGCCGTCCTGGAGGCCCGTCCTTACCTGGACGCCCCGGCCGATTTGTATATGGAAGGAAGCGACCAACACCGAGGGTGGTTTCATAGTTCCCTCTTGGCCGCCGTGGGGACCCGCGGTCAAGCCCCTTATCGCAGTGTCTTGACCCACGGATTCGTCGTGGACGGCCAGGGTCGGAAGGAATCCAAGTCCCTGGGTAACGTGACCCATCCCGAGGAGGTCATCAAAAAATACGGGGCCGAAATCATCCGCCTGTGGGTCTCCGCCGAAGATTATCGGGACGACATCCGTGTCTCTCCGAATATCCTCCAGCAACTGACCGAGGCCTACCGGAGGATCCGGAACACCTGTCGTTTTTTGTTGGGCAATCTTTACGACTTCCGTTTTTCCCGAGACGCCGTTTCCCGAGAGGAAATGGAGGAACTGGACCGTTGGGCCCTGACCCAATTGCAAAAGGTGATCGCCCGGGTGACCAAGGCCTATGAGCGGTATGATTTCCATATCGTTTTCCACACCCTTTACCAATTTTGTATCCACGAACTGAGCGCCCTGTATTTGGACATCCTCAAAGATCGTCTCTATGCCTCCGGTCCCCAATCCAGAGAACGACGCTCGGCCCAAACGGCCCTCTTCATCATCCTCAAGGCCTTGGTCCGCCTTATGGCCCCAATCCTATCCTTTACCGCAGAAGAGATCTGGTCCAATTTGCCAGACGAGGAAAAGGAGGCGGAAAGCGTCCATTTGACCCAGTTTCCAGCCTATGATCCCGTCTGGGCGGAGGAAGAGCTGGACCGCCGTTTTAAGGAACTTCTGGCCTTACGAGGGGAAGTGACCCGGGCCTTGGAACAGGCCCGAAGAAACCAGGGCATCGGCAATTCACTGGAGGCCCGGGTGATCCTGCAACCGCCCGATTCCATGCGACCTTTGGTTGAGGCCTACCTCGATTTCCTACCCACCCTTTTCATCGTTTCTCAAGTGGAAATGGTTTCGGGGAAGGCCGGTACCGAGGGTTTCAGCAGTCTGGAAATCCCGGGTTTGGTCGTCTGGGTGGAGAAGGCCTTGGGCAAGAAATGCGAACGGTGTTGGAACGTTCGCAGGGAGGTGGGGGAATTCTCCGACCACCCCGCCTTGTGTTCCCGCTGTTACAGGGTCATTCAGGAAATCTCCTGAAGGTTCGAACATGGGAGCAAAAGGATACGGGGTCCTGGCCAGCTCTTGTTTAACGGTCTTCGCCTTAGACCAAATCACCAAGGCCTATATTACCGCCTGTTTTCCTTTGTACGCCTCCCGGACGGTCATTCCCGGTTTTTTTAATGTAGTCCACTACCGGAATACAGGGGTGGCCTTCGGACTTTTCGGCGGTACGGCCTCACCTTTAAGGGATGCGGTCCTTTTACTATTTCCCTTGGCGGCTATAACGGGGATCCTCCTTTTCGCCTTCATGGGACGACCCAAAAGAAGGGATGTGCTTTTGGCCTTGGGAGGGATCATGGGAGGTGCCCTGGGAAATCTCCTGGATCGGTTCCGCTACGGAGGGGTGGTGGATTTTCTGGATGTTTATCTGGGGACGGTTCATTGGCCGGCCTTTAATTTGGCCGATTCGGCCATTTCCATAGGGGCCTTTTACCTTATCTTGCGATACGGACGGATGAAGGAACCATAAAAAATGTCAGGGTGTTCCGTCCGGGGACGACCAAGGGCCGAACCCTGATTTGGTCAATGATATTAAGAAGTTCTTACAAGGCAAAAAAACCGGTTGACCTGAAAAAAAAACTTGCTAATTTTTTTGGGTTATATTAGACCTTCAGGAAATAACGCCCATCCACTGAAACGATGCCGATTTCGGAAAAACCATTCATGGGAAAAGGGGGGATATCTTGGTTATCTTAGAAGATCTGAGATATAGCAGGGACCACATGTGGGCCCGCCTGGATGAGGACAATCGCATCACCGTGGGGATCACCGATTTCGCCCAAGATGACCTGGGAGATATTTCCGCCGTCAACCTCCCCGAGGAAGGGGATGAGGTGGTCAAGGACGAATCCTTTGGATCCGTGGAAGCCCACAATGAAGTCATGGATCTTTATTCTCCGGTCAGCGGTGAAATCGTGGAGGTCAATCAGGAACTGGTCGATTCGCCGGAAATCCTGAATGAGGACCCGTATCAGGACGGATGGATCATTCGGATAGATGTACCCTCCATGGCCGAATACCATGAATTACTGACCGCCGAAGAATACGAGGAATACATCAAGGAGATCCGTGGCGAGGAGGCGCTGGACGACTTGGAGGAAGATGACGAGGAAGACGAAGAGGAAGACGAATAGCGGTCGCCTCGCCTTTCAGGGGACCTCATCCGCCTATGACCGTCCAGATACCATAAGGCCTTCTCAGGTCCTTTTTCCCGATTACCTGTTTGTTCATCCCGGCGGTTCCAGCAAAGGATCGGAACGGACGATCCCTTTTCACGTTCAAGGGATTTATCTGTCTTATACGGGTTTTCCCTCCCGTCCGACCGAGGGAAGGGAATAGAGCCTCATTCCCGCCAAAGGTTTCTTACCCATGCTCGCCATCCGTCAAAACGAAATCCTCAACATGGTCTGGAACGCCGGCCCGGTGGTCAAGGGGGTCCTTTTTTTGCTTTTGGCCTTTTCGGTGATCACTTGGGCGATCATCTTCATGAAGTACCGGGTGATCCATCGGGCCCGGAAAGAAACCAACCGCTTTCATGAGATCTTCTGGAGAAGCAAGAGCCTGGCCGCCGCTTATGCCGAATCCAAGGATTTGAAACACAGCCCGGTGGCCGAGGTCTTTCGGGTGGGCTACCAAGAATTGGGGCGCCTTTACAAAGTCCATGAAGAAACGGAATATCCATCCCGGGAAGGCGGGGATCTGATGACCGCCAATCTGGTCCGTTTCGAAAACCTCCCCAGGTCCATGCGGGCGGCCATGAACGCCCAGGTCACCCGTCTGGGATACGCCTTGACCTTCCTGGCCACTACAGGAAACACGGCCCCATTCATCGGCCTGTTCGGCACGGTTTGGGGGATCATGACCTCCTTCCGGGACATCGGCCTCAGGGGCGGGGCCAGTCTGGCCGTGGTCGCCCCGGGGATCTCCGAGGCCCTGATCGCCACCGCCGCCGGGTTGGCCGCCGCCATACCGGCCGTGATCGCTTATAATTATTTTTCCAGTCAAGTAAGGATCCTGGAATCGGAGATGAGTAATTTTTCTTCCGACTTTTTAAACCTCGTCGAACGGGACCGCATCAAAAAGGCAGGCCTAAGGAAATAGAGGAAGGAAGATGGAAGTCGGCGGCGGGGATCGGAAGCTGATGTCGGAGATCAATGTGACCCCCTTGGTGGATGTCATGTTGGTCCTTTTGATCATCTTTATGGTGGCGGCGCCGATGATGATGCAGGGGATGGATGTCCAGCTGCCCAAGACCCAGGCCAAGCCCATCCCCTCCAAAGAAGAACGGCTGGTCATCACTCTGAACAAAGACCGGGAAATCTTCATCGACCGTTATCGGGTCAGTCGGGAAGAATTTCAGGAAAAACTGAAGATCCTTTACCAAAACCGCAAGGAAGGCGAGGTCTTCTTAAGAGCCGACCGCTCCCTTCCTTATGGCTTTGTCGTTCAAATTATGGGCGACATCAAAGGGGCGGGGATTGAAAAGTTGGGCATGGTCACCGAGCCGGTGGAAGAAAAGAAATGAGCGCCGTCCTCAGGTCCTTTCGGAGCGACGACACCGGGGAAAAACGGCTGGTCCGGATGATCGTGATTTCCCTGGGTTTGCATCTTTTGGCCCTGATCGTTTTACCCGGCCTCTTGGGCGGAAGGGGGAAACCGGTGAGGATCCATCCCGTTTATACGGTGGATTTGGTTTCGCTTCCAGGAGGCGGTCAGGGTCCGGCTGCCGGCGAGGAACCCAAAGGCCGTCCCGGGCCGCCGGCCCAAACCCCTGCGGTCAAACCCATTCCTTTGCCCCAACCGGTTCCGGAAAAAAAAGCACGGGTCAAAGATGATGCCTCCCGCTCTCTGGAACAGGCCCTGGAAAGGCTGAAGAAAAAAGTCCAGCAGGAAAAGAGCCTGGACCGGACCTTGGCCGACATGGAGGATCGGCTGCGGCGGGAACAGGCGTTGGAAAAGAGCCTGGCCCAGTTGGAACAGAAACGACAAGGGGGCGCCCCAGGGGGAGGAGGCGCCGGGGATGTGACCTCCACCGGTGTGGGGTCGGGAGGGACCGGCGTCGGCTTCCGGATCTATTATGCCGAGGTATTGAGCCGGATCAAGCGGAACTGGCTCCTGCCGGAGAACCTCCTCAAACGCAAGGACCTGAGCGCCGTGGTCATGATCACCGTGCACCGCAGCGGCCGCATAGAAGAAATGCGTTTTGAAAGGAAGTCGGGGGTGGAGCAGTTCGACCAGGAAGTCCTACGGACCTTGAAAAAATCCGATCCCCTGCCTCCTTTGCCCGAAGGATTTCCCCGAAGCCGTCACGAAATCTATTTAACCTTTTATTCCCGGGAATTGTCATAAAAAAATGTCCAAGTCCTCCCATATCTTTTCAATTTTTGTCACCTTGGCGGTTTGCGTCGCCGGGGCCGTCCTGTTCATCAGCTTTCCGGTTACTGGGGCCGACCGGGTGTATTTGGATATTGATTCTCCGACAGCCAAAAAGATCCCGGTGGCCGTTCCGGAATTGAAAAATTTAGGCGGCGATGCGGCCCTGGGAAAGGAGGCCGCCGCCCAATTGGCCCGGGATCTGGATTTTACCGGGTATTTCAGGCTGATTGACCCGAAGGGGTTTTTAGGCCGGGAACAAGGGGACGAGGTGGATTACAAGGGCTGGTCCCTGACCGGTGCCGATCTCTTGGTGAAAGGGACCTACCGTACCGATGGGGCTCAGGTGGCCTGGGAGTTTCGCCTGTATGATCTCTTGCAGGGGAAGATGATCCTGGGCCGGGGGTACCGCGTAGCCGCCAACGATTACAAGGTTGCAGTGCATCGTTTCGCCGATGAGATCCTCTATCTGTTCACCGGCGAACACGGTCCCTTCCAGACTCAATTGGCCTTCATCTCCACCGTAGACGGTCATAAAGAAATCTTCGTCTCCGATTTTGACGGTTCCAACGCCCGTCGCCTCACCCGGCATCAATCCATCACCCTGACCCCCCGCTGGTCGCCGCGGGGGAATGAAATCGCTTATACCTCTTACAAAGACGGCGGTCCCGCCCTGTATATCTTAAAGTTCCCCGCTCTGCAAACCCAGCGGATTTCCAATCGACCGGGGGTCAACATCACCCCGGCCTGGCACCCCGACGGCGAATCCCTGGCCTTGGCCGTGAACCATAAGGGGAATTCCCAGATCATCCAGGTCAACCGGAGCGGCACCCTGTTGAACACCTTGACCCAGAGTTGGGGGATCGATGTCTCCCCGGCCTGGTCTCCGGACGGCCGACAGTTGGCCTTCGTTTCCAACCGCTCCGGAAATCCCCAGATCTATATTTTAGATGTCGCCACCCGGCAAGTGCGGCGGTTGACCTTTCAAGGGTCTTACAATACAGGGCCGGTCTGGTCTCCCAAGGGGAACTGGATCGCCTATGCCGGAAGGGTAGGGGGACAGTTTCAGATTTTCACCATAGCCCCCGGCGGAGGGGAGGCCCAGCAACTCACCCAGCAAGGCAACAACGAATCTCCGGATTTTTCTCCCGACGGCTCGATGATCGTCTTCAGTTCCAATCGTCACGGAAAGGCCGCCCTCTATGTCATGAACGCCAACGGGGCCAACCAAAGGCGGATCACCTTTTTACCCGGGGAGCAGACCAGCCCTTCCTGGGGTCCCCGATGACGGTCGCGCCCCTCCAACGGCGATGACGAAGGTCGCCATTGGGCCCGAAACGATGGAAACCGACCTTTTCGATGGCGTTACCGAAAATACACGAGAAAAAGGGTTGAATAATTCCCCTCCAGGGTGTAAGAGATCAATAATAAAAAAGTTGTGGGGAGCGGAACGAGAATGGACCATTTCGTCTCCGGAGGGACGAGGGTTCATCCCTGAAGATTAAAGGTAAAGGAGGAACCGATCGTGAAAGGGAAAACAGGTTGGGTTTGGATGGTCCTCGTGGGGGGGATGATGTTAAGTTTGTTTCTGCTTTCCTGCAGCAAAAAGGAGATCAAGAGCGAGCCCATCACGTCCAAACCCTCGGTCAGCGCCGAGGAGGAAGCGGAAAAGGCCAAGAAGAAGGTGCGCATTACCAAAGAAGAGGGACAGGAACAAAAGACCTTGACCGAGGAGGAGGCCCGGCGGCTGAAGGAGGCCGCGGAAAAGGCCAAATTCGAAGAGGAAGACATCCATTTTGAATACGATCAGTATATCCTCTCCGACGAGGCCAAACGGATCCTGGAGAAAAAGGCCCAATGGTTGAAGCAGCATGCTCCGGCCAAGGTCCTGATCGAAGGCCACTGCGACGAACGGGGAAGCGCCGAATATAACCTGGCCTTAGGTCAAAAACGGGCCGATGCGGCCATGCAATACCTGATCACCTTGGGCATCAAGGCCGATCGCCTGTCCACCATCAGTTACGGCAAAGAAAGGCCCCTCGATCCTCGTTCCAACGAGGAGGCTTGGGCCAAAAACCGCCGGGCCCATTTTGTGTTGAAATATTAACCGCGAGGGAGGGGAGTCCGAAGAAAACACCCGTCCCGGTAAGGTTGTTCCATGGAGGAGGTCGGTAGGGTGAAAGGGTTCAAAGTCATTTGCTTGATCGCCATTGTGGGGATGTTTACCGGTTGCGCCGCCCGGGAGGACATCATCATCTTGGCCAATCGGACACAGGCCCTGGAAAGGAACCTCAATCAACTCAGGGACAAGACCGAGGACAATCAGGCGGCTCTCACCCAAAAGATGGATCAAATGGAAAAGAGGATCGGATCACAACTGCAACCGGTCCTCCGGAACCAGGCCGAGGCCGCTTCCCAGGTGGAGGCCCTCAAGGTCCAGCTCCAATCTCTGCAGGGGCGGATCGAGGTCCTGGAACATAACCAAGAAAAAGGGCGAACCCAGTTGACGGAGGCCTGGAACAAGGAGATCAAAGACCTTCAGGCCCGGTTACAAAAGATGGAAAAAGCGGCCGAGGCCGTCCCACCGCCTCCCCCTACCGAAGGAGCTCCTAAGGCGGAAAAGTTCAAGGAACCAGCCAAAGAGGCCAAAGAAGAACCGCGGGAAACCAAAGAAGCAACCAAGGCGACGGCCGGTGACCCCGTGGAAGAAGGCCTGACCTTGTTAAAAAAGCAGTCCTATGAGGGGGCGAAAAAGAAATTCGAAGAATATCTCAAGAACCATCCCAAAGGGAAGCGGGCGGAGGAGGCCCAATTCGGTTTAGGAGAGGCCCTTTACGGGATGAAGGAAAACGAAGAGGCCATCCTGACCTATCAAAAGCTGATCAAGGCTTATCCGAAAAGCAAATACATCCCCGAGGCCCTGTATAAACAGGCCCTGGCCTTTCTCCGCTTGAAGGACCAAAGCAGCGCCCGCCTGTTGTTGGAAAAGATCGTCAAAGAATATCCTAAATCCCCTCAGGCCAAACAGGCCAAGAGCAAGTTGGCCGCCCTTTGAATCCATCTCCATGATGATAAAAAAAGCCGCCTGCAGTCAGGCGGCTTTTTTGTCGTTCGGGCAATAAGGGCTTGCGGGACCGTCCGCGACCTAAAAGGATTTTAGATTTCCGGTCTGGGCAAGAGCCCGGCCATTTCCACGATCTCCGGGACCCTTTCCTCCCATTCGATGGCCATGATGTGGACACCGGCGATGCCCTTCATTTCCTTCAGCCGCTGGATGGTCTCGACGGCGATGGCGATCCCTTCCTTGGCCTGGTCTTTTTTGGCCACCCCCTTCATGCGGTTAATGATCGCATCGGGGACATCCATGCCCGGGACCTGGTTTTTCATGTAGTTGGCCATACCGACCGATTTCATGGGGGTAACCCCGCCCAAAATAAAGATCTTTTCGTCCAGGCCCATGTCCCGGACCTGCTCCATGAATTTCTCGAAGCGGTCCAGGTTGTAGATACATTGGGTTTGAATGAAGTCCACGCCGGCGGCCACCTTTTTCGCCAAACGGACGGCCCGAAATTCGAAGGGATCGGCGAAGGGGTTGGCCGCGGCCCCGATGAACATCTTCGGCGGCGTGTCAATGTCCTGGCCGTTGATGAATTTTCCCTCCTCACGCATGCGATAGACGGTCTGGATGAGTTGCAAGGAGTCCAGGTCGAAGACGTTTTTGGAGGAAGGATGGTCCCCGAACCGTTGATGATCGCCCGAAAGGCAGAGCATGTTCCGGATACCCAGGGCATAAGCCCCCAAGATGTCGCTCTGAAGGGCGATGCGGTTTCGGTCACGAACCACCATTTGCAGGTTCGGTTCCAGGCCTTCCTGCATCAGGATCAGGCAACCGGCCAGACTGGAGAGACGGACCACAGCCGTCTGGTTGTCGGTAACATTGACCGCATCCACCACGCCTTTGAGGTGTGCCGCCTTTTGACGCATGACCTCCACATTGGCCCCGCGGGGAGGACCGCATTCACCGGTTACGGCGAAGTGTCCGGCGGTCAAGATCCTTTCCAATTTACTTCCCGATTTCATAATCTCAAGTCCTCCCTAATGGTTTTCCTGGGGCCGCCGTCGCGGCTGGTGATCCAGTCTTTACAGGGAATCACCTGGGTCAACCGGTCCAATTGACCCAAGCGGGTCATCCGCTCGTAAATGAGTTGCCAGACGCAGTCCACATCCTTGCTGATCTCGCATTTCCCCTTGGAGGATCCTCCGCATGGGCCGTTGAAAAGGCTTTTGGAGCAACGGGCGATGGGACAAAGGCCGCCGAAGTTGTGAATCTTGCAGGCCCCGCAGGCCTGACAGAATTCGGCGAAGACACCGTGTTCCAAGGACCCCCCGATAAAGGTGGTGTTCAGGCCGGGGAAGACCATCTTGTCCAAGAAGCGGCCGGCGATGTATTGCGGTCCGACGCTGCAGGCGATGGAAAGGACGGCATCCCGGTCCCGGATGATCTCTTCCAACTGCACGATATATTCCGGGTCGCATTGCCGTTCCAAGGTGATCTCCTTTATGTCGGCTTCGCGCCCCTCTTTTTTTCGGGCGATGCGCAGTTCCGCCGCCAGGATTTCCACTTCTTTTTTCCCTCCGGCGTTGCAAACCGTTACACAACCTTTGCAGCCGGCCACCAGGATTTTGTCATAAGGCTGGAGCATCTCCAGGATTTCCTTCAACGGTTTTTGTTCGGCTACTACCATGAGTGTTCCTCCTCAGGATCGGCGTTCCGTTTGTTTAAGTTCCGGGTTGTGTGTTAAAGATTCGTAATGGGGTCTTGCGCGATTTGGCTACGAACCGTTTCTACCACCCAAACCCGGAACCCGGAACCATCCGGCCGTTTTTTTCGGATAGTCAATTTGTTCGGCGTAATCGTCCGCTTTGCCCGGCCCCTGTCCTTACGCCGCCTTTTTCGCCGCCTTAACTGGACTGGGGCCCAAGTTTTTGATCCGCTCGGTCATTTCCCGGGCGATCTCGGCAAAACGAGGTCCTTGGGCGGCGGATAAATTAAACATTTCGACCCGCTCCGGTTCCAAACCCAGCTCGGAAAGGATCTTCTTCACTTTTTCCACCCTTTTCCGGGCCTTCAAGTTTCCGTTGATGTAATGGCAATCCCCTTCCAGACATCCGGCTACATAAACCCCGTCGGCCCCTTCTTCTATGGCCTCCAGGAGGTGGATGACATCCACCCTGCCTGTGCAGGGGACCATGACAATCCGAATGTTGGTCGGATATTGAAGGCGCATCGAACCTGCCAGGTCCGCGGCGCTGTAGGCTCAATACTGACAGCAAAAAGCCACGATCTTGGGTTCAAAAGCTTGGCTCATTTTTTTTACTCCTTGGTCTAACGATTATAAGGGTCTTCTGCATATTTCAAAACCCCGGGGGTCGCCGGTTTTCCGTTCGGAGTCCGGAGTTCGGAATAAAAATTAGCGGTGCGCCATTCCGAACTCTGTTCACCGAACTCCGAACTTATCACTTTTCAGGCCGCCACCAAGGCCTTGACCTTGGCCAGGACCTGCTTGTCCGTAAAGTGTTGGAGGGTGATGGCCTTGGCCGGGCACTCGGCGGCGCAAACCCCGCAACCCTGACACTTGCTGACATCGATCTCGGCCGCCCCCCGGGGACCGATGACCGGGACGCGGAAGGGGCAGACACGGACGCAGGTCAGACAGACGGCACAGAGGTCTTCCTGGACCACGGCCACCACCCCACCGACCTTGATGGTATCCTTGGCCAAGAGGGTCAAGGCCCGGCCGGCCGCTGCTTGGGCCTGGGCGATGCTTTCATCAATGGGTTTGGGATAATGGGCCAAACCGCAGAGATAGATCCCCTCGGTGGCGAAGTCCACGGGCCGCAGCTTCATGTGGGCCTCCAAGAGGAAGCCTTCGTTGTTCAGGGAGACCTTGAAGATCTCGCTCAATTCCTTGACCGGGTTGGGTATGATGGCCGAGGCCAAGGTCACAAGATCCGGCGTCAAGGTCACCGGCCGACCCAGGACATGATCCATCACCGTCACCGTCAGGCGATCTCCTTCCACCCGGACCTCCGGCTTATTTTCCGGGTCATAGCGGATGAAGAAGACCCCTTGATTCCGCGCCTCCCGATACAATTCCTCCCGTACCCCGAAGGTGCGCATGTCGCGGTAAAGGATGTAAACGTCTACGGCGGGATTGATCTTTTTCAAGGTCAGGGCGCTTTCCACGCTGTGGGTGCAGCAGACCTTGCTGCAGTAAGGCCGATCCGGTTCGCGGGAACCCACGCACTGGATAAACACCGCCGTCCCGGCCCGGGTCACCCGTTCGTCTTGCGACGCCAGGGCCTGATCCAACTCCAAGGCGGTCAGGATCCGGGGGTCCTGACCGTAGCCGTAAAGGTCGGGTTTCCATTCCTGCCCGCCCGTGGCCAGGATAACCGCTCCATGTTGCACTTCCTGAGTCTCGCCGGAGCAGGAGAGAACCGTGGTGAAGTTACCCACAAAACCCGAAGACTTGACGACTTCCGTGTTATAATGGACGGTGATCTTCGGGTGTTCCGAAACCTGTCGGACCAGGTCCCGGACAAAACCTTGAATGTCCTCTCCCCGCCAGGTATGGCGCAGCTTTAGGGCCGCTCCTCCGAGGGTATCGGTCCTTTCCACCAGATGGACCGGATATCCCTGCCGGGCCAAGTTCAAGGCCGCGGTCATGCCGGCCACCCCTCCGCCGACGACCAGGACGCACTTGGTCAGACCGAAGGACACCTTATGCAAAGGTTCCAAGAGGGTCACCCGGGCCACGGCCATGCGCACCAGGTCTTTGGCCTTGGATGTAGCCGCTTCGGGATCCCCTTGGTGGACCCAAGTATCCTGATCACGGATGTTGGCCATGTCGAAGAGGTAAGGGTTTAAGCCGGCCTCTCGAATCGTCTGTTGAAAGAGGGGTTCATGGGTCCTGGGGGAGCAGGAGGCCACCACCACCCGATTGATCCCTTTCTCCTGGATGACGGCCTTCATCTTTTCCTGGGTATCTTGGGAACAGGTGAATAGATTGTCTTCCACATGGACCACATGGGGCAGGGTCTTGGCGTATTCCCGAACGGCCGGGACATCGGCCACCCCACCGATGTTGATGCCGCAGTTGCAGACGAAGACGCCGACCCGGATTTCCTCTCCGGTCACATCCCTTTCCGGGGGGAGTTCCTGGTGGCGGATGAGCCGTCCCCGGACCTCGGACAAGGATTCGGTGGCGGCACAGGCCGCAGCCGAGGCCTCCATGACCGCTTGGGGGATGTCCTTGGGGCCATCAAAAGCCCCGCAGGCATAAATGCCCGGGGCCTCCGTCGAGACCGGTGCAAAACTGCTCACTTTTGCGAAGTGGTTGGTATCCAAGGGGACCCCCAACTTTTCGGCCAGGGAAAGGGCCTCGGGCGAGGTCTCCAGACCCACGGAGAGGACCACCATGTCGAATTCCTCTTCCTGGACCTCTCCGTTTTCCGTAACATAACGGATGAGGAGGTTATCGGTCTCCGGGACGGGGTCCACGGAATGGATACGGGACCGGACGAAGCGGACCCCCCGTTCCTGTTCGGCCCGGTTATAATATTTTTCGAAATCCTTCCCATAGGTGCGCATGTCCATGAAGAAGATGGTCGTTTCCAGAGGATGGGCGCTGTGTTCCTTGGCGATGACCGCTTCCTTGATGGCATACATACAGCACACGGCCGAGCAATAGCCGTGGTCGCAATGGTTGATGTCCCGGGAACCCACACACTGGAGCCAGGCGATCTTTTTCGGTTCCTTGTGGTCCGAAGGACGGACCAGGTGGCCTTCAAAGGGGCCGGAAGCGGAAAGGATCCGCTCAAACTCCATGCTGGTCACCACATTGGGGAATTTGGAATAGCCGTAGCTTTCGTACAACGTTGGATCAAAGGGTTGGAATCCCGGGGCCAAGACCACCGACCCCACTTCAATGGTCCGTTCCACGGGTTTCATGGAATGGTCGATGGCCTGGGCCAAACAGGCCTGAACGCATTGATAACATTCGGAGCATAGTCCGCACTTCAGGCAACGTTCGGCTTCTTCTCGGGCGGTCTTTTCATCGAAACCGAGGTTGATCTCCTTGAAATTTCCTTCCCTTTGTTCCGGGGGGAGCTTGGCCATGGCCTTGCGGGGCTTGAATTCCACCCCTTGGACGGAGGGTTTTTCATAGGTCCATCCTTCTTCCCTTCCTTCCCTCAGGTCTTGACCGGTAAGGTAGCGGCGGATGCTTTCCGCGGCCCTTTTACCGCTTTCCACGGCCTCGACCACGGATTTGGGACCATAGAGGACATCGCCGCCGCAAAAGACCCCGGGGATAGGGGTCTCCAAAGTCAGCCGGTCTCCCTCGATCCCGCCCCAGCGGGAGATGGGCACGGCCTCCTTTTCCAGCCAGGGCCTTTCGGCCGCCTGACCGATGGACACAATGACCGTATCGGCGGTCAGGGAGGTCAAGTCATTCTCGTCATAGGTGGGGCGGAAATTTTTTTGTTCGTCGAAGACCGACAGGCATCGTTTGAATTCCACCCCGGTCAACTTTCCGCCTTCCTGGAGGAACCGTTTCGGTCCCCAGCCGTTGACGATTCGGACCCCTTCCTCCAAGGCCTCTTCGATCTCGTATTCCCAGGCGGGCATTTCGGCCCGTTGTTCCAAACAGACCAGGGTCACTTCTCCGGCCCCTTGTCTTTTGGCGGTCAAGGCCACGTCAATGGCCACATTCCCGCCGCCGATGACGATAACCTTTTTCCCCAGGGAGACCTTTTCCCCCAAGGCCGTATCCCGGAGGAATTCCACACCCTTGAGCACCTGGGGCAGGTCTTCGCCCTCCACATTTAAGGACCGGCTGACATGGAGCCCGGTGGCCAGGAAAAAGGCTTGATAACCTTGCTCCTTCAAGGAGGCAAAGGTGACATCTTTGCCGAAGGTGGTGTGGGTTCGGATTTCCACCCCCATGGCCTCGATGACCCCGATTTCGTAGCGGAGGACCTCCCGGGGGAGACGGTATTCCGGGATACCCACAGCCATCATCCCCCCGGCCACGGGAAGCTTTTCAAAGACCGTTACCGGAAAGCCGTCCTTGGCCAGGAAATAGGCCGCGCTCAGACCCGCCGGACCGGAACCGATGACGGCCACTTTTTCCTTTCGTTTTTCCCCTACCGCCGGGACATAAGGTTCGCCCGAGGCCTGATCCTGATCGGCCAGGAAGCGATGGAGGTATTGGATGGCCAGGGGTTGATCGGCGTCTCCCCGGGTACAGATCCCTTCGCAAGGGTGGTGACAGACCCGTCCGCAGATGCCGGGAAAGGGATGGGCCTCTTTGAACAGGGTCAAACCTTCCTTGTACTTACCCTGATTGATCAAGGCGATATAACCCTGAATGCTGACATGGGCCGGACAAGTGGCCTTACAGGGGGCCGTGCCCCGCTTCTCGATGGCATAGGCGCTGGGCATGGCCTGTGGATAGAGCTTGTAGGTGGCCTTACGGGTGCGGAGGTTCTGATCGAAACGGTTAGGCAGATCTATGGGACAGACCTTGGTGCATTCGCCGCAGGCCGTGCATTTTGAGGGGTCGACATAGCGCGGATGTTGGAGGACGCGGACTTGGAAGTTACCCGGTTCTCCGCTGATCTCCTGGATTTCGCTCAAGGTCAATAACTCGATATTCAGGTGTCGGCCGCATTCCACCAATTTGGGGGAGATGATGCACATGGAGCAGTCGTTGGTGGGGAAGGTCTTGTCCAATTGGGCCATGACCCCGCCGATGGCCGAATTTTTCTCCAGTAAATAGACATAATATCCGGCCTCGGCCAGGTCGAGGGAGGCCTGTATGCCGGCGATCCCGCCGCCGACGACCATGACCGCTCCGACCTTTTCTTTTTCATCGGCTGCCATAATCGTTAACCCCTTTCCTTGAAAGATAATAATAAGTTGTCGTAGTTAAAGGGGGAAAATAGAGGGAAAACGGTTCGGAAAACAAAAGGGGAAGGATGGGTTGTTGCCCTCTTTTTTGGAAAAACATGGCCTAAATTTTTACCCCTGTTAGGCGGATATCCATCCACCGAAGAGGAGATGCGCAGCCATCGGGCCATCCGGAATTTTTTCCCTTTCAACGGTAAAAGGATTCCGGATTCGTTATTGAAGGTGTGGGGGGCCTGAAGTCAGGTCCTCCAAGGCCCCCCGAGAAAGGTTTTTAAAACAACCCCATGACCTTGCCGGTTTGGACATCCACATCAATCCGCCGGAAGGCTGGATCGGAAGAAGTCCCCGGCATCAGCGTGATGGTCCCGGCCACGGGACAGAGGAATTTAGCCCCGGAATAGATCAGGACATCCCGGACCGGCAGGACCCAGCCCTTGGGTACGCCCTTTTTGGTCGGGTCATGGCTCAGGCTCAAGTGGGTCTTGACCATCATGGTGGCGTAATCGTCGTACTTGGGATCGGATTCGAGCATCTTGGCCTTGGCCTCGGCCTCAGGGGTCCAGGAGACACCGTCCGCCCCATAGACCTCCTTGGCGATGATGTTCACTCGATCCCGAAGTTTCATTTCTATTGGATAAAGGAACTTAAAGTCGGACTTTTCGTTGCAGGCGTCAATGACGGCGTCGGCCAGCTCCAAGGCCCCGTCACCGCCATCGGCCCAATGGGTGGAAAGGGCGCAGCGGGCCCCGGCCGCCTCCGCCGCCCGACGGACAACGGCGATCTCGTCTTTCGTGTCCGTGTGGAAGGCGTTGATGCAGACCACGGGGTTCATCCCGGATTTACGGATGATGTTGATGCAGTGGACCATGTTTTCCACGCCTTTTTCCACCAGTCCGACATTTTCCTTGGTATATTCTTCGGGTAAGGGGAGGCCGGCCACGACCTTCGGCCCGCCGCCGTGCATCTTCAAAGCCCGGATGGTGGTGGTCAGGACCGAGACATGGGGTTTGAGACCGCTGTAACGGCACTTGACGTTCCAGAATTTCTCAAAACCGATGTCGGCGGCGAAACCGCTTTCGGTCACATGGTAGTCGAAAAGTTTCAGTCCTACCCGGTCGGCAATGATGGAGGACTGACCGACGGCGATGTTGGCGAAAGGCCCGGCATGGACCAAACAGGGTTGATATTCGGCCGTGGACATGAGGGTGGGGTTGATGGATTGCACCATGAAGGCGGTCATGGCCCCTCCGACTTCGAGGTCGCCGGTGGTCAACGGATTGCCTTTTTTATCAAAGGCCACAGTGATTTCATTCAACCGTTTGCGCATATCGGCCAAATCGTTGACGATGGAGAGGATGGCCATGACCTCGGAGGAGACGGCGATACCGAACTTCGACTGCATCATGTATCCGTCCATGCGGCCGCCGATGCCGATGATGATGTTGCGCAGGGCTTGAGCGCAGAAATCAATGACCCATCCCATTTCCACCCGGGTGGGGTCGATGTCCAACCGGCGCATCCGGGTCAGACGCTGCAATTGTTCGTCCGTGTAATTCCGTTCATGCTGCATCCGGGCGGTCAAGGCCACCATGGCCAGGTTGTGGGCGTTCATGATGTTGTTGATGTCTCCGGTCAGGCCCATGGAAAACTCGGTCATGGGAATGAGCAAGGCGTTCCCGCCGCCGGCGGCCGTGCCTTTGATATTCATCGTCGGTCCGCCCGACGGTTGCCGCAAGGCCCCGCCGACATTTTTCCCCCGCTTGCCCAGACCTTCCATCAGACCGATGGAGGTGGTGCTTTTCCCTTCTCCCAAGGGGGTCGGGGTGATGGCCGTGACCTCAATGTATTTCCCGTCTTCTTTGTCTTTCAGACGGTTGACGATCTTCATAAAGTCGAGGCGGGCCAAGCGGCCGTAAGGGATCAGTTCATCTTTTTCCAACCCCATAATGTCCCGCCACTTTTCGGGGGTGGGCATGTTTTTCTCCGCCGCTTCGGAGATCTGCCAATCTTTCATTTCTACCGCATTATACGCCATAATGGTCTTCCTCCTTTTTCCTGATTAGGGTGCTCCAACCCAAAATATTTAGATCCTAATGCCCTTCAAGATCCGGTAAGATCGGATTTTTCCTATCATAACCCTAAAATACCGTCAAGCATATAAGTGGCTTTATTCATTTCTTAATAATTTTTTTTGACAGCGGGGGTAGACTGTGTTAACAGAAACAAGGAAGCTGAAAAAATGTAACCCTTTTCGGCGGGTTAACAGATCGTTCCACCCTTTTTAAAGGAAATGGGGAGTAAAACGTGAAAAAAGTGCGAAAGTCCTCTTTAAGGCCAACCGGTTATAATTAAAGGAATTTCACCATGTTTACAATCGTAGAAAAAGAAGAGATGGCTCAAGGGACGGTAATAAAAAATGTCATCCAGGCCCCTTTGATCGCCCGCAAGGCCAGACCCGGCCAATTTGTGATCGTCCGGGTCAACGAGACGGGGGAACGGATCCCCTTAACCATGGCCGACACCGACCCTCAGGAAGGGACGATCACCCTCATCTATCAGGTGGTCGGCAAATCCACGGCGCTGATGAAGACCCTTAAGGTCGGGGAAGGGTTGCAAGATGTCTGCGGCCCTTTGGGACAACCGACGCACATTGAAAAATGGGGCAAGGTCATCTGTGTCGGTGGCGGGACCGGGGTAGCCGTCCTCCATCCCATCACCAAGGGGATGAAGGAAGCCGGTAATGAGGTGGTGGCCATCATCGGGGCCCGGACCAAGGACCTGTTGATCTTGGAGGATAAGATGGCCCAGGCCTCCCATGAACTCAGGGTCTGTACCGACGACGGTTCCTATGGGCACCACGGATTCGTCACCGATGTCCTCAAAGAGTATCTGGAGCGAAAAGATCCCATAGCCTTGGTGGTGGCCATCGGGCCCGTGCCGATGATGAAATTCACCTGCAAGTTGACCGAGGGATACGGGGTGAAGACCATGGTCAGCCTCAATCCCATCATGGTGGACGGGACGGGCATGTGCGGCTGTTGCCGCGTGACCGTGGATGGGGTGACCCGCTTCGCTTGTGTGGACGGCCCTGAATTCGACGGTCACAAGGTCCATTTCGACGAATTGATCCAGCGACAGCGGGCTTATTTGGACCAGGAACGATTGGCCATGGAACGGTTTCAAAAAGAAACCTGCTCTTGTAGGTCTTCTTAGAAAAGTCCGGTTGTTGAGTCTGGCATAATTCCTGTTATACCGGACGGCTAATCGAAATCCGCAATACGAACCACGAGATATACCTTACGGAGAAGCCCTATGGCCGAAGAAGTTACAAAGAAAGGAAAGATCCCCCGACAGAAGATGCCCGAGCAGGACCCCAAGGTAAGGGCGAAGAATTTTGACGAAGTCCCCTTGGGCTATCCACCGGAGACCGCCCAACTGGAGGCCTCCCGGTGTCTGCAATGTAAAAAACCGACCTGCATCGATGGCTGCCCCGTCCAGATCGACATTCCGGCATTCATCCGCCTCATCCGGGACGGCGATTTCAGCGGAGCGATCATGAAGCTTTGGGAGAAGACCAGCCTGCCCGCAGTCTGCGGGCGGGTTTGCCCCCAGGAAAGCCAGTGTGAGGCCCATTGTATTTTAGGCAAAAAAGAGGAGCCCGTGGCCATCGGCCGGCTGGAGCGTTTTGCCGCCGATTGGCAAAGGATGCACGGGGAATTCCGCTTGCCGGAAAAGGCGGCCCCCACGGGGAAAAAGGTGGCCGTGGTCGGTTCCGGTCCATCGGGATTGACCGTGGCCGGGGACCTGATCCTGAAAGGCCATGAGGTCACCATTTTCGAGGCCTTTCACAAACCGGGCGGTGTCCTCATCTACGGTATCCCGGAATTTCGATTGCCCAAGGCCATTGTTCAGGCCGAGGTGGAGATCTTGGAGAAAATGGGGGTGAAGATCGTCTTAAACGCCGTCATCGGCCGCACCCTGACCGTGGACGACCTTTTTGCCGAGGGGTTTGACGCGGTCTATATCGGGGTCGGGGCCGGATTACCGGTGTTCATGAACATCCCCGGGGAAAACCTGATCGGTATCTATTCGGCCAACGAATATTTGACCCGGTCCAACCTGATGAAGGCCTATAAGTTCCCCGAATATGACACCCCCATCGTTTTGGGAAGGCATGTCGTGGTCTTAGGGGCGGGTAATGTGGCTATGGATGCCGCCCGAACGGCCTTGCGCCTGGGTGCGGAAAGCGTCAAGATCGTCTATCGACGCTCTCGGGAGGAGATGCCGGCCCGGATTGAAGAGATCCATCATGCCGAAGAAGAAGGGGTGGAGATGCATCTCTTAACCAATCCCACCCGCTTTATCGGCGATGAGCAGGGCCGGGTAACGGCCATGGAATGCCTGAGGATGGAATTAGGGGAACCCGACGACTCCGGCCGGAGAAGACCGGTCCCTATTCCTGGATCGGAATTCATCATGGAGACCGATCTGGTGGTCATCGCCATCGGGGCCGGGGCCAATCCCTTGATTACCTCGACTACACCGGGGCTGAAAACGAACCGTCGGGGATATATTGTGGCCGATCCCAAAACGGGTAAGACCTACAAAAGGGGCGTGTGGGCCGGAGGAGACATCGTCACCGGTTCGGCTACGGTCATCCTGGCCATGGGGGCCGGCCGGATCGCCGCCAATTCCATCCATGAATACTTGACCATCGGTTGGTGAAAAAGACCTATGGTGGTTAGGGGAGAGGGGCAACCATTCTTTGCTATGCCCGACCCGCAAGGCCCAGCAACCTTGATAGACGTCCAGAGTCAAAAAGACCACCGCCAGATCCCTATCGACAAGGTCGGGGTCAAGAATATCCGGTATCCCATCACGGTCAAGGACAAGGAAAACGGTTTCCAGCAGACCGTGGCCAGCATCAATATGTATGTGGATCTGCCCCACGACCATAAGGGGACCCATATGAGCCGTTTTATCGAGGTCCTCTCTGAATACCGGCGGCAGATCACCATGGAAAATCTGGGCACCATCCTGGAAGAACTGAAGAAACGCCTCGATGCCGAATCGGCCCACCTGGAAGTCACCTTTCCCTACTTCATCACCAAAAAGGCCCCGGTCACCGGCGCCGAAGGGTTGATGGAGTACATTTGTACCTTCAAGGCCTCTTCGCATCGGGAAAAAGGGCGGGACCTGGTGATCGAGCTTCAGGTCCCCATCACCACCGTGTGTCCCTGTTCCCGGGAGATCAGCGAATTCGGCGCCCACAATCAGCGGGGGGAGGTCCGGGTCAGCCTGCGCTTCAAGAAGTTCATCTGGATCGAGGACATCATCCGCTTGGTGGAGGAATCGGGCTCGGCCGAGGTCTATTCGGTATTGAAGCGGGATGACGAAAAATACGTGACGGAAAAGGGGTTCATGAACCCCATGTTCGTCGAAGACGTGGTCCGGGAAGTGGCTCGAAAACTCCAGGCCGATCCCAACATCACCTGGTTTTCCGTGGAATCGGAGAACTTCGAATCCATCCACAATCACAGCGCCTACGCCTTTATAGAACGGGAAAAAAAATCGGATTGATCGCCCGAGGGGAGAAAGCTTCCTAAGGAGCGCCTTTTCACAATTTTAGCTTTTTAAAGGTAAAAATGGACGATCTGAAAAAAATGTACCGGACGGTCATGGCCGACCATTTTCCCCCAACCCTGACTATCACCCTGGGAGACCAGACCCTAATTTACCGAAAAAGGACCTGGAAATTGCCCCAGTCCGACGGGGTCCTGGAGGAAAAGGGCCTGCGCTACGGAGAAAATCCGGGTCAGGAAGCGGCCTTGTATGAATTGATCAACGGCAATCTGGTCCTGGGGGAATGTCGGTATATCGGTCCCGGATTGGGCATGGTCTCGGCCATTTCCGAAGCCGACATGATCCAGGAGGGGAAGCACCCGGGCAAGATCAACCTCACCGATGTGGATAACGCCCTGAACATCTTGAAATTTCTATCGGCCAAACCGGCTGCGGTCATCGTCAAACACAACAATCCTTGCGGCGCGGCCTACGGCGGTACTTTGGCCGAGGCCTATTACCGGGCCAATCGGGCCGACCGCATCGCCGCCTTCGGAGGGGCGGCGGTGTTCAACCGGCCCGTGGACAAGGCCACGGCGGAATTGATAGCCGAAAATTATTTGGAAGTGGTGGCCGCCCCGGATTATGAAGAAGGCACGGTCCCTGTCCTGGCCAAGAGGGGGAACTTGAGGATCCTTCGGGTCCCCCGCATGGACCGGCTGGAACAGCTCCGTTATCTACGATTCCTGGATTTTAAAAGCCTTCAAGACGGGGGGTTGATCGTCCAGCAGTCGCCTATCAATGCCATTCAGAAAAAAGAGGATTTCAAACCGGCCGTCTGCATCCATCAGGGGAGGGAATACCGGACCTTAAGGGCCCCCACCGAGCGGGAATTGGATGACCTCTTCTTCGGCTGGTCGGTGGAACAAGGGGTCACTTCCAATTCGGTCCTGTATGTCAAAAACGAATGCACCGTAGCCATCGGGACCGGCGAACAGGATCGGGTAGGGGTGGCCGAGATCGCCGTATTCAAGGCCTATACCAAATATGCCGATCTCTTGTGCTTCGACCGTTTCGGGATTTCCTATAAGGAGCTGGAACTTGAGATCGAGCGAGGAAAACGGGATCCTAAGGATAAGGAAGGGATCGACCGTAAGACCCGGGAGGACCGGGCCGGCCTGCCGGGATCGGTCATGGTCTCTGACGCCTTCTTTCCCTTCCGGGATGGGGTGGATGTGGGCTTGCGGCAGGGGATCACCGCCATTGTGCAACCTGGAGGGTCTTTAAGGGATTATGAGGTGATCGAGGCCTGCAATCAGGCCGATCCCCCGGCGGCCATGGTCTTTACCGGGCAACGGGCCTTTAAGCATTAAGATGTCCCCTTTGTCGGGTGCGGGGTGAGGTCTAAAAAGTGTGCCATTTTCCCCACCCGAAGCGCCTAAGCCGCTTTTCGAAACCGTCACCCTTTTCCCTCATCCTTCAATTGTCGGACGCTTATTTGGAAAACGCCAGATGCGTATAGCCTCCTTCGGCGATCTCCATTTGGGTCATATCTCCGCTTTGGACAAGTTTCAAGGAGGGGAAGAAGAAGAGCTGCTCCGTTTTGACGATCATCTTTCCCGCACCCACCAGCGGATTGTCCTCATGGGTGATATGTATCAAACCGATTACGGAACCCTTCCCGGTTCACGGCCCGAAGTCTTGGAGATGATCTTCCGCCGTTATCCACGCATCGTCCGGCGCTGGCAAGACACTCCATATACCAGCCTTTTCGGAAATCACGATCAGATTGCTCAAAAACGGCTGGGGGCCTTAAAACAGATACGACTGCACAAAGACGGCTGGCGGATTTGGTTCATCCACGGCCATCAATTCGACCCTTTTATCGGCGAGAAAGCCGGGCTTCCCTATTATGTGACCTGGATGATCGGGGGCCTGCGCCGAAAGGGGATGAAAAGATTGGCCGATTTTTTGGAAGGTCCCGTTTATGATTTCGGCCAACGCCTCTTTAAGCGTTTAGAGGGAGCCGCTCGCCGGGCCATCTCTTTGGGTCAGCATCAAATCGTCGTGATGGGGCATTCCCATCGCCTGGCCGGTCGATCCTTTGGCCGGGGAATCTATGTCAACTCCGGCGCTCCCCGCTCGGGGGTTTTACCCTATACTTCTATAGACACGGAAAGGCGGACGGTGGAGATTCGCGTCTTCACTTCTCCCCGTGGCTCTTATCTCCTTTTTCGCTGGCGGGAGGGGCTCTTTTTTCCAAAACCTTTCTCATGGCCAGGGTGACCTCTTTCATCGAGGCGGCTCCGTCCCATTGCAAGGCTGAACGGCGCAGCCAACCCTCTGCGGCGATGGTTAAGGTGTAGGTATGTAACGTATAGGAAGGATTCCCGGGAAAGGGCTCCAGGAGGTGGGCACCGAGATTGACGGTCAGGTCGTTGACGCAGGGTCGGTTATTTTCGTCCCGGCAGGCCGCGAGGCGTTCAGGACGGTCCACCAGGGTCCAGAAGGTACGAAATCGTTGTTTGTCGGGTTCCGGCAAATGGACGATGCGGATCAAATACCCGGTAGAAAACCCGAACACCCGGATCCGTGTCCAGAAATCCACGGCCGGAAATCCCTCATAATCCCCCTCGAGCAAAAAGGAACGAAGGATTCGGCTTTCCACCGTATAGGGCATAATTTTGCGATAATTTTTGTAATCAGTGATCACCCGGAAACATTCTTCCGGCCGGGCCTTGATTAAACCCACGGTTTGGGCCGAAAGGCTTCCATCCTCCTTTTCTTCGATGCGCCCAAGGATTTCCCCTCGTTCCAAACGGGCTCGATCCAAGATGATCATACTTTCTTTAAACGCGTCTTCCCAACGGACCGGCATGAAGTTCTGGTGGCCGTCGGCCATTAATCGTAACGGTAGCCCTGCCGCCAAGGGAAACGAAGTCCCTATCCAGCCCACCAGGAGAAAAAGGAAAATCTTCCTGCTATGGCGGAAAAGAACAAAAGGGCCGTTTCTTTTTTGAAGCGAGGACATGCCAGATTCCTATCATGATCGTCATGAAAAATCAAAAAGGATCGGTGGATTTTGCCCGGTTGGGGTTAGGGCTTTGCCCTTAAATGGATGAAAGGTGAAATCGGCCGGATCGCTTTTTTTCTTGCGATGGGGGTCTAGGGTGTGGTTAAATAATAATATGTAGAGGAATTTGGTCTTCCGAAGGACGGGTCTCCCATGGCCTCCGTCGGCCAAGGAGGGGAAGCCGGGATTTAAAGGGCCTAATGGGCCTCGGGAAGGGGCCAGGAGCTTTTGCACCTGGTGGAACTTTCTGCCTGAAAAAGAGTAAGCGCGAGTCCTTTCTTGAAAATTGAGGGAACAACCACTTTTCCCGGGAAAGGAGGCTTTATGACCGAGACGAAAGTACTTTTGGTGGACGATGAACGGGAAAACATACGCTATTTGACCACCATCCTGGAGGAAAACGGTTTCAAGCATATCTACAGCGCCGCCAACGGAGAGGAAGGCATGAAGCAGGTGGAGGCCGTAAACCCCGGCCTCATCGTCCTGGACATTCGCATGCCCCGGAAAAGCGGTATCATCATGTTCAACGAGTTAAAAAAGGTTTGGAAGTACAAGAACATCCCGATCATCGTCCTGACCGGAGAAGGGGAATTTTTAAAACGCCTTTATGCCTTGCGCACCTTCCATGAAGGGGAGGAAGTCAAACTGGAAGAGCAGGCCGAAGAAGTGCTGGCCAAACTGATCGACGACCGTCCCCAAGCCTTTTTGGAAAAACCCATCGAGCCCGAGGCGTTTATGGAAACGGTCCGAAAGGTCCTTTCAAAAAACAACTAGCCTGTCCAAAGGGGATCCTTTTTCCCTTTATGTAGAAAATTTTGTCCCGAGTTTATTCCGGAGGAGGGTGTCCTTCCTAATGAATTCCTCGGATTCTCAAAAAAAGGAAGAGATCGTTTCCACTCCGGAGGTCCACCCGACGGTAGTAAGTCATCCCATCCGCCGGGGTGCCCAGGCCCGTGTCCCCATCAAAATGGCCATCATCGGGGGCGGCAAGGCCTGTGACGATCTTTTGACTTTGCTGATTGAAGAGCATTTAAGTCCCCTAAACATTGAGATCCTGGGCGTTGCGGATCCTAACCCTCAAGCCCCAGGCATTGTCCATGCCCGTCGTTTGTCTATTTTTACCACCTCAGATTTCAAAGAACTCTATACCTTGCCGGGTCTAAATTTTTTGATCGAACTTACCGGTTCTATGGCCGTGCGGGAAGAGGTGATCAAGACCAAACCCCTGGAAATCAGTTTTATGGATCATCGAAGTTCCCGGCTGCTTTGGGATCTATTACAGATTAATCTTGAAAAATTTCAACTCCAGCTGGAAGAGATCGCCCTTCAAGAAGAGGTTCATCAACATAAGGAATATTTGGAAAACATTCTGAATAATTCTTCCGATATGATCGTCACCACCGATCTGGACCGTCATATCGTCACCTTCAATCCCGCCGGTGAAAGGATGTTGGGCTACAAGGCGGAAGAGGTCCTTGGGAAAAAGGTGGAAGAACTTTGGGTCAATCCCGAAGAGCGGCAACGTCTGCTGAAGGAGGTCTATTCCCGAGAAGCGGTCACCAACTTCCGTACCGCCCTGTTGGCCAAAAACGGACAGCCGGTGGAAATCAGCCTTTCTTTATCTCTTTTACGGGATAAAACCGGCAAGGTCATCGGGACCGTCGGAGTGAGCAAAGATGTGACCGAGGAGAACCGCTTACGCCGGCAGTTGATCGAAAACGAACGGCTGGCGGCCATCGGCCAGACCGTGGCCGGATTGGCCCACTGTATCAAGAATATCCTTAACAGCTTGAAAGGGGGCTCTTACCTGATCAATGTAGGATTAAAGCGCGGCGACAATCGGTTGGTGGAGGAAGGATGGCAAACCGTTCAAAAAGGGATCTCCCGCATCAGCCGCCTTAGCCTGGACATGCTCAACTACTCCCACGACCGCAAGCCCGAATGGAAACCCATCGATCCCTATCTCTTGGCCCGGGAAGCGGTCGAAATGGTTTCTCCATCGGCCGCGCAGGACGGCATAACGGTTTCCTTAAGAGGGGAAGAAGGGACGACGGTCTATCTCGATCCGACCCAAATCCATCGGGCCTTATTGAATCTGTTAGACAACGCCTTAGACGCCTGCCGGGAAAAAATGTATGAATTGGGGGAAACTCCCCGGGTGGAAGTCGTTGTGGAACAGGCTGAAGAGGAGGTCCGTTTCGTCGTCCGGGACAATGGGATCGGCATGGACCAGGAGGTACAGAGCCAGATCTGTAAAAGGTTTTATACCACCAAAGAGGGAGGAGGAACCGGTTTGGGCCTGGCCGTGACCCAAAAGATCGTCAACGAACACGAGGGGAAACTGACCTGGGAATCCCTGCCGGGAAAAGGGACGGCTTTCTACTTGACCTTGCCTAAGTCTTCCACGGGAGAGACTTCAAAACAATAACGACTGTCGAAAGGTTGGATCACCAACCCTTGGTAACGGGGATGGTCCGCTTCCCATAAAAGATAAGAGCGACCGTTTTCGTCTTCCGCTATGGCCCAGCGGTGAAGACGGGAGAGGAGGGCCTGTCCTTCTTCGCCATGGAGAAAAAGCAAGTTGTTTTTCCGCCACTGGGAAGCGACGGCGATCCCTATCTTCCCGTCGGCGGAAACTTCCACCACCCGTACCGTCACCTGCGAAAAGGCCGTGGACATGGGCAGAAGACCGCTTGTGCCTTTTACCGGTTCTCTCCTTGTGCAACCAGGGCGGCCACCAAATGCAGAATAAGATCCCATTCAAGCCGGTCGTCGGACAAGGGGGTGACGTTTTCTTCCAAGGCCTGACGGCAGACAGAGGCGGCGGCCTCCACTTGGGCGGCGATTGAGGCCGGCAGCCCGGGGAGGATCTTTTCCAAGATAAGCATGACGGCGGCGAAATCGTTACTGCCCACGCCGAAGACCTCCGGGCGGTGAAAAAAGGGATCCATCGTTCCGTCGGTATTGACTTTTTTGTAGAGGGCGGAAAAAGAAAGGGCCAAAGACTTTTCCACGATATCCTCCTTCCCCTGATAAAGATCGGTTGCTTGGAGCGTAGCCAGCCCTTAAGAAGGTATTTATAAGTTCAAATTCATGTAGACATCACCCCCAGCCGGTGGCGTTGTATTTTGTGGAGTCAGTGACTTTTGGGCGCCGTCTTTTCCGGGCTTATCCATGGAGGAAGCCCGAAGAAAAGACCGGCACGGAAGTCACAGACGAAAGAAAATGGAACCCCACCGGGTCCATATTAATAATTTACTTGCTTTCTTAAGGGAGGTCAATCGGATTTTTTTCTGAAGGAGTGCAGCAAATTTAAAAGGAAACAAATCCCTATGGGCCGAGACGTAAGCCTGCATAAGGCCTTGACCAGCCTCGACGGTCTTTCCCTGGGTGATGCCTTCGGGGAGCTGTTTTTCCGCCTCTCCCCTTTTGAGGTCTCTTTAGATGATCTTCCCCCCGGTCCCTGGCCTTGGACGGACGACACGCATATGGCCCTTTCCATCGTGGAAATTTTGGCTCGGTTCGGTTGTATCGAACAGGATGCACTGTCCCGGGCCTTCGCCCGCCGTTATGTCCAAGATCCTCGGCGAGGCTACGCCGGCGGTGCGGCCCGGTTGCTGCGACAATTGGCCCAGGGGGGCGATTGGCGCGATTGGGCCCCCCGGTTGTTCGGCGGCGGTTCTTTCGGAAACGGAGCGGCCATGCGTGTGGCGCCGGTAGGGGCCTATTTTTTCCGAGACTTAAGGCGGGCGGCGAAGGAAGCGGGGTTGTCGGCCATGATCACCCATGCCCATCCCGAGGCCCAAGCCGGGGCCTCGGCCGTGGCCGTCGCCGCCGGTATCGCCGCCAATCGGCCATATCCCCGAGGCCGGGATTTTCTTCGGGAGGTCCTTCCCTTGATCCCCGAGAGTTTGACCCAAAAAAAGCTGAGGCGGGCCTTGGAGATTCCGGGGGATGACCTTGAAGAGGCGGCCCGGGAATTGGGGACGGGATACGAGGTGTCGGTCCAAGACACCGTCCCTTTTTGCCTCTGGAGCGCCGCCTATCATTTGGAGGATTTCAAGGCGGCCTTGTGGTGGACGGTGCAGGGCCTGGGTGATCGGGATACCACTTGTGCCATCGTCGGCGGCATCGTCGCCCTTTCGGCCTCGGAGCTCCCCGCCGATTGGCTGATGCGCCGAGAGCCGTTGCTCTGGGAGAAGGGAGGGGATTTCCCCGAATAAACCGGGGAGGAAGCAGAAAGGATGGAACTTTTTCAGCTCATCCAAGGTAGATAGGCCTTCATCGCTTGACGGACTTGGCGGAACCAGGATTGAGAATAGATGTAATTGACCATGATCCCACAGGACTCCATGAGGCCGCGGGGGGAGCGGTTGGCGGCGAAGTGGATGTTTTCGGGCCGCACCACGGCCCCGTTGCCCAAATGAAAATTGGCCACCGGGTTCAAGGGTCTACCTTGCCGGTCTTTTTCCTCCGTCAGGTAGAAATAGGCCACGGCACATAACGGTTTTTGGAGCAATCGGAGGTAGCGGGAATCTTCGATCCAGCGGGGGTCGGACAGGATAGCGAAAAGGACCGAGAAGAAATCCGAATCGGCCGCCCCCTTTGCTTGACCGTACAGGTCCACGAGGGCCTGGCGTGTCTTTTCCGGAAAGATTTCCAGCAGTCGTTCCTGGTTCAGGCGAAAAGAACGCCCTTCTCCCTTCAGAAGGGGTTGGAGGTATCTTTCCCAAAAGCCGGGTATGGGACTCAGGGTGGCGAAGGTCTTGATACCCGGATGGGTTTTCTCCAAATGTTCCACCACTCGAAAGATGAGGACCTTGCCCAAACCCAAACCGGAGAGGCCGTTTTGGGTATTGTTGATGGAATAAAAGACGGCCGTATCCGGAGGGCGTTGTAACCGGGGCCCGCCGTTCCCGTCGCCCAAGATTTCGTGGATGGAGGCGGCGATCCCCCGGGTCAGGGCCACTTCAATGAAGATGATCGGCTCTTCGGGCATCAGGCGATGGTAGAGGGCGTAACAGCGGCGGTCTTCTCCGAGGCGGGATCCCATTTCCTCCAGATTGGCCATGGGGTGGACCAGATCGTGTTCCTTCAGGAAGCGAATCTGTCGGTAGGGGGAATCCAGGGTGATTTCGTTGAGAAAAAGGAATCCTTCTTGGAACCATAAATCGAAGAGACGGGCGATGTCCTGCTCCAAGGGTTCCAGATCGAGACCGTATTGCCGTTGGGCGGCCAAGACATCGGCCCGGAGGTCGAGCAGGAATTTCAGTCCCCCGGAGACATTGGGGAAGTTGCGAAAGATCCGGGTCCGGGGGGACTCGATCTTTTCCCGGAGATGCATTAATTGTTTCCGAAAGCGAAGGGGATCTTGCCCGCCTTCTTCCAAGACCCGGCGGAGTTCCTGGGTCATTTCCTTTTGATCCAGTTCCACCTCGCTTAGGAGCGCTTCAAAAAAAAGGCGGCGCTCTTCAAGCGGCAGGGTTTGATACCGTTCGCGAAAGGTGTAGATCCTTTCGGGATAGGACTTCGTCGGGCTCTGGACGGATCGTAAGAGATCCACCAACTCCCTGATCTTCCGGGTCGAGACGTTATTCCTTTCCATGTCTTTTCTCAGTCCTGTTTGATCGGATCGGACAGGATTATAAATCAAGGGTTAAAGTGAATCAACGACAAATCCAGGGATCGAAGGAAGGGATGTTGCTTCGACCAGTGCATCCCTTTTGAAGGAAACGGGGGGGAGGGCCCGGCCGCCCGGAAAGATCCTTCTTTCGGGCGGCCGGGAAGAATGTCATCGATCAGTAGACTTGGATAGTCTCCAATTTGTCCCAGATGGAGGCGATTTCCTGAGGATCCACGTCGAAGACCGTCCCCAGCGGGGCCGCTGGCTCGGTTTTGACGAATTCCGGATCGGGGTCATGGGCGGTGTAAAATTCACTGCCTTTATTGAAGGCGAGTTCGATCTGCAGGGTTTCCCGGCCCAACCGGACCATTTCTTCCATGGTAAGGGTCAGGCCGAAACGGGCATTGAGGAGGTCCCTTAAAAACTCCAACTGAACTTGATTACTGGAGACCCGGGCCAGGAAACAATATCCCAGCGTATCCAGGGTAGCCGCCACGATTTGGCTCTGAAGGGATCGTTCCACCGCCCCCTCCTTGTGTTTGAATTTTTCGTAAGTGACCCCGGCCGTATGGTCGGCGCCCATAGGGCTGGTGGCGTAAGTGACGCCGGTGGGCTTGGTCACCCGGGGGTCGTGGGCCGGGATGGATTGTCCCTTGTAGGCCGGAATGCGGGTAACGCCCAGGGCCTTGCAGGTGGAGACCACTCCATTGCCCAAGACGGTGCCCAGCTCCGTCCCTTTTTCCAGTTCGGCAAATAGGGCCAAGACCGAATCGGCGTCTCCGAAGGTCATTTTGCCGGCGCTGGCGGCCACACCCAAGGCACTCCCGATTTCGATGGTGTCCAATCCCAACTCGTCGCAGAGGCGGTCCAGTTTGGCCACCACATCCGGATCGGACAAGCCCAAATTGGTCCCCAGTAAGGCGAGGGTCTCGTATTCGAAACCGGAGGTTAAGTATTTTCCGTCCGGTCCGTAGTAGTTGGTGGAACAGCGGACCAGGCATCCCGGCATGCAGCCCTTCAAACCGCCGCCCCGTTCTTGGTTGATCTTTTCGAAATTTTGGCCGGACAGCTTTTCATAGCCTTCGGTCTGTTCGCTGCTGTAGTTTTTGGAAGGGGCGGACCCCAAAGAACGCAAGGGGGCGAGGCCTCCGGGGGTCCCGTATTTGGACATATTTTGGGTTTGGGGGTCTTCTTTCAGGACTTCAGCCCACCTTCGAATGGCTTCGCGGAAGCCCTTTGGATCGGCCAATTCCACTTCATTCGCCCCCCGGTCGTCAATGACCACGGCCTTCAGGCCCTTTGCCCCCATGACCGCCCCCAGGCCGCCTCGGGCGGCGTGTCGGGCCGGGTGCCCCTCCGTATCGGTAACGCCCACGGTGGCCGACTTCCATTTCCTTTCCCCGGCGATGCCGATGGAGACGATGGAGGCCTTACGGTCGAATTTCCCATAGAGGGCCTCGGCCAAGGCATAATTCTTCAGACCCCGGTAGCCCTCTCCGTCTTCCAAGCGGGCCCCGTCCTTATCAATAACCAACACATACAGCTTGTTTTCTTTCGGTGCCCCTTCAACGACAATGGCTCGGATACCCAGGCGATCCATCTTCTGGGCGGCCGGACCGCCGGAGTTGGCCTCCTTGATGCCCAGGGTCAAGGGGCTTTTCGCCCCGATGGAGATCCGGCCCAAAGAAGGGGCCAAGGTCCCGGCCAAAGGTCCGGCGGCGATGATCCATTTGGCCTCCGGGCCCAAAGGGTCGCAGTCGGGCCGCCCTTCGGCCTGGAGGATCTTGGCGCAGAGGCCGCGTCCTCCCCAAAGTTTCCACTCTTCAGGAAGGTCTTGAAAATGGGTTTTCAATTCGGTCATGTTGACCCTGAGTATCTTGGTCATGGCATCCTCCTTAAAGGGTAATGGGTCGAAATCTCTCTGGCGGATTAGGGTTTAGAACCATTCATCTCCCCGGGAGTGGCCGCCCCATAGGCGTTCTTCGGCGATGCTTCAATGGCGATAATATAAAGTAACCATGCCTATGGTGTCAATCATAGAAAGGGTTTCACCGCCGCCGCCTGCATTTTTTATTGGATTATTTGCGAAAGGTGGATTAGGATGGTAAGCGTTCAGCCGAAGCGGGCAAGGCGTTTCTTTTCGGGTCAGGGGAAGACGATTCAACCGGCTTCGACGGAATCCGAGCGGTGCGCATTACTTATGGTCATTATAATAATATAATCAAAGGAAGAAAAGGGGGAGGATGATGTTGCAGACGGAAATGACCAGGCTTCTGGGGATAGCTTATCCGATTCAGTGCGGGACCATGCACAACATCACCCTGGCCGGGTTGGTGGCCGCCGTGGCCAATGCCGGAGGGTTCTGCTGTATTCCCGCCGCCAGTTTTCAGAACAAACAGGATTTTATGGAGGAGATCAAAAAGACCCGCGAGTTGACCGACAAGCCCTTCGGGGTCAATGTAGGGCTGTTTCCGGAAATGACCGCCACCGTCACCGCCGAAGAACGGATCGACTGGGTCATCGAATCGGGCGTGAAGATCCTGGAGACGGCCGGCCGCAGTCCGGCCCCTTATCGGGAGCAGATTGTCAAGGGGGGCTTGATCCATATCCATAAATGCGCCCGCGTCCGGGATGCGGTCAAGGTGGACGGATTGGGGGTGGATCTCGTTTCCGTAGTCGGCACCGAATGCGGCGGCCATCCCAGCATGGAGGAAGTTACCACATTGGTCTTGATACCGGCCGTTTTGGACCGGGTGAAGCGGCCCCTCATCGCCGGAGGCGGCTTCGCCGACGGCAGAGGGCTGATGGCCGCCTTGGCCTTGGGCGCGGCGGGGGTGAACATGGGCACCCGTTTCATGGCCACCAAAGAATGTCCCATTCATCCTGAAATTAAGCGGAAGATGCTGGAGATGCAGGAGACGGAGACGGTATTGGTCATGAAATCGCTCAAGAACCCCACCCGGGTCTTCCTCACCCCCGGGGCGCAAAAGATTCTGGAACTGGAGGCCAAAGGGGCTTCCTTGGAGGAATTGGCCCCACATATCGCCGGGGCCGTCTCCCGCAAGGGATGGAAGGAAGGGGTTCTCGATGAAGGGATGTATTCCGGAGGTCAGGTGGTGGGGCGGATCCATGACATCCCCACCGTGGCCGAGTTGATGCAACGCATTGTGGCAGAAGCGACGGAGACCAAGAAGCGGTTGGACGCCCTTTTCGGGTGAACCTCGTTCCGGAGCACGGCAAAGATGAAAAAAAACCCTCCCCCGAAAGGGGGGAGGGTTTTTTAATTGCAGAAAACAGGGGCTTTCTGTCTTGACGGAGTCGGTGAACCTGTTTAATTCATGGCTTCGAGTATAGTCGAAATTCCCTGACCGGCGCCGATGCACTGGGTGGCCAAGCCGTAGCGTTTTCCGCTGCGGCGCAGTTCCTTGGCCACGGTCAAGACCAGGCGGGCGCCGGTGGCTCCCAAAGGATGGCCGATGCCCAAGGAACCGCCGTTGACATTGACCTTTTCTTCCGGGATCTTCAGTTCCCTCAAGGAGGCGATGACCTGACAGGCAAAGGCCTCATTGAACTCCACCCGGTCGATCTGGTCGGCGGTCAATCCGGCATGTTTTAGGGCCTTGATCGTGGCCGGGACCGGTCCCATGCCCATGATCTGGCCTTTCACCCCGCCGATGCCCATGCCGACGATCCGGGCCAGGGGCTCGAGTCCCAATTTAATGGCCACATCCTCGGCCATGATCAGGACGGCGGAGGCCCCGCTGTTGGTCGGGCAGGAGTTGCCGGCGGTGATCTTCAGTTCCTTGTTGCAATAGCTGACAATCCCTTTGACCGGCGGCAGTTTGCCCAAGTCCTCCATGTTACAATTGGGACGGACGCATTCGTCCCGGTCGAAAATCACCATTTCCCCCCTTTCTTCGGGGATCCATTCCTTCTTTTCGTTGAAGACCGGTTTCTCCACCTCCAGGGGAATGATCTCGTCTTTGTAGATTCCCTTTTCATAGGCGGCGGTCAACTTTTTGTGGCTGCGGACGGTGTAGGCGTCCAGTTCTTCCCGGGTGAGATCGTACATGTCCACCACGTTCTGGGCCGTCTGGACCATGGGCTGCAAGGGAGGGGCATCCAGGATTTCGTCCGGGATGGGGACCGAAAAGTATTTGAAATGATCTTCGGCCATGTCCCGCTGGAGTTTGGTCTTTTCAAAGATTCTCGGGTTGGGACCGGTGACCCGGGTCGGAGGAGGCCCGCCTTCTCTGCCGGCGGTGAGGGACCGGCCCATCCGTTCCACGCCCAGGGCGATGCCGCAATCCATGGACCCGACCATGATGGCCATGGCGATGCGTTGCATGGTCTCCATGGAGGAGCCGCACTGCCGGTTGGTGAAGAAGTTGGTCGTTTCCGCGGGCAGCCCGGCCAAACGGGAAATGGCCCCGAGCAAGACCAGATCGGGACTGTTGGCGGCGTTGCCGATCCCGACATCCTCGATCATGGTCGGTTTGACCTTGGGGTTTCTCTCTAACAAGGCGCGGACGACCTTGGCCGCCACTTCATCCATGCGGGTGGCCTCGAACATGCCCCGCCCGCCCCAAGAGAAGGGCGAACGCACTCCGTCAACGATTACTGCGTTTCTGAATTTCATGGGTCTTTCCTTTCCGTTTAGTGGTATTGAACTATCCGCACGGCGGTTTACCGTGAACACGGAAGAAATATTTTAAACTTATAATAAATGTGTCGACCCGATGTCAAGGGGAAAAACCGAAGGGCCTGAAAGGCCGAGAAAAAAGGGAGGACCCCAAAATAAAAAAATCCCCTTCCCTTCCAAAGGGAAAGGAAGGGGATGGGGGAAAGATGGATCAGGTTTTTATTCTTGATGGATATAAATACTTCCCGGCTGACCGCTAGCGACGGTTCCCTGGCCTCCGGTGGTGGTGATGTTGGGGAGGGGCAGGGAGAAGGAGAGGGAGTAGCGGATGGCGATTCTTCCGCCGCCGCCGCCCACTTCACCGGCGCCGCCGTTGGCCTGGATGGTGCCCGTGCCGTCCAAAAGCGAAGTGCGGATCCAAATGGAACCGCCGGAACCGCTCCCGGCCGACCAGCCTCCGCCCGGGGAGCCGTTGGCCGAGATGAGCCCGTCCAAGACGACGGTCCCGGCCTGGATGTTCACCCAGCCGCCGCCGTCCCCACCGGGAGAACTGTACATTCCGCAGGAGCCGCCCGAACCCAGACCTTCCGGATCGGTAAAACTGCCGTAAACCGGGTTGGGGACCCCATCCACCTTTCCTCCCAAACCGCCGTAGGATCCTCCGGAGCGGTAGGTCGAGCCCTCGGTGTTGCCGTAAGTCTGACCGGTGCAGTCGTTGCCTTCCCGGTTGCCGCCCAGGTAGCCCCGACCGTCCACCTGGATCGAACCCGTAGCAGTGATCTCGAGACGGCCTACCGTCAAGTCCAAAAGAGATTCGAAATGCATCGTCGCATCATAATGGGTGAGCCGCCCGTATTCGTCGATCCGCAGGGTCCCGCTCACCTTCAGGGGATCGCCCATGACCAGGAAGCCCCCCCTGCGGAAATAGACATTGTCAAAACGATACACCCCGGCATAGATGTCCCCCACCGCGGCCACGGCCGTCAACTCCGGCTTCCCGCCCAGTTCCACGGTGATCGTCGTCGCCGTGTTGGAGAGGATGCGATAGGTCTGGGCCTGGTTCATGTTCGGATTGATCTCCAGCCCCTTCAGCCCGTTGGGCGTCATCTGGACCACCCCGTCGGTGGTGAGCGTGTCCGCCGTCAGACCCTGGATCCGTCCGTAGCCGATGAGGGTCAAAGGCGTGTAGAGGCTCGAAGTCGCATTGCTCACATCGTCGTCGATATAGAGGTCCCCATACTCCTGATCGCTCCTCTTGAGCAAGACCGTGCCCGCGCTGCCCCAGCGACTGCTCCCGTGCCCACCGAAGGCCGTAATCTGCCGCAAGGAACCGAAGGCTCCAGGATCTCCCAGGTAATCATAATAGAGGGCGATTCTTCCGCCGCCGCCGCCCACTTCACCGGCGCCGCCGTTGGCCTGGATGGTGCCCGTGCCGTCCAAAAGCGAAGTGCGGATCCAAATGGAACCGCCGGAACCGCTCCCGGCAGACCAGCCTCCGCCCGGGGAACCGTCGGCCTTGATGCTCCCCTTGACCACCACCGCCTCGGTGGCCACGATCCGGACCAGTCCGCCGCCGTGGCCGCCGGAAGCACTGTACATTCCGCAGGAGCCCCCCGAACCTAAATAAGCCGGTTCCGCCGGATGGCCGTAAACCGGATTGGTCCCCGGTCCATCCTGAACACCCCCCAGCCCGCCATAGCTTCCTCCGGAACGAGACCTCGCCCCGGATAAACCGCCCAGGGTCACCCCTTCGCAATGGACGTTGCCGTCCCGGTTTCCGCCTCGGTAACCCTTGGCCGAGACATCGATCGAAGAGGTCTCGTCCACCTCCACCCTGCCGGCCTGAATGACGAGCCCCGCCTCCGACCCCAGCGAATGGGTCAGAATGCTCCCGCCCTCCACCGACAGCTTCCCCGTCACCACCAGCGGCGTATCCGCTACCACCCGCGCCTGGTTCCGTATCACTATCCCGTCAAATATGTAGCCGGGAGGAATGGGTAGGGACGTATAGGGATCGGAAGGGCTTCGACCGTCCACCACCAGGGTACCGCCGGTCTGGGCGATGTTTTTCAGGAAAACGGTACCGTTGGCCCCGGCACGGGAACTCCCCTGGCCGCCCAAGGCCTGAATGCCTTTAGTGTCTTTGGTGGACATATCCACAAAGTGAACGGCGATGCGTCCGCCGCCGCCGCCCACTTCACCGGCGCCGCCGTGGGCGGTCATGGGTCCGACACCGGACAAGGTGGAGGTGATCAAATAGATCGAGCCTCCGGAGCCGCTCCCGGCCGACCAGCCTCCGCCCGGGGAGCCGTTGGCCGAGATCCTTCCGTCGGATATGATGTTTACCGCTTTGATTTGGACCTTGCCCCCGCCGTCCCCTCCTGGAGAACTGTACATCCCACAGGAGCCGCCCGAACCCGGATCCGCGGGCATGGCGAAATTCCCGTAAACGGGATTGGTGGTGCCTTCGATCGTCCCTCCTACGCCGCCGTAGGATCCTCCGGAGCGGTAGGTCGAGCCGTCAACATTGCCTTGGGTCTGACCGCTGCAGTCGTTGCCTTCCCGGTTGCCGCCCAGGTAGCCCCGGCCGTCCACATTGATGAAACTTGTGCCGTCCACGGTCAGGGTCCAGAGATCGAGATGGATTTCGTATTCGACGGAGAGGCTCGTTTCCGGATGGGTCAAGACCGCCCCGTTTAACAGCTCCACATTCTTGAAGCGGTGAGCGCCGTCGATGGTGACGGTGGTCCCGCTGATCCTGAGGTTCTTGTCGTCATAGGTGATGTCCCCTGGCCCGATGACCGTGGGGGTGGTGATCACCGTCCAGACCGTGCCGGCGTTGAATTCCACCGTTTTATCCGGTTTGATCGTATTCCAGGAGGCCAGCTCCTTGATCTCCTGGGGGGTCAAGGCCCGTTGGTAAATGACTACTTCGTCGATAAGGCCGTTGAAATAGCGGTTGCCGTAATCCGATTGCCGACCGATAGCCATTTCCGCTCCAGTGTAGCCGATCGTTCCGCTCCAGGCCGCGTCGGCGGAAGTCTGGAGGAGGCCGTTGTAATAGATCTTGGCCGGTTCATTGCCCTTTCGGGTGGCGGCCACATGAACCCACTGATTAAGCGGCACTTGAGCGTTGGCGTGGGTCGGATGCCAGCTTCCGTCTCCGATCTGGAAATGGATATGGCCGGCCGGCGCGGTCTGCCCGTCAGGGTTGGTCCTTCCGTCCAGATGGATGGCGTATCCGACACGGTTCGGGTCGTACTGACAACCCACAATGGTCCCCAGCGTATTGGAGGCCGGATACTGGGAGACATAGATCCAAGCCGCCAGGGTGATTTCGTTTTGGATCTGCAGAGCCGTCGGAACCGGTTTTCCCATGGACACATAGTCGCTGCTGCCGTTGAGTTGCAAGGCGCGGTCGGCCTTCCCGAACCGGTCGGCCGTGAAGACGGCCCCGTAAAGGGTCCCGTGAACCCCGGTTCCGCTTTCGTCCCAGCCGGTTCCGTTGAAAGGATAGTAGGCCAAGAGTCCGGGGTAGTCCTTGGGCGAGACCCCATCGACCAAGGGGGCCGGTTCTCGGTTTCCGGCTTTGTCCACGCCGACGGTGTAGAACTCGTAAGTCCCGTCACCGCCCATCTTGGTCGAATCGAAGACAATGGTCCCAATGTTTCCGTTCTGGGGAAAGTATTTGCCTTCCGGATACCCGCCTTCGGCGTTTGTGTAAAGGTTGAAGGTCCCGATGCCGTTTCGGCGGAAATAGAGGAGCACATAATCCAAGTCCGCCAATCCCGAAAGGACTTCATAGGTCAGGGTGGTGGCCGGACCGGCCCCCGGATCGGCCGCGGAAACGATCCGTGTTTCCGGCGGAGTGATGTCGGCATCGGTCAGGATGATGTCCACCGGTGCGGCCGCGCCTTCGTTTCCCTGGGCGTCCCGGGCATAAGCTTGGATCCTGACCTGCGGATCGGTTACCCCGTAGGGGATGGTGAAACTGAAATGGGCTTCGGCCGACTGAGCGCCGGGGGTGATGGTTTGGATTCCCGAGTAGGTCAGGGCCCCCGTGGTCTGGTAACGAATCTGGACGACCCCCACCGCATCGACGGCGGAGACGGAGATATGGACCGTATCCCCGTAATTGTAAGCCGTTTGTTGGGCTGGTTGGGTGATGGAGACCGTGGGCGCCGTCCGATCCACCACTTGCAGAAGGATCGAGGCCGGTAAGGAAAGGTTCCCGCTGGTGTCCTCGGCCCGGGCAGTGACGGTGACGGTCCCGCCGACGACGGCCGTAGGCGAGACGGAGAAGGTGAAGGAACGGGTCACATCCAAGGAAGCCGGGGCAATCTGCTTGGTTTCGGAATAAGAAGTCTCGCCGGAGACTTCCAGGGAAATATTTTTGACCCCTCCGAAGGCATCCTGGGCCCGCACGGTGACCGCCAGGTTCTGCCCTCGCTCCACCTCCGAGCCATTCGGAGGCGTCAAGATGGTTACCGTCGGCGCCGGATCCAGGCCGGTATTGACCGTCACCTCCACCTGCACCGGAATCAGGCCGGAGCGGGAGACGGTGATCTGGGTGTTTCCGTTGCCCACGGCCGTGACCCAACCGGAGGTCGAGACCGTAGCCACGGCGGGATCGGCTGTGGCGAAAACGATACCCGAAGTCAGGACCTGAGAGGAGCCGTCGCTGTAATGGGCGGTGACCGTCAGAGGCTGGGTCTGTCCGAGGGCGACGAGGTAGAGGGAAACGGGTTCGACCGAAAGGCGGGTCATGGTGACGATGTTGACCGAAACCGTCGCCTGGGCCTGTCGGCCTTCCACATCGGCGGTGATGTAGGCCGTTCCGTTTCCGATGGCCGCCACGCGGCCGGCCTTGTTGACCGAAGCCACCGCGGGATGGCTGGAGGAGAAGGCGGCCTGGGAAGTCAGGTTGGCCGTGGTTCCGTCATCAAAATGGCCGACCACCATAAGATCTTGATAGGCATTGGCCGCGGTAAAGAGGATGTCCGTAGGTGTAAGGGTGATGTGGGTCAAGACCGGCGGAGCCGGGACGAGGACCGTCGTCGGTACGCTGGGCTGTTGGGACTGAGTGAAGTCGGAGGCCTGAAGGATTATGGTCTGGCCGATGTCGGCGGCGATCTTGGCGGTGAAGACCCCGGCGGCATCGGCATTTACCGTCAGGTTTACCCCCAAGGCGTTGTTGGTGATGTCGATCCGCGCCCCGGGGACGGAGATTCCCGAAAGGGTAACCTGGCCGTTGACCGGATAAGAAAGGGTGCTGACCACAGGCGCTGCCGGAGGAGGGCCGTTGGGCAGGGGCAGGACATTGAATTGGACCTGGGAGGCCGGATCGGCGGGGTTATTGGAAACACCCAAAAGGTTGGTGGCCACCATGTAGAGGGTATGAAGACCTTCGGAAAGACCGGCCGTATTGACGGTGAAGGTTTGGATCCCTGATGCAATAGGGGTGCTCCCCACCAGGTCCAGGTAGAAATGCACCGATTGAATGCCCACCGGGTCTTCGGCCACCCCCCTGAGGGTAAAAGAAGACCCGATCAGGAAATTGGCCCCGCTGGTGATGCCGAGCATCTGCACCGTGGGCATGTTCAGGTTTTCCACCAGGTTGAAGGTATAGGCGTCCTCCCCGGTCTGACCCAAACCGTCTTCGGCCACGACCCGTACCGTATGGAGACCCAGACCCAGGTTCAAGGTCTTCAGCCCGGCCTGATAGGGCGGGAGGGTGACCGTGGCGTAAGGGACCGAAGCCCCGTCAAGGTAATAGCGGACCTCCCGGACCCCGCCGGTGATCCTGACCGGCGTCAGGTTGACGGTGATTCCGTATAACACCGTGGGAAGGGGATCGTCTTCCGGCAGGGCGATCGTTGGCGGATCGGCCGTAGCCGCCAAAACAAAAGCGATGGTGGCATCCCGCGTGTTGCCCATGCCGTCATAGGCCGTGCCCAAAAGCTGATAAGAATGGCCCGGAGACAGATGGGCCGAGTCGATGGAGAAGATATAGGGGGGAGGGGTGCCGTTAAAAACCGATTTTTGATCGATCAACACATAGGGGGCGCCGGACAAGGACAAGTCCTTGATTCTCAGTTCCACGCGGGCCACGCCGCTGCCTTGATCGGCGGCGTAAGCGTCCACTTTGATGATCTGTCCGGGCAGGACGTAATTAGGATTGACCGGAGGCTCGATGGACAGGGTGAGGGTGGGTGGGGTGGTATCGTTGAGCCCCATGCCGGTGGTGGTGAAGCGGCTCCTCCATTCGTTGAAGAGCCGGTTGCCCTGGAGGTCGAGGATATCCCGGGTCAGGACCACCGTATATTCCATTTCGGGTGCCAAGCGGTTGGTGATGTTGTCGTTCACCTGCCAGATGGCCATGGTTTTGTCGTTGATGACGGTGAAACGGAGCTGTCCGGGGACAAGGCGGCCCCCCCGATCATAGACATTAAAGGACCCGCCGTCCCCGGTGGTGATAGAGGGCTCGTTCATCTTTTCGCTGAAAAGGGCCGTAACCGGCGAATCGATGCTGATGGCGGTAGCGTTGGCCACCGGCAAGACGGTGACCGTGGGGATCCCTTCCGGTGCGCCCAACTCGGGGGGGAAGTGCCCCACCATACACCCCAGGTTTCCGACATGGACCTGCAGGGTGATGTTCTGGTCGGAAATCCCGACGCAGGAGGAGATGAATCCGCTCTTCAGGGGGTTGACGGTGAAGGTGGAGCGGACGGTTTGACCTTGGAGGATATGCCCGAAATTGCGGATTTCGGGACCTTGGATGGGATTGCACTTCGGCTCTCCATCGGTGTTTTCACATGTAACCAGTTCAGCGTCGGCACCTACCTCCAGCTCTAGACTGGCGTACATGGCCGGGATGTCGCCCGTGTTGGTGATGTCCACCCGCAATTCGTATGGCATTTGAGCGGCCACGACATCGGGGTGATAGACCTTGACTTTGAAGGTCGGCGGGCCTTTGACCTCCACGCTGGAAAAGGCGCTTCCGTTGAAGGGGATGGCCTTGTCCTCCGGGATTCCGGGCCCAGTGACCAGACCCCCGAAATTCACCTTCACCTGCCGCGTCCCGATCTCGTCACCGCGGATGATGAATTCCTTTTCCACCTGCCCGGGCTGGTTCCCGTCTCCGGGAAGGATATTCCCGAAAGCAATAATTCCGTCGGCCGGAAGGATCTTGGATAGACCGCCGTCCGGAAACTCGATATTGGCCATGACCTCTTTCAGAGTGAAAATCCCCGAGGTGTTTAACAGGAGCAGACGGACCGAATAGAATTCCTTGAGGCTCTTGATCCGGCCTTCGATGACGATCACGCCGGGAATGGAAAGGGGTTCCATCTCCGGCAGGGAGACTTTTTGTTCGAAGACGATGATTTCCGGTTTTTCTTGGGGCAGTTTTTGCCAGCCCAAATCATCCTTGGGAAGGCGGTAGGTTTCCCAACCCGTTATTTCTTCCTTGGGAACGGCGATGGGCAGGCTGATGGCCACCGGTTCTTTGGCGATGGTCAAAACGATGTCAAATTTGGAGACATGATAATTCTCCGGGTTGTCCAGCTTAAGGACGCCTTCACTGACCAACTGTTCCACCTGCTGAACGGTGAGTCGTTCGGTGGTCACCCGGGAGACGACGATGTCGTTCAGCGAGACCTGGGTGACCGAGATTTCTTTGGAAACCTTGTTCCCGTAGGCATCCACGGCGGTGACCAGGATGGTATTGACGGCGTTTTTGGTCAGGGGAACATTCAGGTCAAAGGCCCCTCCCATATCCGGGAGGATCTGATCGGCCTTTCCGCCCTGGCCGGAAGCGGTTACCCGGGTGGCGCCCCAGGCGGAATTCCCCAGAAGTAAGAACAAGACCGTCACCACTATTAGGAAGTAGATCGGGGTGTGGTGAACAAAACGGTTTGGAAACCCTTTAATCATCAGGTTGTGGTTCATCGTTGTTCCCCCGAAATCAATCAGCCGATCCATTAACGGCCCTTTCTTCTTCTTGCCCTCCCTCTGTCCGAAAGGAGAGGAAAAAGGCGGAGAAGGAATGAAAAATAAGATTTTTCGCGGCCGACCCTTCTCCTACCCCACGGCGTCTACTCTCTTTCTCCCGGCACTGGATGAAGCCATTGCTTGAAAAGGCCCCACAAGATTTCTGTTTAAAAATTCAAATCGATGACCGCGTGTCCGTAGGGTTCCCCGGATTCCCCCGGTTGTCCCAACCTCAAGTTGAATCGTTTGGTTTTGCCGCCATGTTCGATGTCGACGAAGACTTCCTCCTCCTGGTTGTGCACCAAAAGACCCGGGAAATGAAAATAGCCGTCTGGCGAAATTTTGGCCACCATCTCTCCGACGGCCTGACTGAAGAGATGGACGCGGGTGTTTCCGGTTACCGGGTCGATATTGGCGATCCGGAGGGAGAGGCCGAGGGGAAGGCGGTAGATGTCCCCTTTGGGTCCGGCCACGATCAATTGTTTCTGGTCCGGGCTGAGCTCCACATCCCCGGGTCGGGTCAGGCCGGTGATGATGCGTAAGACTCGTTTCTTCCCCTTGGGCCACATCAATATGGATCCTTCTTTTTCACCCCTGGTCGGTCCTTGATCGGAGATATAGAGATTACCGTATTTGTCAATAGCCATGCCCCGGGGGTTGATGGTTAAGGTCTTGGGCCCGACAATAACCAGCTTTTTCCCGGGCTCGAAAGACTCGATTTCCTGTTTGAAGAGGGTGATATTTTCCGGCGGTCCGTCGTCGTCCAAGATCCAGTGCGTATGGCTGGAAAATTTCCCCAATTTGGCCTCGGAATTTTCCGGTAAAACCAGGGTAACCACGACGGTTTTATCCGGCTCCGGCAAGGCGTCATCGGTAATGGCGATGATGATTTTTTTACTGGTCTCTCCGGGGGCGAAGGTCAAGGTCTCTTCGGGAAGGGTGTAATCCACTCCCTTCCCGGTAGCCGTGCCGGATACGGTATAGTTGACTGTTACGGTTTCCTGAGCGGCCTTAGACAGCTTTACTTCCAAAACCACTGGAGAAACGTTCTCGAAGTCACTGGAGGTGGGAGAGGTGAATCCGACTAAAACCGTATCGTCATCCAATATGGTGTAGGTGAAGGTCTTGTTGGTCCCCAATACGGCGTTTAAGGGGTTGGACAGCGTGACGGCGATGGTCTTGTCCTCTTCCTTCACCGTATCGTCGATGATTTGAATCGAAATGGTTTTGCTGGTCTCCCCGGGTTGAAAGGTAAGAAAGCCGTCGGTCAGGTTATAATCCACTCCTTGAACGGCCGTCCCGCCGGTAACCTTGTACTCCACCATCACCTCGACCGGGGAGGCTTCACTAAGGACGACTTCTATCTTTACGTCGGTAACCTCCTCCTGCCCTTCGGCCGTTTTTTGGTAGAATGCTACGGTGGGCAGGGCCGCAAAAAGGGGCTGGAAGGCCAATACAAGCATTGTTCCGGAAAAAATAAATATCAACAACGGATGCCGCTTCATCATTCCACTCCCCATTTATTTGATCAACTGAACAGGACTGCCCAAGAAAAAATTTTTAAATTTATATTCATCCAAGGGGTCAAACCAACTGGCGTAGGGGTCAACGTGAACGCCTCTGACATAACCGTCGGGACTAAAACAAATCAACATATCCTGCCCCTTGGCGAATTTTAAATATTCCAGTTTTTTCTTAATGGGAGCAACGAAGGTGGCGCTTTCCCCGTGTTGTATTCCTATTTTTTGAACCCTTTTATATAAATCCAACCGCTCTGCATAGGTGAATTTGGCCGGTTCTAAAGGTTCGATTATTTTTAGATCTATATCACTGGTGATCCATTTCCATTCCGTTGAATTTGGACTGCAGTCAACATTTTCACTTTTAAGGCAAAGCTGTATGGAACCGTCCTCCTGCTTACGGATTTTATACCTGCCGGTCAACTCGGGATCCTTACGCAAACCGTTTGCACCATATCTGAACTCTAAATCTACTTCTCCTTTTTCAAGATAGCCCAAGACCGCCTTCGTTTCTGTTTTGTCCAGCTCTTCGACCCGGAACCTATATCGTTCCAAAAAGTTTTGCCAACTTTCATCGGAAATTTTGGGATCTCTCTTGGAAAGCTTCATCACATCATCTAAGTTCAGGTCCTTGATCTCAGCCGGTTCATATCCCGGCAAACGCATCTGTTCTCGTGTCCTAATCATGAGCCTCGGTTTTCCGTCCACCGGGTAGCCCAATTTTTCATCCAAATCGATGCAGGTTTTTAATTTGAATTCCTCGGATTTGGGATAGGCCAAACCCTTTGCCCTCAAATCCGCGGAACCTTTACTGCACTTCAATGCATAAATATTGCATTTTTTCATTTTGGCGACATGAACCAATTCTTGTATCTCTTTTTCTGAATAGTTGCATAGCCGACCAATGGCTTCGATGTCCTTTAAATAATGTAATCGTTCCCCCTCGTGAATCAATCCGGCCGCCACCAGCTTTTTTAAGGCCTCGATGTCTTTACCGGGGTACTTCTTGATCGCCGTGATGGAAACATTTTTGGCCTTGATCAGATCTTCATACGTCTTATAGATAGTGATATTGCCTTCTTCAGCGGCTATTCCCATCTTGGCCAGGCGCATGGAACGTCTGGCCTGCTGGATGGCTTTGGTGAGCCCACAAAAAGCCACGCCATAGACATAGTTCATCGGCGCAGCCCCGGCAAGTCTACCCACCTGTTCGGCCAACACATTATAATTACCGGTGATTGTGGCATCGGCGATCACTTCCATTTCCGCATTAAAGTTATTGACAGTCTCCTCGATAACCCAGGCTGGGGCTTCTTTGAAGAACTTCTTAACCAACCTTTTTTTCTCTTCGAAGGGAAGGTCTCTCCAAAAGGAAACGACGAGGTCGAACTGGTCGTAAGCGGCCTTTTTGATTCGATTATTTTCTTTGTCTTCCCAAAAGGCCTTGATCAGTTCGGCAGGAAACAAGGCGGATTCAAGAAAGGCTTCAACAAATCCATAGGTGAACCGATCGGCGACGGACTCCTCATCTAGAGGCGGAGGGGCCTCGTGAGTAACGGGTTTTCTTCGTTCCACGACACCGCTGGTGACCGATTCCACAGGCACATTGGGATCATAATCGATAGCCTCTCCTTTAACCTCAAAGACCAGATCCACCCAGGTTGAAGTGGAGAAGCTGTCTTTAAGGGTCACCACCTCGGCTTCGAAAATCTGAGTTTCGCCGGGTTCAAGAAGGGTCGGCGGTTTGATGCCGCAGCCGTCACACCAGCTCGTTTCTTCATCTCCCCATACAAAGGGGGTTTTAAGCTTCGAAGTGTAGGAGTTGGAATCGGGTTTAATGAACCCGATAATGTCCGTGATGTTGATTTTTTTTACATTGGAAAGATTGCGGATCGTACCGAAGACCATAAAGGAGTCCCCCTTATAAACCGGTTGGGTCGCACCGATTTCGATCCCATCCGGGGACATTTTCAATATTTTTTCGAAGTCAATATCCAGATCCAGGATCTTTTTGCTTACCCGCACCCGTTTAGCCCCCTGGGTATGCAGGGTTTCTGCCGGATCCTCGGGGTCGGCTGAGGCGACCAACGTCCAGACGTTGCACTTCCCGTCGTCATCGGCTCGAAGGATGAAATCCCTCGATATGGATTCGTCGGGTTGCAAGGTTCCCAAAAAGATCGGGGCGGGGAAAAGAGGGTCGGGATTGATCTGGGTCAGAGAGCAATGCATAGCGGTAAAACCGATGGTTTCTTGAACCGCGCTTAAATTAAGGTTGCCGGGCAGATGGATATTCTCCACCGGCTTGCTGTAAATGTTTTTGACGGTAACCCTGACCGGCATCTCTTTAGGGATGGGTTTGTCGTCGGGGCCGGTTTCCAATCGAAGGACTTCGGGATTCGGCAGAATCTTGACTTCGAGGACGGGGGCGTGAATCTTGACGGTCTCCTTGGCCGTGGCGGTCAAGACTTTTCCATCCGGATCGATAGCCGTTACAAAGGATGTGAGGTCCACCTTTCCCCTTTCCAGGCCTTCCAGTTCAAAATCAAAGGTCCGGCTTTCACCCGGTTCTAAGGTCATGGGCAGCGGAACCCCCATAAGATCTTGAGGGATAGGAGGATTGGGGCTGCCGGGTAAAATGGTAAGTTTTCCCTTAGGACTGATCGTCAGGGGATTTCCGTGGAACCTAACGTCGGTCAGCGCACCTTTAAGAGCCGCAGAAGCCAGGACGGTCAAACGTACATTGGTTTTCCCCTTGACCTGAAGAAAAGGATATTCCCTGTTGGTCAATTCAATCCAAACCTCCAAGGGGTCCATATGGAAGATTTGAACTTCGGTTTTACCGGCGACCAGGGGGGAGCTGATGGTGTATCCGTCACCGTCTAACCCCTGAACCTGGCCGGCAAATGTTACCCGGCCGCTCATCTCGGCTTGATAGATGTGGACAAAGTTTTTGCTTTCCCCAGGGGCCAGGTCGATCACGGTTTCAGAGGGTAGTCCGATGAGACGGACGGAATCCTCTCCCGTGATATTCATAGGCAATGGAGAGACTTGAGTGATGGTCCAGGAACTGGGGTTGGTGACGGTCAAAGTGACCGAAAAGGTATCTCCCGTTTCTACATAATGCTTACTGACCTGAACATCCAGGGTCAGTACGTTGGAAGCCACCCGCTCTTTCAGAAGATACAGGTTTCCCTCCGTATCCGCCTCCAGATCAAGGTTGTTCCCGGCGATGGGGATGTTGGCAAAGGGTTGTCCCACCCGGCGGAAAGGATCAAAGGTGGCGTTGACCATGACCCGTTTGACCATCTGCTCATATTCGTCCACCACATACAAATCTTCGGCGGACACCGAAGGCATCGTCCCCGGTCCCATGGTCATGGGTCCGGAAGAAGTAGGACGGGCAAACATCAGCTGCTGGCTGAAATAATTGATGTTGCCCACAAATTCCCTGCGGCCGTTGGGCTGGAAGAATTTAAACAGCCGCCCCCCGAACTGTTCGTCCGAGGCGGCATTGTCCGTGTAGAGATTACCCGAACGGTCGATGGCCAGTCCCCGGTGGCCCGGAGGAAATTTGAACCCGCTGTAAGCGAAAATGCTGCTGACATCAAATTCGCCGATTTTAATAAACCGTGGTTGATCGTCCGTACCCCCTCCCCGGGTGACGCTTAAATAGACATCCCCCTTGACCGGATCCACTTCGATTTCATCCACCGTAACATCGCCCGAGGCGTTGACGGTCACCGCTATCGGGGCCGAATAGTCGCTGACCAATGTTTGTTTGGTCGCCAGAAGGGACTGGCTGGAGAGGTTCAATGGTTGTGTCGGCAGGGTCCACCACGGGTTGGCATTACGCAGTTCTTTTTCACTCATCTCCCATTGGCCGCTTCTCAGCTTGGCGGCGGTTATGGTGTAAAACCAGGTGGCCGAAGGGGTGCGGACCATCTGCCCCTCGACCTTGATCAAGGGCAGGGGCTCCGTATCTTTCAGAGTCAGGGTGTTGCTGGTGGCCGTCAAATATTCCACCGCCTTACGATCGACCACCTTCCAGTCGCTTCCTCCGCTCCCGAACCGGTACAGGGTGTAGATATAGGGGGTGAGATTGTCTTTGCCGTTGATTTGGGTGTTGCTCAACCTGAAGGTGATGTTGACATTGGGCACACCGGCCTGATCCGTGGAAATCCTGGCGGTGATGCTGTTGGCCATGGGCGGTTCCGGAATGGCGTTGAAGGCCCTGAGCTCGGCCAAAGCATTGTTCATTTGATTGACCACCACTCCCAAAGCGAACATAGAGGGATAGAGATTGAGCGAGTAGGGGAGGGCCATGGCGTTGACGGTCATTAAATAGTTGGTCATCGCTGTATTTAGGTTGCTGGTGATTACATTGGTTCGGGCGGAAAAGGCGTTCCGCCAGAATTGGGTGAAGGGGTTCGGTCCCGACGAAGGGGGTTGCTGAGGCGGATTCAACTGAGCCAGTTGGATCAAAGGACGGGGAGCATCCGTCCCGGAAGTGAAATCAGCGGCCAAATAGGTTGGCTGTGACCCTTGGGGCTCCGGGGCCCGGAAAATATAACTCCAGAGACTGGAGGCAAAAAGAAAGGCCTGCGCCGGGTTGAGCCGGGTGTAGGGAGACAATTCGGGCGGATCCGGTGAGAGGTTGTTCCCGCGATTGAACATCAGGATGGGCAGGGCATTTTCCGGTTTTTGGGGTTCCCTCCAGGCCTGATTGACCAACTCCTGGAGCAGGGGCAGCCATTCGGCTAAGGTCATGGGCTGGTGTTGCGTCCACTGAAAACCCTGGGAAAAGGCAAAAAGAAGCTCGCCCAGACTGACCGTTTCCCCTCCCCTCTGCATCTTCTGGGCCAGAAGTCGGACCCCTTCCTGAGTCAGACTGATCATCCCCGCCCCTTCCACCTTGGGGTTCAACTGATTGCCGTATTCATCGAATATCCCGGCCTCATTGCCGCCCACCAGCAGAATGGCATCGGTGACCACCTTTTTTGCGCCTCCCAAATCCCGAACACTGGTGACCTCGCCGAACCCCCTGCCGGCTACGCTCAGAAGGGAAACGGACGGCGGGGCATCGGGGTCGAAAACCGTGGGTTGGGTTTGTAGTTCACCGAGGTCGATGGTCCTATTGCTTTGGATAACCACAGGCACGGTCAAGAATTCATGATTCGGTGCATTGACGATCAGGGTCTGAGGACCGGCAGGGACATTGAGCAAGGTGAAAGTGCCGTCCGGCCCGATGGCCGCCGAAAGGGTTGTTCCCTGAACGGCCACCGTACCGCTGGTGACGGGCTGGTTGGTATTAGGGTCGATGATCTTTCCGCTGACGCCGGATTTTCCTTTAAGAACGGTGAAGGCCAAAACCGATACCGCCGTTTCATTCCCGGTGACCACACTGACCGATCGGGTTCCCTCTGCGGCCGAAGGATCGATTTTTATGGTGACCGTAGCCGAATGAGGAGATGAGACGCTGATGGACCTGACGACGATCCCCGGACCAAAGTCGGCTTGACTGACATTGGCGGCAAAATGGGTGGTGTATTCACCGGCGGCCTGGCCGGTCAAGGTAACCGATAGGGTTTGTCCCTGTTCCCCGGTGGTGGGGATCATGCCGGTGATCAAGGCCGATTTCATTTTCGGCGCCGAGGGAGGCCCTCCGGGGGCATTGACCGTTCCCGTGATCCGTTGTTTGGAAAGAAACGTGGGGCTTTCCACAGGGTCCACCTGCAGGGAGAGTTCGGCCGGCCCGGTACCGCGGGGGACGTCATGGACGGTTATTTGGATGGTTTTAGCCGTCGAGGCCTGCCCGTCACCGGCGGTGATGGTAATGGGATACACGCCGGCCTGGTCATAATCGGGGGCAAAGCTCAGGGTCCCGGTGGCGGCGATGAAGACGGCATTGGCCGGCAGTCCGGAGGCCGAAAGGGTGACCACATCGCCGTTGGGGTCCGAAGCCACGGCCTGGACGGTAAGGATTTTGCCCTCGTCAACCGAGGCCGTTTCCGGCAGGTCGAGAACCGGGGGCTGGTTGACTTTATTGACTTCGATTTGAACGATCTTGCTGTCGGAAAGCCCCAGAGGATCACGGGCCTTGAATTGGATGAAATGCCGACCGGTCTGGGTGGAGTCGGGAGTAAAGGTGAACGTCCCCCGGGCCGTGGGACCGCTTAAGGCATGGAAAACGGCGTTGGCCAGAACCGGCTGGGCCGACAGGGTGACCGTGTCGCCGTCCGGATCGAGGGCGCTGACCTCGAAATTCAACGATTGGCCTTGAGTGATGGAGTATGTCAACGGATGAACGGTCAATACCGGCGGATGGGCCTGAAGCACCTTAACTGTGACTTGAGCCGGAGCACTGACCGCCCCCTGGTTATCGGTGACCACCAGAGAAAAGGTGTGCGTCCCCAGACCGAGAGAAACCGAGGGTCTGGCTACAGAGGCCGGAGTCGGCGTCGTCGGTGTGCCGCTGCCGGACCAGGTGTAAGCGATAATCTTCCCGTCCGGATCCGTCGAACCCAGACCGTTCAGTTGGGTGGTAATGGAAGTCTGCCCCGGATTCAGATACAAGGTCTGGTTGAAGCCGGCATCGGCCACCGGAGGCTGATTGGGAGGAGGCAGGACGGTAATCGTTACCTCGGACGGGGGACTTTGCTCGTTATGGTCATCAAAAACTATCAGGGTGAAGGTATAGGTTCCGGGCGAGAGGTTGACGGTCGGTCGGACCACATTGTCCGGGTCCGGCATCCCTCCCCAGAAGTATTTCGTGATCGTGCCGTCCGGGTCATAAGATGAGGAACCATCAAGGGTTACCGAGGTATGCGTCTGCCCGGGGGAAAGTTGTATGATTTGGTTTTGCCCGGCATTAGCCACCGGAAGCTGGTTGGGAGGCAAAACCGTTATGGTTACAAAAGACGGCGCACTTTGGGCTCCGTCGTTGTCGGTTACTACCAGGGAAAAAGTATAAGTCCCGGGAGAAAGGGTCAGGCTTGGTTTGCTTGTATCCTCCGGGTCGGGAGTACCGGTCCAGGTATATCGGCTGATGGTCCCGTCCGGATCCTGGGAGGCGCTGCCGTCCAAAATCACCAAGGTTGAAGACTGTCCTCTGGCCAGTTGTAGGATTTGATTTTTCCCGGCATCGGCCAGGGGAGGTAAATTGGAAGGCTGAAGGCCATAGGGGATCAGATTATAGCGGAAGGTCACGGTAGCGGATCGGACGAATTTAACGGTGAAGGTTACCTGTCCTCCCGGAGCCAACTGCCCGCCTACCAGTTTGGAAGTCAGATCATAATAGTAATTATTGTAAGGCGCCGTGCTCGGACCGCCCAAGGCCTCGGGCATGGTCACCGGACCGGTGGCCCCCAGGAGCGTGATCACCCCATGGAGGGGCGCCGGGACGGCCTTGGCCGATACATTGGTCAAGGTCACATCGGCGGTGCTGGTGATCTTCATCGTCCGCCGGTCCAAAACGGAGCGCTCATTGGCCGTGGTGACCGTAAAATAATCGCTAAGATTCGTGAGAGGGCCTTGGGCCCTGGCGGGGAGGGAAAAGGGTGAAAAGGCAAACCAACCCGTCAGTACCAAAAGAAAAAAATGGGGTAGGGGGATCGAGATTTTCCAGGTTAAAGGCTTCTTCATTCTTCTTCCCTCCTGAAAAAATGCTCGTTATTTGGGGGATTCTTCGGCTCCTAAGGGGAAAGTTTTGTAAAAATAAATTGTTAAAGCCGTCGAACTACGAAAGGCAAAAAAAAATAAAGCCCGGCGAGATTATAGACTATACAGTCTATCTCTCCCGGGCGATGCGGAGATCATTTTTAGGCTTTTTTTGATTGAAGGCCCGCTTTTAAGCGGGATGGCGTTTAGGTCACCGGATCATGAACCTTTTTCCTATATTAATTATATAAACGTCATTCGCCTTTTTTGAAAAATAACCCACAAAAAGAGATGCAACAGCCCCCAGCCTAACAAAAACAGGGATAGGGGTTCCGGAATCTGTGTCGGGGGTCCGCTGATTTGGACGTTGTCCACCTTGACCAAAGAGTAAGAAAAATCATCGTCGTCATAAAGATCGAAATACAAGGTCCCTGTCCGATTTTGAAAACCGGATCCCAAAACTACGGTAAAACGATACATGCCGTCGCCGAGGTGGGGAAGCGTTAAAGGAACTAAGGTATTCGGATCAAAGGGACCTATTGAATCCATAGCAAGAAAAGACCGATTATAGGCGGAATCTAATTGATCCATATAAGAAACGAATACGGTGTCATAAAAACCGTGACCGTTTCCTCCGTTATCTGAACCGGTATCTTGGCCATTAAGAAAAAAGCCGATGTCGAAACTTAAGGAGTAGGCATAGTCAGGAAAGGTGAAGGTTTGAAAAAGGGAAATCAAGGTAACTTCCGAATTATATCCCTGGGTTTTAAGAAAGGCTTGCTCGTTAATGACACTCACGGAAGCAGAAGGAATTGTTAAAATATTATCCGCAGTAGTCCAACCGTCCAAGCCGCTCGAGAAGTCTCCGTTGATGATGTCGGCTCGGGAATTACCCGCAAAGGGCATCCCCATCAGTCCAATAACGAAGAAGATGATCATTAAATAATTCTTCACCTTTTTCTCCTTGGGCAACAAATAGTTTCCTTTAGTGTACTTCAAGATAGGGACTTCTTTCCCAATAATCAAAATTTTTTTAAGCAAAAATTATGCCATCTTTAAGTATTTGAAATTTTTATAAAAAAATTGAGAGGGCATTTTAAAAGTGTAAAGAAAACCAGACAAAAAAAGACGATCGAGGCTGTTTTTGCGAAAAATTGTAGTGATTACGATAAGTTATAAAGTTAGGGGGAAACTGTAAACGATTCCGACAAAAATCAGCTTTAAACAGCCATGGGCCGGTCCGTTCGACGATATCCCCCCTAAAAGTCGTGTATAAAAAAATGAAATTTTAGGCCAAAGCAAAGAAATTATGGGAATTCATAAGGAGAAAGGCCGCTTTTTTTGAAAGGTCATCTTAATGAAGACGTATCAGGTTTTTTTGGAGGGAGAAGTCTTTCTAATTGTGATGGATTTAGATTGTTCCCTGCATTGGTTAAGCCAAATATCTAATGAAAAAGAACCTCGATAATACGCCGGTGGACTTCTCTTGCCGGTCGGGAGGCGTCTACGACAAATATCCGTTCCGGTTCCTGGCGGGACAAAAAGAGGTATCCGCGCCGGATCTTTTCGTGGAAGGCCAGGGTTTCCTTTTCGAATCGGGTCTCTTGTTGATTATTGGAAGAGCGCTGGATGCGGGCCCAGGCCCGGGCCAGCCCCGTTTCCACGGGCAGGTCCAGAAGAAAGGTCTTGTCCGGCCATAAGGTCCCCAGGACCTTGGGGCGCAGGTGTTTAAGGAGCTTCCCGTTCAACCCCCGGGCCATGCCCTGATAGACCGTGGTGGCATCCCAGAAGCGATCGCAAATGACCCACTTCCCCTCGGCCAGGGCCGGCAAAACCTTTTCCTGGACATGCTGGCAGCGGTCGGCCAGATAAAGGAACAGCTCGGCCCAGGGGGTCAGCTTTTTGTTCTTCTCATCCAATAAGACCGCCCGGATTTGACGGCCGATCCGTGTCCCCCCCGGTTCACGGGTGATCAGACAGGGGATTCCCCGCTCTTGAAGGGCCTTTTTGAGCCTTCGGATCTGGGTGGTTTTGCCCGACCCTTCGATGCCTTCAAAGGTGATGAACATGGAAGGACTATAGATGAAGCCGTCTAAGCGGTCAAGGGGAAGCTTTTTCCCGCCTCCTCTTGACAGGCGGTAAGGATTCTGATGTATATGTTTATGAACCCCAGCCTATGAAACTGCATCTCCTCATCGACGGTTATAACCTGATCCGGAACCATACCCCGTTGGCCCGGGCCGAGGCCAGGGACTTTTCTCAGGGACGGCAGGCCCTGCTGACGTGGCTGGCGGAATACCGGAAGACGGCTTTCCATCCTATCACCGTGGTCTTTGACGGGGGGAAAGGAGAATCCCCGGTCGAAGAAAGGGATCTCTTTCGCGGCATTAAAATCCTCTATTCCCGCGCCGGGGAGACGGCCGATGAGGTCATCAAAAAGATGGCCGCTCGGGAAAGGGGAAGGTTTTTGGTCATCACCTCGGATCGGGAATTGGCCCGATCCTGCCGATCCTACGGGGCCGAGGTCGTCCGTTCCGAGGCTTTCGCCCGGAAGGTGGAGGAAAGACGCTTCGGCGGAGGAGACGCGGATGAGGAAGAAGAGGATTCAGTCAGGAGAAAAAAGAAAAAAGGGGCCTCCTTCCACTTGTCCAAGAGGGCCAAAAAAGAAAGAAAAGTCTGGGAAAAATTATGACCGTCTCTTGCGCCGAATACCGTGAAACCCAGCGGCTTTTGGCCTTGAAAAAAAGATTGGCCGAAAAAGACCTGGACCCGAAGGAACGACAGGAACTGGAAGAACTGATCCGGAAACTGGAAGAAAAGATGGGGTTATAGCTGACAAGAAGGCGGAAGCATCCTTCGGCGCGCCGGGATCTTGGTTTCGCCTTCCAAAGGGATCAAGACGGTAAAGACACTCCCCTTCCCAGGTTCGCTTTGGACCTCGACGGTCCCGCCGTGGGCCTCGATGATGTGTTTGACGATGGAAAGGCCCAGACCGGTTCCGCCCAAGCGGCGGGAATACTCCCGGTCCACCCGATAAAACCTTTCGAAGATACGGGGCAGGTGCTCTTTGGGGATGCCCGTCCCGGTGTCGGCCACGCTGATTTCCAGGAAATCAGAACCGGTTTCGGAATCCGCCTTTTCCCGCGCCTCGAAACCGAGTCCCCTTTCGCCGGGCCGATCCGGGGGCTGCACCCGTCGGGCCGCAAGACGGATCTTACCCCCTGGGGGTGTATACTTGACGGCATTGTCTAAAAGATGGGTTAAGGCTTGAATGATCCTCGGTCTTTCCCATAAAGCGGTCGTGTCCGCTGGGACTTTGTCCAGATCCGCTTCAAAGGTAAGCCCTTTCTCTTTGGCCGGCTCCTTGACCCATTCCACTGCCTCAAGGAGCAAAGGCCTTACCTTGACCTGTTCCCGTTTCTCCCTTGTCTGGTCCGGGACATCCAGTTGGGCCAAGTCCAACATCTCCGAAACCAAAAGGATCAGGCGGCGGATTTCCTTCCGGACCGAGGTGATCTCCCCTTGAAGGTCTTTCATTTCCTCGGGGATTCGGGGCTGGAGGGCCTCCAGCCGGCTGTGGATGGCGCTTAAGGGTTTTTCCAATTCCCAGGAGGCGTTGGCTACAAAACGACGCCGCACCTCCAAGAGATGGAGGAGTTCGGTGGTCTCATGGAAGAGGGCCACGGCCCGGCGTTGACGCTTTGAAGGATTCAAGGCCACTACCTGGACCTCGAAGTGTCGCGGGTTCTCCCGGCCGATGGTGACCCGGGTCCTTTGAAAAGGGACGCCCTGTAAGACCCTATCCACGGCGTCTTGGAGGTCGGCGCTCATAAAGGCCTCCTGGATGGAACGCCTGAGCCAGGATATTCTACCTCCCAGGACCTCGTTCAAAAAGTTATTTATCAGAATAATCCGGCCCTTTTCGTCCGTGACCAAGACCCCCTCGCGCATGACGGCCATGAGGGTCTTGAGTTCACCTGTCTCCTTTTCTAAAAGCTCCATTTTTTCGGAAAGACCGTTGGCCAGGGATTCCAGGGCGGAGACCAGACCCTGGGTTTCAAATGCGTTGACCAGGTGAAAGGGCTGGCGGAATTCCCCTTGTTCCAGCCCCCGGACCATGTCGGTGAGTTCTTCCAGGGGTCGGCGAAGCCTTCGTCCCATGAGAAAGGCCAGCAGGACGGCCAAGGAGGCCACGACCCCGGCCGTACCGTAGACGACCCGGCGCTGGGTGGAGCGTCGCCTTTCCAAAGGCTCTAAAGAAGAGGCCAGACGGAGATAGCCGACCGGTTTTCCTTCCTTCTCCACGGCCAGGACGGTAAAAAGGGCTTCGGATCTTAAGTCCTTGCTATAACGCACGGCTCGGCCGTAGCCATGGGCCTTGGCCGCTAATATCTCCGGACGGAAGGAGAGGTCTTCCGAGCCGGGTGGATCTTGCGGGTTCCTGTGGCTGTCTCCCAAGATACGACCTTCCCGGGAGATGAAGGTCACCCTATGGCCGAGGTAACGGCCGATCTCCACGGCGGTCGCTTGGAGATCAGGGGCCGAAGGGTTTCCCATCTTGTCTTTTACGAGCAAAAGGGCCAGGTGCGTTTTCCCTTTGAGCTGGTTTTCTTCAAGATCCAATAGGTAGGAGCGGTCTTTCGAGGACAGGTAGAGGTCGAGGGGGACGGCCAGGAGAGCGAGGATGAAGAGGAAGCAGACAATGAACCGAATGGTCCAGCGAATGGCCATGTCCCTCACCCGAGCGGGAAGATGAGTTTGCGATACGGAAGACCATTGTATCTACTCTTTTGGGCCTTGTCCATGAAAAATGTGAATGGTTGGATCGAGGCCTGGATCCCAATTCAAGGTTCGGGCAGGACCGGGGCCAAGACCAGACAGGATAGGGGGGGAAGGGTGAGGTTAAGGGATTGGGAGTATCCGTGGAAAGGCACCTTTTCCACGGAGATGCCGCCCAGGTTGCCCAGATCGCTTCCGCCGTACCAGCGGGAATCGCTGTTAAGGACTTCCCGGTAGTATGGGGCGTCGGGGACGCCGATGCGGTAGCCGAAGCGGGGGACCGGGGTGAGGTTGAGGACCACCACCAACCAAGACTTTTCCGAGCGCCGTAGATAAGAGACCACCGATTGCCGCCAGTCCGAACAATCGATCCAGCGGAATCCCTCGGAATGATGGTCCTTTTCCCAGAGGGCCGGTTCTTCCCGATAAAGTTTGCCCAAATCGGCCAAAAAACGCATGAAGGCCTGCCGCATAGGATCCTCGGCCAGGTGCCAGTCCAGGCTGTGGTCGTGATCCCATTCCCGCTCCATGGCCAATTCGCTCCCCATGAAGAGGAGTTTTTTCCCGGGATGGGTATACTGATAAGCCAGCAAGGTGCGCAAATTGGCGAATTTTTGCCAGGGATCGCCGGGCATTTTGGACAGGAGGGACCCCTTGCCGTGAACGACCTCGTCGTGGGAAAAAGGGAGGATGAAGTTTTCCGAGTAGGCATAGAGCATGGAAAAGGTGAGGTCGTTGTGGTGGTAAGAACGGTGCACCGGGTCTTTGGAAAAATAGGCCAAGGTGTCGTGCATCCAGCCCATGTTCCACTTGAAACCGAAGCCCAGTCCTCCCAGATAGACCGGACTGGTCACCCCTCCCCAATCGGTGGATTCCTCGGCGATGGTGAAACACCCGGGAAAAAGCCCGTAAACCTTTTCGTTTAGGCCCTTGAGAAAGGCGATGGCCTCAAGATTTTCCCGGCCGCCGTAAATGTTGGGGATCCACTCCCCTTCCTTACGGCTGTAATCCAAATAAAGCATAGAGGCCACGGCGTCCACCCGCAAGCCGTCGATGTGGTATTGATCCAGCCAGAAGAGGGCGTTGGCCAATAAAAAATTTTTGACCTCGTTGCGGCCGTAGTTGAAGATCAAGGTCCCCCAATCTTGGTGTTCCCCCTTTTTCGGATCGGCGTGTTCGTAAAGGGCCGTGCCGTCGAACCAGCGCAGGGCGTAATCGTCTTTGGGAAAGTGGGCCGGCACCCAATCCAGGATGACCCCGATCCCGGCTTGGTGGCAGGCGTCCACTAAATATCGAAAGTCGTCCGGCGTGCCGTAACGGCTGGTAGGGGCGTAGTAGCCGGTGACTTGATAGCCCCAGGAGCCGTCGAAAGGGTGTTCGGCCACGGGTAAAAGCTCAAGATGGGTGAAGCCGAACCGTTTCATCTCTTCAATCAGGTACGGGACGATTTCCCGATAGGTCAGGGGGCGGTTCCTTTCCTCCGGGACCCGGCGGAAGGATCCCAGGTGACATTCGTAGATGGCCATGGGACTGCGGCGGTGATCCCGGAAAGGCCTTTGCGCCATCCATTCCTGATCTCTCCAACGATAACGGCCCAAGTCCCAGACACGGGCGCAAACGGCCGGGGGCCTTTCCATGGAAAAGGCCATGGGGTCGGTCTTGATCCTCAAATGGCCGTCGCGGGTCTTGATTTCAAATTTATAGAGGATCCCCTCCTCAAGGCCGGGGACGAAGAGTTCCCAGATCCCCGAATTCCCCAGGACGCGCATGGGTGACAACCTTCCGTCCCAACGGTTGAATTCGGCCAGGAGGCTGACCCTTCGGGCGTTGGGGGCCCAAACGGCGAAGGCTACCCCTGCGACCCCTTCCACGGTCTTCCGGTGGGCCCCGAGGATCTCGTACAGGCGGAGGTGGGTGCCCTCATTGAAGAGATGGAGGTCCAGCTCCCCGAGGGTCGGAAGAAAACGGTAAGGGTCTTCGGTTTCCCAATCATCGCCGTTGGGAAAATGGAAGCGCAGACGATAAGGAAAGGGCCAAGAAAGATGAACGACCCGGCCTGCAAAGATCCCCCCCTCATGAAGGCGTTCCATCTTCACCCGTTCATCGCCTATGATTACCGAGACCTCCACCGCATCGGGGTGGAAGGCGCGAATAATCACTTCTCCCTGAGGCCCATGACCCTGAGGGTGGGGCCCCAGGATTTGGTGGGGGTCATGATGTTCTCCCCTAACCAAGGCCTCGATCAAGTCCTTCATCATAATTCCCTTTCCAAGACCTCTATGGGGATTTCGATCTTTCGGCCGAAGGACAGGTAGAGGGGGCGCTCCTCCGCCGAAAGGGGGGACAAACGGCGGAGGGCGTCGATAAAGGCGTTTTGCAGGTTCCAGAGACCAAGGGGTTGCCCGGCCTTAAGGCAGAGATCAAGGACGGCGGAGACGGTGGAAAAGACCCGCGCCGGATCGGGCGGACCCGGCAGGCCGCGGAGCTCTTTTTCCATCCTCCTTTCGATCCGCTTCAAGACCCGATCCAAAGGCAAGGGAAACCCGAGGTCCTGGGATTTTTCAAAAAACCTTTTCAAGGTTTCCAGGGAAGAGGCCGGGGCGAAGGCCTCCCGGAGCCCTTTTTCCAGATCCCGTTCCATGATGAGATCCAGGGCGGCCTTTAAGGGAGAGGGGAGGGGTACGCCCATTTGAGCCAGGCGGATCAAGGTTCCCCATTCTTCGTGGACCCAGGCCTCCAAAAGGATGACCTGTTTTTCCGTCCCTTCCTCCAGGATGCGGTAGATCAGTTTTTGCCGTTCTTCGGCCAAAAGGTCTTTGAGATAAAAACGCCTCTCCGGAAAAGACCCCTTGATCCAATCGTAGACATCGCCCAAAGAGGCGGTCTTGTACAGGCGAAGGCATTCTTCTTTGAAGGATTCGTATTCGGACGGGGACCAACCTTCACGGATCAGACATTGAAAGTCCACGCCGCCGAAATGAAAGACGGCGTAAACGCCTTCCATTTCTTCCAAGGTGACGAGGGAGGAGACCTTTTTCCTCCCCACGGCCAGGCGGTTACCGTTCTGGGGCAGAAGGATCCGGTCCGTATGGTCCACGCGAAAACAGTAGACCCGCGTCTTCGGGGTCTTCTCAAACAAGGATTGGATGGCGGAGTGGGCCAAGAGTCGCTTGAGGTCCACCCGCAGAGGGCGGACCTTTTCTTCCCAAACCCGGGCTCCGGTCCCGTAGGCCTTGATGTTGCTCGGGGCCTTTTCCAGGTAAGAGAGGAGAAGGGGTTCCAAAGAGACCCCGAAATCTTCGGCGATCTGGATGGCCCGACAGGCGTATTTGAGGACTTGAACGGTCTCCAGGCCGCTGATCTCGTCGAAGAACCAACCGCAGCTGGTGAACATCAACAGACTGAAGCGCTCCATTTCCATGAGCTTGAGGATACGGATCTGTTCCTCCCGGGAGAGGGGGAAACGGCGGGCCTGTTCCTCAAAAAAACGGTTCAGCCTTTCCGGAGAGCGGTCGAGGATGACCTCGATGTAGGCGTCGCGGGCCTGCCAAGGATCTTTTAGCAAGGGGGAGGTCTGTTCTACAAAGAGACGGTCGAGTTCGGACTTCAGGCGGTCCAATCCCTCTCTTAAAGGGGCCCGCCAGCGCTGTTGGTACTCATTCCCCCCCAAACGACAGCCGCAATCGGAGCGCCAGCGTTCAACGCCGTGGGCGCAGCTCCAAGAGGTGTTCTCCCGGATCTCCACTTCGAAACGGGGGGGGAAATGTTCCAGAAACCAACCGTAGTTGGTCAGACGGGCCTCCCCCCTTTTTTCCACCGCATCGAGGGCGTAGGCCAGGGCCATGTCCCCGAAAAGGCGGTGATGCCCGTAGGTTTCGCCGTCCGTGGCCGTGTGGACCAGCTGGGGTTCGGGATCGGAAGGGTCGAAGGCGTTTAAGAGTTCCCGGTAGAGGAACTCGCCGTTTTGCAGGTAATGCTGGAAGGCGATGCCGTGGGCCAGACGGCCGTCGTAAAAAAAGAGGGCGATCTTCCCGCCGCCCGGGAGCAGACAAAGGTAAGGACGGCGGGGATTGATCCCGCCGTTGACCTCCATCCAGGCCCCCCCGCCCAAGGGTCTGATTCGCCGGGCCTGATGAGGGGCGAGGATGGTGAAGCGGATCCCTTCAGCGGCCAAAAGCTCCAAGACCTTGGAATTGACCGCCGTCTCCGGAAGCCACATCCCTTCCGCCTCCCGCCCGAACCTTTTACGGAAGTCGGCCCGGCCCCAACGGATCTGGGTCAGGATATCCCGTTCCCGGGCCAAAGGCAGGATGATATGGTTGTAGGCCTGGGCCAGGGCGTTGCCGTGTCCCCCCCTTTCCTCTTGGGACCTTTGATCCGCCTTGCGGATGGTGGAAAGGGCGACCGGGGCCTTCCCTTCCATCCAGGCCAAAAGGGTGGGCCCGAAATTGAAGCTGATCTTTTCGTAATTGTTGCTGAAGCGGATGATCCGCCCTTGTTCGTCCTGGATGCGGGAACGGCCGTTGGGGGCGTAACATTCGGCCAGGATGCGTTCGTTCCAATCGTGAAAAGGGGCGGCGCTTGCTTCTTCCTCTACGGCCTCAAGCCAGGGGTTTTCCCGGGGAGGCTGGTAAAAATGGCCGTGAAGGCAAAGGTAGCGGCGGGATCTCTTTTCGTCGGTCATCGGGTCGAATAAGGACAGGGGGAGAGGAACGGATAAAACGGTCTTTTCCCTTTCTCCCTTTTGTTATCCATCCTCTGTTCCCCCTTCCTCCGTAATTTCGATGACCCTGGCTCGGGCTTGTCGTCAATCAGTCTTGGGTCGGGCCGCTTCCTCCGGAACCGGAAGAGGAATGGTCGGATCCGGATCCTTCGCTTTTGGAGGATGTATTATCGGAGGGTTTGTCGGTTTTGGAAACGGGCCGGTCTCCTTTACGGGCGTAATCGGTGACATACCAACCGCTGCCCTTGAGGTGAAAAGTGCTTTGAGAGATCAATTTACGCAGGTTTCCCGTGCAGTGGGGGCATGTGGTCAAGGGAGGATCGGAAAATTTCTGTAAGGCCTCGGTGATGCGGTGGCATTGTTGGCATTCGTACTCATAAACGGGCATAGGGTTAACCTCCTCCAGAAAAATCTATTCTATATGGACCATTCACCCGGGCAGCGATGGCCCAGGTAGGCATCGAAAACCGGCTCAAGTCCTATCCCTTTAAGGGGCCTCAGGATCTGATAAGTGGTTTCATGGACCCGACCTTCTTCGAGGGTCTTTTCCTTTTCTTCGGCGTCAAAGCGTTGCATGAATTTCCGAAAACGGACCACATGGACCAATTCGTGGGTCAGGATATAGACCATGAGCGGGAACAACTCGATACCTTCCCCACGGTCGAGGGCCTGTAAGATGTTGTGGTCCTGAAGGCAAATGCGATAGAAATCCCTCGGATGCTTCGTCGTCGTCCAATAAGGGAAGGGGCAGACATAACGGCTGATCTGGGCCAGCCCCCGGGAAGTGATTTCTTCCCGATTCAGCCGGGGGAGGTGGGAGACCTCGAAATCATATTTCTTCCAATTACTGGCGGAAATATGGTAATAATTACAGGTACGGTCTTCGGCGATCTCCAGGGCCTTGTCCACCCAGGAAATCTCTCCCGGAGAAAAATGCCTGCATCCCATGATCATGCTTGATCCCTTGCTTTAGGGTCCAATTATTGATAATTTTAATTATTTTTTTTAAGAAAGTCAAGCCATTAAACGGAAAGCGCTGGAAATGAACAAGGCCTTGTCCCAGGTGCCTGAACCGTACCGGAGCCGGGTGGCCCACCTCCTCGAGCGGCTCAAGAGAAAAAAACTTACGGGGCTTCTGGTCACCCAGCCGGAGAACCGAAGATATTTGAGCGGCTTCCGTCCGGGGGATCCTCAATTAAACGAATCCTCCGGTTTTCTGATCCTCGGCAAAGGATTGGCCCTCATCGGGACCGATCCCCGTTTCGAAGAGGAGGCCGCCAGACAGGCCAAGGGCTATACCCCTTTTATCTATCGAAAAGGTTTGGAAAAATCCTGGCCGGAGATCCAAAGGTCCATAAGACCGATAAAGCGATTGGGTTTTGAGGCCCAGGCCTTAAGTTTTAGCGCTTATCGCCGCTTTTTGAAGTTGATCCGTTCTTTGGGCAATGCCTTCGTCCCCACCGATCAGGTGGTTGAAGAAATGCGGGCCGTGAAGGATCCCTCGGAAATCAAGGCCATTGTCCGTTCCTTGTCCATTACCGAGAAAGCCTTTCAAACGGTCCTTCGTCGGTTAAGGCCGGGGAAGACGGAACGGGAAGTAGCCTGGGCCTTAAGGGATTTGATCCGCAAGCTGGGCGGGGAAGACATCGCCTTCGAACCGATCGTCGCCTCCGGACCGAACGCCGCTTTGCCCCATGCCGAGCCCACCGAGCGGGAGATCCGCCAGGGGGAACCCATCCTCTTCGATTTCGGGAGCAAATGGAAGGGCTATTGTTCGGACCTCTCTCGCACCGTCGTGTTGGGCAAACCGTCGGATCGTTTTAAGGAGGTTTATGCCTTGGTCCGGCAGGCCCAAGTGACGGCCGAAAAAGGGCTGAAGGCCGGGATGAGTGCGGCCGAAGCCGACGGATTGGCCCGGTCGGTCATTGAAAAGGGGGGATATGGGAAGACCTTCAAGCATTCCTTGGGGCATGGGGTGGGCCTGGCCACCCACGAGCTGCCGAGCTTGAGTCCGGTGAAACATGAACCCCTCCAAAAGGGGATGGTCGTGACCGTGGAGCCGGGAATCTATCTCCCGGGCTGGGGAGGGGTGCGCCTGGAGGATATGGTCCTCATCCTGGAAAAAAAGGCGAAGGTCCTGAACAGCGATGATTCTTTTTACCGTTTTGGATGAATCGGGGTTTAGGGTCAGGTTAAAAGAGCACTTTTGAGCGCCTCGAACGACGAATTATTTATTTCTGACGGAAAAGGAATCCTTATTATGTCTTTCGAGAACGGAGCCGGGGAGGAGGCCCTGGCTTACAGGAAAAAATATCGCGGGGTCATCGGCATCATTCCGAAAATTCCGATCAAGGATGTCAATATCCTGAGCTTGGTCTACACGCCGGGTGTGGCCGAGCCTTGTCTGGAAATCGCCAAGGATCCGGTGCAGTCCTTTTCCCTGTCCTTGAGGGGGAATTTGGTCGGTATCCTTACGGACGGGTCCGGCTTGTTCCGGTTGGGCCACGCCGGGCCGGAAGCCGCCGTGCCGGTCATGGAAGGCAAGGCGGTGATCCTGAAGACCTTTGCCGGCGTGGACGCCATCCCGGTCTGTCTCAGGACCAAGGACCCCTATGAGTTCATAGACACCGCCCTGGCCTTGACCACCACCTTCGGGGCTTTTTGCTTGGAAGACATCGCCAGTCCCCAGAGTTTCACCATCACCGATCACCTGGAGCGGGGGGCGAACATCCCGGTTTTCAACAACCACGGGATTGGCGCGGCCATTCCCCTTTTGGCCGCCCTGATCAATTCCATGAAGATCGTCGGCAAGGACTTGATTAACGCCCGGGTGGTCATCAACGGGGCGGGCATGGCCGGTCTGGCCACGGCCGATCTTTTGGTCAAGGCCGGGATCAAGCAGGTCATCGTCTGCGATCGGGACGGGGCCTTATACAAATACCGACCACGGGGTATGAGCTGGGCCAAGTGGGAGATCGTCAAGAGGACCAACCCTGAAAATTTCACCGGTACTTTGGAAGGGGCCTTGAAAGGGGCCGACGTGTTTATCGGACTGTCCGCGCCCGGGGTTTTGAAAGGGGAGATGATCCGGCATATGGCCAAGGACCCGGTAGTCTTGGCCATGGCCACGCCCATACCGGAGATCACCCCGGAAGAGGCCCGTCAGGCCGGGGTGAGGGTCATGGCCTTCAACCGGTCCGATTTTCCCAATCAGACCGATGTGGCCCTGGTCTTTCCCGGTTTTTTCCGGGGGGTCTTGGACAGCAAGGCCCGGAACATCAACGACGCCATGGCCTTGGCCGCGGCGCAGGCCCTGGCCGATTGCGTCAGCCCTCATGAACTGTCGCCGGATTATTTTATGCCCAAGATCTTTGATTTCCGCGTGGCCCCCAAGATCGCCGAGGCCGTGGCCCGGGCGGCGGTGGCCACCGGTGAGGCCAAAGGGGACATTGATCCCGCCCGGATCGCCGAAAATACCCGCCGCTATGTTTATGAGGGACAATGGCCGGTGCCGCCGCCTTCGGGGAAGGCCCGCAGCCTCCAGGAGGAATCCCTGGAGCTGCATCGCCGGTACCAGGGGGTGCTGCAGATCAAAAGCAAGATCGCCATTCGGGACAATTACATCTTGGGACAATTCTATCTCCCTCCCTTGGCCGAGAAGCCTGCCCGATTGATCCGGCAAAATCCCGAGGCCGTCTATGACCTGACCTGCAAAGGGAACCTGGTGGCCATCGTCACCGACGGCAGCGCCGTTTTGGGCCTGGGGAATATCGGTGCCCGGGCGGCCATGCCGGTCATGGAGGGCAAGGCCATTCTCTTTCACACCTTCGGGGGGGTGGAGGCCTTTCCCATCTGCCTGGGCACCCAGGAGGCCGATGCGATTGTCGAGATCGTCAAACGGATGGAGGCCACCTTCGGGGGCATCAACCTGGAGGACATTTCCGCCCCCCGTTGCTTTTACATCGAAAGGCGGCTGAAGGAGGAGATGAACATCCCCGTCTTTCATGACGATCAGCACGGAACGGCCATCATCGTCACCGCCGCCCTGCTTAATGCCGCCCGATGGTCCGGCCGAAAGGCGGAAGACCTCCAAGTGGTGGTTAACGGCGCCGGGGCCTCGGCCATTGCCGTCACCAAGCTCCTCTTGGAGGTGGGGGTCAAAAACATCATCCTCTGCGACACCAAGGGGGCCATCTATCCCGGCCGAAAGGAGGGGATGAACTGGATCAAGGAAGAGATGGCCGAGGTGACCAACCCGGAAAAAAGGAAAGGCGATCTGGCCCGGGTGATCCGCGGGGCCCATGTCTTCATCGGTCTGTCCGTAGCCGGGGCCTTGACCGGGGAGATGGTCCGCTCCATGGCGGAAGGACCGATCGTCTTCGCCTTGGCCAACCCTACGCCGGAGATCCTTCCGGAGGAGGCCAAGGCGGCCGGGGCCGTGATCGTGGCCACGGGCCGTTCCGATTTTCCCAATCAAGTCAACAATTCCTTGGTCTTTCCCGGGGTGTTCCGCGGGGCCTTGGATGTCCGGGCCAAGGTGATCAACGAACCCATGAAGATCGCCGCCGCAAAGGCCATCGCCTCCATGGTCTCGGATGAGGAGCTTAAGCCTGATTACATCATTCCCAAAAGTATGGACTTCCGCGTACCGCCGGTGGTGGCCCGGGCCGTGGCCCAGGCGGCTATGGAGACCGGCGTGGCCAGGATCAAGGCGGATCCGGAATGGATCGCCCACAGGACGCGAACGATCATTTATGAGGGGGAATTAGGCCATTTTCTGGGGGAAGAGTTTTTGAAAGAAGGGAAAAACGAGGCGCCCGGGTCGGTCTTATCAGCCTTCAAAGGTTGATGACCTTGTCGGCCACCTGCAGGCTGGTGACGATATCCAGCATGTTGGTCGTTTGTCCGCATTTTTTTTGCTCCAGGAGGCCGAAGTGGTTTAGGCAGGTCCCGCAGACCAGGATGGATACCCCTTCCCCCTCCAGCTCCTTCAGAACCGGCAAGGTCTCGGCCCCTTCAATGGTCAGTTTGACCCCGCCGTTGACGAAGACCAGTCGCCAGAGGGATTTACCCAACTCCTTCAAGGTGCGGAGGAAATTCAACATCAACAAGGTCCCCAAGGCGTCATCTCCCCGGCCCAGGGTCTCCCGGGAGATGAAGATCAAAGTCTTTTGAGGGCTCTCCGCCTCATCTTTTTCAGCAGGGCCGGGGGCTTGATCCGGAGCCAGGCGCTTTCCGATTACGGCCCATTCGGGTTCGGCCCCTTGGATCGTTACGGTAAAACCTTGCATCCCCAGAAAACGTTCCACATTTTGGGCCGCGGCGGGGTTATCCACCAAGACCTTGATTTCTTGGATGTCCGGACGGTTTAAGAGGGTGTTTTTCGTCTCGATCACCGGCTGGGGGCAGGTCATGCCCCGGCAATTCAAGGTTTCCATATGGCTCCCCCACTGGCAAAATGATGACGTCATTGTGGGGGATTCAAGCGGAATTTGTCAAATAGGAAGGAGTGATAAGATAGGCTTGATCAATCGGAAAATCCTATGACCCGGCCGCGGCCGCCATGGGTTTCTCTTCCCCGTTTTTCTCTTCTTCGCCCTCTTCCGAAGGGGAAGAGGCCTCGGAAGAGGCCTGTTCCAGGCAACGGATCCCTTTGGACAATTCGTCGAAGATGATCAAATCAATGTTGCGGATGATTTCGCTCGCCTGCTGGAAACTGTTGAGCAATTCCAGATAAAGATTGCTGCTTTCCTCGTTTTCGTTGCCCCCTCCGGTGAGGCGATGGATGTGGTTTTGTCTGAACTCCAGGATCAGGGCCACATTTCGGGGATGACAGGTCACCGCATCCTCGGCCAGGCAGGAATTGTTCTGGACCAGGGCCTTGTGGGTCATGCGCATCCCCCTCAAAATGGCCTCGATCAAAAAGAGGAGTTCTTCCTTGGCCTGGGGGGAGAAAGCTATCCCCAGGTTGAGGCGGGACTCGATACGGTACTTGATATCCCGCTCGGTCATATCGTTGATTTTTTCCAAACCGTCCAGGACCTTGATCAGTCCCATGGCGTAACCTTGTTCGTCCTGGTTCAAGGGGTGACGCAGGACCCGGGTGAGATAATCCACGGCCGCCCGGCAGAGGGCGACCATGACCTTTTCCTGGAAGCCGATCCTGTCCAGATAATCCGTCTTGCCCGTTTCCAAGGCCCTTTTGATATACCACACCGTGCGTAAGGTGCCGGCGGAGATGCGGATCGTTTCCTTGTGGGCCAGACCGATGGCCACGGAGGGCATACTGATCACCTCGTCACGGAGATATTTGGGCTCCTGTTCGGGGATCTTTTTGTCCGGTAAGAGCCAGGTGATCAGCTGCGAACCCCATTGGCTGAAAGGTAAAAAGACGGCCGTCAAGGCCACATTGAAAAAAGTATGGGCGTTGGCCACCTGAAAGGTCACGGCCGGGGTCAAGGCCTTCAAAAAGGCGGCGAACCAGGGGACGATGGGAAAGAAGAGGGCCGTCCCGCCCAGCTTGGAAAGGAAATGGGCCAGGGCCACCCGCTGGGCCTCCCGGCGGGATCCGATACTGGCCAAGAGGGCGGTGAAGGATGTCCCTACATTACAGCCCAAAAGAAGATAAATAGCGGCCTTAAGGTCTATCAGTCCGTAGCCGGCCAAGACCATGATGATCCCCATGACGGCGGCGCTGCTGTGGATGAGGAAGGTCACGGCGGCCGAAACGGCCACGGCCAATAGGGGGGTGCGGCTGACGAGAAGGAGGACCTGGGTGAAGGCCGGGGAGGACTGCAAGGGCTTGAGGGTATCGCCGATGATTTTCAATCCTAAAAACAGCAACCCAAAACCCACCAAGGTCTGGCCGATGCGCTGGTGGTGGTCCTTTTTGGCGAAGAAGGCGATGGGGGCGCCGAGACCGACGATCAACAAGGAAAGATCGGTGAACTTGAGGGCGATCAACTGGGCCGTAACCGTGGTTCCGATGTCCGCCCCTAAGATCACCGGCATGGATTGGCGCAGGGTAATGACCGCGGCGTTGGTCAGCCCCACCAGGATGACCGTGGTGGCTGTACTGCTCTGAAAAAGAATGGTGATCAGGATCCCGGCCAGGACCCCTAAAAGGGGCCTTTGGGTGATCGACTCCAACAGGATGCGCAACTGGCGACCCAGGATCTTCTGGAGACCGTCACCCATGACCTGGATGCCGTAGAGGAGGATGCCGATGCCACCCAAAAAACCGAAGGTCACAAAGAGCCAGTTTATGGGCACCGGGCCGTTCATTATTTGACCACCAAGACCGGACAGCGGCTTAAGGAGAGGACCTTTTCGCTGACGCTGCCCAAAAGGACCTTGCGGATCCCCCCGAGACCGCGGCAGCCCATGATGATCAGTTCACTCCCCTTGGCTTCGGCGGTCTCCACGATCTTGGCCGCCGGCTCTCCGGGAACGACCAGTTTTTCGGTCTTAAAGGTCTCTCCGGTCTTCGTGGTTGAGAGGGCCTCTTCGGTTTCTTTCAGAATCTTGTGCCCTTCGGCCAAGGCTCGTTCCAAGGCCTGACGCTCCTTATCGGGGGCGCCTTGGATGTCACTTCCCGCCCCTTGGAACCATTCCATAGGAGATTGGGGTTTGGCGATGTGGAGGAGGGTCAGGATCCCCGAGGGGTTGGGATGGAGGATCTTGGCCCCGAGAAGGGCGGCCCGTAAGGAATAGGCGGAACCGTCCACAGCCACCAGGATTTTTTGAATCATCGTAATGTCCTTTACTTTAAATGGAAATTTTTTAAGACAGTTCTCCTTATCACAATCTGCAAAAGGATACAAGACCTCCCGTTTCCTGTCGTTTTTGTAACCTTTTTATAGACCATTCCATTAAAATGACAATCAATGATTGAGTTTCGGCAGGAAATGTGTTATTCCATCCCGTAAATTTTTAAAAAGTAACCTAAAAATTACACCCTCCTTTTCCTCGCATCGTTTATGGAAATACGGGTTCAACAATCATCGGTACCCTAAGAATCCGGAAGGGAGAAAAAAAAAGAGGTGGTTCTATGGCGGAACGGATCTTGATCATTGACGACGAAACGGACATGTTGGAACTCCTGAAAAGGATCATCGAAGACAAGACGCCATATCAGGTGACGGTCACTCCGGACCCTTTGGCGGTGCCCCAAATCTTGGAAGAAAACCCCTTTGACTTGATTATCACCGATTTGAACATGCCCGGCCAAAACGGGATAGAACTCTTAGAGACCCTACGGGCCAAAGACGATCAGATCCCTATCGTCATCTTGACCGCCTACGGGACCATTGAGTCGGCGGTAGAGGCCATGCAGAAAGGGGCCTTCAGCTACATCACCAAGCCGGTCAAGAAAGAAGAAATCCTTTTGACCATTGAAAAGGCCTTCAATTTTCAGCGGCTGGCCCGGGAAAACCTCAATTTGCGGAACGAGCTGGAAGAAAAACTGAAGTTTCCCTTTCTCATCGGTAAAAGCCCGATCATGGAGAAGGTCTATCAACGGATCATGCAGGTGGCCAAGACCTCGGCTACGGTCTTGATCACCGGGGAATCGGGAACGGGCAAAGAGCTGGCGGCCAAGACCTTGCACTTCCACAGTCAGAGGAGGCACAAGAATTTCGTAGCCGTCAATTGTTCGGCCATTCCGGAGACGCTGATCGAGAGCGAACTGTTTGGTCATTTGAAAGGGGCCTTCACCGGTGCCATTCGGGACAAGAAAGGCCTGGTGGAGGAGGCGGACCGAGGGACCCTCTTTTTGGACGAAATCGGGGATTTGAACCTGATCATGCAGACCAAACTCCTTCGGCTGCTTCAGGAAGGGGAATTCAAGCCCGTGGGTAGCTCCAAGACCTTGACCGCCGACATCCGCTATATCGCCGCCACCAATCAGGATTTGATGGAAAAGGTCAGGAAAAAGGAATTCCGGGAGGATCTGTATTATCGCTTGAATGTCATCCAGATCGTCCTGCCTCCTTTGAGGGAACGAAGGGAGGATATCCCGGTTTTGGCCCACCATTTTTTGGAAAAATACGCCGGGCTCAACCAAAAAAGGATCCAGGGCTTTTCCCCCGAGGCCCTGGAGCTGTTGGTCCACCGAGATTGGCCGGGAAACATCCGGGAATTGGAGAACGTCATTGAGCGGGGGGTGATCTTGAGTACAGGTGAGGTGCTACAGGTGCCGGACCTTTTCCCCGAAGACCAACCGGTGCCTTCGGTCTTTAAGATCCAAGAGGATATCTTCCATTATCCTTTCAAGGAGGCCAAGGGAAATATCTTAAGCACCTTCCACGCGGAATACCTCCGCCGCGTCCTGGCCAAACACGGAGGCAATGTCTCTTTGGCGGCCAAAGAATGCGGATTGAAACGCCCCTATCTCCATCGGTTGATGCGGGAGAACCACATAGAGGCCAAAGAGTTTCGTAAGAAGGGGTGATAAGTTAGGTCCGGTGTAAAAAACGGGTTTACAGATTGTAAAATTTTTTAAACGCTTTGAAGGGCGGGAATTTTTTCTTTATTTTTTATCTGGCTAATAATACTACATCTTTTTTTAATGAAGGATTGGCACAAAATTTGTAACACATTCGACAAAGTTAAAATAACCAAAAGGTCGGTATCTAAGAAGGAGGCTTGTTATCATGAACATCGGCAGGCAGGTGTTTGAGTTTTTAAAAGCCGGGGCCGTAGCGCATGCCAAATGGGACTATGAGGTCTCCATGAATATCTTGAGGAATCGGAAAAAACTGCTGATCCTCTTGTGCATGCTGCTGCCCATTTTTGCTGTGGCCTTGGTCGAGGGCGCGGATATCTTGGGCGGCAAGACGGCCTATGCCCCGGCCCATTATACCACCACCATCTTTTTGGTTTCCATAGCCATAGGGGTTTGCGCCGGGCTGATTACCGGTTGCATCGGGGCCGGCGGGGGGTTCATCATCACCCCAGCCTTGATGGCCGCTGGGGTTAAAGGGATCCTGGCCGTGGGGACCGACCTGTTTCACATCTTCGCCAAGGCCATCATGGGTACGGCGGTGCATAAAAAACTGGGCAATGTCTCGGTCAAGTTGGCCATCGCCTTTCTGGTCGGGTCCGGGATCGGCACCTTCATCGGCGGCTATATCAACAAGGCCCTGTACAACATCGATCCTTTGCTCAGCGATACCTTTATCAGTGTAATTTACGCTATCTTACTGGGTTTTTTGGGTTTTTACGCTTTGTTCGACTTCCTTAAGTCCTCCAAGGCGGAATCCGGTGGGGCAAGTGGCGGTCATGACGCCCATGGGGGCCCCGCCGGGGTGACCGGTGTGGCCATCAAGGTCCAGAATATCCATATTCCGCCCATGATCAGTTTCGATGAAGATCTGGGTGGGCGGAGGATCTCCGGGGTGATCGTGGCCTTGGGTGGCGTGGTCGTGGGCCTTCTGGCGGCCCTGATGGGCGTGGGAGGTGGATTCGTTACCTTTCCTATGTTCGTCTACATCTTCGGTGTATCCTCCATGACCACCGTAGGCACGGACATCCTCCAGATCATCTTTACCGCCGGGTTGGGGGCCATCTCGCAGTATGCCATTTATGGTTATGTTTTTTATACCCTGGCCATGGGCATGCTCATCGGCTCCCTGATCGGCATCCAAGTCGGGGCCTTGACCACCAAGGTGGTCAAGGGTATCCATATCCGGGGGTTTTACGCCATTTCCATCCTGGCCGGCTTCATCAACCGGGCGGCGACGCTGCCGAAGAAGTTGACGGAAATGGAGATCGTCAACATTCCCAAGTCAATCACCGGGGGCATCGACTTTGTAGGGGCCATCATCTTCTGGGTGGTGGTCGGCTTTTTCGGTGTTTGGGTCCTGAGCAAATTTTTTGGAAATCTAAAGGCATTAAGGGAGGGATAAGCACATGGTCGTTCCCAACAAAGGACCATTCGTCATCGGCGTATTGTTGGCCCTGTCTTTTTTCGGGGTCCTGATCCTGATTTTCTCCCCCATATACGGCGGCGGTATGAACGGGCTGGATTATGCCGATGACCTGTTCAATAAGCTATCCAAAGGATCTTCTTATTTCATCCCCAAACTGAAGGAGGCCAACAAGGCCTTTTTGGGGAAACCTTTCGCCGTTCAGTTCACCATCGACAAACCGGAGGAGGCGGAGCGGATCCAAAAACTCTTCGTCGCCGCCGGAAATAAGGTCGAGGTCCAGGGAAAGGAAATGAAAATCGAAGGGGATTTGGGCAAGACCGTGGATGTGATCCTGCGCGATTCCGATCTCATGTTCCACAATAAGGGCAAAGAAATACAGGGTCTGTACGCCATGGAGGAGAAGACGGTCATGAAGGCCTGGTGGACGGCCCTGGCCCGAATGGACAAGTTTTTCAAGAAGAACCTGAAGATCGAAGAGTCCAATCATGTCTCGGAGATCAGCAAGAAGGGCATCGAGCCGGCCTATAATTTTTACAAAGTGGAGTCGCAAAGGGTGGCCGATCGGGCCGGTGTGATGACCTTTTTGTTGGCCTTTTACATTTTTTACACCCTGTGGTGGGGCTATGCCATTTTTTACCTTTTCGAAGGCTTCGGGCTGACCATGAAAAAGGCCAAAGTGAAGAAAGAAGTGTAATGGATTTATTCTTTTGAGTTTGATGGGTGGTTCGTATCTCGTGAAGGGTATCTCGCGAACTACGCTTCACGAGATACGGGATACGCCTTCTGGAGAAAGGGATGAGGCGATGAAGATTTTGGTGGCGATAGACGGTTCCAAGGATGCGGCCAAAGGGGCCGTATTGGCTTTGGAGATGGCCAAAACCCAAAAGGCCGAAGTAACCCTCCTGGCGGTCATTCCCCTCTATCCGGAAATCGATCTGGAAATATCGGCCCGGGCGCGCAACTCCTTGGAAAATAAATTAAGCGCTCAGGCGGAAAAGGCCTTGGGCGAGGCCCAAAGGACCTTTAAGGCCGAAGGGATCGAACCCAAGTCCCTGATCGTCAGCTCCGGGGCCGTGGCCGACGAAATCGTCAAGACGGCGGAAGAGGAAAAAAGCGATCTGATCGTCATCGGAGGGCGGGGCTTGGGGGCCACCGGCCGCTTCAGCCTGGGAGGAACGGCCATGAAGATCATCGGCCAGGCCCGTTGCTCCGTCCTGGTGGCCAGGGCGGATTGAAGGATAAAGGAGCGAGGATAGAGGATAAGGAGCGGGGGCTTTCCCCCTAACCTTGCAGTTCTTTTTCCTTATTGTTGATACTCGGATCGAAGCCGTAGTTGCCTCGGAGAAAGGCCTCTATATGCCAGGTGACCACGGCTTCGTCGTTCATGACCATGTCCCTTTGGCGGGAACAGCCCATCAGCCTGCCGATGAGGTCCAGATTTTTTTCCGTGGCTTCCCGGGAACTTCGGAGAAAGCGGGCGTCCACCAGGTCCTTTTGGATCACCACTTCAAAGCCCAGATGTTCCAAAACGGCCCCGATAAAGCGGGCCCTGCGGTTGCGCCGGATATCGTCAGCCGCTCCGCCCTTGAACATGAAGCGGATGTGATTGTTAATGGCGGTGTCCCCCAAGTAGGCGTCCACCGAATTGTAATGATAGCCCAGGCGGGAATTATAGTTCATGTAGGAACCGCTTAGCAGGGCGTAGGTTTTGTCCCAAAAGTCCTCTTCCGGTCGGCTGGTGCTCTGGGCCATGATCACCATCAGGCCTTTGAGGTTGACCCCGATGGGGCCGGACCAGGTGATGCCCGGATAATACATGCCCTTGAACATGGCTTTCAGCGGTTCGCAAAGGATCTCTTCTTTGCGCACCACTTTCTTCCCGGCCTCGGAGAAAAGGCCCCCGCCGAGGTCGATGACATGGAGATTGATGGGCAGCCCGGTCTGGACCTTAGGGGCCTTGGACCAACTGGGGTCGAAGCGATCCAAAAGATCGAACATGGCCTCAATAGCCAATTCATGGGTATAATCGAGGAGGTCCGGCAGGCCCTGCACCGTCTTCTCCGAAAAGGGACCGGCGCCGGGACAGGTGAAGGGGAAACCCGAAGAAGCGGTCCATTCTATCCAGGACAACCCTCCGGGGTTTCGCAGCCGGGTCTCAAGTTCTTGAAAACGCCGCACCAGATCGAGAGAACATTCTTTGGAGAATAGGTTCAGGGAATCGATTACGGTCTTGAGGTGCTCGGCCAGTTCATCAAAGGGAGGCCCATCGGGGCCGTTCAATAGACCCAAGGCCTTTTCCCGGGAGCGGAGGAAGGTGCGGAAATGGCCGTAAATCCTTTTCAGCTCCTCAAGAAAGGCCTCTTTTTTTTGGGAATGGGATCTTAAGATGTTTTTCAGCCAGGTTTTCATCGAATCATCCGTTTACGGCCATTTCCCCCTTGATGGATACCTGGTTTTACTTTATTATCTTTCCATCTTCAAGGGAAAAAACCTATGGCCATGATAAAGGATCTGATCTTTTTGGCCCTTGGAACCGCCCCGTCATTTCCCGGTCGGGTCACCCCGATGTCCTATTTTCTCTTGAATCTTCTGGTGCCGGTTGTCTTGGGGGCGATTTTGGCCGGAGTGACCCACCGACTGGAAAAGATCCTGTTGCGCTTGATCCGGGAAAAACGATAAGATGGAATCCTTTCCCGTACTCTTTCCCATCGCTTCCTATTGGGCCCGGCTTCAAGGCCTGTCCCTGCATCTGGACCCGTGGGCGGTCCTCCTCATGGCCTTCCTCCTGGGAGGGGTGACCGGTTTTTTCGGGGTCGGGGGTCGGCTGATGACCGTTCCCCTCCTTCATGTCCTGTTCCGTGTCCCTTATAATGTGGCCGTGGGGAGCGATCTTGGTCAGATGGCGGGGATCACGACCATGAATCTTTTTCGTTTCAAACGGATGAGCCGGATTGATTTCAAGCTCACCTTCTTCATGCTGGTCGGCACCATCCCCGGTCTGGAGGCCGGAGTTCGTATCTTGGAACGGTTGAAGGGTGCCGGGGCCTTAAGGGTCGCCGGTATAACCCTGCCTTACCTCTCCCTGGTCATGGCCTTGATTTACGGAACCCTGCTGGCCTGGATCGGATGGATCATTTTTAAGGAGTCCAAAGGCCCAGCGGCCCTTTCTACCTCGGAAGGGACGGCCATAGGCGATCCGCCGACGGTGACGGCCAGACTTCAGCACATCAAATGGCCGCCGCGGATCAGCCTGCCTGTATCCGGCATTGAGGCCATATCTTTCTGGGTGATTATGGGAGTAGGCGGGGCGACCGGCTTGTTGTTGGGGCTGTTAGGGGCCGGGGGTGGTTTCATCCGCCTGCCCGCCTTGATTTATGTCATCGGCTGCCCTATGGTTGTGGCCATAGGCACCGATCTCTTTGAAGGCTTGATCACTCTGGCTTACGGGGTCCTCACCCATTCTTTAAAAGGCAACATCGACCTCTTCCTGACCCTTTGCCTTTTGATCGGAATCAGTTTGGGCGGACAGGTGGGCGGGGTCCTGGCTAAAAGGTTCGCCGACCTCCGACTGAAAAAGGTCTTCGCCTTTCTGGCGTTTTCCGTGGCCGTTTTAGGGGTGGTGGAATGGTGGTTTTAGACGGGACCGTTTCAGGAAAAACGGAACCGGGTAATTCCAAAGGCGGTCGAGGCCAGGAGGCTTGCGGCGAAATGTCCACGGCGGGTCAAGGCCGACGGTAAGGAAAGAAGGGCATCCCCCACCATGTTCGGCTGGATGGGTTTTTTGAGAAAAGGGCGGGAGAAACGGCTCGAAGAGGCCCGAAAGGCCCACGAACGGGTGCGGGCGGCTTTTACCCAACGGTATCTGAACTTCAAGACCCTCTTAAGCCTGAACGATCAGGTCCTGGAGATCATCAACGACATGGAGCGGACCTTGAACGGCCGGGAACGCTTCAGCCTGGTCTATATCCGCTCCCGCCTGACCGCCCTTTCCGTCCACCTGTTCAAGATCATCCAGAGTCTGAACGCCATCAGCGGGAACCGACACCAAGGACTCGTTCCGGTCTTTGAACGCATCCGTAAAGAGATTGAAGAGGAACTGGAGCCGAAAAAAAATGTAGAAAAAAAGGCCTTCATTCTCCCCATGTCGGAGGTCTATAGGGAGTCGTCCTTGGAGGCGGGGAACAAGATGGCCAACTTAGGCGAGGTCCGGAATCGTCTCGGCCTGGCCGTCCCGGACGGCTTCGTCATTACCACCTCCGCCTATGCCTATTTTCTGGAAAAGGCCCTTCTTCAGGAAGAGATCAACCGCCTCTTTCAATTGCTGGAACCGGGGGACCCGGTGCGCATCCACGAAACCAGCGCCGAAATCCAGAAGCGGATCATCAACGCCCCCCTCCCTAAGGAAGTGGAAGAGGCGATCCTTTCGGCTTACGAGGATCTCTGCCGAAGGGCGGGCCGGGAAGTCCGGGTCTCCCTGCGCAGCAGCGCCTTGGGGGAGGACGCCCAAGAGGCCTCCTTCGCCGGGCAGTATCGTTCGGTCCTCAATGTCGGGCGGGATTTTCTCCTTTTATCCTATAAAGAAGTGGCGGCCAGCAAATATTCCGTTCCGGCCATCTCTTATCGGTTGAACAAGGGCTTTCCGGATGAGGAGGTCCTCATGGCTGTAGGTTGCTTGGTCATGGTCGAACCGGAGGCGGCAGGGGTGATGTATTCGGACGATCCGGCGGGGGGATTTCCCGGGGCGGTGATCATCAACGCCGTTCCTGGTTTGGGCAAGGCCGTGGTGGACGGCAGCCTGCTTCCGGACCTTTTCGTCATCGAAGCCCGGGGCACGGGTCGCATCGTCATCAAAGAAATTCGGGAGAAGACCAAAAAATTCGTTTGCCACAGCGACGATGGGGTCTGTCTGGAGGACTTTCCGGAAGGAAGGACCGCGACGCCGGCCATCCGGGACGACCAGGCCCAGACCCTGGCCGATTTGGCTTTGCGTCTGGAGCAACATTTCGGGAGTCCCCAGGACATTGAGTGGGCCGTTGAGCCCGGGGGAAAGGTCTTGATCCTGCAAAGCCGACCTCTATGGATTCCGAAGGATCCAAGTCATTACGGGACCGGAGCGGAAGAGGTGGAACAAGGATACCCCTTGCTCTTGGAAGGGGGTGTAACCGCCAGTCCGGGGGTTGCCTGCGGGCCGGTCCTTCGGTTGGAAAAAACAGTGGATGTTCTAAATTTCCCCAAAGGGGCCGTGGCCGTGGCTCGGACCCCTTTGCCCCTGTGGGCGGCCTTGTTGGATCGGGCTTCGGCCCTGGTCACCGAACAAGGAGGCCTAACCGGTCACTTGGCCGCCGTGGCCAGGGAATTCAAGGTGCCGGCCTTGATGGGCCTGTCAGGTGCCTATCAGGCCCTGCCGGTGGGGGAGGTCATTACCGTAGACGCTACTCACCGTAGAATTTACGCCGGGCGGGTGGAAAGCCTCCTTTCCAGACAAAATGGTGAAACCGAATCGCCCATGAAGGGGTCGCCGGTTTACCGCATCTTGGAACGGGTTTTGAAAAAGGTGGCCCCCTTGAACCTGACCGATCCGGAGAGTGAGGATTTTCGACCGGAACGGTGCAGCACCTTCCATGACCTCATCCGTTACGCCCACGAAATGGCCTTAAGGGAGCTTTTCGATCCGGACAAGGATCCGGTTCTTTCGGAAAAGTTCGCCAAGAAGCTGGTCTCCGATCTACCCATGGAATGGTGGGTGATCGATTTGGAAGGGGGGATCCGTCCCGATCATCAAGGAGCGACTTTGCGTCTGGAGGATATCGTCTCCAAGCCCTTGTTGGCCCTTTGGGCGGGATTGGCGGCCGTTCCTTGGCAGGGGCCGCCACCGCTGGACACCCGCGGCTTTCTCTCCATTCTGGCCGAATCGACCATGGATCCCTCTTTGAATTACAGACAGGACTCGAAGAGGGGGGCCAAAAACTATGCCCTGATTTCCGAAAATTTCTGCCATGTCAGTACCCGGTTGGGTTTTCATTTTTCCACGGTCGAGGCCTACCTGGGGGAACAAGCGGCGGAAAATTATCTCTGGTTCTACTTCAAAGGCGGGGCGGCCGACCGGATCAGGAAGGAAAGAAGGATCCGGCTGATCCAGGGGGTGTTGGAACGCTTCCATTTTTGGGTGCAGGTGAAGGGGGACATGCTTTCGGCCCGGCTGGAGCGTCAGGAAAAGGAGGTCCTGGAAAGGGGATTGAAGGTCTTGGGTTATTTGATCCTCCATACCCGCCAATTGGATATGGTCCTTTCCGATCCGATCAAGACCGACCAGGAACAGGAAAAGATGGTCGTCCAATTGGAACGGCTTGTTTCCCTGTCCCGATGAAAAAAGAGGCCGGATGAACGATGACGGAGGAGCCGAGACCTACGAAACAGAGGAGGAAGGCATGGAAGGCATCCGAGTATTGATCGTGGACGATGAAGAAGATTTTCGGATCACCCTGGCCAACCGGCTGAAGAAAAGGAAGTTCGCTGTCTTGGAAGCCGAGGACGGCCTTCGGGCCCTGGAAATCATCCGGACCTATCCGGTGGATGTGGCCATAGTCGACATCAAAATGCCGGGGTTGGACGGCCTGGAGACCTTGAAGCGGATTAAGGAGATCAACCCCCTGGTGGAAGTCATCATGCTTACCGGTCATGCCTCGGTGGAGTCGGGCATTGAGGGCATGAAACTGGGGGCCTTTGATTACTTGATGAAGCCCTGCGACATCAACGATCTGGTCCTGAAGATCGAAGACGCTTACCAACAAAAATTGGTCCGGGAAAAGGCTTGAGGAAAAGGGGGGGACATGCTGAAGCGCATCCAATTGGAACGATACGCCGAGGTCCTTTTCTGGGGACTGACCACCGCGAGAAAGGCACCGTTCAAGAAAAAAGACATCGTTCTCATCCAATACGAACCGCCGGCCTTACAGCTGGCCGAGGTCCTCTATGCCGGGGTTTTAGAGCGGGGTTGGCATCCGGTCCAGCGTATGGGGTTGACCTTCGGCATGGAAAGGGATTTTTTTCTGAAGGCCTCCGAGGACCAATTGGTTTTTATTCCTCCCGGCGAAAAAGAGCTCTATCGGCGGATTCACGGCCGTATCTTCCTGCGCGCCCCGGAGTCCCTCACCCATCTCAAAGATGTGGACCCCAAGAGGATCGGACAAGTCCTCATTTCCCGTAAGCCGTTACGGACCCTATTGGATCGGCGGGAGGAAAAAGGGGAATACAGTTGGACCTTGTGCAGTTTCCCCACGGAAGCACCGGCCAAACAAGCCGGCCTGACCTTGGAGGAATACACCCATCAGATCGTCAAGGCCTGTTATTTGGATAAAAATGATCCCGTGTCCGAATGGAAGAGGATTTATCGGGAAGTGGGTGGGATTAAAAAATGGCTCAATCGTCTGAAGGTGAAATATTTCCGTATCGAAACGGCCAACATGGACCTTAAGCTGACGCCGGGCGAACACCGTCGCTGGAAGGGGGTTTCGGGCCACAATATCCCCAGCTTCGAGATCTTCCTTTCCCCGGACTGGCGGGGGACCGAAGGGACCTATTACGCCAACCAGCCGACCTTCCGCACCGGTAATTATGTGGAAGATCTGCGCCTGACTTTTGAAAAAGGAACGGTCACCCGGATCTCGGCAGAAATCGGCGAGGACTTCGCCCGCAAACAACTGGCCATGGATCCCGGGGCCTCGCGGGTGGGGGAGTTTTCCTTAACGGACAAACGGTTCTCCCGTATCGACCGTTTTATGGCCGACACCCTCTTTGATGAGAATTTCGGCGGAAAACACGGCAACTGCCATATCGCCTTGGGCGCCTCCTATTCCGACACCTTCGCCGGCGATCCGGCCCAATTGACCAAGGGTCAAAAGGCCCGATTGGGCTTCAACGATTCGGCTTTGCACTGGGACCTGGTGAACACGGAACGGAAGACGGTAACGGCCTATTTGAAAAACGGCAAATCGTTGGTCATTTATGAAGACGGTCTGTTCCGCTGTTGAGGGGGAAAAGGATCCCGACCCGGAGGTGCGCGAGGCCGCCCGGGAGGCCCTGAAACAATTCAAAAACCAGGCCGTCGAGCCTCTGATCGGGGCCATGAAGGATGCCGACGAGAAGATGAGGAAAGAGCTGGGCAAGGTCCTGCGGGAGATCACCGGGAAAAAATATAAGGACAACCTGAACCAGTGGAAAGATTGGTGGGAGAGGAGCAAACCCGAGAGCAAGTGATCTTCCTTCATTTCTCCCAGACCTGAATTCGATAAGGGACGGGTCGGGCCTTCGGCCGGGTTAACCTTTTTTCAGCGGATGCTGTAGAGGATCTCCCGGCCGAAGGCCAGACAGTCGGAGCGCTTGAGATAATCGCAGTCTTCCAGGTGCTCCATCAGGGGTCGGACCTCGTCTTCCAGCAAGGCCTTGGTGATGCGGCCCAAAAAGACCCGGGAAGGGAGGCGAGGCAAATCCAGGACCTTCAAAAACTGGCCGTCAATGTATCTCGTTACTTGGCTGGGCCCGACGGGTTTCCCCAAATTGTGGCAGACGGCCCAAACCCCCCGAACCTTGCCTTTTAGCCAGATCCGGTTCTCCTCGATATATTCTTTTAGTAAAGGGTGAATCCTGTAGTTTCGGATGGAACTGCCCAAAACCAAGTGATCGTATCCTTTAAGATCGGGTTTTTCCCGGATGTCGAAGACATCGGCGATCCCTTCCAATCCTTCGGAGATCCAAACGGCGGCATCCCGGGAACTGCCGCACCAAGTGCCGTAGAGGACGGCCCATTTTTTCCCTGAAGGCCGGGGGTAGTACATTAAGGCCCAGGCCCGACCGCTCAAGGCGCAAAGGGTCCCCGCCACCCCCACCTTGATAAAAGTCCGTCTTTGCATCGCCTATCCTCCTCAATGTGGAATCAAGAACATCTTAGGTGAAGGCCCCGAACTTGTCAACCCCTTTCGGTTGACGGTGTGTTTTGAAGAAAAGGCAAGGATGTTTCTTGTTCACCAATCATCCATTTCAGTTACGGCGGTCACCCCTGTTCCTGGATTTACCTAAAGATCCTGGAATCGTTGTTTCCTTCCGCCCAAAACGAGGCCTCAAAATGGGATATTGACTCTTGGGATACATTGAAGAGGGATGGAAAGTTAGAATGGCCTTTGACCGCTTTCGGTCACTGCTTCAGGTTGTCGCACGGACCCAAGTTTCAAACCAAGACAATAGACCAATCCATTTTTATTTCGGAAAAAGGTTGCTTGATATATTTTTGAATCATTTAATGATGTAAAATGAATCGGGGAGTGCTTTATGAGCCAGCTTACCATCAGGGGCCTTGAGCCGGAGATTGAAAAAAAGATCAGACAAATCGCCAAAGCGCGGGGGCGCTCCATCAATTCCGTAATAACCAAGATCATCTCTGAAAAATTGAAAAAGAGGAAGAAGACGAAAGGGTCGGAAGAAATTCGAAAACTGGCCGGTGGATGGACCGAAAAGGAAGCCCGGGATTTTGAGGAAGCGATCGAACCCCTTGAGCGGGTGGATAAGTAAATGTGGTCATGAAATTGCTTTTGGACACCAGCGCTTATGTGGGTTTCCGGTTGGGGATCCGTGATCTTGTCGAATATTTATCGGAAGCTTCGACAATATATCTTTCTCCTGTGGTCTTGGGGGAGTTGTATCTAAGGTTCCGTAGAGGAAAACGATTTAAGGAAAATCTAAAGGACTTGAATCGGTTTTTGGATCAGGAGATGGTGGAAGTTATTCCCATGGGGGAAATCACCGCCGACCGCTATGCCCGTATAGCGGAACAATTGTTTTCCCTGGGTACTCCTATTCCCGGCAACGATATTTGGATAGCGGCCTAGGCTGTGGAATACGGGGCCGAACTTTTGACCATGGACCGGCATTTTGAGAAAATACCTGGCCTTGTTTACCGTCTTTTTGTTCGGTAATCATCCTGGCCGTTTCATCGGTTTCGTTTTTATTTCCGTCTTGTTACGTTCCTTGGGTTTTAGGGGAGAATCCTATCTCCTAAAGCGGGTAGATCCCAAGTTCCGGATTACCTTTGATTTCACCGTTTCCTGCCGCCGCCGAAGAGGGAGCCCAAGACCCCCCGGATGATCTGGCGCCCGATCTGGCTGCCCACGGCATGGGCCGCGCTCTTGGCCATGGCCCCCAAGAGTTTGGAGGCCTCCGAAGGTTTTTCCTTAGCCTGTTTTTTGGCTTCGGCCGCGGCCACGGCCTCGGCCTGCTGCTCTTCGGTCCTGGCCTTCAGTTTTTCATAGGCCGATTCCCGGTCCACTTCCTTTTCGTAATGACCGAAGAGAGGTGAAGCCTGGATGATCCGGGTCCGCTCTTCCGCGGACAGAGGGGCCAATCGGCTTTGTGGAGGATGGATCAAGGCCCGTTCCACAGGTGTCGGCGCCCCTTTGGCATCGAGGACCGAAATCAGGGCCTCCCCGACCTTGAGTTCGGTGATGGCCTCGGCCACATTCAATGCCGGATTGGGGCGGAAGGTATCGGCTGCGGCCCGGACGGCCTTTTGATCGTTGGGAGTAAAGGCCCACAGGGCATGTTGGACCCGGTTACCCAATTGGCCCAGGACCTCCTCCGGGATATCCAATGGATTCTGGGTGCAGAAATAGACCCCCACCCCCTTGGATCGGATGAGGCGCACCACCTGTTCGATCTTTTCCTGTAAGACCTTGGGGATGTCTTCGAAAAGCAGATGGGCCTCGTCGAAAAAGAAGACCAGTTTGGGCTTTTCCGGGTCGCCCACCTCGGGGAGTTGTTCGAAGAGTTCGGCCAGCATCCAAAGGAGCAGGGTGGCGTAGACCCGAGGGGATTGCATCAAACGGTCGGCGGCCAGGATGTTGATCACCCCTTTGCCCTTTTCGTCGGTCTGGAGCAGATCGTTGATGTCCAGGGCCGGTTCTCCGAAAAAGCGCCCGCCGCCCTCTTGCTCCAGGGCCAACAGATTGCGTTGAATGGCCCCGATGCTGGCCTTGGAGATGTTGCCGTAAGCGGTTTTGAATTGGTCGGCGTTGTCCCCCACGAACCGGACCATGGCCTGGAGGTCCTTGAAGTCCAATAGGAGCAGGCCGTTGTCGTCGGCGATCTTGAAGGTGAGGGTCAAAACCCCGGCTTGGGTTTCGTTGAGATTGAGGATGCGGCTCAAAAGCAAGGGGCCCATTTCGGAGACGGTGGTCCTGACCGGATGCCCTTGCTGACCGAAGACATCCCAGAAGACCGTGGGAAACCCCTCGAAGGAAAAATCAGTCAAGCCCAGTTGTTGCACCCGCTCCGCCGCCTTGGGGTGGTCCCCGCCGGGAAGGGGTAGGCCCGAGAGATCGCCTTTGATGTCGGCCAAAAAGACCGGGACCCCGATGCGGCTGAACTGCTCGGCCAGGACCCGAAGAGAAACGGTCTTGCCCGTTCCCGTGGCCCCGGCGATCAGGCCGTGGCGGTTGGCCATGCCGGCCAGAAGGGAAATGGTTTCTTGCGCCTTGGCGATGGGCAGCAGCATGGGCTGGGACATGGCGGCCTCCTGAGGGGATTTTGCCTTTATCGAATCGTTCCGACACTATAAAGGAGGGCCAAGGGGTTGTCAACCTTGGGGCCGCCTTGCCCTTGGAGAGAAAAATTTCGGATTAAACCCCAAAACAATCCTACTAAAAAAGCATAGGAGATATCCCCTGCCCTTTTTGTTTCTTATAAAGTTGTCATTGATAAGAATACATTTTTCTGGGGCTTTCGGGTTTTTCATGGTTACCCCCAAGATATTCTGGACGGCGACCGTTTACCCTTCGGGAAAGCCGCGTGATGCCGTATCTCCTTATGATTTCCCCTTTTTTCTTTTTTCGGCTGATCGGTGGGATCTGTCAACTAAAAAGGAAGATGGTGTCGCTGATCCTGCTCATTGTCCAAATGCAGTTCTAAATTTACTTTTACTGGATCGGAAGGTATAATTTGTCAGGATGTCTCTCGTGTTATGGAATCTTCGTCGGCGTATTTCCCTATCCCCCCTCCTGAACAGGGGGATGACCCATAAGGGAAGGCCCCATTAATTTTCTTTCGACCTGATCAAGGAGGCCGAAGCCATGGAAAGGAAAGCGGTTCCTGAACTGGATAGGAGGATCTGTGAACGTTTTCAAATCCCAGGGGCCACGGTCTCCTATAAAAAAAAGGGTCTCCTGCGAATGGGGAGAACATTCGCCGAAACCTCCTGCCCCCTGGTCGAGATCAGCTACAACGGGGTCCGTTTTTTGAATCGAAAAGAACTGGAGCCGGATCAGGAGATCTTGGTGGAGATTTTGTCTCCAGCGAACGAAACCGCCTTGACCCTTAAAGGAAAAGTTATTTGGTCTGAAGCCGTGGAGGGGAATGGTTATCATACGGGGATCCAGTTTTATCCTTACGGACGGAAAAAAGGAGAAAACGAACCCCGCAAACTAAGCCACATAAAGAGATGGGCGGAAAAGTATGTCAACATTGCCGAAACTTGAAAAACTTCCCCTTTCTATTCCCTTGTGCAAAAATTCCAATCGCCGCCTACCACGGTTTTTTGAATAGTGCCGTTGTCTTTTTGGACGCGACCGGAAATAGCAAATTGATAAAGTTAAGCAAGTTAACTACGTCCCTGAAACGAAAGGGTCGGGGGGAGAGACCTTCCCGGGAAAGGCTCGCCGTCCTCTTCCGCTACAAGTATTCCTCCTTCAAGATGCTTTTAGACTCCAACACCCAATTTCTCAAAGTCATCAGCGAAATGGAAGAGTTGCTCCGGGGGCGACAGGTCTTCGGCCTGTCGGCCGTGAAAAACCTGGCTGACCGAGCCGTTTTCCATACCCTGCGAATGGTCAAAAACCTGGCTGATCTTTCCAATCACTCTTACGACAACCTCATGGCCGTTCTCGAGGTCATAAAGGAAAAAATTCAGGCCGAGCTGGGGCCTCAAAAACATATTCCACCCGTAGCCCCGATTTTGACCTTTGAGCAGTTCCACAAAGAAATGGTGGACGAAGTGGGGGGAAAAAACGCCCACTTGGGGGAGATCAAGAGCCGTGTTCACCTTCCTATTCCCGAAGGGTTCGCTATTACCACCCGGGCCTTTGCCTTATTTATGGAGCATCAAGGTCTTTTCGATGCGGTAAACGCCCGGAAGATGGAGATCGACCCGCTGGACCCGGCCTCGATCCAACAAGCCAGCGAGGACATCCGCCGATTGATCGTTTCCGCCCCGGTGCCTGAAGAATTGGTTGAAGCCCTCCACCAGGCTTATGAGGAGATGACGGAGAGGTTAAGAGCGAAAGGGCATTCAGGGGGGCCACCCCGGGTGGCCCTCCGAAGCAGCGCGGTGGGTGAGGACAGCCACCTTACCTTCGCCGGCCAATACCTTTCGGTCTTGAATATCCCGCCTGAGAAACTGATCGAGAGCTATAAAGAAGTCGTTGCCAGTCTATACACCCCCCGGGCCATGGCCTATCGGCTGAACAAAGGGATTCGGGACGAAGACATCGCCATGGGCGTGGCCTGTCTGCAAATGGTCGATGCCTTGGCCAGCGGGGTGATCTATACCCATTCCCCGGTCAACCCCTTGGACGACCGGATTACCATTACCGCCGTTTGGGGATTGGGTCCTTTTGCCGTGGAGGGTCGGGTCACTCCCGATACCTATGTGGTGGAGAAGGACGGTCTCTTCAACAATCCGATCACGGCCATTTCCCATAAACCGATCCAATTGATCACCGACCCGGAAAAAGGGGTCCGGGAGGTCCCGGTGCCGGAGGCCTTGCAGGATGCCCCGTGCCTTTCTTCCGAACAAGTGATCCATCTGGCCCGGTATGCCTTGAAACTGGAAGAACACTTCAAAGGCCCCCAGGACATCGAATGGGCCTTGGACAAAAGGGGAAATCTCTTTATCCTCCAAGCCCGGCCTTTGCAGGTTTCATCTCCAGAGAGGGGGACACAGCCCCTCCCTCTGATCGCCGGTTACCCCCTCTTGATCGAGGAAGGGGCCACCGCCTTTCCCGGCGTCGGTTGGGGTCCGGCCGTGCATGTCCGTTCCGAAGCGGACCTCCTTCGTTTTCCTGAAGGGGGGGTGCTGGTGGCTCCCCATTCATCGCCGCAATTCGTTTTGGTCATGAAAAAGGCCCGGGCCATTGTAACCGACAGGGGTAGCGTCTCCGGGCATATGGCCGCTTTGGCCCGGGAGTTCGCCGTGCCCACCTTGTTGGGCACGGAAGAGGCCACCCGGCGCATCCCTGAAGGGGAAATAGTCACCGTGGACGCCTATTCCGGCCGGGTCTATCAGGGACGGGTCGAACCCCTGCTGGCCTTTCAAACAAGGGCGGGGTCGCCCATGCAGGAGACGCCGGTTTATCAAACCCTCCGCCGCGTAGCCGACTGGATCGTCCCCCTTCATCTCACGGATCCCAAGGCCCCGGAATTTTCTCCCGAGGGCTGCCGCACCCTCCATGACCTGGCCCGCTTCGTCCACGAACGGTCCTACGCCGAAATGTTCAAACTCAGCGACCTGGTCTCGGACAAAGAAGGTTTCGCCTTCAAACTGGAGGCCAAGATCCCTTTGGATTTGTATGTCATTGATCTGGGGGGCGGGGTGAAGGCGAAGGGCGAAGCGAAAAAGAAGGTCACCGTCGAGGATATCGCTTCCCTTCCCTTCCGCGCCTTATTGAAGGGGATGACCCTGGAGGTGTTTCAACGCCCCCAGGTGCGACCGGTCCATATGGGGGGGTTCTTTTCGGTGATGCGGGAGCAGATGCTCGCCCCTCCCCACACCGGAAACGAACGCTTCGGAGACCGCAGCTACGCCATCATTTCCGACCATTACCTCAATTTCAGCTCCCGGGTGGGTTATCACTACAGCATCCTTGACGCCTACTGCGGCCCGGAAGTGAACATGAATTACATCACCTTTTCTTTCAAGGGCGGGGCGGCCGACGATGTCCGCCGGAATCGGCGGGTGCGGGCCATCGCCCTGATCCTCAAGCGGTTGGATTTTACCGTGGAGGCCGATGGGGATCGGGTGGACGCCCGCTTTCTCAAACAGACTTCGTCGCAGATCGAAGATCGCTTGGATCAGATCGGAAGACTCCTTCTCTATACCCGGCAGATGGACATGCTCATGCACAGCGAGGCCTCGGTCCAGGCCATGGCCGACCGTTTTATGGAAGGCGACTACGACTTTTCCTGTTCCTGAACCAGCTTCCGTTCATAGGCCTGCCGAATCTTTTCGATGAGGTCATCGAGGTTGACCGGTTTCATCAGGTAGTCGAAAGCCCCCAGTTCCATGCCCTGGATGCCTGATTCCAAGGAGGCGTGGCCGGTAAGGAGGATGATCTCGGTTCGGGGGCTTTTCTTTTTCATCTCCTTCAAGGTATCGATCCCGTCCATGCCCGGCATCTTGACATCCAGGACGACCACATCGAAGGTCATGGCTTCCATCAGCTTCAGGGCCTTTGGACCGCTTTCCGCGCCGAAGGCCTTGAGGTTCCGTTTTTGCAGCCTCTTGACCAAGGTCTCCCGAAAGTCTTCCTCGTCGTCCACGATCAAGATGGTATAGTCTTCGGCCATATCCCTCCTCTATCGGACCGGCAGATAGATGGTGAAGGTGGTCCCCTGCCCTACCTCGCTGGCCACCAAGATGCGTCCCCCCAACTTTTCGATGATGCTGTAAACGATGGACAGGCCCAGGCCCGTCCCTTTCCCGACCTCTTTGGTGGTGAAAAAGGGATCAAAAATCTTTCCCAGGTTTTCCTTGGGGATCCCCGGACCGTTGTCGGCGATCTCGATCATGATTTCGTTGCTGGCCGGGAGATAGGAAGTGCGGATGCGGATTTCCCCGTTTTTACCGATGGCGTCGATGGCGTTGTTGAGGATGTTTAAAAAGACCTGCTGCAGTTGGGAGCTGTCGCTTTGGAGGACGGGCAGGTCCGGTTGGGACTGGATGTGGATACGGATGTTTCGGAATCGGGATTCGTTTTCCAGAAATTCCACCGTTTCCCGCAGGGTGCGATTGATGTCCACCTGTTCCAGGATCGGCTCCATGCGCCGGGCGAAACCGAGAAGGCGATGGGTCACCTTTTTGGCCCGGTCCACGTGCCTTTCGATCTTTTCCACGGCCTCTTCGATCTCTTTGAGGTTTTCCGTGCTCCCGGCGTTTTCATCGGCCAAGAGGTCCTTGATCCAACCGGCCTTTTCGCCGATGACGGCCAAGGGGTTGTTGATCTCGTGGGCGATACCGGCGGCCATTTTACCCAGGGCGGCCATCTTGCTCGACTGGATGACCATTTCCTCCCCGGCGGCCCGTTCACGGTCCACCCGGATCAGTTCCCGCATCATGGAGCGGGTGGTGAAGTAGGCCCCGATGACAATGAGCAGGATTCCCCCCAGGAAGAGGAAAAAGGCGATGGTCCGGGCCCGGAGCAAGGGGGTGAGCTGCTCCCGGGGGTCTTCCTTGACCACCAAGATCCAATTGGTGTTGACCAATTGGGTGGCGGCGAACAGATAGGATTTGCCGTTGATCTTGTACGCAGTGACTTGCGCCTCGACGATGCGGGAGAAATCGGGTCCTTCGGGGTTTCCGAAGATCTCCCCGCTGAAACGGGGACTGGTCTGGAGGATGTTTTTCTTGTTGATCAGAAAGGCGTCGCCGTTTTTGCCGATCATGGCCGCCCGAACGATATTGTCAATGATATCGGAGTTGATAGTCGCCCTGAGAATCCAAGGTTGGTCGCCGCTGCGACTCATGACGGCGATGATGAAGTGGGGAAACCGGCGATAACCGAGAAAGACGTCGCTGATATAGACCCCGCTGGATAGGGCCGCCTGAAACCAATCTTCCCGTCGGTAGTTGACTTCCTTAAGTTCCGGGTAGGGACCGATGTAGGCCCGATGACGGCCTTCAATATCGATGACGCCGATGTCGATGTAGGAGCGGGAACGGGTCTGCATGGTGTAAAACAGCTTGTCCAGGTAGGCTTCATCACTCAATTGTTTAAGGGTATGGGTATGGGCGATGGTAACCAATTGGGAAATGCGTTCTTCGAAAAAAAGGTCGAGGGAGCTGCGGCGGTTTTCGGTCAGGGTGCGTAGGTTTTCATAGACCTTGTCCGAATAAGAAACACTGAACTGATAATAAATGGTCACCCCCAGGGCCACCAAAGGGATCAAGGAAAAACCCAAGGTCACGGATATGATCTTGATCCATAATTTTCGGTAATAGATTTCGGCCATGGGCCTGGTCTCCTCTCAGCGGGAAACAAAGTCCCCCGGGCGAACGGCTTCCGTATCCGCGCTGAGGCGGGCCGAAGAATGATCGGGGAAGACCTCCGTGGTCACCGCTTTGCCCAAGGTTCTTCCCCCTTGGTCGGTGACGGTCAAAGTCTGGCCGGGTTGGAGGCCGTGCCTTTCCCCGAGGGTGAAGTGGAGGATCCAACCGTTCCCATCCTTTCTTACCCGATAGATCTCCCCCTTGCCCTCGGCGGCTAAATAGTCCTCGGCCTTTCGGGAAAAATAGAAGACCATGCCGAAGGAAAGGATGATGAAGGGCAGTAAAAAGGCCACGGCGTAGCCCACCCGCAATCCGAAACGGCTGCGGAAAAAGGATTTGGAATTTTTTCCCAGGGCCAAGGGATCGGGGTAGACCTCCACTTGATAAAAATAGGCCCGGCCTTCGGCCTGGCCTTTTTCGGGTCTCTTGTGGATCACGGCCAAGGGATAGCGGCCGGGTCGGATGTCGCCCCCGATATGAAGGCGGCCGTTCCATTGGTTTCCCCCCAACCAAAACCCCTTTTGCAGGCCCTCGAATTCAAGGCGAAGGGCCGGGGAAGGGGTCTGATAAGATAATTCTTCTTCCCCCTCGATCTGGTCGGCCAGCAGGCCGTTGACCGGCAGGACGGCCCCGGGCCAGCCGGCCAGACGGTTGGGCGGTTCGCGAAAGCGGGCGGCCAAAGCATCTATGATGACCAGGAAGAGGAAGAGACATAACCCGGCCCCGACCCTCCCGACCCAAGTCCGCCGAAATTGGAGTTGTTGTAAAGTCATACCCGAAAAGGTTTCGAGGGTCCCGGTGATCGGGACGGGGATGCCCGGAACCCAAGACGGCCCCGGGACCCTCGAAATCATTCTCCTGCGAATCGTCTTACTTCTTGAAGATGTCCGTCTTGGTGACATTCATAAAGCGCAGGGCCTTACCCTTTTCTTTATAATAGATACGTACTTCGTCCCCGGCGTCCCAGGCCTGGTCCGGCAGGTTCAGGTACTCCTCCGGGACGGAAAAGGTGATCAAGGTCTTCTGCCGTTTTGAATAGAGGGTGACCGTTTTTCCGATCCGGTCCACCAAGGGGAAGATCTTGGGTTTTCGCGTGACTTTGTCGAAGACCAAAGGGTCTTCGGAGTCCAGGATTTTCTTTTCTTCGACCACGGTGATGGGGATGTTCTTGAACCCCGGCCCGGTCGGATCAAAGATGACCACTTGCTTGTTTTTCAGATCCAGTTTCATCCGCAGTCCCACCTTCGGTTCCGGCCCTATTTCATTAGGGTCATCGGGCAGGGTGAAGGTCAGGGGAGGGAGGACGCTGTAATCGGGGTTTTGGGAATCGGCGTTCTTGTCGGCGATGAAGGTGACGGTCCTTTTGGCCTTGTCGAAGGCCACCACCCGACCTTGCTCCACCTTGCCCAATTCCCCGCATCCCAGGGTTATCATAATCGGCATCCACGCCGCAAGGAATATCCATTTTTTCATCATGGCTCACCTCATTGCGCTTTTTTCTTCATGGCCAGTTCTTGTTTGGCCCCTTGGATCATCCGAACCAGGATATAGAGGGATAAGGCCCCGACCAATCCCAGGACCAAGATGGTGGCCGAGACATCCATCGCCGCCTTCCAAGACCGGATATAGGTGGGGATGAGTTTCATGACCACCGAAATACCGCAGCCGATGACGGCCAGCCCGAAGGCGATGCGGATGCCGTAGCCCTTGATGTACTTGGTGGCTACGGTCCCGATCTGGGCCCCGACGGCCGCCCCGACCAACATGATCATGGCGGCTAAAAGTTCGGTCCGCCCCTTGTAAGTATAGGTGGCGGCTCCGTACAGGCCGGAGATCATGACCTCGAAGAGATCGGTGCCTACCGCCACATGGGTGGGGCAGCCGATGAAGTAAATCAGGGAGGGCATACGGATCAAGCCGCCGCCGATGCCCAAGATCCCGGCCAACCAACCGGTCAGGAAACTGACGAAGATGGGCAACCAAGCGGAGCAGTAGATCCCGGCGGCCTTGAAATGCATCATGGGCGGGATCTTGATCTTGTGCAGGGTCTTGTGCCATTCGATGCCGGTGGCCAGCTTGTCCACCTCCTGCCCGGCGGCCCGAAGCTCCCTCTCCTTTTTCTTTTTCTTGGCTACATCGTGGAAGACCATCCAGGCGATCAGGGCCAAGAGGATGATATAGAGCCAGCGGACGACGAAGTCCACCCTGCCCAACCGTTCCAACCACATGATCATCTGGGCCCCCACCTCGAAGCCGACGATGGTGCCGAAGAACATGATGAAACCCAGTTTGTAGTCGACATTGCCGAATTTCCCATGGCGCAGGGTGGAAATCAGGGATTTCCCGGCCATGTGGGCGATGTCGGTGCCGATGGCGAAGGCCATGGGAAAGCCCAAGATGTTGAGCCCGGGGGTGACCATCCAGGCCCCGCCCATGCCGAAAAATCCGCCGATGATCCCCACTCCCAGGCCGAGGATGACCAATCCCGGCCAGAAGATGGACACACCGGATATAGGCATAATTACATATAGCCAATCCATAAGTTATCGCCTCCTCAAAAAGATTAGGTAAGATTCAGTAAGAAACGCAAATGCCCTTTAGGTCCTTTCGGCAACGGTTCCCTATCGTACGGACCGCGCCGAACCGCCTTTAAGGGCCCTTTTTCCCATCATTAATGTTCGGCCAACTCCCGGGAAGACAAATCGATCCCGATGCGGTTCATGACCATATCGGCCAAAAGCCCCAGGATCAATCCGACCAAGGGGATAACGATGATCGTGACCAAGGTGAAATAGGCGTGGCTTTCGTTATAGAGATTGGCCCACCAGGCCTCCCAGCCGGTCAGACGCCGCGTGTCGGCGACGATGACGATCCGGTCGGCCTTTTCCCCGGCGGCCTGGGCCAAGGCAGGGAAGAAGCTTCCCCCCGCCGTGGCGGATAAGACGATTTTTTTCCACAGAGACTTCATGTTTTCCTCCTTCCGTGTAATTTTCAACCGGTCAAAACAAATTTTGTGAAAAATGGAACGCAATATCCATGCCACTTGGGGGCGATATTCCCAACAAGGGGTTTTTAAAAAAAAGAATTAATTTTCAATGGGTTGCATGAAAGAGGACCTGGACCTTTCCTGGTATCCGGTTTCCTTTTGCCTTCCGTCTTCATGGGGTTGTAAAAAATATCGACACCTTGTAAAAACTTAAGGGTTCTTTTTCCCCCTCCCGTTGATGCCTCGGGGTATTTTAAGGAGGGTGAGGTGCGGGAGTGTTATCCCGCTTCGGAAGGGGAAAAGGTTGGATAGGGGTTTGTCCTTGACTAATGAAGGTAAATAATTTAATAATCAATGGTTATTTTCCTTTCCGCCCCTTTTCTCGATCCGAACAGGAAAGAAAACGGCATAAGGCCGTTTAAGACGGCCCTTGATCCGGAGGGGGGGAGGGGAACCGAGGCGGTGAAGGCCCCGGAAAACTTGAGGGTTTTTCTCCCGGCCGCAGGGGAAAGACCGGTTCGGATAGCTCTTTTATGATGGATGAAGAAAATCCGTTGCGCCAGCAGCGGTTGAAAAAATTGATGGAACTGAGGGAACAGGGGATCGACCCCTACCCGAGTTTCAACCGCATAAGCCATACCATCCAAGACCTGATCTCCCAATTCGGCAGCCGGGATTTGAGCAGGCCCGAGGATTCGTTGAAGATCGTCGTCGCCGGGAGGGTGATGGCCTTAAGGGACTTCGGCAAGAGCGTCTTTTTTCACATTCAGGACGGCAGCGGCCGGATCCAAGGCTATATAAAAAGGGAGACGGTCGGAGCGGAAGCCTATGGCCTGTTCAAAAAGATCGACTTGGGGGACATCATCGCCTTGGAGGGGTCCCTCTTTCGGACCAAGACCGGGGAATTGACCGTGTGGGTCAAAGGCTTCCTGCTTCTAGCCAAGGCCTTGCGCCCTTTGCCGGAAAAGTTTCACGGCCTGACCGATGTGGAACAACGCTACCGCCAGAGGTATCTGGATTTATTGGTCAATCCCAAGGTCCGGGAGATTTTCAAGAAGCGTTCCCGGTTGATCCAGCTTTTAAGGGAATTCATGATCCATCGGGGGTTCCTGGAAGTAGAGACCCCCATGATGCAAGCCGTTCCCGGGGGGGCGGCGGCCAAGCCTTTCGAAACCTTTCACAACGCCTTGAATATCCCTCTGTTCCTGCGCATCGCCCCGGAGCTTTACCTGAAACGCCTGGTGGTCGGCGGGTTGGACCGGGTCTTCGAGATCAACAGAAACTTCCGTAACGAAGGGATCTCCATCCAACACAACCCGGAGTTCACCATGATCGAATTCTACCAGGCCTATGCCACCTATGAGGATTTGATGGCCTTCACCGAGGAATTGTTCGTCCACCTGGCCCAAAACCTCCAGGGCGGTTTAACTTGGACCTATCAAGGGGAGTCCGTGGACATAACCCCGCCTTGGCGAAGGATTACCTTCAAGGATTCCCTGGTGGAGATCGGGGGGGTTGATCGGCGGGTGATCGAGGACCCCAAACAGGCCTGGGAAACGGCTCGTTCCCTGGGGGCGGATTTAAGACCAGGGGACGGACCGGGCAAGGCCTTGACCAAGATCTTTGAACAGGTCGTGGAGCCCCGGTTGCGGCAGCCGACCTTCGTCACCGGTTATCCCATCGAGGTCTCCCCCTTGGCCAAAAGGAGCAAGGAGGATCCCGAACTGACCGATCGTTTTGAGTTGTTCATCTGCGGTCGGGAAATCGCCAACGGTTTCACTGAATTGAATGATCCCCTGGACCAAAAGGAGAGGTTTATAAAGCAACAAGCGGCCAAGGAGGCCGGGGACGAGGAGGCCCAGGACATCGATTGGGACTACATCTTGGCCCTGGAGTACGGCCTTCCCCCTACGGCCGGGGAAGGGATCGGTATCGACCGGTTGGTCATGCTCTTTACCGACGCCCCTTCCATTCGGGAGGTGATCCTCTTCCCTCAATTGAAGCCGGAGAAGGGGGAAAAAGACTGATACGGGATCAGAGAAAAAGTCGACCCTGGACGCCGGATGACACTGTCCAGCATCCAGCATCCAGCATCCAGCATCCAGCATCCAGTATCAGGCCTTAAGGGTTGGGAATGTCCTTTGAACTCTTTGTCAGTTACCGCTATTTGAAGGCCAAGAGAAAGCAGACCTTCATCTCCATTATCACCTTCATTTCCATCGGCGGGGTGGCTTTGGGGGTGACGGCCTTGATCGTGGTCCTGGCGGTGATGAGCGGTTTCGAAAACGATCTGAAAAACAAGATCCTGGGATTGAATTCCCATGCCCTGGTCTTGAATTGGGAGGGATCTTTCGAGGGTTATGAAGAGGTGAAGACCAAGGTGGAGGCCGTCCCCGGGGTGACGGCGGCCACCCCGTTCATTCTCAGCCAGGTCATGATCAGCAGCGGCGGATCGGTGACCGGGGCCGTTCTCAGGGGGGTGGACATTCGGAGCGCCCCCAGGGTCATCGCCTTGGATCGTATCCTGCGCAAAGGATCCTGGCAGGCCTTGGAAGAGAAGGATACCGGTCAGGGGGGGGATGGTATCGGAGGGATCATCCTGGGTCAGGAATTGGCCCGGAATCTCAACCTGTCTACGGGTGACACCCTTTCCGTCATTTCTCCCTTGGGGGAAATGACCCCTTTGGGCCGGGTCCCCAAGATGCGGACCTTCAAGGTGGCCGGCATCTTCGAATCGGGGATGTATGAATATGACTCGACCATCGCCTTCATTTCCCTCGCCCAGGCCCAGTCCTTTTTGGGATTGGGGAAAAAGGTTACGGGCCTGGAAGTCAAGACCGTCGATATCTACCAAGCGGCCGAAATCGCCCGGGACATCCAAAAACACCTGGGGCTTCCTTTTTGGACCAAAGACTGGATGCGGATGAACAAGAACCTCTTTTCCGCCTTAAAGCTGGAAAAACTGGTCATGTTCATCATCCTGACCCTGATCATCCTGGTGGCGGCCTTCAATATCGTCGCCTCCCTGATCATGGTGGTCATGGAAAAGACCAAGGACATCGCCATCCTCAAGTCCATGGGGGCCACGGCCTTGAGCATCATGAAGATCTTCGTCCTGGAAGGACTGATCATCGGTACGGTGGGGACGGCCCTGGGCCTCATCGGCGGGGTGGGGTTGTGCCGCCTGCTGGAGCGCTACCAGTTCGTCAAATTGCCCAGCGATGTGTACTACATCTCCTCCCTGCCGGTGTTGATGAAAACCGAGGACATCCTTTTGATCACCGCTTCGGCCATAGGGATCAGCCTGATCGCCACTTTGTATCCGGCCTGGCAGGCCTCGCGTCTCGATCCGGCCGAGGCCATCCGGTACGAGTGAAGACGGTGGGTGTCCCCCCTCTGGTCAGGGCCGAAAAGCTGGAAAAGGTCTTCATCACCCGACGCCATCGGGTGGAGGTGCTGAAGGGGCTGGACCTGAATCTTTATCGGAACGAGACCCTGGCCGTGGTCGGTGTCTCGGGCAGCGGCAAGTCGACCTTGCTCCATATTTTAGGGACCTTGGAACGGCCGACGGGGGGGAGGGTCCTCCATGAAGGGGAGGACCTGTTTGTGCGGTCCCCCCAGGAACAGGCCGCCTTCCGGAACCGGCAGATCGGCTTCGTTTTCCAGTTTCATCACCTGTTGCCTGAATTCACGGCCTTGGAAAACGTGATGATGCCCCAATTGATCGCCCGGGTCTCCAGGAAGGCGGCCCGGGAAAAGGCCGAGGCGATCCTGACCGAAGTGGGCCTTCAGGACCGATTGACCCACCGCATCGGGGAGTTGTCCGGAGGGGAGCAGCAACGGGTGGCCATCGCCCGGGCCCTGGTCCGCTCCCCCCGGTTGATCTTGGCCGATGAACCGACGGGGAATCTGGATCGAAAGACCGGCGGCCAGATCATGGACTTGTTCCTCCGTTTGAACCAGGAGCTGGGTTTGACCTTTCTCATGGTCACCCACAATCTGGAGCTGGCCCGGCGGTTTCAAAGACAGGTGGAAATCGTCGACGGGAAGGCGGTGGAAAGGTAGGGAAGGCCCTGAAAAGGGAAGCGGTTCGGAAGGCGGATGGGGCCGAAGAGGCGTCCTTTAGTGAAAAACAAGGATCGGAAACGATGAACGGAAAAAAGATCTTTCTTTTCCTTTTGGCCTTTGGAATGGCCCTGGCCGTCCACCGGGCGGGCGCGGCGGCCGAAGGCCGGGTGGCGGTCCTGCCCTTGACCATTTACAGTCAGATTAACTTGGCCTATCTCCAGAAAAACATGCTCGAGGCCCTGGTCGAGGGCTTGACCAAACAGCAGATCCCGGTGGTACCCCTTTCCCTGACCCTACCCTGGCAGAACAAGAAAATCCCCGAAGATGCGGCCGAATTGAGGGCCATCGGTCAGGAGCTGGAGGCGGAATACCTTTTATACGGCAGCCTGACCCGCATCGGACAACGGCTGCATCTAAAAGGGAACCTCCTGGAAGTGGCATCGGAAAAGCCTCCCGTCGTCTTTTCCCTGTCCGAAGACGGGTTGGAAAACCTCTTAAGGCTCATGGATCGTTTCGCCCGCGAGGTCGGCGGACGGATCCAAAAGCGGGAGAAGATCGCCTCCCTCACCGTCCGGGGGAACCAACGCATCGAGACCTCGGCCATCTTGAAAGAGATCAAGTCCAAGGCCGGGGATCCTTATTCGCCCGAGTTCCTGGACCAGGACCTGCGGGCGGTGTTCAAGATGGGTTATTTTTCCGATGTCCGGGTGGAAACGACCCCAACACCCCAAGGGAAGGCCGTCACCTTCGTCGTCGAGGAGAGGCCCTTCGTTAAACGGATCGAGATCAAGGGAAACCGGGAGCTGAAAGAAGAGGATCTCAAGGAACAGATCACGGTCAAGCCCTTCACCATTTACAATCAAAACACGGTCAATGAGTCCGTGGAGAAGATGAAGGCCTTCTATCAATCCAAAGGGTATTACAACGTCCGCATCACCCAAACCATGACCTTGGAGGACCAAGGGAAGGCCGCGGTTTTGGTCTTTCAGATCACCGAAGGGAAAAAGGTCTACATCAAGACCATTACCTTTAAAGGGAACAAAGGAGTCACGGAAAAGCAACTCAAGGAAGTGATGAGCACCAACGAGAAGGGCTTTTTCTCCTTCGTCACCTCCTCCGGAGTGTATAAAAAGGAACTGCTGGAACAAGACTTGGAAAAGATCGCCGCTTATTATTACAACAACGGGTACCTCAAAGCCAAGGTCGGGGAACCGACGGTGCGCCACGAAGGGGACTGGCTTTACATCGAAATCCCCATCGAGGAAGGGAATCGTTATCAGATGGGGAAGGTGGACCTCCAAGGGGACCTGATCCGCCCTAAAGAGAAAATGATGGCCCTCCTTTCCGTGACCAAGGAAAAATTTTACAACCGGGGGGCGATCCGTAAGGATATCCTGACCCTCACCGATCTCTATTCCTTGGAGGGCTTCGCCTTCGCCGACGTCAATCCCGTGATCCAAGAAGACCCCCAGGTCCTGAAGGTGGACCTGACTTATGAAATCCGGAAGGGTTCCAAGGTGTATTTTGAACGGATCGACATCGTTGGAAATATCAAGACCCGGGACAAAGTCATCCGCCGCGAATTAAAGGTCTCCGAAAGGGGGCTTTTCGACGCCGCCGCCTTGCGCAAGAGCAACGAAAATCTGCAACGGCTGGATTTCTTCGAAGAGGTGAACCTGTCCACTTCACCGGGGAGCGAAGAGGATCGGATGCGGTTGAAGGTGGAGGTCAAGGAGAAATTGACCGGGTCTTTTTCCTTGGGGGCCGGCTACAGCGCCGTGGAAAAATTTATGTTCGTGGGGCAGATCGCCGAGCGGAACCTCTTCGGTCGGGGCCAGCGCCTCAGCCTGGACGCCCAACTGGGAGCGATCACCACCCGTTACAACCTGGGTTTTTTCGAACCCTGGCTTTTCGACACCCAAATCTCCAGCGACAGCAACATCTTCAAATGGACCCGGGAATACGACAAGTATAACAAAGACAGCATCGGCGGCTCCCAGGGATTCGGCTACCCCATTTGGGGTGAAGACGTCCGGGCCTATTTGACCTATGCCTATGAAGACGCCAATGTGACCGATGTGGCCGAAGATGCCGCCCAAATCATCCAGGACATGAAGGGGAGACACCGGACCAGCAGCCTGAAGCTGACCCTACGGCGGGATACGCGGGACCTCATCTTCAACACCACCAAGGGTTCGTTGAACAGCCTGAGCGTGGAATACGCCGGGGGGCCTTTGGGCGGAACCAATTATTTCACCCGTTACGGGATCAGCTCCGGCTGGTACATCCCCCTTTTTTGGGGGACGACCTTCTTCGCCAACGGGAAATGGGGATACATCACCCGCAATCCCGGCGGAGACCTCCCCTTGTATGAAAAGTTTTATTTGGGCGGGATCAATTCCATCCGGGGGTTCAAATACAGCTCCATCAGTCCCCGGGACCCGAATACGGGCCAACAGATCGGCGGGGAACAGATGATCCAGTTCAACTTTGAGTTCATTTTCCCTTTGATGGCCAAGGCCGGGTTGAAAGGGGTCCTCTTCTACGATATGGGAAACGTCTTTACCAAGGAAGAAGGATTGAACCTGGGGAATCTGCGCAAAAGCGCCGGATTGGGGATCCGTTGGTATTCCCCCATCGGTCCTTTGCGCCTGGAGTGGGGCTATGTCTTGGACCGTAAGCCCGGTGAAGACCAAAGCAACTGGGAATTCACCATCGGGGCCTTTTTTTAAGCTTCCGAAACGGGTCTCGAGCCGAGAGCATATCGGGACGGCGGGTCCGGTGCCCGTCGTCCTGTAGTATATTTCCATTAAACGAAGGAGAAAGAAAAGATGAACTACAGGGTCGTACGTTGGGGGATGGGGATGGTGGCTGCCTTAATCCTCTTTGCCGGGTCTACCTGGGCGGAGGCGGATACCGTTTTGAAGATCGGGGTGATTGATCTTCAGAAATGCATCCAACAGTCCGAAGCGGGCAAAAAGGCCTCCAAAGGGCTCCAGGAGAAGGCCGATCGGATCAAAAAGGACTTGGACGCCCGTCGTGAGGAACTGAAAAAGTTGACCGAAGAATACAGCAAGAAGAGCGCCTTGATGAGCGCCGAGGTCAGACGGGAGAAGGAAAAGGAATTGATCCGGAAGGACGAAGACCTGCGGGAATTGGTCCGGAAGAAGGAAGAGGAGATGCGCAAGGAAGAATACAACGCCATGCAGCCCCTCCTGAGCGACCTGTTTGAAGTGACCAAGAAACTGGCCAAGGATGAAAATTTCACCCTCATCTTGGAGGCCAAAAGCGGGGTGGTCTATTTCAGCAAGCCCGTCGAGGACATCACCGACAAGGTCATCAAACTGGCCAATACTCCCAAACCGGCGGAGAAAAAGAAATAAAGGATGAAAGAGGCGAATCGGCCAGAGTCCGGGGTGACCCTGGAAGAGTTGGCCCGCTTGGTCGGCGGCCAGGTGCGCGGGGAGTGCCGGGAAAGGATCTTCGGCGTCAACAGCCTGCGGGAGGCCGTTCCCGGTCAAATTTCCTTCTTGACCAGCCCCAAATATCTCCCCGACCTGGAAAAGACCCGGGCCTCGGCGGTCATCGTCGGCCGGGTTACACCTCCAACGGACAAGCCCTTGTTGATTACCGACCGGCCTTATCTGGCCTACGCCCGGATCGCCCGTTTTTTTTCTCCCCCCAAAACCCATCCAACGGGGGTCCATCCCTTGGCCTACGTAGAAGAGGACTGTCGCATCGGTGAAGGGGTCTCCATTTACCCCTTTGTCTATGTGGGAAAGGGGGTGGTGATCGAAAAGGGGGTGACCCTGTGTGCCGGGGTCTTTATCGGCGACGGGGTCCGCATCGGCGAGGGGACCTTGATCCATCCCAATGTTTCCGTTCTGGACGGGACGATCATCGGCAAACGGGTGATCATCCACAGCGGGACGGTCATCGGCAGCGACGGCTTCGGATTCGCCCAGGACGGGTTGGAACAGGTCAAGATCCCTCAGACCGGCATCGTCCAGATCGACGACGATTGCGAAATCGGGGCCAACAATACCATTGACCGGGCCTCTTTGGGGCGGACGTGGCTGCAAAAGGGGGTCAAGACGGACAACCTGGTCCATGTGGCCCATAATGTAGTGGTCGGAGAGCATACCCTTTTGATCGCCCAGGTGGGGATCTCCGGGAGCGTGACCATCGGCAAAGGGGCGATTTTGGCCGGGCAGGTGGGCGTTATCGACCACTTGTCCATCGGGGACGGGGCGCGGATCATCGGAAAGAGCGGCGTCATCCAGGACGTCCCGGCCGGGGCCGTGGTCGCCGGCTATCCGGCCATGCCTCATCCGGTCTTTCTACGGTCCAGCGCCCTGATCCGAAAACTCCCCGAGATGGCCAAGAGGATACGGGAGTTGGAAGGAAAGGTTCGGGAACTGGAGAACGCCCTGGAAAAGGAGAAAAAGGATCATGGAACTCAGTCTTGAAGAAATCCTTGACGTCCTACCCCACCGCTATCCGTTTCTCTTGTTGGACCGGATTTTGGAATTGACCATCAACGAACGGGTGGTGGGGTTGAAGAATGTCACCATCAACGAGCCTTTTTTTCAAGGCCACTTTCCCGGTAAACCGATCATGCCCGGCGTTTTGATCATCGAGGCCATGGCCCAAACCGGCGGGGTATTGGCTTTCAAATCCAATCCCCAACACATCGGTAAAAATCTGATCTATTTTTTGGGCATGGACAAGGTCAAATTCCGCAAGCCCGTGGTCCCGGGGGATCAATTGATCCTGGAGTTGACCGCCTTGCGGCGGGGCCAAAAGGTCTGGAAGATGCAGGGTAAGGCCTTTGTCCGGGAGGCCTTGGTGGCCGAGGCGGAACTGACGGCGGCCATCTCGAGCAACAGAGAAGAAGCCTCCGGGGAGGAAAGCTGATGGCCGAACGCATCATCCACCCTACGGCCATTATCGGAGCGCGGGTCGAATTGGGTGAGGGAGTGACCGTCGGTCCTTATGCGATCATCGAGGACGAGGTGGTCATCGGTGAGGGGACGGAGATCGGGGCCCACGCTTATATCGACCGCTATACGCGGATCGGGAAAAAGTGTCGCATCTTTCCCTTCGCCTCCGTCGGGACGCCCCCTCAAGACAAACGATACAAAGGGGAAAAGACGGAGACCCTCATCGGCGATGAGAACGTCATTCGGGAATATGTCACCATCCACCGAGGGACCGTGGAAGGTCAGGGGAAGACGGTCATCGGCGACGGCAACCTGTTGATGGCTTATGTCCATGTGGCCCATGACTGCCAAATCGGCAACGGGGTGGTCATGGCCAACGTGGCCACTTTGGCCGGCCATGTGGTGGTGGAAGACTTCGTCAATATCGGAGGGCTGGCCGCGGTACAGCAGTTCGTCCGCATCGGGGCCTATTCCTTCATTGGAGGGAAAAGCGCCGTGGTCCAGGACATCCCTCCCTTCGTCATCGCCGCCGGGGACCGGGCCAAGCTGTATGGTTTGAACGTGGTCGGTCTGAAGAGGCACGAGTTCCCCGCCGAGGTGGTGGCCGCCTTGAAAAAGGCCTATCAAATCGTCATCCGTTCCCATTTGACCGTCAAGGAGGCCGTCGCCCGTGTGGAGAAGGAGGTCCCCCCTACGCCGGAAGTGACCCGCTTCTTGGAATTCATCCAGAACTCCCAAAGAGGGGTGCCCCGCCGATGAAGGCGAAATCCCCTTTGGGGCTGATTGCCGGAAACGGGGATTTCCCCGTCCTCATCGCCCAGGCGGCGAAGAGGGAAGGGAAAAGAGTGATCGTCGCCGGTTATAAAGGGGAGGCTTCCCGGGCCTTAGCCCCCTTGGCCGATCAATTCTTCTGGGTCGGTTTGGGGGAATTAGAGATGCTGGTTAGGCGCTTCAAGGGCGAGGGGGTAAGGGATATCCTGTTGGCCGGGGGTGTGGATAAAAAGAAGATGTTCGCCCCCTTCCGCGGCGACGCCCGGGGACGGTCCTTGTGGGAGGGGCTGTCTCAGCGCCGGGACGATTTCATCCTGCGCCGGTTCGCCGAGGAACTGGAAAAGGAGGGATTTCGGGTCAGACCCTCCACGGCGCTTCTCCCCAGCCTCTTGGCCCCCAAAGGGGTATTGACCCGAAGGGGCCCCACGGCCGAAGAAGAAAAGGACATCGCCTTTGGATGGCCTTTGGCCAAGGCCGTGGGCCGACTGGATATCGGCCAGTGCCTGGTGGTTCGCGATCAGGCCGTCCTGGCCGTGGAGGCCATAGAAGGGACGGACGAGACGATCCGTCGGGGTGGCCGCCTGGCCCGGAAGGACGCCGTGGTCATCAAGGTCTCCAAACCCGGACAGGATCTGCGTTTCGATTTGCCGGCCGTGGGGGAACAGACCGTCCAAGTCATGCACGAGGTCAAGGCCCGGGTCTTGGCCGTCGAGGCGGGCCGGACGGTGATCTTCAACCGGGAGGCGACGATACGCTTGGCCGACCGTTACCAAATAACCATCGTGGGTCGGTAGCGGTGGGGGAAAGAGGCCGGGAGTCATTAGGTCGCCCCTTTTTCGGAGAGGCGGAAAGGGGCGCCGGAAGAAATAAAGAAGGATGAAAAAGATCAAAATCGGGGTCGTCGGGGTCGGACATTTGGGGAAGTTTCATGTCCAGAAATATGTCCGCATGCCCGATGTGGAAGTGGTCGGCATAGCCGACATCGATCCAAAACGGCGAGAAAGCGTCTTTCGGGAATACGGCATCCCGGCCTATGACCACCACCGTCGCCTCCTTTCCGGGGTGGATGCGGTAAGCATCGCCGTGCCCACCAGCGAACATGCCGCGGTGGCCAGGGATTTTCTGGAACATGGGATCGACGTATTGATCGAGAAGCCCATCGCCGCTTCCCTGGCGGAAGCGGAAGAACTGATCGAACTGGCCGGGACCCGCGGCTGCCTCCTCCAGGTCGGTCACCTGGAACGGTTCAATCCGGTCTTTTTGGCCACCAAGGCCGGGATTCGGGACCCTCTCTTTTTCGAGAGCCATCGTCTGAGTCCCTTCAAGGGCCGGGCCCTGGATGTGGATGTGGTCTTGGACCTGATGATCCACGATCTGGATCTGATTTTGCAGCTGGTTCCGGCGCCGGTGGAAGAGATCCGAGCCGTGGGGGTCCCGGTGATCTCTCCCAAGGTGGATATCGCCAATGTGCGCCTTCAATTCCGGAACGGGTGCGTGGCCAACCTCACCGCCAGCCGCATCTCCTTGGTGGAAAAGCGGAAGATGAGGATCTTTCAGCCCGAAGGGTATCTGGCCCTGGACTTCAAAGAAAAATCCTACGATCGGGTGATCCTGGATCCGGAAAAGACCGCCTCCCCTCCTTTCCGCCTCGAATGTCGAAGGATCGAAGAGGCCGACGCTTTGGCCGAGGAGCTTTTTTCCTTTGTTGAGGCCGTCCGCACCCGTTGCCGGCCCCTGGTCTGCGGCGAGGATGGACGGGAGGCCTTGGCCCTGGCCGTAAGGATCAATGAAGAGATCGAAAAAAACCTTCAGGCGGCCCGGGAAATCCATGGGGCCGCGGCCTGGCTGAAGACATTGCCGGATCCCCTTCCCCTTTGACATCCCGATAAGGAGCAAGCCATCAAACGCGTCTGTATCATCGCCGGTGAGGCCTCGGGAGACCTGCATGGAGCGGCCTTGGTTAAGGCCCTGAAGGAAGAAGGGGAGGAGTTGTCTTTTTTCGGATTGGGCGGTCCGAGGCTTGAGGCCTTGGGGGTGGAAATGGTCTGCCCTCCGCCCCTGAATGTGGTCGGCTTTGTCGAGGCGGCTTTGAGGATTTCCCACCTCCTGAAGGCTTACCGAAAGGTCAAGCGGTTCCTTAAGGAGGAAAGGCCGGACCTGATTATTCTCATTGACTACCCGGACATGAACCTCCGTCTGGCCCGGGCGGCCCATGAGGTGGGCGTCCCGGTTTTGTATTACATCAGCCCCCAAGTCTGGGCCTGGCGCTCCGGACGGGTGAAGGCCATCGCCCGCTATGTGGACCGCCTGGCGGTCATCCTTCCCTTTGAAGTGGAATTTTATCGAAGACACGGGATCGAGGTGGACTTCGTCGGCCATCCCCTCCTGGACGGTCTGGCCGATATCCTTTCCCAGGATCCGCCCTCCGGGCCCTCCCAAGACCGGGAAGAGGTGATAGGATTGTTCCCCGGAAGCCGTCCGACGGAGGTGAACAACATCCTGCCCTTGATGCTGGAAACGGCCGAGGGATTGCACCGGATCTACCCGGGTCGCTTTCGATTTATCCTGCCCGTGGCCGGGACTTTGGATCCGGGCGTTATCCGGGAACGAACCCGACCCGTGCAGGAACGGGGACTCCCCTTGACCGTCAGCACCGAGGATTCCCGACGGGTGATGCGCCGTTGCCGTTTGATCGTCGCCGCTTCGGGGACGGTCACCCTGGAAGCGGCCCTCTTGGAAGTCCCCATGGTTGTGGTCTATAAGGTGGCGCCCCTCAATTACTGGATCGCCAGGTTGTTGATCCGCATCCCTTATGTGGCCCTGGTCAATTGGGTGGCCGGGAAAAAGGTGGTCCCTGAATATTTGCAGGGCGAGGCCCGGCCCGAGGCGGTCATCGAAGGTTGCCGCAGGTTCCTTGAAGACGGGGAATATGACGGGCAGGTCCGCCGGGAATTGCGAGCAGTGAAGGCCCAATTGGGGGAACCCGGGGCCTCCCGGAGGGTGGCCCGCATCGCCTGGGAGATGATGGGGTAATGGTCCAAAGGCTTTTGGCTTATATCCGCCCTTATTGGGGGAGGCTGTTGGCGGCCATGGGTTGCATGATGGTCGTGGGCGGGACCACGTCCCTGATGGCCTTCCTGGTGAAACCCGTTCTGGACGACATCTTCATCGAAAAAAAGATGGCCCGCCTGGCCGTGCTCCCTTTCCTGATCATCGTTATCTATGTGATCAAGGGGGTCTTCTCCTACGGCCAGGCCTATTTGATGAGTTTTGTCGGCGAAAAGATCGTCGCCCGCCTGCGGGAGGACCTTTACGCCCACCTGCAGCGGCTTTCCCTGTCGTACTTTGACCGCACCCCTACGGGCCTGCTCATGTCCCGGATCCTCAACGATGTCACCTTGATCCAGGGGGCGGTGTCCAGCGCCGTCACCGGCGTCTTAAAGGACGCCTTCACCATCGTCGGCCTCCTCGGGGTCATTTTTTACCGGGACTGGCAACTGGCTTGTCTGGCCATCCTGGTCTTGCCCATCGCCGTTTATCCCATCGTCAAGTTCGGGAGGAAGTTAAGGAAGATCAGCACCCAAAGCCAGAAGACCATGGCCGAACTCTCTGTGCATCTGCACGAAACCCTCACCGGAAACCGCATCGTCAAGGCCTTCAACACCGAGGCCTACGAGATCCGGCGCTTCAACGAGAAGGTCGGTCGGTTTTTCCAGCTGACCATGAAGGACGTCTCGGTCAAGGCCATATCCTCCCCCCTCATGGAATTCCTGGGCGGGGTGGGCATCGCCGCCATCATCGGCTACGGTGGGTATCAAGTGATCCAGGGGCATTCCACCCCGGGGACCTTTTTTTCCTTTCTTACCGCCCTGTTGATGCTCTATGAACCGATCAAGCATTTGAGCGGCGTCAACAACACCATCCAGCAGGGCCTGGCGGCGGCGGTGCGGGTCTTCGAGATCATGGACCTGCCCGAAGAGTTCAGAGACCGCCCGGAGGCCGTGGATCTGAAGGAACTCAAAAAGGGGATCCGTTTTGAAAAGGTCTCCTTCGCCTACGAGGACAAGTGGGTCCTCAAGGACATCAGTCTGGAGGTGCGGGTCGGAGAGGTTCTGGCCATCGTCGGGGCCAGCGGCGGCGGAAAGACCACCTTGGTCAATCTCATCCCCCGCTTTTACGAGGTCACGGAAGGGGACATCCTTTTCGACGGCATATCCATCAAAGACATCCGGCAGGCCTCGTTGCGGAGGATGGTCGGGTTGGTCACCCAGCAGACCATCCTGTTCAACGACACGGTGCGCAACAACATCGCCTATGGATCGCCGGAAAAGGGGGAAGAAGACATCCTCAAAGCGGCCGAGGCGGCCTATGCCCTTGATTTCATCCGAGAGCTGCCCCAGCAGATGGACACCCTCATCGGGGAACAGGGGGTGAGGCTCTCCGGCGGTGAGCGGCAGCGGATCTCTATCGCCCGGGCCCTGCTCAAGGACGCCCCCATCCTCATTTTGGACGAGGCTACTTCTTCTCTGGATTCGGAATCGGAGGCCCTCGTACAGCGGGCTTTGGAAAACCTGATGAAAGGACGGACCACCTTCATCATCGCCCATCGTTTTTCGACCATCCGCAACGCGGATCGGATCATCGTTCTGGCCGAAGGCCGGATCATCGAAGAAGGCCGACACGATGAGCTGATGGCCTTGAACGGAGAATACAAGCGCCTCTTCGACCTGCAGTTCCGGGATACGGAGAACGAGGGATGAAGAGAGGGGGCGGGGGAAAAAAGGAAGACGAGGAATAGCGAAGGCTGGGGTTGGATTGTCTTTACATGATCCATTTGGGGCATGAGGCCGCCGAGACTTTGGCCATGAAGAAAACCACCTTGATCATTGTTCCGGCCTATGAGGAAGAGGCCAATATCCTTAAGGTCCTAAAGGACATCCGGACCCATCTGCCGGAGGCGGCCGTCCTGGTGGTGAACGACGGGTCCAGCGATCAAACCGGTCCTTTGGCCCGGGGGACCGGGGTGAAGGTCATTGATCATCCCTACAACATGGGCATCGGCGCCGCGGTCCAGACAGGGTTCAAATACGCCGTGGCGAAGGGCTTTTCCGAGGCCCTGCAGATCGACGGTGATTATCAACACCCGGCCCAGGAAGGGATCCGTTTGCTGAAGGTCCTGAAGGAAACAGGGGCCGACCTGGTCATCGGTTCCCGCTATGTGGAAGAGACCGGCTACCGCGGGTCCTTTTGGCGGCGCACCGGAAACCGCCTTTTTCAGTGGGTGAACGCCTTGGTAATGGGTGAAAAAATCGTGGACAACACCTCCGGCTTTCGGGCCTATTCCCGAAAGGCCCTAACCCTTTTGGCCCGGACCTACTTAGGGGAATATCCCGAACCGGAGTCCATCGGTTATTTGAAGAGTCAAGGGTGCCGCATCGTCGAGATCCCGGTCAAGATGCGCCAACGGACCGGAGGGCGTTCATCCATCACCCCCTGGAAAGGGATGTATTACATGGTCCGGGTCTTGGCCTCGATCATTTCCTTCAACCGCCGTTCCCGGAGGTGAAGCATGACTTTCCTGACCTTAAAAATCAGCACCTTCATCTTGTCCGTTTTCCTTTTGACCTGGGTCTTTTCGTTGGTTCGTCGCCGGCGGTTGATGGAGGAATATGCCTTTCTTTGGATTTGTATCGCCGGCGTCTTTCTGGTGTTGTCCTTTTTCCATCCCATCATCGACCGGGTCGCCCGTTTTTTCGGCATCGAATACGGGCCGGCCGCCCTCTTTCTATTTTTCCATGTGGTCACCCTCTTCATATTGATCCGCGTCTCCATCCAGCTTTCCGACTACAAAGCCAAAAAGCGCATCTTGGCCCAGGAGGTCGCCCTCCTCAAGGACCGCCTGAACGAATTGGACCAGAGGTTGAACGGTCATGAACCTGCTGACCTTTGATGTGGAAGACTGGTATCACACCAATTTCCCCAGGACCGACTTTGCCGGTTATGACCGAAGGGAGGACCATCAAGGCCTGGCCCTCCGTCTCGAGGACCTTTTGGCCCTCTGCCGGGAAAAAGGGGTCAAGGCGACCTTTTTTGTCTTGGGCCGGTTGTTGGAAAAACGGCCGGATTTAGGGGAAAGGATCGTGGAAGAGGGACACGAACTGGCCCTGCATGGCTACGAGCATGATCTCCTAACGGAAATGAGCCCCGATCGGTTTCAGGAGGAACTGGAGAAGGCCTTGAAGGCCTTCCGCCGTATCACCGGCGCCTTCCCTTTGGGATTCCGCGCCCCTTCTTGGTCGGTGAACGGGACGAACCTCTGGGTCTTGGAAATCCTGGAGCGTTACGGCTTCGCTTACGACAGTTCCCTTTTCCCAGTCAAGAATTTCCTTTACGGTTTTCCCGAGGCCCCGAATCACCCCTTTTTCCCTCTCCTGGAGGGCAAAGTCCTTAGGCTGTTGGAGATCCCTGTGCCGGTCCGAAGGATCGGGCCCTTGCGCCTGGCCTATTCAGGGGGGATCTTCTTCAGTCTCTGGCCCCTCTGGATGATCCGCCTCTTTTCGGAGGCAACGACGGACCAGGGGGGGCCTTGCCTGTTCTATTTTCATCCTTGGGATCTTTGGAAGCGATCGGCCCGACAGACGAGACAATTAAAGGCCCGTTGGATCAACCTGCACCTGGGGGACACGTTGGACAAGTTCCGCAGGCTCCTCGATGCCTATCCCTTGGGGAGCATCGCCGGATCCTTGGATGCGCTTAAAGAAAAGGCCGGTGTGGAGAGGATAGGAGGGGACTCCCATGAGGGCTGATGAGGGGCGTTTCTATCGCCGGGCCTTTTGGGGTTTGTTGTTGGTTCATTGCGGGGCCTGGTTCACCTTGGGGATGGTCCTTGACCTACACCCGGATACGGCCGACCACTGGGTCTGGTCCCGCATCTTTTCCTTGGGGTATTATGAACATCCGCCCATGATCGCCTGGGTCATCCGGTTGTTCGCCGCCGTGATCGGCGACAACCAGTGGGCCGTGGAAGCCGCGGCCCAGGCGACGGCCGTCCTTTCCCTGGCGGGTCTTTTTTCCCTGGGCAAGACCCTTTACGACGAAAGGACCGCCTTCTACGGGTTGCTCGTCCTGGAGGCCGCACCCATCTATTCCGTGGGCAGCATCATCTTTCACATCAACAATGTCTGCAACCTCTTTTACATCTGGGGCGCTTTGTTCTTCTGGAAGGGTTTCTCCGAGGAGAAGGTCCGCTATTATTATTACGCCGGGGCCTTTCTGGGACTGGCCTTGTTGTCCAAGGTCCCGGCCGTGCTCTTGCCGGCGGCCGCCTTTTTTTTCTTGGTTTCCTCCTCGGAGCGTATTCGGACCTTGCGCTCCCCCCACTTGTATCTGGCCCTCGTGGTCGCCTTGATCCTCTTTTCCCCCTTCCTTTATTGGAACAGCCGCCACGAATGGATCTCCTTCACCGCCCAATTGGAAAAGGGGGTCCTCTTCAGCCGGAGGGATTGGGATCAGACCCTGGGCTTTTGGCTCGGCCAGGTCCTCATTCTGGGGCCGGTAGCCTCCTTTTTCTTTGCCGCCGCCATAGGCTACGGCATAAAACGGTTCAAGACCGATCCTCCATCGGCCTATCTCCTCCTCTTGACCCTTGTCCCCTTGGTTGTTTTCGGTGCCGCCGCCTTCCGGGGGAAAAATTCCGATCCTGTTTGGACCGACATCGGCTGGTCCTTCGGCGCCCTGTTGGTCGGCCGGTATTTGGGAGAAGGCCTGCTTGGTTACTCCAAGAGGAAAAAGACGGTCCTCTGGGGGGGGATCTTTGCCGGCGGCCTTCTGCCCGTGGCCTTGTTGCTGATCCATGCCTTTTTCCCTTTTATCCCTGTTCCCGTTTCCCTGGATCGGACCTTGGAAATGCGGGGATGGCGGGAAGTGGGACGGGCCGTCGGTCAGATCTATGAACAATACTTCCCGGGGCAGGAAAAGGTCTATGTCCTGGCCGACGATTATCAGCTGGCTTCTTCCATTTCCTTTTACGCCCCCCAGCAGCCGTGGCCGTATTCCTTCGGAAAATCGAAGCGGAACATCTGGGTGAAGGAAGAGGAGATTTGTCGCAAGGGGGCCTTGCTCCTCTGTCCTCCCCAGACCTGCGATCGGGACAGGGAAAAGGCCAAGGCCTTTTTTGCCGAGGTTCAACCGGTAGGGGAGGCCTCTTTTCTGCGCCGGGGTCAGTTGGTCAAACGATATCTGATATTCTTGTGCCGTCCTTAAGGAAGGCCGTAAATCCGATGCGGATCCTTTCCAAATACCTATTCAAGGAAATCCTTACCCCTTTCGGCGTCACCCTCCTGGTCTTCACCGTGATCTTTTTGCTCGGCAACTTGATGCAGTTGATCGACATGATCGTCCAGAAGGGGGTGGGGTTGTGGGATGTGGCCCGTTTATTGGGGTATACCTTGCCTTTCCTTTATGTCTACATCATCCCCATGGCCTTTTTCATCTCCATCCTACTGGGTTTTCTGCGTCTGTCCCAAGACAACGAGATCACCGCCCTCAAGGCCTCGGGATTGGGTTTTTTCCAGCTCCTCCCCCCGGTGGCCGCCTTGAGTCTTATGGCCTATCTCGCCACCAGCGCCATGGCCATGTTCGCCCAGCCCTGGAGCGAAAACGCCTTGAAAAACCTGATCTTCAACCTGGCTGTGGTCCAGGCCAAGGTCACCTTGAAAGAGCGGGTGTTCAACAACGACTTCAAGGACTTGGTCTTTTATATCCAGAAGGTTCAGCCCGACGGGGAGATGAACGACCTCTTCATCTATGACCGGCGGGAGAAGGACTTGCCCCAGACCATCCTGGCCAAAAGGGGGCGCCTCGTGGCCGATCCCCAAAGGCGTTCTTTGGTCCTTCACTTGGAGGAGGGGACCATCTACCACCTGGCCTTGGAAACCCGCAGCGCCAACCATATCGGGTTCAAGACCTACAACCTGGCCCTGCCCCTTGAAGATATAGTGGCGGCCCAAAAAGAACGGGAAAAATCGGAGACGGAACTGTTACTCTGGGATTTGAAGGAGAGGATTCGTAAAACCCCGCCGGGGGAAAAGAGCTATTATATTTATCAAATCGAGTACTATAAACGATTCAGCATCCCCTTTTCCTGTCTGGTCTTCGGGTTGATTGCCTTTCCTTTAGGCCTCCAATCCCGCCTTTCCGGACGGTCCTGGGCCGTTGTCCTGGGAGGGGTGGTGTTCTTTGTTTATTATCTGGTCCTGTCTTTGGCCTTCAGCCTGGGGGAGAACGGGGACCTGCCGCCCGTGATCGGCCTTTGGCTTCCGAACTTGATCATCGGGGCCATGGGCGGTTACCTCTTCTGGATGGCCTGGAAGGAAAAGGAAATGAAGTGGCTGACCGCCGTGAAAGATTTCTTGGTGGGTGTGCTGGAAGGGTTGAAAAAGAGACGACGGGGCGGATGACTTAAGGATGGAGGGTTACAAAAGAGAAGCGGGGGGGGACTACCTCGGGAATCTTTTCCGAAGGATTCCCCGGCCCTTTTTAGAAGGGGCATCCCTGGTGTACGGCTTCGGGGTCCGAACCAGGCTCTTCCTTTATCGAAAAAGGGTCCTGCCTTCCCGGCGGGCCCCGGTAAAGGTCCTCAGCATCGGCAACCTTACCGTCGGGGGGTCGGGGAAGACCCCTCATGCGGCCTTGTTGGCCCGATACCTCCGGGACAAGGGGGTCAGGACCGCCATATTGAGCCGCGGCTACGGAGGGACGAAGACCAAGAAAGGGGCCGTCCTTTCCGACGGGCGATCCGTCTTGGGCACCTGGGAGGAAGGGGGGGAAGAACCCCTTTGGTTGGCCAAGGAGGTGCCGGGCGTCCCGGTCCTGGTGGGCCGGGACCGCTTTCGCTCGGCCTTATATTGCCGGCAGACCTGGCAGACCGAGTGGGTCGTCCTGGATGACGGTTTCCAACACCTTCAGCTCCAACGGGACCTGGATATCTTGTTGATCCCGGCCGATAAACCCTTAGGGAATAATCGTCTTTTGCCTTTGGGGACCTTAAGAGAACCGGTGGAAGAGGTCAAAAGGGCCGATGTCATCCTCCTGACCCATATGGAACGAAGCGGCCCGGACCTCAATAAAGGCCTTAGGGAGACCATCGGGCGCTTGGCCCCCTATGCCCCGATCTATGCCTCTTTTCACCGCCCGGTCCGCTTGACGGCCCACCCTTCCGGGAACAAGGTCCCCTTGTCTTTTTTAAAAGACAAACCAATTGTCGCCTTTTGCGGTCTTGGGGACCCGGGGTCCTTTGCCCATACCTTGGGGGAAATAGGGGCGAAAATCATTCGCCTGGTTCCTTTAGCGGATCATCACCGCTATCGGGGCAAGGACAAGGCGGTCTTGGAAAATCTTTGCCGTGAACTGAAGATTCCCTGGATGGTGACGACCGAGAAGGACGCCCTTAAACTGGAAGACTGGAAACCGAAAGGGGCGGAACTGTTGGTCCTGGGGATCGCAATCGAGATCCCGGACAAAGGGTTTTGGGAGCTCATGGATCGGCTCATCGGACGGGAGGCTTGAGGGTGAAAACAGAAGGGCGGCGACATATCCTGATCCGTTCCCCCAATTGGCTGGGTGACGCCCTGATGATGACGCCGGTGCTGCATCGGTTACGGGAGGCCCTTCCGGAGGCGCGTTTGACCGTCTTGGCCCATCCCTGGGTAGGGGCCTTGTTTTCCGCTAATCCGGAGGTTGACGAAGTGATCCATTACCAAAAACCCGGGATCCATGAAGGGTGGCGGGGGAGACGACGCCTGGCCCGTCTATTGAAGGAAAAAGGATTTGACGCCACCCTCCTTTTTCCCCATTCTTTTGAGTCGGCTTGGATCGCCTTTTTGGGCCGGATCCCCATCCGAATCGGATACGCCGTTGAAGGGCGGGGCCTTTTATTGACCCACCCACTGTGGATGGGCCGGGAGGGGAAAAGGACACACCAGGTCGCCCATTTTTTCAGACTTTTGGAACCGTTGGGGATCCGGGAACGACCGGATCCAAAACGGCACCCTTTACGGATCCATCTGCCCCGGGAGGCCCAAGAGCGGGCGGCAAGGCTTCTTGAAAGCCTGGGGGTTACGGAGAAGGAAACCTTGATCGGCATGGCCCCGGGGGCCCGTTACGGGTCGGCCAAGTGCTGGCCTTTTTCCCGGTTCCGCCGCCTGGCCGAAGCCCTGACGAAAAACGGTCTGGGCCGGGTCATCTTTTTGGGGACGGAAAAAGACGCCCTTTCCGGAAAAGAGGATGAGAGATCGGAATGTTCCACTATCTATGACCTTTCGGGAAAGACGGACTTGCCCGAGGCCTTGGCCCTGATCCAACGATGCCGCTTGTTCATCAGCAACGACTCGGGATTGATGCACGGCGCCGCGGCCTTGAACATTCCTCTCATCGCCCTTTTCGGGCCCACCGACCCGGAAAGGACCGGCCCTTGGGGAGGGAAGTATTGGGTGATCAGAAAAGACCTCCCTTGTTGGCCTTGTCGGAAGGAGGTCTGCCGCCGCCGGCCCACCTGCATGGAGGCCATCGAATGGGAAGAGGTTTACGAGGCGGCCTTGGCCGCCTTGTCCGATGCATCCAGGAGGCCCGGTTGATCCAGGAGGGAAAGGACCATGGTGAAGAACAGCCAATCTTCTTCGGCCGCCTTTTCCCTTAAACCCGGAGAAGCCCTGGCCTTGGTCACCTCTTACCGCCTGGGGGATTCCCTCCTCGCCATGATCCTGGTCCACCATCTTACCCGGGCCGGTTACCAGGTAGGGGTCTTCAGCCAAGCCGTCTATGCTTTGAGGGAGTGGTTCCCCGGGGTGACCGTTTATCCCTTCGAGGCCTTGGAAAATGAGGGCCGAAAATACCTTCACCTTTGGTACGAGCGGCCAAACCGCAAGGTCCCGAGGCGGCCCGACCCCCAAAGCGGTGAGGTGGTGTTCCTCAACCGCACCCCTTGGTATCAAAGGCCCGTATCCATGGCCGAGGTCTATCTCTCTCTTTGTCGGGAGGGTCTGGGGATCTCCGCCTTTTCTCCGGAAAATGGTTTACAGGTCCCCCAAGGGGTGTCGGGCGACAAGGACTTGAAAAAGGTCATCCTCCATCCCACGAGCAGCAGCCGGTTGAAGAACTGGCCCCTGTCTTCCTTTCTGGCCCTGGCCCGCATGTTGAGGAATGAAGGGTATGAGGTGGAATGCATCCTTGCTCCGGAAGAGAAGGGGAAGGCGGAAAGGATCAAGGAAAAGGGCCTGGCCTGTTTTGTCCGGGCCGATCTTTCCCGCGTGGCCGAGCGTTTGAGACAGGCCGGTTGGTTTATCGGTAACGATTCCGGCTTGGGGCAATTGGCCTCCAATGTGGGCACCCCCACCCTGATCCTGTTCCCACTGCCGCGCCGCGCCGCCCGTTGGTTGCCTTGTTGGGCCCCGGCCCGGGCCGTTTGGCCGGCCCTTCCGGAAAGGGTGCCGGAAATTTTTCGTCATCTCCTGTGGAAATATGCTATTAAACCGGAAACCGTGCACTCGGCCTTTAAAGATTTCGTCAGAGAGGTTGCCGGGTCCAAAAAAGGGGTAAGACCTTCATGACCCAAGTTGACGCAAAGAAGGTCGAGGCCGACTTCATCACCCGCTGCGGTATTCGAAGGGTCTTGATCGTCAAGATGACCTCCATGGGTGACGTGATCCATGCCTTGCCGGCCGCCCACGCCCTTAAAAGGACCTTCCCTTTTTTATCCCTCCACTGGGTGGTGGAGGATCGCTGCGCCCCCCTCTTGAAGGATCATCCCCTCCTTGACTCGGTCTTGATCTATCCCAGGCAGAACCTGAGCGAATTGATCAAAAGGAAAAGGTTGGGGGCGGCCTGGAAGGTTTTAGGGGATTTAAGACGCGCCCTCAGGGGCGTTGAGGCGGATTTGTCCATCGATCTCCAAGGATTGGCCAAATCGGCCCTGGTGGTCCGCCTGGCCGGGGCCCGGTACAGGTTGGGCTGGCAAGGGCAGAAAGAATTGAGTTACCTTGTTTCCAAACGGATCAAAACCGAGGAAGGACTCCATGTAGTCGACACTTATCTTAACCTTGTGGAATCGCTGGGGGCCCGGGCGGATCAGGCGGCATTCGGCTTGGAACCGAATGCGGAAGAACGGGCCTGGGCCGATTCCTTCTTGAAAAGGCATGGAGTGCATGGGGGAAAAGGGCCCCTCATCGGTCTCCTTGTAGGGACGGCCCCCCCCCAAAAGTGTTGGCCCTTGGAACGGCACCTTTTTCTAATGGAAAAGTTGATAAAAAGACCCGAAAGGCGGGTCATCCTCCTCGGCGACGGAAAGGACCGCGATGCCTTTGATCGGGTCGGTCGGCCGCCGCAGGAAGGGGTGATCCAGGCCATGGGAGCCTTCACCTTGAGGCGGCTGATGGCCGTTATCGAGCGGTGCCGATTGGTCATCGGCGGAGACAGCGGCCCTCTTCACCTGGCCGCGGCCATGGGGGTCCCGACCCTGGCCTTGTTCGGGGGGACCGATCCGGCCTGGACCGGGCCGTACGGAGAGGGCCATCGAGTCATTTACAAACGCCTCCCCTGCAGTCCTTGTTTCAAGAGCCCGGCCGGTAAGCCCTATGTCTGTCAGGGGAGAAAGGAATGCATGACGGCCATCGAAGTGGAAGAGGTGGCCGAGGCGGCGGAGGAGATGTTGGGCCGTCCGCGGGGGAAAGCCTAACGTTCATGGTTTGGGCGGGTCCCCCCGGATTATCTTCCCCTTGTGCTGGGAGGTCATGATCTACCGGATCTTTTACGCATTGATCTATCTGATTTCCTTAATCCCCAGGCCGGTGGGGCTTCGTCTGGGGGATTGGTTCGGCCTTGTGGGCTACCGCCTGATCAAACGCAGGAGGCAGGTGGCCATGGCCAATCTGGAGATCGCCTTCGGCCGGGAAATGGGAAAAAAGGAGCGGGAAAAGATCGCCCGCAGGTGCTTCCAGGGCATAGGTCGTCATTTCATGGAGGTCTGTTACCTGATCCGTTATGATAAGGAAAAGGTGGGGACCTATGTCTCCTTCCGGGGCGCGGAACATTTTGAAGAGGCTCAACAAAAAGGTAGAGGGGTGGTCCTCCTTACCGGTCATTTCGGCTGTTGGGAATTGATGGCCGTGGCCTTCGGGTATTATTTTCTCCCTTCCTATGTGGTGACCAAACCCCTGGATTATCCCCCGGCGGAGCGGTTGGTCCGGCACTTAAGGGGGGTCAGCGGAAACCGATGCGTTTCCAAAGAGAAGTCCATGCGGCAATTGATCCGGCTCCTCCGGGAGGGGAAGGTCCTCGGCATCCTCTTGGATCAGAACATCGACTGGTATGACGGGGTCTTTGTCCCCTTTTTCGGTAAAAGGGCCTGTACCAATAAAGGCTTGGCCCTGTTGATTTATAAGACCCAGGCCCCGGTGGTGCCGGTTTTCATCGTGGACCAAGGCCGGGGACGGTATGTCGTCGAATTTCAGCCTCCTTTGCCTTGGCTTTCCTTCGGAGACCGGACCAAGGAGATCGAAGAAAACACGGCCCAATACAACCGGGTCATCGAGGCCATGGCCCGACGCCACCCGGATCACTATTTTTGGGTCCATCAGCGCTGGAAGACCCGACCGTACCAGCCCTGGCCGAGGAGGCCATAAACCGGATTACGCCGGATGAAGGGCACCATAAAACGGCTTCAAAGGAGGGCGGTTTCATGACCATCAGCAAGGAATTGTTGGAGATCTTGGCCTGTCCCCAGTGCAAAGGGGACATCCGTCTGAACGAAAGGCAAGACGGGTTGATTTGTGAAAAGTGCCGCCTGGTCTATGAGATCAAGGACGGCATCCCCATCATGCTCATCGAAGAGGCCAAACCCTGGAACGAAGGCGGCCAAGGAAGCCGATAAAAATAAAAAAAGGGAAAACCGAGACCATCCATGAGGTCCTGGCAGAAAAAGGCGGGGATAGGCCTTTTGTTTTTACTGGCTACCCTGATCATGACCTATCCCCTCTGGCTGCAGATGGGGTCGGTGATCAACGACCCTGAGGATTCCCTGCTGAATACCTGGATCTTGGCCTGGGATGTCGAGCAGATAAAAAGCCTGAAGGGGGATCATTTCTTCGACGCCCATATCTTTTTCCCTCACCAAAAGGTCTTGGCCTATTCGGAACATCTTTTTTCCCTTTCTCTCATCGCCCTTCCTATAAATCTTCTGACCGGGAATCCGATCCTGGCCTATAATTTCACCCTGCTCTTCGCCTTTTTTATGTGCGGGTTCGGCATGTATCTTTTGGCCTTTCATTTCACCTCGGATCATTGGGCCGCTTGGGTCGCCGGAATCATCTTCGCTTTTGCCCCCTATAAGTTCGCCCAGCTCTGCCATATCCAAGTGGTTTCCGCCTGGGCCATTCCCCTCACCTTTTGGGCCTTTCATAATTTTTGGCGGACAAAACGACTTGGTTATTGGATCGCCTTGATCGTCTTTTACCTCTTTCAAGTTCTGGGAAACGGTTATTTCGCCCTCTATTTGACCCTGTTTCTGGGCTCGGCTTTCTTCTATTTCCTGATAACGGATAAAAGGTTCGGCGACCGGAAGACCTTGTTTTTATTATTGCTCTTTATGGTCATCGTTTTCGGGTTCGCCGCCCCCTTTTTTTACCCCTATGTGGCGGTCCGAAAAGAAATGGGGTTCGTCCGGAGCGACCTGTTTTGGGCCGATCTGACCAGCTATCTGGCTTCCGGACCGTTTAACCGGGTCTACGGAAAAATCTCCGCCCCCTTTTTAAGACCGGAGGGCGAATTATTTCCAGGACTGATCGCCCTGTTGCTGGGGTATATCGGGATCAGGCATTCCAGAAATGGGCAGAGGGGACACATGGACCCGGGGGTGAGGGAAAAAGGGGGGATTCGCCGGCTGAACAGATGGTTTTGGATTCTGATCCTTTTGTTGATCTTGGTTTCCGTGGCTGTAATCGTCAGCGGGGGTTGGGCCGGCAATCTTTGGGGAATCCCCTTCAGTGCTAAAACCCCCAAGGGTTTTGTCCTGGCCATGGTCGTCTTGGTGATGATCCGTCTGGGCTATGACCCGAATTTCAGGAAACGGGTCCGCGAACGGTGTTTGGGGCCGGCTGACCGGACCCTACGTTTTTATTTTTGGATGGGTATCGGCGCCTTTTTATTTACCCTGGGTCCGGAAATCCATTTTTTCGGTTTGGAGATCTTTCCCTTGGGTCCTTATGAACTGTTGCGGCGCTTGGTCCCCGGGTTTGATGGACTTCGGGTCTCCTCCCGCTTCTTTATTTTTGTCTTACTGTCGCTGGCCCTCTTTGCCGCACTGGGGTTCAAGGCCCTACACAGAGGCATGGGTAATCCTTCAGCGAAGGCGCTTCTCGTCGTCCTTCCTTTGCTTATGCTGATAGAGTACCTGGCCGTTCCCCTTCCTATTTTTCCGGTTCCCACGGGAAAGGACATACCGCCGGTCTACTCTTGGTTGAAAAAGCAGCCGGATGACGGGGCTGTGGTCGAACTGCCCCTCCCCAAACCTTGGATCGAAATGGCCCGGATCGAGGCCCCGCGGGTGTATTTTTCCATTTATCACGGAAAAAGGTTGTTCAACGGATACAGCGGTTATTTCCCGCCCGTATACCTGGAGATGTTGGAGAGAATGGCGGAAGGGTTCACGGAAGAGCGGATCAAGGATTTTCAGGCCCTGGGCCTCAAGTATTTGGTGGTGCACCGGGATCAATTGGCCCAGGAAGAGCAAGGTCTGATGGAACACCTTCTTCGCCATCCCTCCTTGAAATGGAGGGCCTCCTTTGAGGGGGACCAGGTGTTCGAGATCCTTCCCGGCGGGCGGGAAGAGGAGAAGAGGCCTTTCCGGGGGAATAGGTTCCTGATAAAGGGGGTTCAAATATCCGCCGGGGTCCATGGGGATCGGGCCTATTCTGTAATGGACGGGAAGAAAGAGACCTATTGGGGGACGGGACGGGGGCAGGAGGCGGGTGACTTCATCTTGTTGGACATGGGGACCCCTCGAGCCGTAGGGGGCATCGTCCTTTACGGGGGAAAGGCCTGGGACCATTACCCCCGAGGTCTCTTGGTGGAAGGTTCCCTGGATGGGAACAAGTGGTTCGAGGTCATTAGGAAAGACCCTTTCAAACCCCCCATCACCGCCTTTTTGACCCCCAGCGACTTCTTTTTTACCCTATCCTTCCCGGCCGTTTCCGCCCGGTGGTTGAAGATCACCGATCTCCAATCTCATCCGAAGGAGTGGCGAATCGGCGAAATCGAATTGCTTGTCCCGGATGGCCGGTCGGCGAAGGGTCCCAAGGCCATGGAGTAATCGGTGAAGGGAAGCGGCCCTTAAAAGGAGTTCTGGACGCAGTTTAAAAAAAAATCAATGAAGACAGCCGGTTGCCGGAAGGACCGGAAAAAAGAAATTTTTTCAAAAAACCTTTGACATGGGGGGAAAAATACGATAAGAATGCCCTGTTTAACATGTGTGAAAAAAGGTATAAGCTTTAGAAACACTTCTTTTTTCACACTCCCAAACCTAAAGGTCGGCGTTTCAAGGAAGGGCAAGACGATGATCAGCATTGACCAATCCCTATTTTATCAAATCGTCAACTTCTTGTTATTGATGATCCTGTTGAACATCATCCTTTACCGACCCATTCGAACCGTTTTAAAACAGCGGGCCGAAAAGGTAACCTCCCTGACGGAAGAGGCCCAAAAGGCCAGGGAGGAAATGATCCGCAGGGAAAGGGAATATCAAGAGGCCCTGCAACAGGCCCGAAAGGAAGGTTTCGAACAAAAGAACCTCTATAAGCTCCAGGGGCAGGAGGAAGAAAAAAGGATCCTCGAAGAAACCAATAGGCGTCTGGAGGCCGAACTGGCCCAAAAGCGGAAGAAAATCGCCGAAGAGGTCGAGGAGGCCAGGAAAAAACTGAGCGGTGAGATCACCTCCTTCTCCAGGGAAATCGCTCAAAAGATCTTAGGGAGGACGATCTAAATGACCCGCCACGATCTCCGATTCCAACCGACCCTTAACCGTCTTCGTTTTCATCTGAAAAAGATCCTTCCCTATCTACCCCTTGCGGCCGTTTTGCTCTTGTATGCCGGATGGGTCTACGCCTCCGGCGGAGAAGGCGGTCCCGGGGCCGAAGCGGCCCACGGTGGCGGGGAGACGAGGGAGCGCATATTGGACCTGGTTTATCGGACGATCAACTTTATCATCTTCTTCGGCGTCCTTTTCTTCCTGGTCCGGAAACCCTTGAAACAGGCCTTGGCCACCCGGCGGGAATCCATCCAGCAGGAGCTGTCCGATCTGGAGAAGAAGAAAGAAGAGGCCCAGCGGGAATTCGAGGCCTTGAGCAAGCGGATCGCAAACATCAAAGAGGAGCGGGAGACCATCCTGGCCGAATATCGGGCCGAAGCGGAGAAGGAGAAGGAGAAGATCATCGAAAACGCCAGGAAGATGGCCGACCGGATCGTGGATCAGGCCCAGAAGACCATTCAGCAGGAAATCCAGAAGGCCAATCAGGTCTTGCGGCAGGAAATGGCCGAAACCGCCGTGCGCATGGCCGAAGACCTCCTGAAGAAAAATATCACCGACAACGATCACAAAATGTTGATCGGGGAATACTTAGCAAAGGTGGTGACCCATTAATTGAAAAATTTTACCATTTCCCGAAGATATGCCAGGGCCTTGCTCGCGTTGGGCACGGAAGACGGTAATTATTTGAAATATGGGGAGGAGCTGAAGGCCTTCAGCGAATTGCTCAAAAAGGAACCCCAGGCCCGTTACATCCTGGAAAGTCCCATGTATGATTTTACCAGCCGAAAAAGACTGTTGGCCGCTATCTTGGCCAAGGCCGGTTTTTCGGCTACGGTCAATCATTTCCTCCAACTGCTTTTGGAAAAGGGCCGCATCCCTTACTTGGATGATATTGCCGCCTATTACGGTCAGTTGACCGACGAGGTGCGCAACATCAGACGGGCCACGGTTACCACCGCCGTCCCCCTGGAGGACGATATTGTCAAGAGGATCCAGGCGGCCTTGAAAGAGGTCGTCCAAAAGGATGTGGTGGTAACGATCAAAGAGGACCCTTCCATCATCGGGGGCATCATCGCCCAGGTGGGGGACCTGACTTTGGATGGAAGTCTGCGGACGCAGCTTAGGAATTTAAAAGAATCCTTAAGAAGGGGTGAGGGTATCTAAGATGGAAATCAGAGCCGAAGAGATCAGTCAGATCATAAGACAGCAGATTCAGGATTTCGATAAAAAGGTGGAATTGAGCGAGACGGGGATCGTCCTTTCCGTAGGAGACGGCATCGCCCGCGTCTACGGCGTGGAAAAGACCATGGCCATGGAGCTCCTGGAGTTTCCGGGAGGCATTTACGGCATCGCCCTCAACCTGGAAGAGGACAATGTGGGTTGCGCCATTCTGGGTGAGGATTATCACATCAAGGAAGGGGATGTGGTTAAGCGGACCGGCCGCATCGCCGAGGTGCCGGTAGGGGAAGCCATTTTGGGCCGGGTCATTGACGCCGTGGGCCAGCCCATCGACGGATTGGGACCGATCAACGCCAAGGAGTTCCGCAAGATCGAATTGAAGGCCCCCGGGGTCATTGAACGCCAACCGGTGAAAGAGCCCATGTACACCGGTTACAAGGCCATCGACGCCATGACTCCTATCGGCCGGGGCCAGCGGGAGCTGATCATCGGCGACCGCCAGATCGGCAAGACGGCCTTGTGCGTGGACGCCATCATCAACCAAAAGGATTCCGACATTTACTGCATCTACGTGGCCATCGGGCAGAAGAAGTCCACCGTGGCCCAGGTGGTGGATGCCTTGCGTCGCCATGGGGTCATGGAAAAGACCGTGGTCGTGGCCGCCTGTGCCAGCGACCCGGCCCCCATGCAGTACATCGCGGCCTATTCTGGATGCACTATGGGCGAATATTTCCGCGATTCGGGTCGTCACGCCCTGATCATTTACGACGACCTGTCCAAACAGGCCGTGGCCTACCGACAACTTTCCCTCCTCCTGCGCCGTCCCCCGGGACGGGAGGCCTTCCCGGGCGACATCTTCTATAACCATTCCCGCCTGCTGGAACGGGCGGCCAAGTTGCGGGAGGATTTGGGCGGCGGCAGCCTGACGGCCCTGCCCATCATCGAGACCCAGGCCGGTGACGTGTCGGCCTATATCCCGACCAACGTTATCTCCATCACCGACGGTCAGGTCTATCTGGAGCCCAACCTCTTTTTCTCCGGCGTCCGTCCGGCCATCAACGTCGGCCTTTCCGTCTCCCGCGTCGGGGGCAACGCCCAAGTGAAGGCCATGAAACAAGTAGCCGGGAGCTTGCGTATTGACCTGGCCCAATACCGGGAACTGGCCGCCTTCGCCCAGTTCGGCAGCGAATTGGACAAGGCCACACAGGCCCAGTTGAACCGCGGCGTCCGTCTGGTGGAGCTCCTCAAACAGCCCCAGTATCAGCCCATGCCCATGGAAAAGATGATCACCAGCCTTTTCTGCGGGTCCCGGGGTTTCTTGGACGACCTGCCCGTGGAAGCGGTCCAGGAGTTTGAGACCCAGATGTTGGCTTTTATGGAATCCAAGCATCCGGAAATCCTCTCCGAAATCAAGGACAAGAAGGAGATCAGTCCGGACTTGGAGGAAAGGATGAAGAAGGCCATCGGGGATTTCAAGACCCAGTTCAAGGCCCAACTCAAATAGTTCGTTGATGCCCATCCCGTCGCCCAAAGGGCGGCGACAGAGAGAGTCAAGACTATGGCAACCCTTCGAGACGTCAGAAGAAAAATCGGGGCGGTCAAAAAGACCCAGCAGATCACCAAGGCCATGAATATGGTGGCCGCGGCCAAGTTGCGGGGCGCCCAAATCCGCATGGAGAATTACCGCCCCTATGCCGAAAAGTTTTTGGAAGTGATCAACAACCTTTCCACACGGGTGGATCCCGAGACCTTTCCATTGATGACCCCCCGGCCGGTAAAAAAGGTGGAGCTCATTGCCTTGACCGCCGATCGGGGATTGTGCGGCAGTTTCAACGTCAACCTGATCAACGCCGCCGAAAAATTCATCAAGGCCAAGATGGAGGAACAGATCGAGGTGGCCTTGGTCCCGGTGGGGCGGAAAGGGGCGGACTATTTCCGGAGGAGAAAGTACAACGTCCGCATCCAATATACGGACCTTTTCAATGCCTTCGACATGACCACGGCTGCAGGTATCGGCAAGGAGGTCATTCAACACTTCCTCAACCAGGAAGCAGACGAGGTCTATATCCTGTATGGGGCCTTTATCAATGTGGGGATCCAGCGACCCAAGACCCTTCGGCTGTTGCCCATCGCCCCCATGAACACCGTCGGAGAGAAACCGGCGGGACAGGAATACCTTTATGAGCCTTCCGTGGACGGGATCTTTCAGGAATTGTTGCCCCGCTACATCAATGTCCAGATCTTTCGGGGCTTGCTGGAAAACGCGGCCAGCGAACAAGCGGCCCGGATGACGGCCATGGACAACGCCACCCGGAACTGTAAAGACATGATCAACACTTTGACCCTGTTGTACAACAAGACCCGGCAGAGCGCCATTACCAAGGAGTTGATGGATATCGTCGGCGGCGCCGAGGCCTTGAAAAAGTAATCCAAGGAAAAAAACCCTTTAGAGGAGGTTTGACGATACGATGGAAACCGGAAAGACCGAAGGAAATATTGGAAAGATCGTCCAGGTGATCGGGCCGGTGGTGGACTTGGAGTTTCCGGAAGGAAAACTCCCGAACATCCTCAACGCCATCCGCATCACCAACCCGGCCATCGACGATCGGCCGGAGAACCTGGTGGTTGAAGTGGCCCAGCACTTGGGGAACAATACGGTACGCTGCATCGCCATGGACACCACCGACGGGTTGGTCCGCGGCATGCCCGGGCGGGATACGGGCGGACCGATCATGGTCCCGGTAGGGCCTCCCACCTTGGGGCGGGTCTTGAACGTCGTCGGCGATCCGGTGGACGGCTTGGGACCGGTAACGGCCGACAAATATTATCCCATTCACCGGCCGGCCCCCACCTTCGTGGAACAAGATACCACGGTCAAGGTCTTGGAAACCGGTGTCAAGGTCATTGACCTCTTGGTCCCCTTTCCCCGGGGCGGCAAGATGGGCATGTTCGGCGGGGCCGGCGTAGGCAAAACCGTGGTCATGATGGAGATGGTCCACAACATCGCCATGCACCACGGCGGTATCTCGGTCTTTGCCGGTGTGGGGGAACGGACACGGGAAGGGAACGACCTTTACCTGGAAATGAAACACTCGGGCGTCTTGCCCAAGGCGGCCTTGATCTACGGACAGATGACCGAACCGCCCGGGGCGCGGGCCCGGATCGCCCTGACCGCCTTGACCGCCGCCGAGTACTTCCGCGACGAGGAAGGGCAGGACGTGCTCCTCTTCATCGACAACATCTTCCGTTTTACCCAGGCCGGTTCCGAGGTCTCGGCCCTCTTGGGCCGCATCCCCTCGGCCGTGGGTTATCAACCCACCCTGGGAACGGACCTGGGGGAACTCCAGGAACGGATCACCTCCACTACCAAGGGATCGATCACCTCGGTCCAGTGCGTCTATGTGCCGGCCGACGACCTGACCGACCCGGCCCCGGCCACCACCTTCGCTCACCTGGACGGGACGGTGGTTCTTTCCCGACAGATCGCCGAGTTGGGCATTTATCCGGCGGTGGATCCCCTGGATTCCACATCCCGCATTTTGGATCCCAATGTGGTCGGGCAGGAACATTATTACGTGGCCCGGACGGTGCAGCAGATCCTCCAGAAATACAAGGACCTCCAGGACATCATCGCCATCCTGGGGATGGATGAGCTTTCCGACGAAGACAAATTGACCGTGTCTCGGGCGCGGAAGATCCAACGCTTCCTCTCCCAGCCGTTCTTTGTGGCTGCTGAGTTTACCCAAAGGGAAGGGAAGTTCGTCAAAATGGAGGATACCATCCGCGGCTTCAAGGAGATCATCGAAGGGAAACACGATGATCTTCCCGAACAGGCCTTCTGGATGGTCGGCGGGATCGAAGAGGCCGTGGAAAACGCCAAGAGGCTGGCCGCGGCATAATAAGAGGGAAAGAGGAAAACCGCTTCCTTGTTCAGGAAGCGGATATTCGGCGGTAACGGACACCCTTTTGCGCCACCCTGAAAGGCGTGGCTGAGTAGAAGGGAAGGTGGAAGGACCATGGCAGAAAAACTGGAATTGGAAGTGGTTACACCGGATCGGATGGTGGTCAAGGAACAAGTGGATATCGTCATGGCCCAGGGGGCCCTGGGTGAATTCGGTATCCTTCCCAATCACATCCCTTTTCTGACCACCTTGCAGACCGGGGAACTGCGCTACCGAAAAGATAATCAACTGGAATATCTGGCCGTATCCGGCGGGTTTGCCGAGGTCTCGGGGAATAAGGTGACCATCCTGGCCGAGGCCGCGGAAAGGGCCCGGGAAATTGATGTGGAACGGGCCAAGAGGGCCAAGGAACGGGCCGAGCGGAGACTGGCTAAAGCCAGGGAGGAGGCCATTGATCATGCCCGGGCCGAGGCGGCCTTGAAGAGGGCCTTGGTGCGCCTCCAAATCGCCGAAAAGGGCCGATAACCTCCAATCCATACAAATTGTAAAAAAGGCAAGTCTTCGGACTTGCCTTTTTTATTGCTCTGAACCGGCCTTGGCCCAGGCCAAAAAGGCCGGTTTTCTCCTTGACACCTCTTGGCCATCCCGATATATCTGAAAACCGTTTGTCTGTCCGAAAATTCTCCCTTCCAGGGGCCAGGTTAAGGGAGAGGATGAGTCAGGTACTTTATTGATATCAGCGATCCCGGGAACCGCAAGGTTTATTCCCCCCGCTTGAGATTAGACCGAAACGGGGAGGCCCGGCGGTTAAGGAAGCTTTCGAAAAGGAGACAACCATGTCGGAAAAAGTCCTATTGATCGAGAAAGAAGATAAGGTCGCTTGGTTGACCATGAACCGTCCCTCCACCTTAAACGCCTTGAACCGGGAACTTCAGGACGAAATCATCGCCGCCTGTCAGGAATTGAGGAACGACGACGATGTCTGGGCCGTTATCCTGACCGGGGCGGGCAGAGGTTTCTGTTCCGGCGTGGATCTAAAAGGATCTCCGCAGCAAACGGATGAAGTCCCCCCCCGGCAGGAGCGATTGGATGTCTTGCATTGGATGGGGAGGTTGGCCCTGGCCGTCTATGTCCAATTGGACAAGCCGATCATCGCCGCCGTCAACGGCGTGGCCGCCGGGGCGGGGATGTCTTTGGCCTTGGCCTGCGATCTGCGCATCGGATCGGAAAAGACCCGCTTCAAGGTGGTCTTTCCGGAACGCAGTCTGAGCCCGGATACGGGCATGTCCTTTTTCCTCCCCCGTATCATCGGTTACAGCAGGGCCTTGGACCTGATCTACACCAGCCGATATGTAGGGGCCGAGGAGGCCTATCGCATCGGCCTTTTGGATCGTTTGGTCCGGTCGGATGAGCTCTTGATCGAGGCCCGCAAATTGGCCGAAGAGATCATCCAATGGCCCCCCATGGCCATCCAGGCCACCCGCAGGGTCTTGCAGCAGAGCATGACCGCTTCCAGTCTGGAAGAACAATTACGCAACGAATCCTACGGGCTCATCCTGGCCCGCAGGGCCCCCCATGACTTGAAGGAACAAAGGGACTCCTTTTTGGAAAAAAGACCCCCCAAATTCACCGGAAAGTGACCTGTTTGGTCCGGCACAAGGAGGAAGGATATGGTCGCGCAAGCCGAATACAGCAGGATCTTCGAACCTTGTCGGATCGGGACGTTGGAACTGAAGAATCGGATCGTCCTGCCCCCTATGGGGACCGGCTATTCGGAAGGGAGAAAAATCGGGCGACGCATCTTGGATTATTATGAGGCCCGGGCCAAAGGGGGCGCCGGTCTGATCATCACCGAAGGGGTGGCCCCGTCGCCCCGATGTCAGGGGCCCAGGCAATTGTCGTTGGGGGACGACGAGGACCTTGCCGGGTGGCGGGAACTGGTCCGGGTGGTCCATCGCCACGGGGCCAAACTGGCGGTTCAGCTTCATCATGCGGGATACGAACACCGAAAGGGTTCTTTCGTTCAAGTCGCCCCATCGGCCTTGCGCGTGCCGGGCCGGATGATCGGCGTTTCGGGCGTCCTGCCCCTGGAATTGACCGAAGAGGAGGTCCAAGATATCGTCCGCTGGCACGCCGATGCGGCCCGGAGGGCCAAGGAGGTGGGTATAGACGCCGTGGAGATCCACGCGGCCCATCAATACTTGATCGCCTCTTTCCTCTCCCCGGCCTCCAACAAGCGGACGGACCGTTACGGAGGGGGACCGGAAGGGCGGGCCCGATTGTTGGTGGAGGTCCTGGAAGCCATGCGCTCGGCGGTGGGAGCGGATTATCCGATCTGGCCCCGCATCAATGTCTGCGAATACGGGGTCGAGGGAGGGGGTACCGTTGAGGAAACGCGGAAGTGGCTCCCTCTCCTGGTTCAAAGCGGGGCTCAGGCCGTGCACGCCTCGGCCTATGCCGCCTTTTCTTTCATCACCAAGGCGCCTTTGCCGGATGGGACGGCCTTTTTGGCCCCCCTGGCGGAAGAAGTGAAAAAGACGGTGGGGGTCCCGGTCATCGCCGTGGGGCGTTTGGATTTGTCCAGCGGCGAGGAGATCTTGAAAGAAGGGCGGGCCGATCTCATCGCCATCGGGCGGAGATTGATCGCCGATCCGGACCTGCCGAAAAAGTGCGCCGAAGGGCGGGAAGAAGAGGTGCGCCCCTGCATCGGTTGTTACGAATGCATCGAGGGATTGAGCACGAGTAAAGAGGGACTGTACTGCACCGTTAACCCGACGACGGGAAGGGAAGGGGAGTGGAAGGTTCAGCGAGGCGTAACAGGGAAAAAGGTCTGGGTGATTGGAGGCGGACCGGCCGGTTTGGAGGCGGCCCGTGTCGCCGCCGAGCGGGGACATCGGGTGACCTTGATCGAGAAAAGGGAAAAACTCGGGGGACTGCTTCCCCTGGCCGCATTGCCGCCGAATAAGGGCGATCTCTTACCCTGGCGGGATTATCTGATCCGACAGGCGGAAAAGGCCGGGGTGGAGTTCCTCTTGCGCACCGAGGCCACGGCGGAAATGATCCGCAACGGGGGGGCCGATGTCTTGATTTTGGCCACCGGCGGGCTTCCCCTGCTTCCGGACTTCCCCGGAACGGACCGTTCTTTCGTCGCCTTCGCCCAGGATGTCCTTTCCGGGAAGGTTCAAGTGGGCCAGCGGGTGGTGGTTGTCGGGGGCGGTCTGGTGGGTTGCGAAACCGCCCATTACCTGGCGGTCAAGGGAAAGCAGGTGACCGTGGTGGAGATGGAAAAACGCACGGCCAAAGACATAGGACCCATGGTCCGGAGGAGGTTGATGGACGGGCTGAAGGCCCATCGGGTCTCCCTCATGACGGAGACAAAGGTGGAGGAGATCGTCGAGGGCGGGGTGACCGTGGCCGCGGCCGACGGAAGAAGAAACACTTTCCCCACGGATACAGTGGTCTTGGCCGTTGGTTTTCGACCGGACGACCGGCTGTTTAAGGCCTTGGAAGGACAGGGGCCGAAGCTCTACCGTGTGGGGGACTGTCTCCAACCCCGAGGGTTTAGGGAGGCGGTGCAGGAAGGGTTTTTGGCGGCCTTGAGCGTTTGAGGTGAGGGCGATGGGCCGGGGGCATGTCGCCCTCCCTTTATTGCCATTCTTTTTTCTGGATCTTTTCCTTAAGGGCCTCTCGTTGGAAGGCCTGCACCGTTTCCCAGGATTCGGTCAGACGGGGAGGGATGTTCAGCAAGAAATATCCGGCACGGATCTGACAGTTCTCCGGTTCCTCGTCCCAATCGTAGCGGTGGGTGCTGTCCAGATCAAAGGGGGTCCCCCGGAAGGCCCCGGTGTGCAGGGAGATGCGGGAAAAGATGTGCCGGTCCAAGATCCCAAGGCAATTGGGGATGGCCTCGGCTTGAATGCAACGGATCAAGGCCGGGGGGACGGTGCTCCGCATCCAATAGCCGGTGGAGGCAAAATAGGCCCCGTCCCGAATCATTCCCAACGATTTCATTTGAAAGGGGTTTAAGAGGATCCCATAGCGGGGATTTTTAATGATTTCGATTTCCATTTCTTCCAGCTGTTGGAGGAAGATCAACACCCGTTCCAAATAGGCGATGAATTTTACCAGGTCCTCCCGCCGGAGCTCCAGGTTGTCGGCGATACGGCTGAGGACGATGAGGATCTCTTGGGCCGGTGGGGGGACAGGATAAAGATCGAAGAGGGCGCTGAGATGGTATTGGATCAACTTTTCTTGAAGCTCCGGAAGGGGCGGATAAGGTTGGGGAAGATGGAGCCGCCCTTCTTGCCCCTTGAGAATGATCGGGGCCGGTACCCGCCCGACCGTGACCAGGCGCATGGATTCTTGGTTTTGTCGCTCCATTTCGGATAGGAGTCGGGTCAGGTCCGTATCCACCCGGCGGGAAATGTAACGCCGACGGAAATCGGTCATGATGGTATGGATCTGGCGAAAGATGAAACCCTTTAATAGGACATTGTCCTTCAGATCGCTGGACCCTATTTGGGCGTGGAGGACCCGCAAGATATCCTCGTTGTTGAAGCGGAGCACCAGAAACCTGCCGATCTCCAAGGCCTGTTTCTTGTCTTTGTGGCGGAGCCGTTCGATGAATCCCCCTACCAGATTGGAAAAACTGTCCCGAAAACGACCCTTCTTTTTTAATTCCTCGAAGTCCAGGCCGAACCATTCCAGGCTGATGCGATCCTTGTTTCCGATTTCCTCCTGCAGTTCCAGAAACTTGCGGTAGATTTTTTGAAAGGCCGTCAGACTTTGAAAAAGGATCTGCTTCTTTTCTTCAGGAAAGGCCGGGGACAAAGAGAGATAGAGGAGGAGGTTTTCGATCTCGAAGTGATTAATCAGGACGGCGCAGGCCTGGGTTTTGACACCTTGGGGCCAGGCCGGCCTTCTCTCCGACAGGATGATCCGCAACAGAGGATCGACCAGGATGAGGAATTCCGGAGGCCGCTGATGATAAAGGTTCAAAAGCTCAAGGATCAGTTGAGGGGTGACAGGTGGGTGGCTTGAATCTTCAAGGGTCTGAAGGATGCAGCGGACACAGAAGTCCTTAAGGATCGGGGCGTCCAACAAGGCCAGTTCTTGGACGAGAGGCAGGGTGTAAGGCTCCTTGGGTGTAAAAACCTTCGATAAGAGGCCTTTTCCCCGCCCGGGAACCACCCGTTGGTCCCATTCCTCTTCCCACCGCTTGCGGAGGGTCGGCGGATCCAGATAACCGGGTTTTTCCGGAGAGAAAAGAAAAGGACAGACCGAACCCGGTAACCGTTCCATCTCTTTTTCCAGGATGTCCCGAATTCGCTTTAAGGATTCGGTTGTGGTCAGAGGATCCCTTTCCGCCATGATCCGGTCCTTTTTCTTGTCTTTAAAAGGGGGTTCTTACCCGAAAAGGTATTATAAAGGCTTTTCCAAAAAAAAGAAATTCCCCTTTGAATTTTCCGAATCCGCCCTTGACCCGAAAGGCCGCCGTAATTAGGTTTGGAAAGAGGTGTTTTATGGGCACGCCGGAAAAAGGAAGACCGAGGCCGTCCGATTTTTGGAAAAACCTGAAACAGGAGATGCCCTGGAAAGAAAAGGTGCGTCTTGTCCTTTCCAATTCCTGGATCAAGATCAGGAACCGGCAAAGTTGTTGCGGTCACGCCGGGGAACCGGGGTGTTGAATGGGGAGGGCGGCGCCCCGGTCAGGGGAGCTGAGCAAGAAGGATTAAGGAAAACCTGAAACCCAAGAAAGGAGAACCTCATGGATCTGAAAACCTATTTTGAAAACACCAAAGGGATGGGCGTCATGGCCGCCGCCGACGCCGAGGGGCAAGTGGCTATCGCCCTTTATTCGCGGCCTCATGTCATGGACGACGGCACTTTGGCCTTCATCATGGCCGATCGTTTGATCCATCACCACCTTAAGTCCAATCCCCGGGCGGCCTTTCTCTTTAAAGAGGAAGGGCCGGGTTACCAGGGAAAAAGGTTTTTATTGACCAAGGTCCGGGAAGAGGAAAACAGTCCTTTATTGGAATCCCTGCGTCGCCGGGTGTATTTGAGCGAGCGGGATGGGGCCAAAGAATCCAAGTTCCTGGTTTTCTTCCGGGTGGAGAAAGAATTACCCTTGGTCGGGAGTGAAGACTGATCAGGGACTTTGTCTGCCCGGGCGTTTATCCTAAAGCGCTGACCTCAAGGGCGGTCTTTTTACTGGAGCGGTTGCACCGAGAAAGGATCCTCAGCAGGCGGAAACGGTTGTGCCGTTGGGCCAGGATCAAGGGGAGGTTTTCCGCCAGGGCATAGAAGATCATGACCCATCCCACCCCGACCCGATTCCAAAGAAAAAAGAGAGGGGCGAAGAGGATGAGGATCCAATGGGTCCATTCCGCCCGGCAGGTCTCCCGGAGGAACCTCTCCAAATAAAGGGGATCCCGGCCGCCCAGGCGTTTTTTGGGGAACCCCCTTTTCTTATTGACCCGCGCCCCGTCGGGGAGGTATTCCTTCCATTTTTTTATGCGCAGGACCTTTTCATACAGGCGGAGATCCCGTTCCCAGGAACGAGGGAGGTAAAATCTCTTTTTCGGATCAAACCTTTTCTCGGAAAAACGGGTCATCACCCAAACCACCCCGAGGTGGATGACCAGCCAGAGGAAGATATCCAGGAGGATGGTCCAAAAAGTGTTCAAATAAATGAGACGCATGGCTTGGGTCCTTATTCCGTCTTGACCCTTCTTCCCTTCCAAGCGACTTTTCGGCGAAACAGGGTATCGATCAGGGAGGAAGCGAAGACCAAGGTAAAAAAGACCAGGGGGACTTGGAAGAAGAGGGCGGTCCACCAGCGGAAGTTGCCGATACGCACGAGCATCCAGAAGAGCTGCCCGGCGAAGAGGAGATCCACCCCGATCCAGGTCAACAAGGTCCTTGCGGAAAAAGAGAAGGCTTCTTCCCCTAAATGGCGGGTTAAGGCCATGGCCCCGGTTATCCAGGCCGACAAGAGGACCAGACTCCAGAAGGAGATGGCCTGGGAGCCCAGGAAAAAGCTTTTTTTGAAGCCCTGAACCATGGAGCGAAAACCCCCCGGATACATTTGAAAGTTCAGTACCCCCTTTCCTCCCCGACAACGGATCGTCCTTCCGATGTTTAGAAATTCCCGGCCCAGAATAAAGTGCTCGATGACCCGGGAAGCCACTTTTTGATGCCCTCCGACGCGGTCATAATCTTCCTTGCTGCAGATCAGGCAAGGGCCGAAGCCGCCGTTGGGTTGGATCCTTTCTCCTAAGACGGTGCAGGCGTTGGAACCGGCCATGACGATGAGGTTGAAATAAGCGGAGAGTTGTTCATAGGGTTTCCGCATTCGGTGGTAAGGCTGGATGAAAAGGGGGGAGCCGGTGCGTCCGAACTCCTCTATCAGACGAGGCAACCCTTCGGGTTCGAAAAAGGTATCGGCGTCCAGAAAGAGGAAAAGGTCGTTTCGCGCTTCTTGGGCCCCTTGCCAACAGGCCCAGGGTTTTCCCAGCCACCCCGCGGGCAGCGGTCGGGAAAGGATCAGCCGAACCGCATGATGGTGGGCGATCCGGGCGGTGGCGTCTTCGGAATGGTCATCCACCACCAGGATTTCGCTTTCCGGCGGAATCTGATTTTCGAGGGAGACCAGCAAACGGGCCAGGTTGTTTTCTTCGTTTCGGGCCGGAACGATAATGGAGACCGGCCGAAGGGAAGCGGGCGGCGGTCCGGAGGTTCGGATGCGGGGGACCTTCCACAACAGGAGAAAACCCACCGACCAAAGGAGCAGTATGAACGAGACCAAGGAAGACCTCCGGCCTTACCCGAGGGGTTGGGGAAAAAGGGTGCCGCTCCTTTTCGTTTTTCCCGAGGGCGGCCCTATCCTTTGAACCGCCTTTTTGTTCGACCTTCCTTCTATGGAGACAGTTCAAAGGAGTGTAGCCAATGGCGGTGAAAGTGTCAAGAAAATCGTCGAACTTTTTCCGGTTGACCGGGCCGGCGGAATCATCTAATCTTATCATCATAATTTTATAATCAAGGAGGAAAGGGTCATGGCCCCCAAAGGCGTGAGTCGTTTGATCCGGGTGACCGACGGCGTCATCGGTCCCGTTGAACCGAAGAAAAAAACGGTGAAGGCCAAAACCCGGGCCGATTATCCCGGGGTGTCGGCAGCCCATCTGGACATCGCCGAGGTCTATGCCAGTCCCAAACTGGCCGGTCCGCCTCTCTGTGATGAACTGATCGCCCTGATGCAACATACCTTCACCGAGGAAGAGGCCTCCATCGCCCGGCACATCGGCCCCCGGGCCCGGGAAACGGCCCAATCGGTGGCCGCCGCCGCCCATCGGCCGGTGGAGGAGGTCCGGCCCGTTTTGGAGAGGCTGGCCAATGAAAAATGCGTCCTCTTGGCCTTCGGTTCCGGGGAAAACCGTTTTTATGCCAATCTCCCCCTGGCGGCGGGGACCTTCGAAATGGTCCTGATGCGTACCTCCATGGAGACCCTGACCGACTGGCACCGCCGTTTTTGCGAGCTCTTCGCCGCCCTTTACGAGACCGGCTTCGGTGTCGATTATTGGGGCAAGCGTCCTCCCTCGGTCAAATATCTGCCCATGGGACAGGTCATCCAGTCCCATCCGGCGGCCTATCCCTCGGATAAACTGGAGGAAATCTTCGACCGTTACGATTCTTTCGGGGTGACCCTTTGCCAGTGTCGCATCGTGGAGGAAATGGTCGGGCGGGGTTGCGGCAAACCCAAAGAGGTTTGTATGGCCTTAGGGATTTCGGCCGACCGTCTGATCCAAGCGGGCAAATTCCGCCGTATCGAAAAGAAGGAGGCCCTGGAGATCAAGGCCGAGGCCGAGGTCCAGGGCTTGGTGACCTGGATCACCTCTTTGGATCCGAAGTTGGGGGGATCTTCTTGTTCCTGCTGCGGCGATTGCTGCCATATGATGCGCATCATCAGCGAGTTCAATGTGCCGGGGATCATCGCCCCGCCGCATTTTATGCCCTGTTTCGACCCGACGGAATGCACCCATTGCGGGAAATGCGCTCTGGCCTGCCCCATGGGGGCCATCACCGTGGATACGAGGAACAAGTCCTTGCAACACGACCCCAGGCGTTGCATCGGTTGCGCCCAGTGCGCCGTGGCCTGCACCCCCTTCAAGGCCGTGGTCATGGAGGCGGTGCCGGGGGTGGAGGATTTCAAACAGGATCGCAGCCGAGGTCTGACGGCCTGATCATTTTTTCGCCAAGAGCTCCCGACCAAGGGAGAAAGCCTTGCCCAGAAATGCCCCGACCCCGTAGTATCCCCGACTGTCCGGGGCCCAAAGGATGGGTTTGACCTTTTGGATGTCCGCCCCCTTTTCCCCGAGGACCTCTTCCTCGACCTTGATATCCAGGATCTCACCGATGAACTGGGTATGGAGTCCGATAGGAAAATGGTGGATGACCCGACATTCCAGGACAAAAGGGAATTCCTGGATGTAAGGGGCGTCCACCACATCGCTTTTCACCGGCGTCAGCCCCGTCGCGGCGAATTTGTCCTCGTCCCTGCCGGAGGCGATGCCGAAATAATCGGCTTCTTTGACGTATGGTTCGCTGGGCAGGTTGACGGTGAAGGCCCGGCGCTGCATCAAGTTGCCGTAGGTGTAGGTGGCCTCCCGAAGGGCGACGGCGAGGCAGGGAGGGGAGGAACAGCAGATCCCGCCCCAGGCCGCGGTCATGACATTGGGTCGGCCTTGGGCATCATAGGTGCCGACGACGAAAACCGGCGTGGGATAGACGATGGTCTTGGCGCCGATGGATTTTTTCATGAATTCCTCCTGGATAATCAAGTGATCGATCTTCGGCCTTTGCCCCTGATTCCTTACCCAACAGGCGATCTTCCATAAACACCATGCCCCGCCCTTTGGGTCAGGGGGCTTCGTGAAAAAGGGAGGTCCGTCCCCCGTCCACCACCAAGTCGTGGCAGTTGACGAAACTTCCTTCATCGCTGGCCAGATAAAGGGCGGCGTAGGCGATGTCCCGGGCCAGGCCAGACCGTTTCAAGGGGGTGGCCTTGGCCAGATTTTGTTTCAATTTTTCCATGTTGCGGGTGTTGACCTCCGCATCCAAGGTCCGAGCCACCTGCGATCCGCCCCAGAATACCGGAGTGGCGATGGCCCCCGGGGAGATGCTGTTGACCCGGATGCCGTACGGCCCCAACTCCACCCCGGCCAGTTTGGTCAACTGGATCACCGCCGCCTTGGCCGCGCTGTACAAATAACCTCCCTGGCCGGTGCGCAGACCGGCGATACTGGCGTTGTTGATGATGCACCCGGACCCTTGGGCCTTCATCACCGGCGCCGCGTGCTTGATGCCGAAGACCACGCTGCCCAAAAGGAGATCCATGCTGTAATGGAAATCCTCGGGGGTCACCGTCTCCAAGGTGCCCCGGCTGGGACCGCCGGCGTTGTTGAAGAGACAATCCAGCCGCCCGAACCGTTTGACGGCCGTGTCGATCAGGGCCTGAAGGTCTTCTTCCCGGGTGACATCGGTGCGCTGATAGATGACCTGCGGCCCCAACCGTTCGGCTATTTCCGCCCCTTTTTCTTCCCATCTGCCGGCGATGACCACATGGGCCCCTTCGGCGGCGAAGACCTCGGCCGTGGCCTCACCGATGCCGCTGGTTCCGCCGGTGATGACCGCCGTCTTCCCTTCCAGTCTTTTTCCCATCTCTTTTTTGTCCCTCCTTTAGGTTGTCATTAATTCTATGGCCGACGCCCTTGAACCCGGCGATAATAATCGGCCG